>ERZ1090879.9-NODE-9-length-169613-cov-39.159438_pt1 | contig 169613 bp, 139 predicted proteins | sample MGYA00478472_ERZ1090879 | MGnify/ENA primary metagenome ERZ1090879 (study PRJEB33644, sample SAMEA5815723) | chicken gut metagenome | biome: Chicken; feature: Gastrointestinal Tract; material: Caecum | place: Ireland | collected 2019-01-01 | study: A study of the... | reverse complement strand
TGGTATACGGATAAAACTTTCTCGAACAAAATCTCTTTCCCGTACGAGGTGACGGAGGATCAGACGCTTTACGCGAAATGGACGCAGAGCGGATCGGAAAAGATCGTTTTCTCCGTTGACGCCAACGGCGTTCTGACGGGAGTGAGCGGTCTGTCGGGAAACGACATAACGGTAGAGATCCCGTCCGAGGTCAACGGCATCACGGTCACGGAGATAGGAAAGGACGTTTTCAAGGATAATAAGAACGTCGGCAGACTTATCATTCCCGATTCCGTGACGAAACTCGGTTATCGGATGTGCTCCGGCTGTACGGCTTTGAGCGAAGTGCGCCTGCCTGCCGGACTTACGGTGATACCCGACGAGGCTTTCGACGGATGCTCGTCGCTGCGAACGGTTAACTTCCCCGATACTTTGAAGGAGATCCGTTCCGACGCTTTCTGCGGCACGGATCTGACTGAGTTTATCGCGCCGGATTCGCTCACAAACGTGTGGTCCTACGCTTTTAAGGATTGCGCCGCTCTCTCGGCGGTCGAACTGAAAAATGTGCGCAGCGTAGGAGACGGCGCTTTCGGGAACTGCACGGCTTTGCGATCGATCCGTTTGTCGGACAAAATGACGGAGCTGTCCGATCATATATTCGACGGATGTTCGTCGCTTGCGGATATCGATATGCCGGACAATCCGATAGCCGTATCGTTTTCCGTGTTTAACGGAACGGCGTATTACAATGAACCGTCCAATTGGAAAAAAGGAGTGCTCTATGTGGACGGCTATCTCATAGCGGTTAGCAAGGATTTTGCTCCGCTGACCGAATATACGGTAAAAGACGGCACGATAGTGATCGCGGACGATGCGTTTTCCGGAGTCGGTTATTCGTCGAAACTGAAGAAGATGACATTGCCGACCGGCTTGTATCGCATCGGGCAGTACGCTTTCTCAAAGCTCTTTTCGCTTACCGAGATCAATATCCCCGATACGGTGCGTTCCATCGGTTACGGAGCGTTCAGCGGAACGGGATACGACGCGGATACGAACTATATAGACGGCGGATTGTATATAGGAAAATGGCTGGTGGCGGTCAATAATGTTGCCATGACTTCGTTCACGGTACGGGAGGGGACAGTCGGCGTGGCTGACGGAAAAGATACGTCGCTTTTCCCGACGAGAGCGCAGAAGATCACCGTTTTGGAGTTGCCTTCGTCGTTAAGATATATCGGGTCGCGGAGCTTTGCCCGTCTTAGGATCACGGAACTGAGACTGCCGTCGGAGCTGCAGACGTTGGGCAACGGCGCATTTGCGAGTTGCTCGGCATTGACTACCGTAAATCTCGGCGATTGTTCCGGGTTGGAGAGCATAGGCGAAAAAGCGTTTTCCGAGGCGGCGATCTCGGAAATAACGATCCCCGAAAGCGTGGTTTCCGTTGGCGAACTGGTTTTCAACAAAAATACGGTCGATCTTACGGTCATTTGCGAAGTAGCGGAAAGACCCGAAGGTTGGGATCCGGATTGGTCTTATACTTACAGACAGGGTACAGAGATAACGGTAGAGTGGAAAAAATAGATAAGGTATCCGTTATCGGCATTGCGGGGCTGATCTTCCCCGAGAGGTTTTAGCTGCGCATTATATTGGGAGCATATATGCGCATTGCGCTTGTCTGCGGTACGGATAGCAATATTCACTCAGGTACCGACCGTTCGAAAATGTCAAGACTCTTTTATCAGGAAGCCGGATCTGCGTGACTGCGATCGTTAAAAGGCTGCGAAAGCCCCTGCCGACATTCCCGATCCGAAGGCGCGATCCGTCTTACCGCCTATGCGTACGGGCGGCTTGGAATATCGGAACCTTGCAAGAATTCGTAAGTTTTGCGCTTGCTTTGAATGAGGTCATTCCCGCTCGTATCAAAGACAAGCACACGCCACGGTTGCATTCAGCATTGTGAATTTGATCGACCAATTGAGCATTTATCATTGTGCATTGCGCATTATTATGCTATCATATTCTTGACACGACACCAAAGGAGGAATTTATGACATCGTTTTTCGTCCGCTACAACTTGGGCGGCAAGACCTATGAGACAACTTCGCCCTCTTCCGACGGGCTCAAAGTCGACGTCGTCTTTGACGGCGAGCGTCTGACCGCGTCGATCGACGCCGCCGAGGACGTGACCATCGACAATTTTTGGGTGGACATCCCTTACGCATACAACGCGAACAAGCGCTGTTTCGTCAACGGCTATCAATCCTGGACCGACAGCAAAGAGTATGCGGTCGACGGGCATATGGACACCTTCTCGCGCCTTGCGGAGTGGGGAGTGAAGAGCGTCTTTATGCGCCGTACGGGGCTGGGCAGAGCGGGCGAGACGTTTTGGCGCGAATATCCGCGCAAGACGGGCGTGTTCTACGGTTTTTCGTACGGCTATGTCCGCGAGGGGGACAAGTACGACCTGTTCGCTTCGCTCAGCGAGAGAGAGGGCTACACGATCGTCACTTTCGACGTGTCCGCCGGCATCGTCCGCATTGAGAAAGATCTCGAGGGCGAGACCTTCGGCGGCAGACACAAAGTGCTTGACGCGGTCGTTTTGAGCGGTTCGCACGACGAGGTGTTCGACCGTTGGTTCGACGCGATGGGGTCAAGTGCAGCACGATCGGGCGCAAGAGCGGCTACACAACTTGGTACAACTACTACGGCGGAGTCACGCAGGCGATCGTCGAGCGCGACCTCAAAGCGCTTGCCGAGATGCCGCAAAAGGTGGACATCTTCCAGATCGACGACGGGCACCAGGCGTGCATAGGTGAGTGGCTCAACACCGACCGCAAAAAGTTCCCGTCCGGGATGAAGGCGGCGGCGGACAAGATCCACGAAGCCGGCATGCTCGCAGGGCTTTGGCTCGCGCCGTTCGCGGCGACGCGCGGCTCGTTCATCTACAAGGAGCATCCCGATTGGCTCATCAAGGGCAAGGACGGCAAGCCGTACCCGGCAGGTCCAAATTGGGGCGTGTTCTATCCCATCGACTTCTACAACAAGGACGCCGCCGCATACATACGCAAGTTCTTCGACGTCGTGCTTCGCGAGTGGGGCTACGACTTGGTCAAACTCGACTTCCTCTACGCCGCATGCGTAGTCCCGATGCACGGCAAGAGCCGCGGCAGGATCATGTGCGAGGCGATGGACTTCATCCGCGAATGCGTAGGAGACAAGCTCATCATAGGGTGCGGCGTACCGCTGATGCCGGCGTTCGGCAAGGTCGACTTTTGCCGCATAGGTCCCGACGTCGCGCTCAATTGGTCGTACAGCACGCACAAGACGCGCGAGGACGTCGGCACCGCCAAGACAGTGCTTTGCACCATCTTCCGCCGCGGATTGGACGGCAGAGCGTTCTTCAACGATCCCGACGTGTTCTTGCTTCGCGACAACAACATCTCGATGTCCATGCAAAAGCGCAAGCTGCTCGCCAAGATCAACGGGCTTTTCGGGTCGCTGCTGTTTGTGTCCGACACCGTGTCGCGCTACACCGACGAACAGCGCGCGGTCTTTGCCGACACCGTCCGTCCCAAGGACGTGCAGGTGCAAAGCGCCGACCTCGACGGCGACATATTGACAGTCAAATATGCCGAAGACGGCGAGGCGAAAACGCTCAGGTTTGACTACAAGACGGGAGAGGAGAAGTAAGCGCTTCGCAAAGCGAAACTTGCAACGCCGGAGCAAAGAAAGAGCGCGTCGAATTTTCGGCGCGCTCGTGATTTTGAAAAAATAAATGTCCGATCTCTTGACAGCTCTCGGCGAGAAGTTTTGCCGACTTTGCTTGTCGCAAAGCGCGTTAAGGCAGATGTAATTTTTGTCAAGGATCGAGGGCAGAAATTTTTCGGAAATGTGTTTTGCCTACGGCTTGCGGATATTCGGCGGTTATGCTATACTTGAATCGAGAGGTGAAAATATGAAAAAAGCCGATGTATTTTTGAGTTACGAACACAGTATGCGCACCGTCGTCGAACACATTTGCTCGGTGCTCGAGGCGGACGGTATAAGCTGTTGGTACGCGCCGCGCGACGTGATGGGCGACTATGCGACCAGCATCGTCGACGCGATCGACAACGCGCGCGTATTCGTCGTCGTGCTCAACGGCGCGGCGTCGCAGTCGGCGCACGTCCTCAACGAGGTCGAGATCGCCTACAAGCGCATACTCGACTCGCAGGACGAACTCGCGATCTTGCCTTTCAAGCTCAACGACGATCAGCTGTCCAAGGCGATGGAATACTACATCAAGCGGCTTCATTGGATACAGGCGGGCGATCAAGGCATCGACAGGGCGATCGAAGAGCTCAAGACCAAGATCGCCGCGATCGTGCGCCCCGGGCGGTCGCAGTCGGCGAAGCGCACGTCGAATCACTACTACGACGAGGGCGACGCAGACGAGCGCAAACGGCTCAAAACTCAGCGACAATTGCTCGAAAGGTTCGACAAGCCCGTCTACGACGCCGTATGCGCGTCAAAGGGCGCGCTCAACGTGCTCGACCTCGGGTGCGGCAACGGCAGCTTTGCCGCCTCGCGCCTTGCGGGGAAGGAGGTGGGTTGCATGCTCGGCGTCGATTGCAACGAGGGCGCGATCCAAAGCGCGATTGCCAACTTCGGCGCGGACAACGTCGAGTTTTGTCATTGCGACCTTGAGAGCGATGACCTTTGCGCAGTGCTCGAAGACTTTTGCTCGAAGAGAGGCGTCAAGTTCGATCTGATCAACCTGTCCATGATCTTGTTGCACCTCAAAGACCCGCTCAAAGTGCTCAAAACGGCGCGCAAGTTCGCCGCAAAGGACGCCGCAGTCATCGTCAAGGACATCGACGACGGGCTGAATTTGGCATATCCCGACGAGAGCGGCGCCTTCGCCGAGGCGATGCGCATTTGTGCGGCGAGTCCGTGGTCGGGCTTCCGTCAAAGCGGCAGACAAGTGCCCTATTTGCTCAAAAGAGCAGGCTTTCGCGACGTCGCTCTCGTCAAATGCGGGCTCGACACGCTCGGCATGGATTACGACGACCGCCAAGCGCTGTTCGACACCTATTTTTCCATCATAAAGCAAGATTACCGCATCCTCTCGACCACGCAGCCGGACAACGACAGCTACCGCCTCGCGCAAAAGTGGATCGACCAAAACTACAACGACCTCGAGGACGCCTTCCACGAAGAGAGCTTCTTCTTTTCGCTGGGATTTATGCTTTTCACCGCAAAGAGATAAACACATAGAGCCAAAACACAAAACAGCACTCGCAAGCGCGCCGATCGGCGCGCTTCTTTTTTTGCGGACTATTGTGGGCGCACGGCGTATGATGTAAGTAAATACGCAAAGGAGGAATTTTATGAAATTCAAACAATGGCTCGATGTTTGGCTCGAGGACTTCGTGCGCCCGTCTATGAAATTTAGGACATACAAGAGATATCTCGTTGCGGTGAGGACGCACATCGCGCGCATTTTGGGCGACGAGGAGTTGCAAGAGCTGTCCGCAATCAAATTGCAAAATTTTGTCGCGGCGTTGACGACGAGAGAGAGGACGCTGTCGCCCGGCACCGTCAACAACATCATCAGCGTGATGCAAGGCGCGCTCAAGAGGGCGTACTTGCTCGGAGTGATCGACGAGTACATCGGCGACAAGATCGTCCGTCCGAGGGCGGAAGAGAGGCGCGTGCAATGCTTTACGCAAGCCGAACAGAGGCGCATCGAAGCCGCGGCAAAGCGCAAAGACAGGTTGACGGGCGTGCTTTTGTGCCTGTACAGCGGTTTGCGGATCGGCGAGTTGATCGCGCTCAAATGGAGCGACATCGACTTCAAGCGCGGCTTGTTGGACGTCAGCAAGTCGTGTCACGACGCCAAGGGCGGCGTGGTGTTTGAGTCGCCCAAAAGCGCGTCGTCGGTGAGGGTCATCCCGTTGCCCAAGCAGATCATGCCCTTGCTCAAAGAGGTGAAGAGGCGCAGCAATTGCGAGTTCGTCGTCTCGGGGTGCGGCAGACACATCTCGGTCAGGTCCTACCAAAGGACTTTTGCGCTGTTGCTCAAGAGATTGAACATTCCGCACAAGGGCTTTCATTCGCTTCGCCACACCTTCGCTACGCGCGCGCTCGAGTGCGGCATGGACGTCAAGACGCTCTCGGAGATCCTCGGGCACAAAAACCCGACGATCACGCTCAACCGCTACGCGCATTCCATGCTCGAACACAAGAGGGCGATGATGAACAAATTGGGGAAAATGTTGGAAAAATAAATGTACAGCGAATGTCATGTTCGCTGCAACTTTTCACAATCATTATACCAAAAAGGCGCGCATAGCGCAATAGAATTTTTCTTTATTTTTCGATGATTTTGACCGATGCGACACTTTTGTCGCATCGGTCAAATTTTTTCAATGTAGCGTGTTGCATGACAATCAATGTACGTTTTCGACATAGCAAGGAGAGGTATGAAATCGCAGACAAAATCAAAGGCAAGGATACGCGATCATGGAGAGGTATTCACGGCGGAGCGCGAAGTCAAGGCGATGTGCGACCTCGTCAAAGACGAGTGCGAACGCATAGACAGTCGCTTCCTCGAGCCGGCATGCGGCGACGGGAATTTTCTTGCCGAGATCCTTACTCGAAAACTTTCAACAGTCAAAAAACTTTACAAGTCCAACCCCTACGATTACGAGCGGTATGCGGTGCTTGCCGCAGCGAGCATTTACGGCGTCGAGCTTCTTGCCGACAATGCGGAAGAGTGCCGCAAAAGGCTGTTTGCGCTATGGGACAAGGAATACACCGCCGTCTGCAAAAAAGAGGCGAACGACGAAACGCGCGAAGCGGTGCGGTATATCCTCTCGAAAAATATACTTTGCGGCAATGCCTTGACCTTGATGTGTGTCGACGAAGAGCAAAACGACACGGACAAGCCCATCATTTTCCCCGAATGGAGTTTGCTCGGCGCCAAGCTCAAGCGGCGCGATTTTCGTCTTGACGTAATGCTGAAAGTAGGAGACGATCCGAAGACAGGGCAGCCGTCGATGTTCAAAGACGGCGTAGACGACTATTTGTCCGTCAATCCCGTGACGGGAGAACTGATGGCGGACCCGATTTGCGAATATCCCCCAACATTTTTCAGGAAGGTGCAGGAAAATGGCTGAAACCTTTTTCGACAAGGTCTACAAAAGCAAGACTGCCCATACGCCCGACGTGCTTTCGTGCCTTGCCAATTTGAGTAACGACGAAGTGTTCACGCCGCCCGAAGTGGCGAACAAAACGCTCGATCTTTTGCCGCAAGAGCTTTTTGAGGACCCGCGTACGACATTCCTCGACCCCGCGTGCAAGACGGGCGTGTTTTTGCGCGAGATCGCCAAGCGATTGATCAAGGGGCTTGAGGGCAAGATCCCCGACTTGCAAAAGCGCATCGATCATATTATGCACAAGCAATTGTTTGGCATAGCGATCACCGAGCTTACCAGCCTTTTGTCGCGGCGCAGCCTGTATTGCAGCAAATATCCCAACTTCAAATATTCCGTGTCGCTTTTTGACAATGCCGAAGGGAACATTCGTTTCCGCAAGGTGGAGCACACTTGGGTGAACGGCAAATGCAAGTTTTGCGGAGCGTCGCAGGAGCAATGGGACAGAGGCGAAGGGAAAGAAACTCATGCCTATGAATTTATTCATATTTTTGAACCGGAGAAGATATTCAATATGAAATTCGATGTAATTATCGGCAATCCACCGTATCAGTTGAGCGACGGCGGCAACGGTGCGAGTGCAAAACCTATCTACCATAAGTTTGTCGCACAAGCAAAAAAATTACAACCACGCTATCTTTCCATGATTATTCCAGCACGATGGTATGCTGGCGGTAAAGGATTGGACGAATTTCGCGGTACAATGTTAAATGATCGCCACATTGTTCGGCTCGTTGACTATGTAAATGCAAAAGACTGTTTTTCAGGAGTAAGTATTGGCGGTGGAATCTGTTACTTTTTATGGAGCCGTGAAGAAAGTAAAGATTGCCTTTTTACGAGCATACACGATTGTATTCAATCGACTAAAGTAAGAAAACTTGATGAATTTCCTGTATTTATTCGTTACAATGAAGCATTATCTATCGTCTATAAAGCACAAGCTCTTCATAAATCCAATTTCGGCGAATGTATCAGTACAAGAAATCCGTTTGGCCTGTCATCATCGGAAAGAGGAGACAACGGCAATGATACCTATACCCTGTACTCAAGTGGTGGTACATTCAAAGTCACGCGCAATAAAGTAACTGTTGGCATGGACATGATACACGACTACAAAATCATGATAAGTAAAGTTACTAGCGAACACGCGGGGGAACCAGATCAAAGTGGGAAATTTATGGTACTATCCAAAATGCGGATATTAGAACCAAATGAAGTTTGCACAGACTCTTACTTAATTGCGTACCATTCCCGCAACAAAGCATTTGTACAAAACTGTTATAGTTATATGACAACAAAATTATTCAGATTTTTGTTGCTGCAAGCTGTTTCTTCAATCAACCTTTCCAAAGATAAATTCCAGTTTGTTCCCATGCAAGACTTTTCAAAACCGTGGACGGACGAAGAACTGTATAAGAAGTATAACTTGACACAAGAGGAAATCGACTTTATCGAAAGCATGATAAAGCCGATGGAATAGGTGGTAGGCAACCACTGTAGAAAATGCACGTTGAGGCGATAAATGTTACAAAGAATTAAACTGGCAGAAGAATATATCAAAAAAAACAATGTGACTAATGATACATTGTATCATTATTGTCCTCAAGCGTCAATGCTGAATATAATCTCTAGCGGAGAGCTTTGGTTTGGGCGTACCAGATATATGAACGACAAATTGGAGGTCAAATATTTCGTCGAAGAAGTGGGCAGATGTTTGCGCGAAAATGTATCTCCGAACAAGTCAGAGCTTTGCAATAGTATATTAAATGATGTAGATAATGAGTTGAACCGCGATAAGCGTTATTTATTTTGCATGACAGAGCAACGTGATGATGCTGCACAATGGGAAAGATATGCGGACAATGCTCATGGTGTTTCAATAGGTTTCAATACTAAAACGCTGATAGCTGCATTGAATTTTTCATCGCTATTATTTACAAGGGTGTGGTATGGATATGATCCCTGTGACCATGAGATATGTGAAGTATTGACTCAATATATTGAACATGGCAGGCTTACAGAAGGTTTTTCCGATATTAAAGACATAATCAGCAACTTACTGATAGGTGCTGTTAGATATAAACATAGTAGCTTTCAGTCGGAAAAAGAATGGAGGCTTGGTAATTATTTTGGTGATCAATTCAAGGAAAAACCAGGTCAACACAAGAAATGCCTCAATAGTATTCATCAAGACTATAAAATGGTCAACGAAGTCATTAGGGACGTTTTGGTTGTAGACTTGGAGGCACTATGCTCCGAGATACAAGTCGAATTTGACGATTTGTTTAATGAAATTATAATTGGCCCTAGATCGCGTCAAACTGTTGATGAGCTGCAAGGTTATTTGAGGATGCAAGGACATCAAAAATTAGCAGAAAAAGTGACGAAAACTACTTGTCCGTTGCGCTAAGAGGGAGTAAAGCTATGGCAAACAATATCAGCCTTTCCGAGATATTACATATCCGCCCCGCCGTGGTGCCGACGATATACGGCTATATCCTGCCCGATTTGAAAGATCACGACGGCTACATCAAGATCGGCTACACCGATCGCGATGTCGAGACGCGCATAAAAGAGCAATTGCATGCCGCGGCGATCAAGTTCAAGGTCTTGTTCAAAGAGTCTGCGATGCGTCCCGACGGCACTTGCTTTACGGACAAAGACGTGCACAAATTGCTGCGCCGCAAGGGGGTCAAGCAATTCAACGAGGGCGAGGACACCAACGAGTGGTTCGCGTGTTCGCGCGAAGAGGTATTGACCGCGATCGAAGAATTGCGCACAGAGACGCGCTTTGAGGGGCAGCGCACTTGGAATTTTTCCATGCGCAACGAGCAAAAAATCGCCGTCGAGATGACCAAGGCATATTTCGAGCGAGCGAAAGAGGACGATCCCGAGCATCCGCCCAAGTTCCTTTGGAACGCGAAAATGCGCTTCGGCAAGACTTTCGCGACCTATGAGTTGTGCAAGGCGATGGACTTCAAAAAGATCCTTGTGCTCACGTTCAAGCCGGCTGTCGAGTCGGCGTGGCAAGAAGACCTTGCGCGGCACGTTCATTTCAAGGGGTGGCAATTTGTCTCCAACAAAGAGGCAAAGTTTGACGAGGCGAAATTGAACGAGCAATACGAGGCTTGCGACAAGTCGAGACCCATTGTCGTGTTCGGTTCTTTCCAAGACTTGCTCGGCACCAACGACCTCGGAGGGATCAAGGCGAAAAACGAGTTTATCCACACCACCAATTGGGACGTCATCGTCTTTGACGAATACCACTTTGGCGCATGGCGCGAGAACGCGAAAAATTTGTTTGAAAAGTTCGACGAAGAAGACAACGACTTCGACCTCGAAAAATACCAACTCGAAGAGGCGGGCAACGCGATCAACGAGAGTTTTTTGCCCATCACGTCGAGGCACTATCTCTATCTTTCGGGCACTCCCTTCCGCGCGCTCAATTCGGGCGAGTTTTTGGAAGATCAAGTGTTCAATTGGACCTATTCGGACGAGCAGGCGGCAAAAGAAAATTGGGACAAGTCTTTGGGCGAAAACCCCTATGCCGCGCTGCCCAAAATGGTCATGCTCACCTATAAGGTGCCCGATTCCATCACCGCAAACGTCGCGATCAACGAAGGGTATGACGAGTTTGACATCAACGAGTTTTTCCGCGCCGAGGTTGCCGAAAAGGGCAAAGTCGAGTCTGCACGCTTCGTCTATGAGGAAGATGTTCAAAAGTGGCTCAAAATGATACAGGGCAATTATATGCCCGTCGACGGCTTGAAGTTGGGCGCGGAGCGTCCGCCGATGCCTTTTTCGGACACCACGCTGCTCAACGTGCTGTCGCATACGCTTTGGTTCTTGCCCAACGTCGCGAGCTGCTACGCGATGTACAACTTGCTCAAACAAAAGCAAAACAGCTTCTTTGACGACTACAAGATCGTCGTCTGCGCCGGCACAAAGGCGGGCATAGGCTTGGACGCGTTGCGCCCCGTGCTGAACGCAATGGGCGATCCGCTCAAAACAAAGACGATCACGCTCTCTTGCGGCAAACTCACCACAGGCGTCACCGTGCGGCCGTGGGCGGGCGTATTTATGCTGCGCAACCTCAAATCTCCCGAAACGTACTTTCAGACGGCGTTCCGCGTGCAATCGCCGTGGGAAGTCATAAACGATCACGGGGATAAAGAAGTCATCAAGCAGGAGTGCTATATCTTCGATTTTGCATTGGAGCGCGCACTGCATCAAATCGCCGACTACTCGTGCCGCTTGAAGGTGGACGACACCTCTCCCGAGCGAAAGGTCGCGGACTTCATTTCATTTTTGCCCGTGCTCGCGTTCGACGGAGCGTCGATGAACCGCATCGACGCGCAAGATATCCTCGACATCACCTATGCCGGCACGTCGGCGACTCTGCTCGCCAAGCGTTGGCAAACCGCGCTCCTTGTCCATGTCGACAACGATACCTTGAAAAAGCTGCAAAACAATCAAGAGGCAATGGACGCGCTTATGCGGATAGAGGGGTTCCGTTCTTTGAACGCGGAGATACAGACCATCATCAACCGTTCGGAAAAAATCAAAAAGATCAAAAAAGAGGGCGACGGCAAAAAGACTCCGAAAGAGGTGTCCGCCGAAGAGAAAGAGATCAAATCTTTGCGCAAACAAGTGCAGGAAAATTTGCTCAAACTCGCCGCGCGCATTCCGGCGTTCATGTATTTGACCGACTTCCGCGAGCAGACGATCAAGGACGTGATCACGCAAATCGAGCCGGAATTGTTCTACAAAGTGACCGGGCTTACGGTCAAAGATTTTGAGACGTTGTGTTCGATAGGGCTCTTTGACCCCGAAAAGATGAATCAAGGCATCTTCGGCTTCCGCAAATACGAAAATTCGAGTTTGTCCTATACCGGCATCGACAAGCATGCAGGCGAAGCGGTCGGCGGCTGGGATACGGTGCTCAGGCGCGAAGAATACGACGCGTTGTATTCCAAACAGCAAGCGACATTGACGGATTTTGAGAAGGCATTGTTGCCCGAGGCATATCTTGACGACAGCGTCATTGAGCGCCAAGCGTCTGCTCCGGCCGGCGTGAACGGAGAGAGCGAACAAGGCAAAGACATATGGGAGACGATCCTTGCCAATGTGAAAGCCGGCGACGGCGTCACGCACAAGAAGTTCGGCGACGGCACGATCACTTGGATCGGTGTGGATAAAAAGTATTTGAAAGTCAAGTTCGCCGTCGGCGAAAAACAATTCATCTTTCCCGACGCATTTGTGATGGGCTTTTTGTCCTTGAAATAAAAATACGACCGAACGCGAGTTCGGTCGTATCTTTTGTCAATTGAAATTCAAATCAACACAACATCTTGCGCAGCTTGTCGTACTCTTCCTTTTCTTCAGGGGTGAAGCCCTCTTCGCCGACTTCTTTGCGCTTGTCGTTGAAGTAGCGGATGCGCGCGAGGCGCTTGTCGGTGACGCGGTAGAGGAGCGACGAGACGAAGCCGATCGTGAGCAGCACGGTGACGGCGACCGCGAGCAAGACGCGGATCGCGGTGAGTACGCTGTCGGGCTGTTCGGGGAGAGGTCCGTCGGGGCTTGCCGGTTCGATGTAGTTCGCCGCGCCGAGCACCCAGCCGACCATGCCGGTGCCGAACGCGGTCGCGATCGTGCGCATGAAGGTCATGACGCCGGACATATTGGCGGTGGGGCGATAGCCGAATTTGAGTTCGGCGACGTCGACGGTGTCCGCAAAGACGAGCCACGGCATCGATTGCGCGCCGGCGAAGCCGAAGCCCATGATCATCGCAAAGACGGGGATGAGGATGGGGTTCCATTCGGGCTGATAGCACGCCAGCAAGATCGCGCCGATGATGTAGAGCGGCAGTCCCGCGCGGAACGCGGCTTGCTTGGAGAACTTCGCCTTGATGACATAGGCGATGAGGATGCCAATCGCCGCACTGACCATCATCGGGCCGATGATCATGATCGAGCCCATATCGATTTGCATAAAGCCGAGGTCTACGACGACTCCGCGCGCAGCGCCGCCGATATAGTTGGTGTAGTATATCGCGAGCGCGCTGACCATGTCGAGCGTGAGGAACGCGGTGACATACATCAACAGGTGCCAAACGTACGACTTGACGGTGAGGCAGCGGAAGAAGTCCTTGAAGTTGAGTTTTTCCTTTTTGTCGAGGTCGAACGGCGCGCGCTCCTTGATGAGAAAGCCCGCGACGATCAGCGGCACCGCAAAGATCAAGCCGAAGCCGAACACGATGATGAAGTAGAAGTACAGGTACGGCATGTCGCCCGAGGTCACTTCCGTCCACAGCAGCGACGGCGCGAGATAGAAGATGCCGGCAGCGACGACGTCGAAGAACAGCTTGTAGGTGTTGGCGCTGTTGCGCTGCTTGTAGTCCATCGAGATGTCCGAACTCATCGCCATGTACGGCACTTGCGACAGCGACGAGATGGAAGTGTAGACGATGTAGGCAAAGACCATCCACACCACTTTGGACGTCGCGCCAAAGCCGGTGATCGGGGCGAACAAGAACGCCAATCCGAACGGGATCAACGCGCCGCCGATGATCATGTACGGCTTGCGCCTGCCCAATTTGGACCAGCGGGTGTTGTCGGAGATGATGCCCATCGACGGGTCGATGATCGCGTCCCAGATCTTGGAGACCATGATCACGGTGCCTGCGACCGCGGCGTCTATGCCGATGATGTCGGTGAAGAAGGCGAGAAGAATGACGCTGATGAACGCCGCCTGCCCACCGCCGAACAAGTCGGCTGCGCCATAGATTATCTTTTCCTTTTTGGGAATGACGTCCTCGGGGCGGCAGGTGTCCTGCGATCGATCGGGAGCGACGCTCTTTGTCGTGTCCTGAGTGTCCATAAAGTTCCTCCTGTTGTGATGCCAAAGACTTGGACAATTCGATTATAACATATCAGCGCGCCCATACGCAACGCAAGCGCGCACATTAAATCAAAATATCACACCCTCGCGGCGGACAAAACGATTTGCCGAAAGAAAGATTACAGGTGAAATGCGTCAACAAAATTTGTTTGCCAAAGCGGTGGACAAAACTCGATGCCGCGAGAATAATAACGGGGGAGTGTAGCTTCGCGATCAAAAATTTTTTCAAAATCGGTGGACAAACGTGCTTGAAAAGCATATACGCGAGTGCAAAAAATGTCCACCCGAAACGCAAAATATTTTTGAGGAATGTGGTGGACAAAATTTGTTTTGAAAGCTATACGGAGGTTAGCCGAATGTCCACCGCAAAAAAATAAAAAAATTTATCAAAATCGGTGGACAAATTCGGCTTTGCAGAGAAATATATAAGAGACGGTGGAAAATCAAAAGAACGGACGAAGTGATTATTGATGTAAAAATGCGTCAAAATAATTGATAATAATTGATAATACCCAATACTAATTCAAACAGGAAAGAGCCGCCGCATGCAAAGCAGGACGTTTCGGAAAGCAATGGGGGAGACATAATCGAGGCATTTGATGAGCAAAGCGCGTTGCAAAAGTTTCGGAAGTTCAAAGGTGGCGGCGTCAATCGACGGGGTTGCCGTTTTCGTCCCTCAAACCGAGCAAAAAGTCGCTGTCCACGTCGAAGTATTTCGCGAGCTTGACGATCATCGATGCGACCGGCTCCGTCTTGGACAATTCCCATTTTGCGATCGCCGATCGACTGATCTTCAACCCGCCGGCGAGTTGTCGACTCGATCCGCGGTCGGTGCGTAATTCTTTTAAGGTCTCGCCGAATATCATAAAAATTTGATAGCAAAATCAAGTCTTATAGTAATTGTCAAGTCCTAAAAGACTTATTGTTGACAATATAACATATATGTATTATAATGTAAATTAAGAATGTTGCGTGCGTGCGCGCATGCACTCCAAAAATATCGTAAGGAGAAAATGTATGAAGAAGTTTTATTCGCTTTTGGTCATTGCGCTCGTAGCGGTTATGGCGTTCACGCTGTTCGCGGCGTGTGACGACCCGACCGACCCGAACGACCCGAACCAAGGCGGGGAGAGTACCGGCAGCGAAGAGACTCCCGGCGGCGAAGAGACCCCCGGCGGAGATGAGCAGCCGATTCAAGTCGAAGGCAAGGTGTTTGCTTTCGACAGAACGGAAGCGTCCGTAATTCCCGGCAAAGAAGCCGCGCTTGAAGCGTATATCGCCGAGATGGGCAATCCCGAGATTGCAACCGTTGACGACTTTTTGAAAATTATGGCTGCAGGATACGACGAGTCGTTTGCCGGCGAGAAATTTGTATTCTATCAAGGCGTCGTATATATGCCTGACGCCTTTGAATTCACTCAAGACGGCGAGACGGTATCGATTGAAGGTTTCGAAGTGGGAGAATCGATAGAAAGTTATAAATTCCGCGTCCAAGGCGAAGAGTTTGTAATTGAGTTTACCACCGGCGAGGATGAGGCGTTGGTCGTGCTCAAGTTTATCTACGCATACGACCGCGACGCGACGCAGGCGGATGTGCCGGGCGGAGAGACCCCCGGCGGCGAAGAGACTCCCGGCGGCGAAGAGACCCCCGGCGGCGAAGAGACCCCCGGCGGCGAAGAGACTCCCGGCGGCGAAGAAACCCCCGGCGGTGAAGAAACTCCGGGCGGCGATGAGCAGCCGATTCAAGTCGAAGGTAAGGTGTTTTTATACGACAGAACGGAAGCGTCCGTGATCCCGGGCAAAGAAGCCGCGCTTGAAGCGTATATTGCCCAAGGCGCTCCCGATTTGGAAAGGGTTGTTGCAGAAGGCGACGAGACGTTCGCAGACGAGAAATTTGTATTCTATCAAGGCGTTGTATATATGCCGGATATACCTGGCGCCTTGGAATTCACTCAAGACGGAGAGACGGTTTCGATCGAAGGTTTCGAAGCAGGAGAAGAAACGATAAACAGTTATCAATTCCGCGTCCAAGGCGAAGAGTTTGTAATTGAGTTTACCGCCGGTATTGCGGACGAGGCGTTGTTCGTGGTCGAGTATATCTTCGCATACGACCGCGAAGCGACCGCGGCGGATATTCCGCAAGAGGAAACACCCGGAGACGAATCGATAGAAGTCGAAGGCAAGGTGTTTGCTTTCGACAGAGCGGAAGCATCCGTGATCCCCGGCAAAGAAGCCGCGCTTGAAGCGTATATTGCAGAAATCAACGTCCCGGGAATTGAGACCATCGACGACTTCTTGAAGTTTTTTGAAACCGAACAGTCGGAATTCTATAAAGACGAGGAAATTGTGTTCTATATGGGCATAGCTTACGGGTTTGACGAGATGAGCGAATTCACCCAAAACGACGATGTCGTTTTGACGGACATCTATCCTGTAAGTGGGATCGACAGCGTACAATACCGCGTCAGAGGTAATGATTTTGTCATAGAGTACAGTACAGGTCTTGACGAAGCTCTTATGGTGGCAGAATATATCTTCACATATGACAGAGACGCAACGCAGGCGGATGTGCCGGGCGGAGAGACTCCGGGCGGAGAAGAGACTCCGGGCGGCGAAGAAACTCCGGGCGGCGAAGAAACCCCGGACGGTGAAGAGACCCCGGGCGGCGAAGAGCAGCCGATTCAAGTCGAAGGCAAGGTGTTTGCTTTCGATAGAACGGAAGTGTCTGTGATACCGGGAATGGAAGCCGCGCTTGAAGCGCATATCGCCGAAATGGGCGATCCCGAGATCGTCACGATCGACGACTATATTGAAGCTGTGGAACAAGATTACACGTCGACGTCGAGAGGGGCGCAAGTGGTATTCTATCAAGATATGGCATATTACGTCGAATGGGGCTTGATGCATGCATTTATTCAAGACGGAAGCATCATCGATATCGACGAATATTACGAATATACTGTGGGTGATATACAATTCTGTGTTGACGGCGACCGGCTGTTGTTGCAATTGAAAGATACAGAGATATTGACCCAACTTGTCTTCTTGTATGAACGCGAAGCGACAGCGGAAGACGTGCCCGTCCTCGACCTTGCAGCAGGGGAGTCGTTTGAGCGTATATCGGTTGAAGTGACGGAAATCTCGCAGGCGTTCAAGGACGCAATAAAAGAGCAGATGCCCGAAGCGACAGACGAAGAAATAATTGCATTTTGCGCAGAAAATTTCGATCCCGGGACAGCCGGCACCTATGTCGTAACGGACGATCGCGGTTTGTTGTTTTTGCTTGACGAGGATGAAACGGGCTTTAGCGCATTCAACTTTGAGCAAAGCGGCGAGAATATCTCGATGATCGAGCGCAACCGCCTTAGCGGAACTGCGGTGTTTTCGGCAAGAACAAGGGGTAGCAAGCTATGGGTGGAAGTGATATATTCTGTCGATCCGGAAGATGAGACCTCAAGAGACCTTGTGTTGACAATGGAATATGATTATTATTTAGACTTCATTCAAACGCCTCAATACGATCTGTTTGAACCGACGAGGACCAACTTCCTCGATCCCACAACGGAAATCAGTCCGTCATACGATTACGAGATGCTTCAAGCGGCGATCGACAACTATTACGGCGCGGATTTTGTCTTGCAAAAAACGTTGCCCCAAGGCGGCATTGTCTCTCAAATGTCTGTTACGATCAGAGAAGGCGCGGCGAGCGGCGATCATCGGCTGAACATGTACAACCGGGTATTCACTTTAGCTTCCGGCACGGATTACGGAAAATATTGGGACGAGGTCGATTATATCAAGAGCGGCGCGGACGAGGAGCTGTACTATCGCCTTGCAAACAACGACGCAATCGAGATAGGAGAGTCGAGCCTCGAGTTCGATTGGAACGAAGAGGGAAGTTGCAAGGAATTGTCGAAATACACTTCGATCGACGCTTTTGTAGCAAAAAACGGTTATGATCCGACCGCGATATGGATGTATGACGTCGCCCAAGGCAATGTCACCGAGATTAAGCAGCTTGAAAGCACTAATAACTATGTCTACAAGTTTGAGGTCACTTTGAATGAAGCTGCGGTAGCAGATCTTGCTGCGTGGTGGACATCAATATTTGCCACTTCGGGGCAGCCCGCCGAAGTTGCGTTTACCGATGTAAAGTTGACGATTGAGATGTGGGATAACGGCTTCTTTAAGAATGTCTCGGCTTTGTATTTTATTGATATTACGCCCGAGAACGGAATGGATATCGACGAGATTGTCGGAACGTCCACCAATTTCTATTTTGATCGCGTTTTGATGCCGAAACCTTCTCATGACGTCGACTTTGACACAAGCAGGCTCGGCGAGGTCAAGGAATATTACGACACCGTAGGCGGCACGGAGGTGCCGGATGTCGATGCGTTCGACGTCAACGGCAAGACATTCCTCTTTGATCATGTCGAGATCGAGGGAGGGGAGAAGTACGAAGAATTGACGGGCGAAAGCGTCGAGGAGGCTTTGAAATTCGGCAACGACGAATATTACAATGTTTGGCTCTCGTTCAATGACGGCGTGATGTCATGCAATTACGATGTTTTTGCCGGATCATATACCCAAAACGGCAATACATTGACATATACCAATGAAGACTTCCAAGATCAAATCGCTACGATCGAGGACGGCAAACTGTATATGCGATTGGACGACGGATCGATGGACGGAGTAAAGATTTATATGGTGATGCTTCTTGTCGACGAGGGGATCTCCGCCGACTACTCTGTCGCAGGCAAGACGTTCACGATCGTCTCTTGCGACATTCCGTATGTCACGCCCGAGCAAGAACAGGCTTTGATGGAAGAGGAGGGCTGGACAGTCAAAGACTATCTCGCCCGCGTCGAAGAGGATTTCCTAGGCGCAGAGCTTTCGTTTGCAAGCGACGGCGGCGTTACGGCTTTCGGAGATACCGGGACTTATACTTATACGCAAGACGGCAATTTGACCATTGAATTCCCCAATGCAGGGCTATCAATGGACGGAGATGTCCGCATAGACGGCGAGATGAAGTTGAGGTTCCGTCTGGATTTAGACATTCAGATTTGGGTGACCGCGCAAGCGGGGTGAGGGCAAGGTTTTGAGCGGACCTTTTGCGCGCATACTTCGTCTTGCCCGGGGCTCAAGCCATAAAGGATTGAGCTGCGGGGACGCGACTCGTCTGCGCGCAAAATTCCTCGCTCAAAACTGCTACGCACCGACAAACAAACGACAGCAAAAATCTGCTGTCGTTTTTTGTCGGCTTGCCCTCACCCCGCTTGCGCGGTCTATGTTTAAGTCTTGGTGTTTGAAGAGAACAAAAACGACTTAATTATACAAAACTGCTACGCACCGACAGAACTGCCGACAGCAAAAAAGTTGTCGGCTTGTCCTCACCGCGCTTGCGCGGTCTATGTTTGGGCTTGATACGTTGACAGGCGGCAAGGAGCATGCTGTTAGAATTTAGACGCGTCGGCGTGCGGCGCGGTCTTTTTTGGACATTGTTCTAAGTCAAACAAGGATAAGAGCGCTAAGACAGCACGCCCCCGTCGACAAAGACGACATTTTGCGATCGCGAAAAGCGGTCATTTCACGCGGCGGTCAAACGACCGCCGTATTTCACGTTTGCGCGACAGCGCAGACATTCCACCGCGAGCACAGCATTGTCTTGCGAAAGTCGTCAATACTAAATTATTGCAATCATCGCGCGTATGCATTATAATGGACTTATGGGAAAGCAGGACATCGACGCCCCCGGCGTCAAAGTTGACGGCTTGGAGATGAGCTATTTCGGCTCGGCGCCGTCGGTGCAGCATTGGAGCTTTGAATTGCCGCGTAGCGGCAGGCTTTGCATTTTCGGGATGCACAATCAGGGCAAGACCGCGCTTTTGCGCGCGCTCGCCGGGCTTGAGGAGTATCGCGGCAGCATTCGCGTGGGCGGCAAAGAGGTGCGCGACATCCCCGTCAAGGAGACGCCGATCGCGTTCAGCTTTGATTTCGGCAGTCTTATGCCGCGCAAGACCGCGCTTCAAAACATCGTGCGGCCGCTCGAATTGCGCAAGGCGGACGAGGGATATGTGCGCACGCGGCTTGCGTATGTGACGCGGCTCTTCGACATCGAGGACTTGCTCAACGCAAAGGTCAAAGATCTGACCCCGGCGCAGTGCGCGAAGGTGCTTTTGGCGCGCATATTCGTCCGCGAGTGCGAGCTGTATCTTGTCGACGACGTCTTTTCGGGCATGGGCTACACATCGCGGCGCGAGGCGTTCGACGCGTTCGTAACGGCTGTCGGTAGAACGGACGCGACGGTCATCTATGCGACCGACCGCATGTACGAGGCGCGGATGTTCGGCGGCAAGATCGCGGTCGTCTACGGCGGCATTCCGCAGCAGATAGACGAGTATTACAAATTGTACAGCGATCCCGGCTCGCTGTCCGTCGTGCGCAGCATCGACGACTATGTCGGCGTGATCGGCGCGACGCTCAAAACGGGCGAAAACGGCTGGACGGTGAACGCGTTCGGGCACGACGTCAAGGCACCCGAGCCCATCTCGGACACCTATGCCAACAAACGCGTGCTTTGCTGCGTCTATCCCGAGTTTGCGGTCGCGACCGCCGACCCCGAAGGGGAGTGGACCGCCGACAGGTCGATCAGCACAAAGAGCGGTCGGCTCGTGAGATTCGTCCGCGACGACGGCATAGTCTATGTCAAGAACGCGGACATCGCGCTCGGCGCGAGGGCGAGCGTGCGCGTGTTCGGCGTGGGCAACATGTTCGACCGCATCAGCGAATTCAAGATCAACAAAGAGAGGGAACAATGAAGAAAAGGTTTTTGATCGCCGTATCGGTGATATTGGTCGTCGCGGCGGCGCTGTCGATGAGCGCGTGCATTTGGATAGGTACGGGCGGAGCCGATCTCGCGACGGACGCTCCGTTTGCGCAGCAGGTACTCGATTACATCGACACATACTACTACGAAGACATCGATTGGGATGTCTTTCAATACAACTTGGGCGCGGCGATCGCCGGCAGCGTCGACCGCTTTACGGGACTGACCGTGACAAGTCCGATCAACGCGTCCTCGTCGCAATTGGGCATATCGCTCAGTTCCAACCGATACAATGAGCACTACGTCTCGCGCGTCGTCCCCGGCTCAAACGCCGAGACGGCGGTGCCCTATCAGGTGTTCGAGTACGAAAACGGGCAGATCGTCGACTACTACGGAGCGGCTGCCGCCGAAGAGAACATGGGCACGGTCGGGCTGAAGCGCGGCGACGAGATCGTCGCGATCAAGACGAGCGGGGATTCCGAACAATGGACGCGCGTTCAAAACCTCGCGCAGAGCACGCTCAATGAGCTCGTCTCCGCTCTCGACACCGTCGACATGCGCGTCTATCGCTACAGCTATGACGAAAACGGCGAGCGCGAGATCGCCTATCAATTGTATTTCAGAGTCGAAAAGAAGGTGTTCCACACCCCGACCGCGCGCTACATCGACGGCAACGACATCGGGCTCGGGGACGGCTTCGGCTACATCTCGCTGACCGAGTTCGGCGACACCGCGGTCGACGACTTTGCCGCGGCGGCGCAGGCGTTTGTCGACGATCCGTCGTCGCCGACGATGCTGCTGCTCGACCTCAGAGGCAACGGCGGCGGCAGCAGTACCATCCTCGGCTTCATCGCGTCCTATTTCGTCTCGGACGGCAGCGACAAGGCGCCGATGGCGCGCTATGTCTACAACAACGGCGGCAGACAGGCGGAGGCGTGGTTCTATACCTCGCGCACCGTCGAGAGCAGCAAGGAGAGCGGCAAGACGTTGACCTCGTTCAACTTCTACGAAGTGGTCGAGGGCTTTGAGGTCGCGATCCTGACGGACGGCGGCACCGCTTCGAGTTCGGAATTGCTGACGTGGACGATCGACTTTTACAGCCCGAGCGGCGCGCCTACGGTCGGCACGACCACCTACGGCAAGGGCGTCGCGCAGACGGTCATCTCGCTCGCAGGAGGCAATTATGAGCTCTACATCACCAACGGCAAGTACTATGTGCCCCTCGACGTCGGCGGCGAGACAGCTTGGGAGACGTCGATACACGAGGTGGGCATTTCGCCCGCGCCGGTCAACGTCGTCGAGACGACCGAGGTCAGGGACTACTCGCAAGACCTCGTCATCCTGCGGGCGGCGTCGGTGCTGGCAAGCAATTGAAACATTGCGGCGTGCGCTTGACAAAGCGTGCGCCGCGGCGATATAATATCTGTGCAAGCGCGGGGATTTATTCCCGCAACTGCGGCATCATCAAACACGCATTCCCGATCGATGGATCTCGGAGAGAAGGGTGAGGCGGTCATTCGTTTCGCTTTTCTCCGCAATTGCGGAGATTTTTTTCGGGAAGAGGAGTTATTATGGCAAGAATAGGAGTGGTCGGCATCGTCATCCGCCCGGGCGGAGACAATGTCAAGGCGGTCAACGCGCTGCTTTCGGAGTTCGCCGACATCATCGTCGGCAGGATGGGCGTGCCCGACCGCGAGAGCGGCATCAACACGATATCGGTCATCGTCCGCGGCGAAAACGAGCGCATCTCCGCGCTTTGCGGCAAGCTGGGACGTGTGGACAGCGTGCGCGTCAAGTCGGCGATCGTCGCCGCAGACGCATCCGAAGAATGAAATCGATTTTGAGGTGAAGATATGAAAAAGTTTTTGTCAATCTTGCTTGTGGCGGCTCTTGCAGTCACCGCACTCGCGCTTGTCGGCTGCGACGATCCCGAACAGCCGCAAGAAGGCTACACCTTCGTCATCCCCGACGGCGCGCCCGCGCTCGGCGCGGTGAGCGTCTTGAACGACGTGCCGGACGGCATAAAGTCGGTCGAGATCGTCCCGTCCAACACCATCTCGCAAAGGGCGGTGCAGTCGGACATCGCGGTCGTTCCCGCCAACCTCGCCGCCAACCTCTACAACAAGGGGCAGGACGTCAAGTTGGTCGGTACGGTCACGCACGGCAATCTTTTCGTGCTGGGCACGACAAATTCCGTGAAGGCGCTTGCCGACCTCGAGGGCAAGCTCGTCTATTCGATAGGGCAGAACAGCGTGCCCGACTATGTGTTCCAAACTCTGCTCAAAGAGGCGGGGCTTGACGTCGTGCAGGGCGACGCCGAGCAAGAGGGCAAGGTCACTGTCAACTACAAAAACGACGGCTCCGAGGTGATGCAGCAGCTCGTCGCCGCGAAGAAAGAGGGCAAGGACGTCGTCGGCGTGCTCGCCGAACCGGCGGTCACCAACGCCAAGGCGAAGGGTATGGTCGAGTTGTTCGACTTGCAGAGCCTTTGGCAGACGCGCACCGGCGCGGACGCGACCGGATATGCGCAGGCGGTGCTCATCGTCAAGGGCGACGTAGCAAAGGACAAAGCGTTTATGGACAGGCTGATCGCCGCGCTCGAGGGCAACGGCGCGTTCGTCACCGAGCACAGCGGCGAGGTCGCCGGCATCATCGCGAAGGTCTATCCGCAAAGCTCGTTCGCGGCGCAGACTTTCACCGCCGAGACGCTCGAAAGATGCAATTGCGCCTTTACGACCGGCGCGGCGTGCAAGGCGGAGTTTGAGGCGATGGCTAAGGCTATCTCGAAAATCAACGCGCAGGCGATCGGAGGCAAGCTGCCCGACGCGGCGTTCTACTACGAGGGCTGATGACCGCCGAAAAGAAAAAGGTCTTGAAGCGGCTGTCGTCCGCGCTCTATCCGCTCGGGGCGGCGGCGTTCATCGTCGCGCTTTGGGCGATCACCGCGGCGGCGGTCGGCGAAGAATTGCTCGTCCCGTCGGTGGGCGCGACTTTTCGCGGTCTTTGGCGGATGCTCGGAGAGGGCGCGACCTATGCGGCGATAGGCGGCACGATTTGGCGCGCGCTCGCCGGCTGGGCGCTCGCTCTCGTCGCGGCGGCGGTGTTCGCCGCGCTCGCGATCTTGTTCAAACCCGTCAAAAAATTGTTCGCGCCGCTGATGTCGGTGATGCGCTCTGTGCCGACGATGTCGGTCATCATGCTCGCGCTGCTTTGGGTGACGAGCGGTCAAATGCCGCTGATCGTCACCTTCATGACCCTCTTTCCCGTTCAATATTCGGCGATGATCGCCGCGTCGGAAGCGGTAGATCCGCGGCTGGTCGAGATGGCGAAGATATACCGCGTCCCGACCGCGAAGAGGGTGGCGAAAATGTATTTGCCGTGCATGGCGCCGCAGATCGTCGAGGGCGTGCGCTCTACGCTGTCGCTGACGCTCAAAGTAACGATCGCCGCCGAAGTGCTCGCGCAGACGCGCGACAGCATAGGCGTGGGGATGATGCAGGAGCAGAGCTTTTTGCAGACCGACCGAATCCTCGGCTGGACGGTGATCGCGATCGTCTTGGGCGCGCTTGCCGAACTTTTTGTGACGTTCGCCGCATGGGCGGCAAGGAGGCTCTATGCTGTCGGTGAAAGGGCTTGAATTGTCGTACGGCGACAAAAAGATATTCGACCGCTTCGACCTCGAGGTCGGGGACGGCGAAGTCGTCTGCATTCTCGGCAGATCGGGGTGCGGCAAGACCAGCTTGCTCAATTGCATTGCCGGCGCGCTCGCCCACGGCGGCGAGGTCAACGGTACGGAGAGGGGAGTGGCATATCTGTTCCAAGAGACGCGCCTCATCCCCGCGCTGACCGCGGCGGAAAACGTGCGGTTCGCGGTCGGGCACCTCTATGCGGACAGGGCGGCGCTGAACGCCGAGATCGACCGTGTCTTTTCCAGCCTCGGCATTGACGGCTTGCAGGACAGGCTGCCCGGCAAGATGAGCGGAGGACAGGCGGCGAGAGTCGCGCTCGCGAGGGCGCTCTGCCATCCGTCCGACGTGCTGCTGACGGACGAGCCGTTCGGCGCGCTCGACGTCGCGCTCAAATTGTCGCTGACCGAATACTTGATCTCCGCGCTCAAAGCGCGTCCGCGCACCGTGCTCATGGTGTCGCACGGCATAGACGAGTGCTTCGACCTTGCCGACCGCATCCTCGTCCTCGGCGGCAGTCCGTGCCGTATACTGTACGAAACAAACATCGACGAGCCGCGCGGCGAAAGAGCGGATATCGCATACAGGTCGCAAAAAACGGAAGAGATAAAGCGCGCGCTGATTGCCGAGTGAACACGTCGCGCGGCGACGGTCGCGCTAGTTCAATCTCTTCAAAGTCGCATTGATCGCGTCGTCGTCCGGCAGAGGGACGGCGGCGCTCTTCTTTTCGGCGTGTGCGCCCGAGTTCATCGACATCAACAGCGGCAGCAGCGCGCTCATGTCGCCCCCGCCGTTCATCGCGGCGAGAAGAGGTTTGAGGGAAGGGTCTTGGGCGGCGAGAGCCGCCAAAATCTGTTCGTTCATTTTGCTCCTTGCGCTGTCGCGCTTCGCCCGTCTGCGGCATATAATGCGAAGGCAGGAGGGCATATGAAAAGATATTACGACGATCTAGACCCGGCGCTCGTCTCCGCGGCTGAGCGCGCGAGGGCGGAAGGTAAACTCGACGACGCCGCGCTCGAGGACTTTTTCACGCGAGTCCGACCGTTTTTGGACGACGTGCAGGCGGCGCGATTGCGTGCGATGATCGACAAGCTCAAGACGGGGGAGTGATCACCGCCCGACAAGTAGCCGCAGCACTCTGACCAATTTTTCTATGTGATACGGGGTGTTGCAAAATCCTATCCCGACGCGCACCGCGCCCGTCTCTTCGGTGCCGAGGAAGCGGTGCATCAGCGGCGCGCAATGCAGTCCCGAGCGGACGGCGATGTTGTTGTCGTTGAGATAGTCGGCGATCTCGGACGGGTCGAAGCCGTTCAGAGTGAACGAGATGACGCCGCTGCGCGACTCGGCGATCACTTTGAGTCCTTTGATCGACGACAAGCCGCGGCACGCACTCTCGGACAGAGCGGCGATGCGCGCGTTGATCTGATCGAAGTTGAGCTGCGTCCACCTCGCCGCCGCATACATGCCGGCGATCCCGCATGCGTTGAGGGTGCCGCTCTCGAAGCCTTCGGGTATGCCGCGCGGCTGTACGAGCGAGAGACTGTCCGTGCCGGTGCCGCCGAAGCGTATCGGGTCGAGGGGGATGTCGCGGTCAAAGATCAGCATCCCCACGCCCTGCGGACCGTGCAGTCCTTTGTGCGCGGCGAGCGCATACATCACGCCGCGCCTTTCTGCGAGCGGCGGCTTGACGTGTCCCGCTCCCTGCGCGCCGTCTATGAGCACGAAAATGCCTCTTTGCGCACACAGGTCGCAAATTTTTTCAACGTCGTTGGCAAGTCCCGTCACGTTTGAGACCGCATTGACCGCGACCAATCGCACCGACTCGTCAAGCAGAGGCGCGATGTCGTCTGCGGTGATCGCAAGCCCCTGCGAGGGCGTTGCGTACACTACCTTTACGTCGTGTTCGCCGCGCAATTTTTCGAGAGGGCGAAGTACGGAGTTGTGCTCGGTGACCGTGGTCACGACCGTGCCGCCCGCGAGATAGCCTTTGAGTCCGAGCAGCGCGAGGTCGAGCGCTTCGGTACATCCCGAGGTGAAGACCCCGGCGTAGTTTTCGTCCGCGCCCAAAAGCGACAGCATCCCTTCGCGCGCCGCGTCCGTTCTCGCCGCGCAGGCGAGCGCGTCGGCGTGTGTGCCGCGCCCCGGGTTGGCGCTCTCCGAGCACTCGCGCATCATCGCCTCGAACATGCATTGCGGCTTGAAGCGCGAAGTCGCCGCGTTGTCCAAATAGATCATCTTTCACCTCACAAACATCGTCGTCGATCAATATATTGTATTGAGGCGCGCTCTAGATAATGCCGCGCGATACATAGTATCGTGAGGTGGACATGTACTTGATCGTATTTTCTTCGCGCGCGGCGGCATTGAGAGTCAAGGCGAGATTGGACGCGTCGGGCATATTCGCTCAGGCGGTCTCCACGCCGATAGGGCTGGGGAAGAGCTGCGGCATATCGCTCAAAGTGTGGGGCGCTCCGCCCGCCGTGTTGGCTCGGATGTGCGAGGGAGCGCCGATATATTTCAAAAGCGGCTCCGCTTGGACGCTTGCGACATGAAAAAAGCGCCCCCGAAACGGGGCGCCCTGTGATCAAAAGATCATCTGCGCGCGGCGCTCTCGTGAGCCGCGCGTATTTTTTCGGCGAGCGATTTGGGCGATTCGATCTCGATCGCGTCGCCGAAGGAGAGCAGCTTGGCAAACGTCGTCTCGTTGTCAAAGACGTCTCCGCGCGCGGTATAGCCCTTTTCCGTCTTGCGGACGTTTTCGAGCCCGAGCCATTCCTCTACGTCATAGCGCGCCTTTTCGCCGACGTGCAGCACGACGTGTATCTTTTGCTTTTTGGTGGGGTCGGCAAGGTCCCAGCTGCGCTCGAATCGCGGCGGTATCACATAGTCCGAATTTGTCGGCACGATGTGCGTGACGCGCGACAGCTTGAACATGCGCATCGCGTCCTCGCGGCGGCACCGCGCGAACACATACCAATTGCCGTTGTTGTAGACGAAGATGTACGGCTCGATCACCCTCTCGGAGATGTCGCCGCGGCGGTTGTGATAGCAGATCTCGACCGCCTTGCGCGCCTTTTTGGCGGCGGACAGCGCGTCCAACTTTGCGCCGAAAGCGTCGCCCTGCGGAGCGTCCGAAAAGTCTACCGCAAAGTCTTCGTTGGCAAAGCCGCTCGTGCCCGCAGACGGGCGCATCGAGTTGAGTTTGAGCAGCACCTTTTCTCTGAACACGGTCGGGGAGGAAAAAGCCTCGATCGCCGCGACGATGTATTGAAGCTCCGCCTTGTCGAAGAGTGCGCTCGTCAAACGGTAGTCGCTGCCGATCGAGATGCCTCCGCCCTTGCCCTTGTTGGACACGACGGGGATGCCCGACGCCGAAAGCACGTCGATGTAGCGGTAGACGGTGCGTTCGGACACTTCGAGGCGTTCGGACAGCTGTTTTGCGGTGAGTTTGTCGTGGGCGAGAAGCTCAAGCAACATGATGAAAGTATCGGCTACCATAGAGGTCCTCCTTCATCACTATTTTATCACGCACGCGCCCACACGTCAATAATTGACGAGTATAGAAAGGCAGCGAAATTGAGTAACAGATGTTGCATATTTGGGGAGTTTCGGACGGCAAAAGCGACGCTTTTGGCAAGTTATACTACAAAATTCGGCAAAAGTGTCCGATAACTCAATTTTTTGTATAAAATTTTTTGACATCAATACGGCGTTGCGCTAAAATATCGTCATTAAAATCGAACGCAAATTTTGAGGTGTATATATGAACGCTTATGTGCAAAAAGTCCTCGATGATCTCATCGAGCGCAATCCCGGTCAACCCGAGTTCCATCAGGCGGCGACCGAGATCCTCTCTTCGATCTCGCTCGTTTTCGACAAGCACCCCGAGTATGAAAAGCTCGGTCTTTTGGAGATGCTCGTCGAGCCGGAGAGGGTGATCATGTTCCGTGTTCCCTGGGTGGACGACGCCGGCAACGTGCACGTCAACAAGGGTTACAGGGTGCAATTCAACAGCGCGATCGGTCCCTACAAGGGCGGCTTGCGCTTCCATCCGTCGGTCAACCTGTCCATCATCAAGTTCTTGGGCTTTGAGCAGATCTTCAAGAACTCGCTGACCGGTCTTCCCATCGGCGGCGGCAAGGGCGGTTCCGACTTCGATCCCAAGGGCAAGAGCGACGCTGAGGTCATGCGTTTCTGCCAGGCGTTCATGAGCGAGCTTTACCGTCATATCGGCGCGGATACCGACGTACCCGCGGGCGACATCGGCGTCGGCGGCAGAGAGATCGGCTACTTGTTCGGCTACTACAAGAAGCTCGTCAACGAGCACGTCGGCGTGCTGACCGGCAGAGGTCTGACCTACGGCGGTTCGCTCGTCCGCACCGAGGCGACGGGATACGGTCTCATCTACCTCATGGAAGAGATGCTCAAAGAGAAAAACGCGACCTTTGACGGCAAAAAGGTCGTCATCAGCGGCAGCGGCAACGTCGCGATCTACGCCCACGAGAAGGCGAACAAGCTGGGCGCGACCGTGCTCGCAATGAGCGATTCTTCCGGCTATATCTATGACGAAAACGGCATCGTCCTCGAGACGATCAAGCTCATCAAGGAGCGCAACCGCGGACGTATCTCCGAGTATGTCAAGTATCATCCGACCGCGAAGTTCGTCGCCGGCTGCAAGGGCATCTGGACCATTCCGTGCGACATCGCGCTTCCCTGCGCTACGCAGAACGAGCTCGATCTCGCTTCCGCCGAGACCTTGGTCAAGAACGGCGTCAAGGCGGTGGGAGAGGGCGCGAACATGCCCTGCACGATCGAGGCGGCGGAGTACTTCCAAAACCACGGCGTCCAATTCGCTCCCGCGAAGGCGGCAAACGCCGGCGGCGTCGCATGCTCCGCTTTGGAGATGGCGCAGTCCAGCATGAGGACGTTCTGGTCGTTCGAAGAGGTCGACGAGAAGCTCAAGCACATCATGATCAACATCTTCCACAACATCAAGGACGCCGCCGAAAGATACGGCATGAGCGGCAACTACATCGTCGGCGCGAACATCGCCGGTTTCGAGAAGGTCGCCAACGCGATGTCCGTTCAGGGTGTCTGCTGACCGCAGAGCGGTCAGCATAACGCGGTTTTGAGCGGATCTTTTCCGCTCATACCGCGTCGCACCCCTCGCTAAGACCGCAGAGGGTATTGACCTTCGGGGATGCGACTTGTCTGAGCGGAAAATCTCTCGCTCAAAACTAAACCGAAACATAAAGCACGGCAAAATAGATTGCCGTGCTTTTGTTTCGGCGCGTCATGCAGTCCGTCTGCGGTCAAAGTCTAAGCTTGGTTCGTAGAGACAAAATGTGTCGGCTTGTCCTCACCCCACTTGCGCGGTCCATGCTGACCGCTATATAGGTTTGTAACGGATCAATTCGATAAACGCAACCAAGTAGTATTGGTCGAGTGATTTTGCGAGTATTTTGCGCCGAAAGGGTTGTGACGCGTACCTCAATGGTACGCGAGCGTTCCGAGAGGAGCAAAAGACCGCAAAAGAACCGTCCAAGACGGCGAGCAGTGCCGCGCCGCAAAGCGAGCGCGGAACAGAAAGGACTTATTGGATTGAGCTGCGTATTCGATATTGGCGGTTGACATACTTGTGTCGCTTTGATATAATTGCCTTTGAGGTGAGTTATGGAAATCGGCAGGGCAAGATCAATAGATATCGACAAAAAGGTCGGCGCGGAGTTTGCGTCGGCGGCGGCGAGAGAAGCGCTCGGGGTTGAGCCGCGCAAAGTTAAATATTTGGGCGGCGGGTCGTTCGGACGCGCTTTCGGCGTGAGTTTTGACGGCGGAGAAATGGTCGTAAAGCTGCTTGTAGACGGTGCGATGATGCGCAAAGAGACCCATGATTTGTCGTTGCTCGGCTCGGCTTGTTCTCTGCCGATGCCAAAGATCTTGTTTTGCCGCGAGGCGGACGCAAGTGTGCCCGTCGCATGCTACGGCATGGAGAGGATAGACGGCAAGAGCGCATTGACGTCGCTGTCGCTGCAACTTGGCTCGAAAGCCAAAAAGGAGAGGTTTGCCGACGAGGTCACGACTGCGCTGCACACAATTCACACATTCACCGCCGACAAGTACGGCGACACCATGTCGCCAAAGTACGACGATTGGCAGGGGTTCTACCGCCCGTTTGCGGAAACTATTTTTGCCGCCGTAAGGCAAGACCGTATTTTTAGCCGCGAGATAATCGACGCAATGAAGAGGGCGATGGACGTCTATGACATCATATTCTCCGAGAAGGCGAGCGCGCCTTGCCTCATCCACGGCGACCTCAACGTAGCAAACATCATGTACAGTAAGGGACGAGTCAGCGGCTTCATCGATCCGCTCAACTCGATGTATGCGGACAGAGAATACGATCTCTTTCAATTCCGTAATCTCTGGGGCGAGCGCTTCAAGCTCGTCGGCAGCTATGTGTCAAAATACGGCGCGTCAGAGAAAATAGAATACAAGCTGGCTTTTTACGGATTGTGGAACGAGGTGTGGTGTTCGATCAAGGTCGGACACGTCATCGACATCATTATGAAGCCGCTGGTCAAACGCATGGACGAGCTGGCGTCAAAGCTGAGATGAGGTCTTTGGGCGCGCGGCTGATCGGAGCCGCGATAAGGCTTTTAACATACCCCCGCAGGAAAAAATGCGGTTCACTGTCCGAGTCGGTCAAACAGCGCCGACGTCCCTATAAACCGCCCGACGGTATGACGCTGTCGACGATCGAAGCCGGCGCCGCCAAGGTTGAGATCCTGACTCCCGAAAAGTTTTCGGTCAGGTTGATACACTTTCACGGCGGAGGCAGGACGCAGCCTCTCGAAGGTTTTTACCGATCTGTCGCCGAACTGTACGCCGACAGACTGTGCGCCGAGGTGTGGTCGATAGACTGCCGCACAGGCAGCGATCTCGTGCATCCTGCGCTGCTCGACGACTGCCTCGCCGCGCTCGACGCGATAGCCGAAGTCAAACCTCTGGGCTGTTTTGCCGCGATAGGCGACAGTTTGGGCGCCGCGCTTATGTTTGCTTCGTGTATGAAACTGCGCGACGCGGGCAGAGCGGCGCCGTACGCATTGATCGCCTTTTCGCCGTTTTGCGATCTTTCGGCAAGCGGAGAATCCTATCTCCGCAACGCGCACAAAGACCCGATATACGGGCTGCCTTACCATATGAGCGCGTCCGTACACGGCGCGCGGCTGAGGCGCGTGCCCGCCTACTGCGGCGGTACGCCTCCGACCGATCCGTACCTGTCGCCCGTCTTCGGCGATCTCAAGGGACTTCCGCCTATCGCGGTGTATGTCGGGGGATACGAGACATCCGAGAGCGACGCCGAGATGATCGCCGCGGCGGCGGAGCGCGGCAAAGTTCCCGTGCGGCTGACGGTCGCGGACGGACTTTTCCACGACTTTATGTTGTTTGCGCCCTTTCTCAAAGAGAGCAGACGCGTCTTTGCCGACGCCGCCGCTTTTCTGCGCTCGGCGGGAGCACTCTGAAGCCGCCGCGGCGGCGGGATGTGGAAAAATCCTCCGCCGCGTTTTTCCGTACATCCGTGTGCGAAAAACGCTTTTTCGAGCGGAACGCGGTCAATGTAAAAAAGTGTATTTTTGCGTATTTCGGTGTGGATAAACAGGGCATAGTGTGGATAAGTATGTGGATAAGTGCCTCAAAATCGGCATTTTGGGCTGTGTGTTCATATTTCGCGCTTATTGTCGGGCGGCGTCGCCCACGCGTTTTTTTATATCAAAATAACGGTCAAAATTCTTGAAAATCCGCGCTCGTTGTGCTATCATTTACATAACGGAAATCGGGCGGGTACCGCCCGCGAAAGTTTTAAGGAGTTTTTATGGCAAAAGTTGCTGTCATCATGGGAAGCAAAAGCGACTTCGAAGCGGTCAAACCCGCGATCGACGTCCTCAAATCGTTCGGAGTGGAGACGGACGTCAGGGTCATCTCCGCACACCGCACGCCCGACCTCGCGCATGACTATGCGAAGAGCGCGGAGCAAAACGGCGTCGAAGTGTTCATTTGCGCGGCGGGCAAGGCGGCGCATCTCGGCGGAGTGATCGCGGCATACACGCCGCTGCCGGTCATCGGTCTGCCGATCAAGAGCAGTACGATGGACGGGCTGGACAGCTTGCTTTCGATGGTGCAGATGCCGAGCGGCATCCCGGTCGCGTGCGTCGCGATCAACGGCGCGCAGAACGCAGGGCTTCTGGCGGTGCAGATGCTGTCGCTCAAATATCCCGAATTGCTTGAAAAGATGAAAAATTACAAGGTCGAAATGGCGCAAAAGATCAGCCGTGACGACGCACAATTACAAAAGGAGTTGAATTGATTATGGAAAGGACAACCCAGCTTTACGAAGGCAAAGCCAAAAAGGTCTATCTCACGACCGATCCGGACGTCGTGCTCGTCTCCTACAAGGATGACGCGACCGCGTTCAACGGGCTCAAAAAGGGCACGATCAAGGGCAAAGGCGAGGTCAACAACGTCTGCAGCAACCATCTGTTCCGCCTGCTCGAATCCAAGGGCGTAAAGACGCACTACGTCGAGCAGATCAACGAGCGCGAGACCTTTGTCAGAAAGGTGGAGATCGTCCCCCTCGAGGTCATCGTCCGCAACATCGCCGCCGGCAGCTTCTCCAAGAGGTTCGGCGTCAAAGAGGGCACCGCGCTCAAAGCTCCGTCGCTCGAGTTCAGCTACAAGAACGACGACCTCGGCGACCCGATGATCAACGATTCCCAAGTGCTTGCGCTCGGTCTTGCGACCCCCGAAGAGATCGACAAGATCAAGGCGATGGCGCTCAAAGTCAACGACATTTTGTCCGACTACTTCAAAGAGGTCGGCATCATCTTGGTCGACTTCAAGCTGGAGTTCGGCCGTTTCCACGGCGACATCATCCTCGCGGACGAAATTTCGCCCGACACCTGCCGCTTCTGGGACGCCAAGACGGGCGAGAAGTTGGACAAGGACAGGTTCAGAAGAGACCTCGACGACGTCGACAAGGGTTACAGAGAGATCAAGAAGAGAATGGGATTGGAGTGAGTTCCGTCCCCGCCGCGCCGCGGCAAAAGGAGAGATATGGCTATCGATTACAAGAGTGCGGGCGTTGACGTAGAGAGAGGCTATGAGGCGGTCCGTCTCATGAAGCAATACGTCAAGACCACCTACAACGACAGCGTTTTGGGCGACCTCGGCAGCTTCGGCGGCTTTTATGCGCTCGATGACAAAGAGGACGGGGACTGCCTCGTCGCCGGCACCGACGGCGTCGGCACAAAGCTCAAATATGCGTTCGTCCTCGACAAGCACGACACCGTCGGCATCGACGCGGTCGCGATGTGCGTCAACGACATCGTCTGCCAAGGCGCGAAGCCGCTGTTGTTCCTCGACTACATCGCGCTGTCGCATCTCGACCCCGTCAAGGTGTCGCAGATCGTCAAGGGCGTCGCGGACGGCTGCCGTCAGGCGGGCTGCGCGTTGATCGGCGGCGAGACCGCCGAGATGCCCGGTTTTTATGCCGCGGACGAGTATGACATCGCAGGCTTTGCGGTCGGCATCGTCAAGCGCAACAAGATCATCAACGGCAAGACCATCAAGCCGGGCGACGCATTGATCGGCGTCGCGTCCAGCGGCGTGCACAGCAATGGCTATTCGCTCGTGCGCAAACTGTTCGGCGAGGACATCGAGACGCTGAGCAAGTACAACGAAACGCTCGGCTGCGCGCCCAAGGACGTCGTTTTGACCCCGACCAAGATCTATGTCAAGACGGTGCTTTCGCTGATCGAGAAGTTCGAGATCAAGGGCATCGCGCACATCACCGGCGGCGGCTTCATCGAGAACATTCCGCGCATCATCCCCAAGGGGATGGGCATCGCGATCGACCGCAAGTCCTATCCGCTTCCCGACATCTTCAAGGCGCTGCAACAGCTCGCCGGCATCGACGACCGCAAGATGTACAACACTTTCAATATGGGCATCGGTCTCGTGCTCGCCGTCGATCCGTCCGTCAAGGACGGCGTCGTCAAGGCGCTCGAAGAGATGGGCGAAAAGGCGTATGTGATCGGCAAGGTCACCGACAAAGAGGGCGTCGAACTATGAAGAAGATAGCCGTGTTCGTCTCCGGCTCGGGCTCGGACATGCAGAGCGTGATCGACGCGACCGAGAGCGGTTTCGTCGACGCGAAGGTCGTCTGCGTCGTGTCGAGCAAGCCGGGCGCATACGCGCTCGAAAGGGCGGCAAAGCACGGCATACCGGCGCGCGTGTTCGCGCTGTCGCAATACGGCAAGGACGCGGCGGCGCGCGACAGGGCGGTGATCGAGTGGCTGGACGGTTTCAAGCCCGACCTCGTCGTGCTTGCCGGCTATCTCGGCATCGTCACCAAGGAGCTGGTCGCGAAGTATCGAGGCAGGATGATCAACATCCACCCCTCGCTGATACCGCTGCATTGCGGCAAGGGCATGTACGGGCTGCACGTCCACGAGGACGTGCTCAAAAGCGGCGACAAGGTCAGCGGCGCGACCGTGCACTTTGTCGACGAGGGCACGGACACGGGCGAGATCATCGTTCAGCAGCGCGTGCGAGTGGAGGAGGGCGACACGCCCGAGACGCTTCAGGCGCGCATCCTCAAAGTGGAACACAAACTTTTGCCGTACGCGGTGAAGTTTCTCTGCGAGCAAGACTGATGTCTTGCCCGTTTTTATACAAGATGATACACGCGCCTGCGTGCGCGTAAACTAAGAACAATATTTTACGGAGTGAGATATGAAGAAAAGAGCATTGATCAGCGTATCGGACAAGACCGGTATCGTGGAATTCGCAAAGGGATTGGAAGAGAACGGCTTTGAGGTCGTCTCGACGGGCGGCACGCTCAAGGCGCTCAACGCCGCGGGCGTAAAGGCGATCGACATCTCGTCGGTCACCGGCTTTCCCGAATGCCTCGACGGCAGAGTCAAGACGCTGCACCCCAACGTGCACGCCGGACTGCTCGCGATGAGGAGCAACCCCGAACACATGGCTTTCCTCGAAAAGATGAACATCGTCCCGATCGACGTCGTCGCGGTCAATCTCTATCCGTTCAAGGCGACGATCAGCAAGCCGGGCGTCGAGCTGCAAGAGGCGATCGAGAACATCGACATCGGCGGACCCACGATGATCAGAAGCGCGGCGAAGAACTATCAGGACGTCGCGGTCGTCGTCGACCCGGCGGACTATGCGGTCGTGCTGGACGAGCTCAAAGCGGGCGGCGTGACCAAGGAGACCAAGTTCAGATTGATGTACAAGGTCTATCAGCACACGTCCTACTATGACACCTTGATCGCCAACTATCTGCGCTCCAAGCTGGGCATCGAGTTCCCCGAGCAATTGACTCTTGCGTTCGACAAGGCGCAGGAGATGAGATACGGCGAAAATCCGAGACAGAACGCCGTCTTCTACAAGGAGCCGTTCACGGTCGCGGGCTCGCTCGCGGCGGCGAAACAGCTGCACGGCAAAGAGCTGTCCTACAACAACATCAACGACACCAACGGCGCGCTCGACCTGCTTCGCGAGTTCGACGAGCCGACAATCGTCGCGGTCAAGCACGCCAATCCGTGCGGCGTCGCGTCCGCGGAGAGCATCTCCGAGGCGTTCCGCAAGGCTTACGCGTCCGACCCGACGTCCATTTTCGGCGGCATAATCGCCTCCAACCGCGAGATCGACAAGGCGACCGCCGAGCAGATCCACGAGATCTTCATCGAGATAGTCGTCGCGCCGTCGTTCAGCAAAGAGGCACTCGAGATCCTCGAACAGAAAAAGAACATCCGCTTGCTCGAACTGCCGACCATCAACGCGCCTATCGCGGACGGCTGCTACGACATGAAGAAGGTGCTCGGCGGCTTGCTCGTGCAGGAGTACGACAAGATGGTCGTCGAAGAGGGCAAAGTCACCGCCGTCACCGAAAAGAAGGCGACCGCAAAGCAGATGGAAGACATGACGTTCGCGATGAAGGTCGTCAAGCACACCAAGTCCAACGCGATCGTCATCGCCAAGGACAAGGTCACGCTGGGCATAGGCTGCGGACAGGTCAACCGCATTTGGGCGACCAAGCAGGCGATCGAGCACTCGCTCACCCCGACAGAGGGCGCGGCGCTCGCGTCCGACGCGTTCTTCCCCTTTGACGACTGCGTCGAGGCGGCGGCTGCGGCGGGCATCACTTCGATCATGCAGCCGGGCGGAAGCGTGAAAGATCAGCTCAGCATCGACGCGTGCAACAGATACGGCATCGCGATGGTGTTCACCGGCGATCGCCACTTCAAGCACTGAGGAGGGCATATGGCAAGCGTACTCGTAGTGGGCGGCGGCGGCAGAGAACACGCGATCTGTCTCGCGCTGTCAAAGAGCAAACACGTCGACAAACTCTATTGTTTGCCCGGCAACGCCGGCATTTCGGAGATCGCGGAGTGCGCTCCGATCGCGGCGACCGACCTCGAAGGAGTGCTCGGGTTCGTCAAGGCGCACGACGACATCGTGATGACGGTGGTCGCGCCCGACGATCCGCTCGCGATGGGCATGGTCGACATGTTGGAGAGCAACGGCTTCCGCGCGTTCGGTCCGCATAAGAATGCGGCGATCATCGAGGCGTCCAAGGCGTTCTCCAAAAAATTGATGAAAAAGTACGGCATCCCGACCGCCGACTACCGCGAGTTCGACGACTATGCGGCGGCGTGCGAGTATGCCGAGCGCGCGAAGTATCCGCTCGTCGTCAAGGCGGACGGGCTCGCGCTTGGCAAGGGCGTCATCATCTGCAACGACAAAAAAGAGGCGCTCGAAGCCCTCGAAGAGATGATGGTCGACAAAAAGTTCAAGGCGGCGGGCAACGTCGTCGTCATCGAGGAATTTTTGACCGGCAAAGAGGTGTCCGTGCTCGCGTTCACCGACGGCAAAACCATCGTCCCGATGGTGTCCTCGCAGGACCACAAGCGCGCCTATGACAACGACGAGGGCGCGAACACCGGCGGCATGGGCACGTTCTCGCCGTCGCAGGCATACACGGACGACATCGCCGCCGAGACGATGGCAAACATCATTTTGCCGACGATGAAGGCGATGAACGCCGAGGGACGCACGTTCAAGGGCGTGCTCTATTTCGGATTGATGCTGACCGCGGACGGCGTTAAGGTGCTCGAATACAACGCGCGCTTCGGCGACCCCGAGACGCAAGTCGTGCTGCCGCGCCTCAAGACCGATCTTTACGAGATCTTCGACGCGATCATCGACGAGAGGCTTTGCGAAGTCGAGATCGAGTGGGACGACATGGCGGCGGTCTGCGTGATTTTGGCGTCGGGCGGCTATCCCGGCAGCTACAAAAAGGGCGTGCCGATCGAGATCGGCGACATCGACAAGGACGTCACGCTCTATCACGCGGGCACCGCGTTCGACAAGGACGGACGTCTCGTCACATCGGGCGGCAGGGTCATAGGCGTGACCGCGCGCGGCAAGGACATCGCCGCGGCGAGAGCCAAGGCGTACGCAAACGTACAAAAGATCAAGTTCGACGGCGCATTCTGGCGCACGGATATAGGCATCAAAAAGTAAGGAGAAATCATGGTCAAAAGAATTTTCGTCGAGAAAAAGCGCGGCATGGACGTCGGCGCCCAAAAGACCCGTTCGGACATCGCCGGAGTGCTCGGGCTCGCTTGCGAGGACGTCAGACAGTTCATCCGCTACGACATCGAAGATCTCGATCCCGAACTGTTCGCCGAGGCAAAGGCGACCATTTTCAGCGAGCCTCCCGTCGACGACGTGTTCGAGGACAGCCTGCCCGCGCTCGACGGATATGCGACGTTCATCGTCGAGTATCTGCCCGGTCAGTACGATCAGCGCGCGGACAGTGCGATGCAGTGCGTACAGCTGCTCTCCGCCGGAGAAAGACCGCTGATCAAGTGCGCGACCGTCTATGCGGTCAAGGGCTGCGACGAGCACATCGACGCGATCAAGAAGTACATCATCAACCCCGTCGAGAGCCGCGAGGGAAGTGCGGAACTTCCCGACACTCTCGTCCAAAAGACGGAGGCGCAGACCACGGTGCCGACGATCGACGGCTTTGTCGCGATGAGCGACTCGGACGTCGCCGCCTATCATGCGAAGACAGGCTTTGCGATGAGCGTCGACGACCTCGTCTTTGTGCGCGATTACTTCAAGGGCGAGGGGCGCGACCCGTCCGAGACCGAACTCAAAGTCATCGACACCTATTGGTCCGACCACTGCCGTCACACGACGTTCGCGACCGAACTGACCGACATCAGGATAGATTCGCAAAATCCGCATTTGAAGGCGGCGTTCGACCTCTATACGAGCCTGTTCGCCAAGTTCAATTCCAAGCGCAAGGACAAATACCGCTGTCTGATGGACATCGCGACGATCGCGGTCAAGGAGCTCGTCTCGCAGGGCAAGCTCGACAACCTCGACGTCAGCGAAGAGATCAACGCCTGCTCGGTCAACGTCACCGTAGACGTGGACGGAAAGCCGGAGGAGTGGCTGATCATGTTCAAGAACGAGACGCACAACCACCCGACGGAGATAGAGCCGTTCGGCGGAGCGGCGACCTGCCTCGGCGGCGCGATCCGCGATCCGCTTTCGGGCAGAGCGTACGTCTATCAGGCGATGCGCGTCACCGGCTGCGCCGACCCCAACGAGAGCATTGACAAGACGCTCAAGGGCAAGCTGCCCCAGCGCGTCATCACAAAGACCGCAGCGGCGGGCTATTCCAGCTACGGCAACCAGATAGGGCTTGCGACCGGGCTCGTGCACGAGATGTACGACGAGGGCTACAAGGCAAAGCGCCTCGAGACGGGCTACGTCATCGGCGGCGTGAAAAAGGCGGATGTTGTCCGTCAAAGACCGGTCAAGGGCGACGTCGTCATCTTGCTCGGCGGCGACACAGGCAGAGACGGTTGCGGCGGCGCGACGGGTTCGTCCAAGGCGCACACCGAAAAGTCGGTCGAGGTCTGCGGAGCTGAGGTGCAAAAGGGCAATCCTCCCACCGAGCGCAAGTTGCAGAGGCTCTTCCGCAATCCCGAGGCGAGCAGGCTCATCTTGAAGTGCAACGACTTCGGCGCGGGCGGCGTGTCCGTCGCGATCGGCGAACTTGCGGACAGCCTGGACATCTATCTCGACAGAGTGCCCAAAAAGTACGACGGTCTGAGCGGCACCGAGCTTGCGATCTCCGAGTCGCAGGAGCGCATGGCGGTCGTCGTCGCGGCGTCTTCGGTCGAGAGGTTCAAACAGCTCGCCGCAGAGGAAAATCTCAACGCGACCGTCGTCGCCGAGGTCACCGACACCGGCAGCATGCGCATGTACTTCGCCGGCAGGGTCATCGTCGACCTCAAGAGGTCGTTCCTCGACACCAACGGCGTAAAACAGCGTCAGAGCGCGCACATCGTCGACGCCCCCAAGGGCTATCTCGACGCGCCGCAAAAGGAGACCGCAAAGGCGGTCGAGAGCGGCGATCTCGACAAGGCGCTGCTCGGCGAACTCAAACGGCTCAACGTCTGCTCGCAAAAGGGCATGGGCGAGATGTTTGACTCGACGATAGGCGCGCGCAGCGTGCTGATGCCCTTCGGCGGCAAATATCAGTTGACTCCCGCGAGCGTGATGGCGGCGAAACCTCCGGTCAAGGGCGAGACGGACACCGTCACCGTGTCCGCGTTCGGCTGCTCGCCGCAGCTGCTCGAAGATTCGCCGTTTGTCGGCGCGATCCACTCCATTTTGACCGCGGCGTCAAAACTCGTAGCAAGCGGCGTGTCCGTCGACACAATCAGGCTGTCGCTGCAAGAGTTCTTCATGCGCCTCAACAAGGAGCCCGAGCGCTGGGGACAGCCCCTTTCGGCTCTGCTCGGCGCGCTGTACGCGCAGATAGGCTTGGGGCTGGGCGCGATCGGCGGCAAGGACAGCATGAGCGGCACGTTCGAACACATCGACGTCCCCCCGACGCTGATCTGCTTCGGCATGGGCATTTACAGGGCGAGCAAACTCATCTCCAACACCTTTGACGGAGAGGGCAAAGTCTTCGCGCTCGCGATGCCGCGCGACGGCTACGGCGTGCCCGATTTCAAAAAGGTCTTGGCGATCTATTCCGCGCTTCACGACGCGATCGACGGCGGCAAGGTCCGCTCGGCGGGCGTCGTCGAAGAGGGCGGTCTCGTCGCGGGCGTGGTCAAGAGCTGTCTCGGCAACCGCGTCGGCGTGACTTTCGACAAGGTGAGCGCGGACATGTTCGCGCCCCGTTTCGGCGACATATTCTTTGTCGCCGACGACGCGTGCGGTCTGGACAAGCTCGGCGCAAAACAGGTCGCCGTTTTGGGCGGCAGGGACATCGTCCTCGGCGGCAAGCGCGTGACGTTTGACGACGCTGCCGCGGCGTTCGAGGGCACGCTCGAGAAGGTCTATCCGACCACCGCGCCGGCAGTCGGCGACGCCGAGAACTTCTCCGCAAGGGCGGGATATTGCCTGCGCACCGCGCCGGCGGTCGCCGTCCCCAGAGTGCTCATCCCGGCGTTCCCGGGCACTAATTGCGAGGACGACACCGCGAGGGCGTTCGAAAGAGCGGGCGCGAAGGCGAAGGTGTTCGTCATCAAGAACCGCAGCGCCGCGGACATTCAGGAGAGCGTCGACGCGCTCGTCAAAGAGCTTGACAAGTCGCAGATCCTCGCGTTCCCCGGCGGTTTCTCGGGCGGCGACGAGCCGGACGGCAGCGGCAAGTTCATCGCGACGACCTTCCGCAATCCCGCGATCGCCGAGGCGGTCATGAGGTTGCTCTACAAGCGCGACGGGCTCGCGCTGGGCATCTGCAACGGCTTCCAGGCGTTGATCAAGCTGGGACTCGTGCCGTACGGCGACATCCGCGAACAGCTTGCGGACGCGCCCACGCTGACCTTCAACAACATCTCGCGCCACGTTTCGACGATGGTCGACATCCGCGTCGCGACCGACAAGTCGCCATGGCTGTCGTCCGTCAAGGTCGGCGACGTGTTCAAGGTGCCGGTCAGTCACGGCGAGGGCAGGTTCGTCTCGGGCGACGCGGAACTCGACAAGCTGATCGCCGCGGGACAGGTCGCGACCCAATACGTCGACTTGGACGGCAACGCTACGATGGTCTCGCCGTTCAACCCCAACGGCAGTATGTGCGCAATAGAGGGCATCATCTCCCCGGACGGCAGAGTGCTGGGCAAGATGGGGCACGCCGAACGTCTCGACGACAACCTTTACCGCAACGTCGAGGGCAACTACGACATGCAGCTGTTCAAGAGCGGCGTCAAGTATTTCCTGTAAACTAAACGGGGCGCCGCTCGTCGGCGCCCGAACTGTATCAAGAGGTGAAAATTGTTCCTTCCGATCTCGCCGAAAGAGCTTGACGGCGCACCCGATTTCGTATATGTGATCGGCGAGGCGTATTGCGACCACCCGTCGTTCGGGCACGCGATCGTCTCGCGGCTGTTCGTCTCGCTCGGCTATACGGTCGCGATGCTGCCTCAGCCGCAGTGCGACGGGGACTATATGCGCTTCGGCGCGCCGAGGCTGGGCTTTTTGGTCACCGGCGGCGTCGTCGACAGCATGGTCAACAACTACACCGTCGCCAAGATCAGGCGCAAACGCGACGTGTACAGCGAGGGCGGCGACGTCGGCAAACGTCCCGACCGCTGCGTCGACGTCTATTGCCGCGCGCTCAAACGGCTCTTTCCGGACGTCCCCGTCGTCATCGGCGGCATAGAGGCGTCGCTGCGCCGCTTCGCGCACTACGACTATTGGAGCGACCGCGTTTTGCCGTCCGTGCTGGCTTCGTCGGGCGCGGATCTGCTCATTTACGGCATGGGCGAGAGACCGATCAAGGACATCTGCGCGCTGCTCGACAGGGGAGTTCCACTCGGGCGCATCCGCGACGTGCGCGGCACCTGCTATATCGCCGACTCGCTCACCGAGCGGCAGACCAAGGCGATAGAGCGCGGCGACATGCTCGTCTGCCCCTCTCTCGAAGAGGTGAGAGGAGATAAGCGCAAATACGTCGACGCGTTCAACATCCAGTCGCGCAACGCCGACTTTGCCGGCAAGCCCATCGCGCAAAGGCACGGGGAGAGGTGGCTCGTCCAAAACGCGCCCCAGCGTCCGCTGTCGGTCAAGGAGATGGACGAGGTCTACGCGCTGCCTTACGAGAGGCGCGCGCATCCCGTCTACAAGCGCGGAGTGCCTGCGATGGAGGAGATAGGTTTTTCGCTGACGTCGGTCAGAGGCTGTTTCGGGTCGTGCAACTATTGCGCGCTGACCTATCATCAAGGGCGGATCGTCCAAAAGCGCAGCCGTGAGAGCATCGTCGAAGAGGCGAAAAAATTGATCGCGATGCCCGACTTCAAGGGCTATATCCACGACGTCGGCGGACCGACCGCAAACTTCCGGGACCCGGCGTGCGCCAAGCAGACCAAAGTCGGCGCGTGCACGGACAGACAGTGCATAGGCTGGAAAAAGTGTCCCGCACTGCAAGTTTCTCACCGCGAATATCTCGACCTGCTGCGCGAATTGCGCGAGCTCGACGGCGTCAAAAAGGTGTTCGTCCGCAGCGGCATCCGCTTCGATTATGTGATGTACGACAAGAGCGACGAGTTTTTGCGCGAACTTGTCAAGCACCACGTCAGCGGTCAGCTCAAAGTCGCGCCCGAACACGTCTCGGACGACGTGCTGAAGAGGATGAACAAGCCGCCTTTCGAGGTCTATCTTCAATTCAAAAAGAGGTACGACGAACTCAACGCCAAGCTCGGCAAAAAGCAATATCTCGTCCCCTATCTGATCTCGTCGCACCCCGGCTGTACGCTCGCCGACGCGGTGCGCCTTGCCGAGTATCTGCACTCGATCGGATATATGCCCGAGCAGGTGCAGGACTTTTATCCCACGCCGTCGACAAAGTCGACATGCATGTACTACACCGGCATAGATCCGGACAGCGGCGAAGAGGTCTATGTGCCGCGCGATCGGCACGAAAAGGCGATGCAGCGCGCGCTGATGCAATACCGCGCGCCGCGCAACTACGAACTCGTCAAACAGGCGTTGCGACTTGCGGGGCGAGAGGATCTGATCGGGTTCGGCAGGCAGTGTCTGATACGCCCGACAAGGGCGGAGGCGATCGCAGCGAAAAGCAATGCGGACGGCGCAGGACACGGGGCGAAAAACCGCTCTGACGGCAAGCGGCAGAGGAGGGGAAGATGAGCGAGATCACGCGCCTCGAACCGAAGCCCAAAAACCCCGACAGGCTCAACCTTCATCTCGACGGCAAATACTATTGCTCGATCGACGCGCTCGTCGCCGCAAAGCACACGCTGTACGTCGGCAAGGAGATAGACGGCGCGGTGCTCGACAAGATCATTTGGGAGTCCGACCGCCAGCGCGCGTTCGACAAGGCGCTCGACTATCTGTCGCGCTATCCGTCCACCGTCAAAGGGGTGACGGGCAAGCTGTACGATTGGGGGTTCGGGCGCGCGGTCGTCGAACTTACGATCGAAAAATTGCAAAAGTACGGCTATCTCGACGACGCCGAGTACGCGAGGGTATATGTGTCCGTCAACGGCAGGGCAAAGGGGGAGCGGCGCCTCGCGGCGGAACTCAAAAGCAAGGGAGTGAGCGCCGAGCATATCGCCGCGGCGCTGGACGGCTTCGACGGCTTCGACAAGGCGCTCGAACTCGCGCGCAGACACTCGCGCGGCAAAGATCTGGACGATCAGGGCTATCTTGCAAAATTGGGCAACTATCTTCTGTACCGCGGCTACGGCTGGGAGGATGTCTCGCGCTGCGTTGCGGCGCTCAAAAAGGAGAGAGAGGATGAATGAATTTGCGGTGACAGCCGCCGTGATGGCGGCGAGCGACAGGGCTTGCATAGAGGGCGGTACGCCGTCGCCGGAACTCATGAGCAGGGCGGCGGAAGGCATCGCAAAACACGTTCCGCGCGGCGGCAGGATATACGTCTTTTGCGGCAAGGGAAACAACGGCGGCGACGGCTATGCCTGTGCGCGGATATTGCTCGGGCGAGGCGAGGACGCGACCGTGTTCGCTCTCTCCGATGACATTTCGCCCGACAGCGCGCACTACCGCAAGCTGCTCGAAAGCGAATACCCGGGCAGCGTGCGCCCTATAGGCGAGTGCGACTACCGCTTTGACACCGCGCTCGACTGTCTGTTCGGCACCGGGTTCAAGGGCGAGCCCAAGGGCGTCTATGCCGAGGTCATCGACAGGCTCAACGCCGCGCGCGGCTTCGTCGTCGCCGCGGACATCGCGAGCGGTCTGGACGGCACGAACGGCATCGCGGTCAAAGCGGTCAAAGCAAACGTCACCGTCGCGGTGCAGACGTTCAAGACGGGGCATTTTTTGAACGACGGCAAGGACTTTTCGGGCAAGGTCGTCGCCGAGGATATCGGCATCCCGATCGTCGGCGAAAAGTACGGTATTTGGCGCGCAGAGGACGTCATAGCCCTTTTCCCCAAGCGCAAAAACAACACCAACAAGGGCAGTTACGGCAAGTGCGCGATCGTCGGCGGCTGTGAAAAGTACGTCGGCGCGGTCAAACTAGCGGCGATGGGCGAGGCGGCGCTGCGCTCGGGCGCGGGGCTGTGCTCGCTGTGCGTGCCGAGGTCTATACTTGCGGCGATCTCGACCGACGTCGTCGAATGCACCCTGTCGCCGATGCCCGACCTTGGCGGCGCGCTCGCGTTTGACGAGGCGGCTTTGGACGACGCGTTGACGGGAGTCAAAGCGGTCGCGGTCGGCATGGGCATGGGCGCGAACGGCGGGGAAAATCTCAAAATTCTCAAACACATTTTTGCAAAGAACGTCAAGACCGTCGTCGACGCGGACGGGCTCAACGCGCTCGCCGGGGACGTGTCTCTTCTCGACGCGGCTGCGGCGGACGTGCTGATCACGCCGCACCCCGGGGAGTTTGCGCGGCTGACGGGCAGGAGCATAGGCGAAGTGCTCGCAAGTCCGATCGCGCTCGCCGAGGAGTTCGCGAGCGCGCATCGCTGCACTGTGTTGCTCAAAGGCGCGTCGACCTTCGTCACCGACGGGAAAAGGGGCGCGCTCGTCGTCAACGGTTCGCCCGCGCAGTCCAAGGGCGGCAGCGGCGACACTCTGTCGGGCGCGATCCTCGGCATCGCAGCGCAGGGCAGCTCGCTCTTTGACTCGGCGTGCGCCGCGACTTGGCTCTGCGCAGAGGCGGCAAAGCGCGCCGCCTCCGATCACGGCGAGACGGGCGTGCTCGCGTCCGACGTCGCCAAACAACTCAAAAATATTCTCGGCAGATAGCGGATAATCGCCTTCGCTTGGGCAACAATCAACATTGCCCTACGATACGGCATAAACTGTATCGGAATAACATACGAAGGTACCGCGATGATAAGAAGAGGAGAACTGTATTATGCCGATCTCAGCCCTGTGGTGGGGAGCGAGCAGGGCGGCGTGCGCCCCGTGCTCATCGTGCAGAACGACGTCGGCAACAAGTTCAGTCCCACGGTCATCGCAGCCGCGGTCACCAGCCGCATAGACAAGGCGAAGCTGCCCACCCACATCGCGCTCGGCGGAAGAGAGTACGGGCTTGTCAAAGATTCGGTCGTCCTTCTCGAACAGATCCGCACCCTCGACAAACGCCGGCTCAAAGACAGGATAGGAGTTCTTCCGCAGGACGTGATGAAGAGGATAGACGAGGCGTTGATGATCAGCCTCGGCGTGATCTCGATCTATTGATCGCGGCAGAGGCAAAGTTTTTTTCAAAAAATCGGCGCGTCGGCTTGACAAATCTTTCATCAAACTTAAATCGATCTGACGATCGGAGATGAGTTATCGGACGTTTTGTTCGATAACCGGTTTGCAAGTGCCTATCGATATAATATTTTAATAATTATTTAAAAATTTTTATGCAACGTGTGTTGCACATTGTTTTTTTATGTGTTATTATTGTAATAGCTGAAATACGCAATACTAAAAGGACGGAAAAGTTATGACATCTTCGACCGAAAGCAATTTCAAGACAAAAGTCGGCAATTTCCTCAACAAGATGTTGGGCACCGATCCGACCAAGAAGGACGACGTGCAGTCAAAAGAAGTGCTGGCGTACTCCGTCGCAGGTCTCGGTCAAAACATCATCTGCCAATTGGTCACTACATTCTTCATGTTGTTCATGACCGACGTTGCGGGCGTCTCCGCGACGTGGCTCGCGTGGATGTTCCTCGCAGCAAGGCTTTTCGACGCGCTCAATGACCCTGTCATGGGCTCCATCGTCGAAATGACCCGCACCAGACAGGGTAAGATGAGGCCATACCTCAAATACTCACCCATCCCGATCGCGATCCTGACGGTGCTGTTGTTCGTCAATCTGCCTGTCGGCGAAACGGGTAAATTCGCATTCGGCACGGTCATCTATCTGCTGTGGGGCATTGCCTATACCTCGGTCGACGTTCCGTATTGGGGGCTTGCTTCTTCGATGACCTCCGACACCGAGAAGAGGAACACCATTTTGACCGTCGCGCGTCTTTTCTGCACGATCGGCTCGGGTGCCGTCTCCGTCTTTATTCCCATCATCATCGGCAACGAGACCCCGATCGCGACTCAGCGCATTCTCTATCCCATCATCGCTCTCGTCTGCGTTCTCATCGCGATCCCGACGTTCTGGGTCGGCTACAAGGGCACCAAAGAGAGGTTCTACGACGCTGAGACGGACGGCAAGTTCACCCTCATCAAGAACCTCAAATTGCTGGGCAAAAACAAGCCCGCGCTGCTCATCATTTTGGTCGGCGTGCTCGGTTCGCTCCGTACCATCTACATGACCACCGCGGTCTATTACGCGAAGTACAATCTGCAAAACTTCGATCTCGCGGGCGTCATCTTCCTGCTGGTCGTTCCCGGCGGTCTTGCGGCGACGCTTTTGACGCCGGTGCTCTCCAAGAGGTTCGGCAAAAAGACCATCTTTATATGGTCGCATATCATCGGCGGTGCTCTGCTCGTCCTGCTGTATATCATTGGACTTCCCACCGGTACAAGTAAAGCCGCGCAGATCGCGTTCTACATCATAATCATCATTGCCGGTGTTCCGTCGGGATTCAGCAACATCATGACCTATTCGATGATCGCCGACTCTATCGACTATCTCGAAGACAAGACGGGCGAGAGAGCGGAGGCGTTCTGCTTCTCCTTGCAGACCTTCATCTCCAAGATCGGTATGGCTATGACCGCGTTCGTCACGCTGATGGTCCTCGGAAAATACGGCTATGACGCAAGTTTTGCCGAGCCGGGTGCGATCGACGATCTCTTGGGAAATCCTGAATTCCAAAGCGTCCTCGAAGGCAACTGGATGGCGACGACGCTGCTTTGCGGCGTGTCCATGCTCGCCTGCGCGATCCCGCTGTTCTTCTACACCTTCACCGAGAAGAAGCAAAAAGAGGCGGTCGCCAGAGTGCTCGCCCGCAAGATCGTTGCCGGCGATCCCAACCCGACGGTCTACCATGAGTTCGTCGAGACGGTCGCGGTGATCGACCCGGTCAAGAGAGAGGAGGCGCTCATCCAAGTTGCGCAGATCTTCGGGCTGTCCACCGTCGAAGAATTGATGGTCAAGGTCGAAGAGCTCAAGAACGTGTCCGACGCCGCTCTCGAAGAGGCGCAGAGACAGAAAGAGGCTGCAATTTACGGCGATGTCATCGAGACCACCGAGGTCGAAGAAGATGTCGTCGAGCAAGTCGAGACAAAGGACGGGACCGTCGACGAAGTCGAGGTCAAAGAAGAAGTCGAAGTGACCGAGGTCAAATCGGACGACGAAGAGCAAAAGTCCGACGACGACAAAAAGGAATAATCGACAGACAATTCCGTTACCGAGCGCTCCCCGACGAGGGGAGCGCGTTCGGACAGGGAGATAATGGCTTACATTTCGCTGTATCGCAAATATCGCCCCGATTCGTTTTCGACGATGATCGGGCAGGAGCACATCATCCGCACTCTCGCCAACCAAATTCGCAAGGGTGCGGTTTCGCACGCCTATCTTTTCACCGGCTCGCGAGGTACGGGCAAGACGACGACGGCGAAGATTTTCGCCCGCGCGATCAATTGCGAACATCCTCTCGCGGACGGTTCGCCGTGCGGGGAGTGCGACACCTGCAAGGCGCTTTTGCAGCCGTCCAATATGGACGTGATCGAGATGGACGCCGCGTCCAACAACGGCGTCGACGAGATCAGGGACTTGCTCGAAAAGGTCAAGTTCGCGCCCTCACAGGGGAAGTACAAGGTCTATATCGTCGACGAGGTGCACATGCTGTCCATGCCGGCGTTCAACGCGCTTCTCAAAACGCTTGAAGAGCCGCCCGAACACGTCGTGTTCATCCTCGCCACCACGGAGATCCAAAAGGTTCCGGCGACCATTTTGTCGCGTTGCCAAAGGTTTGATTTCCGCCTCGTCCCGACGGACAAGATCGCCAAACTCCTCAGTGCGATCTTTGACAAAGAGGGCAAGGCGTATCGCATCGAGGCGCTTCGTCTCATCGCCGAGGCGGGAGGCGGCTGCGTGAGAGACAGCCTCTCGCTCGCCGAGATGTGCATGTCGTACAGCGAGGACGAGGTCACCTATGACGACGTGCTCGAGGTGCTTGGCGCAAGTTCGCCCGAATCGGTGCTGCGGCTTGCCGAAGACATCTTGGCGGGCAGGATCGACGACGCGCTGACTGCGGTCAAAAAGACGGTGCGAGAGGGCAAGAGCGCGCGAATACTCGCGTCCGATCTGTGCGGAGTTTTCTCCAACATGATCTATTGCCTCAACTGCCGCAACCCGGGCGAGATGCTCACTTTGCCCGAGCAGCTGCTCGAGCGCACGATCGAGGTCGCGCGCAGTTACGACAACGCCAAATTGACGAGATGTCTCGAGATCTTTGCGTCGGTCGACAACGACATGAGATACGGCGTCGATCCCGCACTAGTCATCGAGACGGCGGTCGCCAAGGCATGCGACGAGTTTGCTTCGCTCGACCTTGCCGGCGTGATCGTCAGGCTTAAAAAGCTCGAAAAGTCGATGATGGGCGGTGTCAAGATCGTCGCGGCATCGGGTGCGGAGACCGCGCGTCCCGACGTGGACGCAAAGGCGATCGTGGGCGCGGTGCAGACGGAATTGCTGCGGCGCGGAAGACCTGTCGAATACGAATATATCAATCACGTCAAGTCCGCCAATTTCGCCGTCAGGGGCAACGTGCTCGCCTACGACGCGGACGGCGAGGGCGACGCGGCGCTTATGCGCGCTTGCACCGCGGACATTGAGGCGGTGATGAGGGAGATGTATCCCTTCATCGCGCGATTCGAGGTCAACGTCAAAGAGAAGGCGGAAGACCCGATGGATTCAAAGATCAAACGTGCCGAAGAGGTTTTCGGCAGCGAAAAAGTTACCGTAAAAAAAGGAGATGACGACAATGGGTAAATTCGGAGGCTTCGGAGGCGGCATGGGCAACATGCAGCAGCTGATGCGTCAAGCGCAGAAAATGCAGCAGGAAATGGCGAAAGCCAAAGAGGAGCTCGCGACGCTCGAAGTGACCGCGGTCTCGGGCGGAGGCATGGTCGAAGTGACGATGACATGCGAGAAGAAGATCGTCTCGATCAAGATCAAACCCGAAGCGGTCGATCCCGATGATGTCGAGATGCTCGAAGACCTGATCGTCGCGGCGATCAACGAGGCTCAAAAGCTCGCCGATGAGGAGACCGAAAAGAGAATGGGCGCATTCTCGGGGCTGGGGCTGTGAGCAACATCAAGGCTCTCGACAGGCTTGTCGCGCAGTTCACCAAGCTGCCCGGAGTGGGAGCAAAGACCGCTCAGCGCTTTGCCTATCGCGTGATCAACATGTCCGAGGCGGAGGCGGAGGAGTTTGCCTCCGCGATCGTCGACGCGAAGCGCAACGTCGGCTATTGCACCGTCTGCGGCGGCTATTCGGACAAGGAGGTCTGCGACCTGTGTCTGCGCCGAGACAAGAGCGTGATCTGCGTGGTCAAAGACCCCAAGGACATCGCCGCTTTCGAGAAGACAAAGGACTTCGACGGCGTCTATCACGTCCTTCACGGCACCCTCAATCCGCTGCTGGGGCAGGGACCGGACGACATCCGCGTCAAGGAGCTCTTGGCGCGTCTTGACGGCGTCAAAGAGGTGATAATGGCGACCAATCCCGACGTGGACGGCGAGGCGACCGCGGTCTATCTCGCGCGGCTGATCAAGCCGATGGGCATCAAGGTCACGAGGATCGCCAGCGGCGTCTCGATAGGCAGCGACATCGAGTATGCGGACGAGGTGACTCTGTCGCGCGCGCTCGCCGATCGCAAGCCTCTTTGAGCGTTTGAGGGAACAACTTACGGCTTTTGGGGCCGAAAGCACGGACTGCGCCGGTTTTTGCAAGAAAAATCGCGCCGTCCGTCAAAATTTTGTTTGACATATTATTATTATATATATATAATAAGAAAAGCAGGACAAAGCAGGAGGCACAAAAAGTGACTAACAAGAAATCACGGGCACTGTCGATCGCGGTACTCACGATCTTTTCGATCGTGGTGGTACTCGGTTGCGTGTTCGCGTTCGTCAGTCTCGACGACGGTCAGCTCGGCATACGCAACTATGTCGCTTACCCCAAGCTGATCAAGCTCGGTCTCGATCTCAGCGGCGGCGCCTATGCCGAATATACCGCCGAGCAGCCCGAGGATATGACCGACGAAGAATTCAACGCTGCGATAGAGGGCACGCGCCGCAGCTTGGAAGACCTTTTGTTCGGAAAGGGCTACACAGAGGCGCAGGTCAGCAGCTACGGCAATACTATCAGAGTGGAAGTTCCCGACATCGACGATCCCGAGAGGATCTTCGACCTTGTCGGCAGACCGTCTTCTCTCGAATTCAAAGAGTATACGAGCGAAGACACCGTCAACGAGACGTTGATGACGGGCGAAGAGATCGCAAACGCCGGCGTCGTCTACAACAACGGCGCATATCTCGTCGCGCTCGAGTTTACGAGCGAGGGCGCGGAGAAGTTCGCGGACATCACCGCGGATCTCGTCGGCAAACAGCTGGGCATCTACGTCAACGGCGAGCTTTTGATGGCTCCCAACGTCAACGAGGCGATCAGCGGCGGCACCTGCACGATCGAGGGCGATTTCACCTATGACGAGGCTTACGACCTCGCGGTTCAGATCCAGGCGGGCAGCTTCCCCCTTGACCTCAAAATGACCAACTCCAACACGATCAGCGCGACGCTCGGTGATTCCGCTTTGAAGGCGGGCATCATCGCCGGACTTGTCGGTCTTGCGCTCATCGTCGTCTATATGTGCGCGTTCTACGGTCTGATGGGCGTGTCGGCAAGCATGGCGCTCATCTATTACGCCTGCACCTATGTGTTCTTCCTCGCGGTCTTCCCGTGGGTACAGCTCACTCTGGCGGGCATCGCGGGCGTGCTGCTCAGCATCGGTATGGCTGTCGACGCCAACGTCATCATCTTCGAGCGCATCAAGGAAGAGTACGGTTCGGGCAGAAATATGATCAACGCGACGACGATCGGCTTCAAGCGTTCGCTCGGCGCGATCATCGACGGCAACGTCACGACAATCATCGGCGCGATTGTGCTCATGATCGTAGGCACTTCCACGATCAGAGGCTTCGGCATCACGCTCCTCATCGGTATCGTGCTGTCGCTGTTCAGTTCGCTCGTCGTCACCCGCGTCCTGCTCAAGAGCATCATGTCCTTCCACGACGAGAGACACGCCAAGTTCTATATGCTGAGAAGGAGAGAGGCGGACGACATCGGCTTCGATACGATCGAGAATGCCGAGGCGGTCGACGAGGCTCGCAGAGCCGAAGAGGCAGACGCGATCCCGCTGCCTGTCGGTCCCGACGCGGACGTCGTCCTCGAGTTGCAGGAAGAGGCTGTCGAAAAGGGTGCGACGATCACCGCCGAGCCCGCTCCGGCAAAGCAAAAACAGCAGCCGAACATTCCCCGCCGCAAATATAAGTCCAGGCGCACCAAGGGAGGTACACGTTGATGAAGATCAAGATGACCAAAAAGAACATCGCCAAGATGTACAAGATATGGTTCGTGATCCCCGCGGTGATCATCCTTGCGGCGATGATAGTGTTCGCCGGCTTCGCGATCGCGGACAGGGACATCAACTCGGGCATGAACATCGGCACGGACTTCGCCGGCGGTTCGATCGTCACGATAGTGCTCGGTGAAGACGTCATCGGCACTGACGCCGGACTGGGCGCCGAACTCGACAAGATCGTCGCCGTCCTCCAGGACGACGAGATCGCGCAGCAAGTCGTCGACAGAGCGCTCGAAGAGTTCGAGATCACTCTGCCCATCGAAGCGGTCAAGGCGGACGTCAGTTACAGCCAAAGGTCGGACAGCGGCGCGAATATGTCCATCATCGTCAAGTACGACAACATCTCGTCCACTTACGATCCCGACAACAGCGTCACCAACCTGCGCAACGAATTGATCGAGGCTCGCCTCGAAGAGATGTACGAGGTCACCGAGGACAACGCCTCGATGGTCACGATGTCCAACATCGGCGCGACCGCAAGCCAAGAGATGGTCAAGTCCGCGATCCTCGCGCTCGTCATCTCACTCGCGCTCATCCTCGTCTATGTCGTCATCAGGTTTGAGCCGTGGAGCGGCATCGCCGCGGTCGTCGCGCTTTGCCACGACGTCGCCATCATGCTCGCGTTCACGATCATGTTCCGCATTCAGATCAACAGCTCGTTCATCGCGGCTATGATCACGATCGTCGCCTACTCGATCAACAACACGATCGTCATCTTCGACCGCGTCAGAGAGAACAACAAGGCGGAGCTCAAACTCAAGCCCAACGCCGCTCTCGACAACTTCGAGATCTGCGACCGTTCGCTCAAACAGACAATGACGCGCTGCGTCAACACGACTGTCACCACGCTGTTTGCGATCGTCATCTTCGCGATCCTCGGCGCGGCATCGGTCAGAGAATTCGCACTGCCGGTCATCTTCGGCTTGTTCGCGGGCTTCTATTCGTCCGTGTTCATCTCGCCGGCGCTGTACTCGTTGATGAAGAACGCGTCCGACAGACGCAAGGCAAAGAAGCGCGCTTCCGGCACATTCGTAGGTCAGAAGTCGCAGGCTCAAAAAGACTGACGGTCAAACGATACGGGGCTGCTCAAGCAGCCCCTTTGTTTTTTTATGGACATCAAGACGCTCTCTCAAAAACTCGGCATACACCCGCTCGTCGCAAAGCTGCTGATCGCACGCGGCATTGAGGACGAGGCGTCAGCGCGCGCATTTTTGCACCCGTCGCTCGACGCGCTCACGCCGCTCGACGCATACGACGGGCTTGCCGAGGTCGCCGACAGGTTGGAGAGCGCGATCGCGGACAGAGAGGGCATCGTCATCTTCGGAGACTATGACTGCGACGGTATTTGCGCTACGTCTATACTCTTGCTCTATCTCAAATCGCGCGGCGCGGACGTCACCTACTTCATCCCCGACCGCCGCGAGGACGGCTACGGCATCACCTATGCCGCGCTCGACAAGGTCGCCGAGGAGTGCGACGCGCACGTCCTGATCAGCGTTGACTGCGGCATAACAGCGGTCGATGAGGTCGATTATGCGCAGAACGAACTCGGCTTCGAGGTGTTGATCACAGACCACCATCAGCCGGGCGGAAAATTGCCCGATTGCCCCGTCTTCAACCCGCATCTCACGCAAAGAGAGGACGTGTTCAAGCCGCTGTGCGGCGCGGGCGTCGCGCTCAGGCTTGTCGAGAAGATGGGCGGTTTGCAGGCGAGCAAAAAGTTTTATGACATCGCCGCGCTCGCGACGGTCGCGGACGTCGTTCCGCTCGTCGGAGACAACCGCCTGATCGCCCATTTCGGACTGATGCTCATCAACTCGCGCTTCCGCAAGGGCTTGACCATGCTCGCCGAAAATTGCGTAAAGGGCAAGGTCGGGGCGTATGACATCGCGTTCAGGCTCGCGCCGCGCATCAACGCGATGGGCAGGGTCAAGAACGCGCGCGAAGTCGTCGAACTGTTCACGAGTTCGGATGCCTTTTTGCTCGGGCAGCTCGTCAAGGAGATAGAAGAGGCGAACGCCTATCGTCAGCAATTGACCGACGACCTCACCGACGACTGTCTTGACAAACTAAAAAAGTACGACTTTTCGCAAGCCTCCGTAATCGTCGAGTTCGGGCTTTGGGACGAGGGCGTGCTCGGTATTGCCGCGGCGCGTATCGTCGGCAAGTTCAACCGCCCGACGATACTGCTCACGCGCTCGGGAGGCAAGCTCAAAGGCTCGGGACGCAGCATCCCGGGCGTAGACATCCTCGACTGCGTGCGCGCGTGCTCACGCTGGCTGGAAGGGTTCGGCGGGCATACCGCCGCGTGCGGGCTTTCGATGAAGGAGCAAGACCTCGACGCGTTCCGCATCGCGATCAACGAATATGCCGCGTCAAAGTACGGCAAAGAGGCGTTCGCCGTCCGCGACGACGTCGACGCTTTGATCGAGGGCAACATCACGCCGGACATCGCCGAACAGATAGATATGCTCGCGCCGTTCGGAGAGGGAAATCCCGCGCCCGTGTTCGCCATCGACTGTAATGAGTGCGGCTTTGTACCCATCGGGGACGGCTCCCATCTCAAAGGGAAATTGCACGGCATGGAGACGCTCGACTTCTTCGCTTCCGACGATATAGGCTATCTCAACTCCGCCGCCGCCAAGCGGCTCGTCGTCGACATTCAGACAGGGGAGTTCAACAACGTCAAGCGCGCCGAGGCGATCGTGCGAAAAGTCCTTCCAAAAGACATGCCGTCGCGGGTGGAGTGCATGTCCTACCTGCTGCGCCGCTCCGCGTTGGATGACGGAGGCAAAGACGCCGACGCAAAGCCGTGGGACGGCAACGCGTACGCGCCGGGGATAGGCACGGTGTACGTCGCTTTCGATCCCGACAGGGCGACCGAGTTTGCGAAAGCGCACGGCTTGGAGTGCCATTACGGCGAGCCGCCGACATATATGCCCGAGGACGCGGTCGTCGTATGTCCGCGAAAGCCGCTGCCGTACTACCGCAGGGCGATCTATCTCGACCCGCCTATTTTGAGCGCGACCGCGGCGGCGCTGACGCCGAATGCGGAGATATATTTTGCAAAAGACGGCGCCTTTGCCGCCGACATCGCCGCGAAGATGCCGAGCGACTCGGCGTTCGCCGGCGTTTACAAGGCGATAAGGTCGGCGTGCTATTCGGGCGACATCCGCACGGTCTCGCAGCTTTTTGACGCGGTCAAAGACGAGTGCGCAGTCGACGAGACGGCGTTCGAGATATGCTTTTATATATTTTGGGCATTGAAATTTTTGCGAATAGGTGCTAAAATAGAATGTGTGAAGGTCGAAAAGACCTCTTTGGACGCGAGCGCGCTCTACCGTGCGCTTGCGAGGGCGGGCAAAAATGGATGACGAAAAATTCCTCTCCAAGATCCAAGCCGCTTTCAGCGAACAAAACTACGACCGCATAACGCGGGCGTACTACTTCGCTAAGCGCGCGCACGAGGGTCAAAAGCGCAAGTCGGGCGACGACTACATCGTCCACCCGATCGCGGTCGCCGAGATCCTCGTCGACCTCGGGCTTGACACCGATACGGTGATAGCCGCGCTTTTGCATGACGTGATCGAGGACACTGCCGTCACCGAAGAGGAGCTCGATCAGGAATTCGGGCACTCCGTCGTCTTGCTCGTTGAGGGAGTGACCAAGCTCAACAAGCTCAACTTCAAGAGCCGCGAAGATCAGCAGGCGGAATATCTGAGGCGCATGTTCCTTGCGATGAGCAACGACATCCGCGTCGTCATCATCAAGCTGGCGGACAGACTGCACAACATGCGTACGCTGGCGTTCCGCAACGAGGCGGACCAAAAACGCATCGCGACGGAGACCCTCGACATCTATGCGCCGATCGCGGCGCGGCTGGGTATCGCCGGACTCAAAGGCGAACTCGAGGACCTCTGTCTGCGCTATCTTCACCCCGAAGACTACTATATGATCGCCGAAAAGGTCGCGTCCACCCGCGTCGAGAGGCAAAAGATCGTAGACGCGATCTCCGCCGACCTGCGCAAGATGCTCGACGAACTCGGCATAAAGGGCGACATCAACGGCAGACCCAAGCATTTTTACAGCATTTGGCGAAAGATGCAAAAGGGCAAGAGCTTTGAGGAGATCTACGACCTCACCGCGGTGCGCATCATCGTCGACACCGTCCGCGACTGCTATGCGGTGCTCGGCGCGATCCACACGATGTGGAAGCCGCTCCCGGGCAGGTTCAAGGACTACATCTCCGTCCCCAAGACGAACATGTACCAATCGCTGCACACGACGGTGCTGTCGAGCTACGGCTCGCCGTTTGAGATCCAGATCCGCACGCACGAGATGCACCGCATCGCCGAGTACGGTATCGCCGCGCATTGGAAGTACAAACAGGGCTTGACGGGCGGCGAACCGACCACGCTCGACGAGAACAAACTCGCGTGGATACGCAGCGTGATGGAGCTGCAAAACGACGTCAGCGACTCCAAAGAATATCTCGACATGCTCAAACTCGACCTCTATGTCGATCAGGTGTTCGTGTTCACTCCAAAGGGGGACGTGTTCAACCTGCCGGCAGGGTCGACGGGCATCGACTTCGCGTACGCCGTCCACTCGCAGGTGGGCAACAAGTGCGTAGGCATCAAGATCAACTCAAAGATGGTCCCCGTCGACACCGTGCTGCAAAACGGCGACGTCGTCGAGGCGATCACGTCGTCGACCTCGAAGGGGCCGTCCAGAGACTGGCTCAAATTCGTCAAGACGCCTTCGGCAAAGAGCAAGATCAAAAGCTTCTTCAAGAAGGAGATGCGCGAGGACAACATCAAGCGCGGCAAAGATATGCTCGACGTCGCCGCCAAGCACAAGGGCTTGTCCGCCGCGGAACTGACGTCAAACCAGCAATGGCGCGATTACGTCTGCCAAAAGTACAACATCGCCGACATCGACGAGGTGTTTGCGATGGTCGGCTACGGCGAATTGACGACCGCGCAGGTCATGCAAAAGCTGCTCGAGTTCAACAAGGTCGACAAAAAAGACCCGCTCGAGATCAAGACAAGACCGGAAAAGAAGCGCGGCAAGGGCGACACCGGCATCATCGTCAAGGGCTATTCAGACCTCAAGATCCGCTTTTCGCATTGCTGTACGCCCGTTCCGGGCGACGCGATCATCGGCTACGTCTCGCGCAGCCGCGGCGTGACGATACATCGCGCCGACTGCCCCAATGTCAAGTATCTCGAACCCGAAAGGCTGATCGAGGCGGAGTGGCCGATCGACCGCAACGAGAACAAGCGCTTCGTCGCCACGCTCGGCATAACCGCGATCGACAGACCGGGGCTTGTCGTCGAGGTCGCGACGCTGATCGCGAATATGAAGATCACGATGACCACGATCGCCGCAAGGTCGGAAAAGAACGGCACGGCGAGCATCTCCGTCGGCGTCGAGATAGGCAACATCAACGACCTGGACGACCTCATCGCCAAGATAGAGGCGCTCAGGGACGTAACTTCGGTCCGCAGGACCGCGCAATGATATGAGAGCGATAGTTCAAAGGGTAAACCATGCGTCGCTGTCCGTGGACGGGCGGCACGTCTCATCGATAGGCACGGGATTTCTCGTGCTCGTTGGCTTTAATAATGACGACGACGTCTCGAAGGTCGACTATGTCGTCGACCGCATCGTCAACATGCGTATCTTCCGCGACGACGCGGGCAAACTCAATCTCTCGCTCAAAGACGTGGGCGGTGAGGTGATGTGCGTCAGCAACTTTACGCTTTACGGCAACCCGGCGAGCGGGCGTCGCCCCGACTTTTCGCATTCGGCGCATTACGACGTCGCAAAGCCGCTTTACGATCACGCATTGAAGAGATTTGAAGAGCACCTCGGCAAGGTCGCGCCCGGAGCGTTCGGCGAGCATATGCACATCGACACGTCGCTTGACGGACCGGTTACGATGGTGGTGGAGAAGTGATATGAAGATAGCAAGACTTGTGGTCGGTCCCGTCGGGACCAATTGTTATATCCTCACGGACGAGGAGACAAAAGCTGCCGCGGCGGTCGACCCCGGCGCGGAAGGGCTGGCGATCGCGGGCGCTCTCGAGGCGTCGGGATACAGGCTCAAAGAGATCTTGATCACGCACGGGCACTTCGATCATATCTGCGGAGCGGCAGATCTCGCGCGCGAGACGAACGCCCAAATTTTTATGCACGAATCGGATGTAGTGATGATCGACGATCCGCACCTCAACTTCTCCGCCGAGTTCGGTATGGACGCAGTGGGAGGCTTTGAACCGGATGTCAGATTGAAGGGCGGCGAGCGGCTTTCGCTGTCGGTGGGGGAGTGTGACGTGTTGTGGACGCCCGGTCACAGCGAGGGCGGTGTGTGCTATGACTTCGGCGACACTCTCTTTGTCGGCGACACCTTGATGAGAGACAGCTACGGCAGATGCGACGGCTATCGAGGCGATTTCGAAACGCTCAAAAAGTCGATCGGGAAGCTGTTCGGTTTGGACGGCGACAGAGTGGTGCTGCCGGGTCACGGACAGGCGACTTCGCTCGATCGCGAGCGCATGTACAATCCCATATCGACGGACGGTGACGAGAGATGAACGAAGCGACGCAAAAGAGGCTCAAAGTCGCGCTCCGCACAAACGAGGAGCGCTTTTTCACCGAGTTCGAGGACGAGATCAAACTCTTCCGCGACAGGCTCGAATTGGACAAAGACGGGGAGATATTCGACGTCGAAGTCGATGTCGACGACCAAAACGGCTTTGTCAAAGTTGTCGTCAAATGTGTATTATTGGACGCAAAGTCTTATGAAATAGTGCAAAAGTTAGAGCAATTCAGAGATAATATAGCTAAAATTGCTCAAATCAAGCGGATCGCCAAGTCTGCGGTCTACAAGTTTGTGTCCGACGCGCTCAACGTCGACGAGCCGTACGGATCGCTGACCGGTATACGTCCCACCAAACTTTGGCACGAGTTTGAGACAAAGGGCAAAGACGCGGACAGAGAGATGGAGGCGCTGTTTGTCTCGCCCCCCAAGAGGGCGCTCATCAAGGAGATCGTCGACGCTCAAAAACCTGTCTATCAAAGCGCAGCCAAAGAGGTCGACCTGTTCGTCAACATCCCCATCTGCACGAGCAGGTGCGCGTATTGTTCGTTCATCTCGGCAGAGCTTTGCAGAGTGCAAAAGCAGGTGCCGAGGTACGCGTCGCTTTTGCGCGAAGAGATAGAGGACGCGGCAAGGCTGATACGCGAGTCGGGCTATTTATTGAGATGCATATATGTAGGCGGAGGCACCCCTACGTCTCTCCCCGACGAGCAGTTCGAAGAGGTGATGGGCGCGCTGTCAAAGCTGCCGGCAAGAGAGTTCACCGTCGAGGCGGGGCGACCCGATACGATCACTTTGCCAAAACTTGAAATTATGGACAAAACGGGTGTCACTCGCATCTCGGTCAATCCGCAGACCCTCAATCAAAGCACCCTCGACGCGATAGGGCGCAGACACACGGTGGATGAGTTTTTCGCCAAGTACGAGCTTGCGCGCAAGTTCGATTTTGACGTCAATGTCGATCTCATCGCGATGCTTCCCGGCGAGACTCCCGAGATGTTTGCGGCATCCGTTGACGGCGTGATCGCGCTCGATCCCGAGAATGTAACCGTGCACACTCTTGCGCTCAAAAAAGGCTCGGCGCTCAAACTCGGCGGCTATGACAACACGTCCGAGAGCGACGCCGCGGCAATGGTCGACTATGCCTACGGCGCAATCAAGGGCGCGGGGTATGTGCCGTACTATATGTATCGCCAAAAATACATGAGCGGCAATTTGGAGAACGTCGGCTATTGCAAGCCCGGCAAGCAGTGCGTCTACAACGTCGACATCATGGAAGAGACTACGACCATCATAGCTTGCGGCGCGGGCGGAATTTCGAAGTTCGTCGACCGCGAGGCGGGCAGGGTCGAGAGGTATGCCGACCCCAAGGGGCTGGACGTCTATTTGGCGCGCGGCGAAGAGGTATGGCGCAGGCGGCGCGAGTTCTTTGACGACTGCGAGCGCAGGCGCGGGGTGAGGGCGGACAAATAATTTTTTGCAAGCCCTTCAAAACGTTTGCCATTTTGCGCGCATTATGATAATATATGTCACGAACCGCGGCTCGGACGCTCGAATCTCCGACGGCGCACTGAGACGACGGACAAAAATTTTCCAACGAACGGAGGCTAAACAATGGAAAAAGGTTTGACAAAAGAGCAGATCATCGCTCAATACGCACAGCACGAAGGCGACACCGGTTCGCCCGAAGTTCAGATCGCTTTGCTCACCGCGAGGATCGAGCAGCTCAACGAGCACTTCGCCGTCCACAAAAAGGACTTCCACAGCATGAGAGGTCTCAAACAGATGGTCGGCAAGAGACGCAACCTGCTCAACTATCTCAAAGAGAACGACATCGAACGCTATCGTTCGCTGATCGCGAAGCTCGGATTGAGGAAGTAAGGCGCTCGGGTCGTCATTTCGGCGACCCGATTTTTTTGCGTAAAGCGGCGAGAGCCGCACAAAACGAGATAACACAAAACAAGTTATATACAAGCACTAATTTGGAGGTTAGTAATGGAAAGAAAGATTTTTTCCACCGTCATCGGCGGCAGGGAAGTGACCGTAGAGACCGGCGCTTACTGCGAACAGGCCAACGGCAGCTGCTTGGTCAGATGCGGCGACACCGCCGTCATGGTCAACGCGACGATGGCGAAGGCTCCGCGCGAGGGCATCGACTTTTTCCCTCTCGGCGTAGACTTTGAGGAGAAGATGTACTCCGTCGGCAAGATCCCCGGCGGTTTCAAAAAGCGCGAGGGCAGACCCAGCGACAAGGCGATCCTGACGTCGAGACTGATCGACAGACCGCTCCGTCCGCTGTTCCCCAAGGGCTTCTACAATGACGTCGCGGTCGTCGCGACCTGCCTTTCGGTGGACACCGACATTCCGCCCGAAGTGTATGCGATGATCGGCAGCTCGGTCGCGCTGACCATTTCGGACATTCCGTGGGCGGGGCCGACCGGTTCGGTCGTCGTCGGCTATGTCGACGGTCAATATGTGATCAACCCCAACTCCGAGCAGCGTGACAGGAGCAGACTGCACCTGTCTCTCAGCGGCACCAAAGAGGCGATCCTGATGGTCGAAGCGGGCGCAAACGAGCTGACCGAAGAGGAGATGATCGGCGCGATCTTGTTCGGTCACGAAGAGATCAAGAAGATCGTCGCGTTCATCGAGGACATCCAAAAGCAGGTGGGCAAGCCCAAGGTCGAGCCCGACCTCTATCATCCCGCCGAAGAGATCGACGCGGCTGTCAGAGCGTATGCGGACAAGAAGATGGACGAGGTGCTCGAGCACTTTGACAGACAGGAGAGAGAGAAGGCGGAAGAAGACCTCGACGCGGATGTCTACGGACATTTCGAAGAGCAGTTCCCCGAGGGCAAGAAGGACATCGGCGAAGTTCTCTACGCGATGAAGAAAGAGAAGGTCCGCGCCAAGATCCTCGACCACGGCGTCCGTCCCGACGGCAGAAAGCTGACCGAGATCAGACCCATTTGGTGCGAAGCGGGCATCTTGCCGAGAGTTCACGGCAGCGGCGTGTTCACCAGAGGACAGACCCAGGTCTTGACCTGCTGCACGCTGGGCAGCATCTCCGAGGTTCAAAAGCTCGACGGTCTCGACGACGAAGTCTGCAAGAGATACATCCACCACTACAACTTCCCGCCGTACAGCGTCGGCGAAGCCAAGCCGATGAAGAGCCCGGGAAGGCGCGAGATCGGTCACGGCGCGCTCGCCGAAAGAGCGCTCGAGCCCATGCTCCCGTCCGAGGACAGCTTCCCGTACGCGATCCGCACGGTCAGCGAAGTTCTGTCCAGCAACGGCAGCACCTCGCAGGCATCCGTCTGCGGCTCCACGCTCGCTTTGATGGACGCAGGCGTTCCGCTCAAGAGACCGGTCGCCGGCGTCGCGATGGGACTCATCAGCAACGAAGACAAGTCCAAGGTGCAGGTGCTCACCGACATCCAAGGGCTTGAGGACTTCCTCGGCGACATGGACTTCAAGGTCGCAGGCACCACCGAGGGTATCACCGCAATCCAGATGGACATCAAGATCAAGGGCATCAACGAGGCTATCCTGCGCAAGGCGCTCGCTCAGGCGAAGGACGGCAGGTTGGAGATCCTCGGCAAGATGCTCGCCGTTTTGCCGGCTCCGAGAGCGCACCTGTCCAAGTATGCGCCCAAGATCGTCTCCTTCCAGATCCACCCCGACAAGATCAGAGAGGTCATCGGCAGCGGCGGCAAGACGATCAACAAGATCATCGACGAGACCGGCGTCAAGATCGACATCAACGACTTCGGCGACGTCTACATCTCCAGCCCCAACGAGGACATGATCGCAAAGGCGCGCAAGACCATCGAGCTCATCGCCAACGACCCCGAGGTCGACAGCGAGCTTGAGGGCGTCGTCGTCCGCACGACCAGCTTCGGCGCGTTCGTCGAGATCGCTCCCGGCAAGGACGGCATGATCCACATCTCCAGGCTCTCCAAGAAGAGAGTGGAGAAGGTCGAGGACGTCGTCAACGTCGGCGACAAGGTGCTGGTCAAGGTGTTCGACATCACCGACAAGGGCATCGCATTGAGTCTGATCAAGAAGCTCGATTGAGAATGACAAAAAATTCGACGGCGGTCACGCCGTCGATTTTTTATCGGCTTGTCTTCACAACTTCGGGGCGAGCATAAAAAGCGCAGCCGACGGCATTCACGCCGTCGGCTCATAATATAAAAAATATCCATACTGCGATCAAGCGCACGGCGCGGCGGTCACTCCGTGAGCAATTCGGTGACGGTGACCGCGCTCAAGCCCGCGCTGTCTATGTATTGCAATATCGCCGGCAGCGCCTCGACGGTCGCCTTTGTCGGGTGCGCGAGGATGAGTTCGCCGCCTTTGAGTTTCTTTGTCGCGCGAGTGAAAATGACCGCGGCGTTTTGGTCGCGCCAATCGATCGTGTCTCGGCTCCACATGATCGTCTTCATCCCGATAGACGCGCACGCCGCGACGGTCGCGTCGTCCCAGCTGCCGGACGGGGGAGCGAACAGTGCGGGCGAGGCGCCGGTGACCGCCTCGATCAACGCGTTGGTCGGCTCTATCTCGGCGAGGTTGCCCTTTTGGCTCATTCCCTTATGGTCCTTGTGGAAGTAGCCGTGGTTGCCTAATTCGTGACCGCGCGCATAGATCTCGCGCAGCACGTCGACGTGGTCGTCCGCCCAGCATCCGCCGACAAAGAAGGTGCATTTTGCGCCGTATCCGTCGAGCAGGTCGAGCGCGTCGAGCACAAACTCTTCGCCTTGGTAGACATTGAACATCAGCGAGATCTTGTCGTCCGAAGCGGCGGAATAGACGGGCCCGCCGTCCGCGGACGCGGTCGTCTCGTCCGCGAGGGGAACGAGCGCGAACAGCGACAGCGAAACAAGCATCACCAATATGAGCGTATTCGCCGCGGCGGCGATCTTTATCGAAGAAAATTTGCCCGGTTTTTTCATCGCTAAATGATATGCGCGCCCGCCAATGCGTATGACGTACAAAACAAGACGGACAGGAGGGATGTGTGGCAAAAAAGTTTACTTTTCGCGCACGATATAATATAATCATTGAAAGGTGAAACGATGAAGACCAAACTTTTTTCATTCCAAGACGGGCTGAGGCTCGTTCACGTCAAGATGGAGGGCGTCAGGTCGGTCGCGATCGGCATATTGACCGGCGCGGGCAGCGCCAACGAGAGCGCGGACAACAACGGCATTTCGCACTTCATCGAACACATGCTGTTCAAGGGGACGAAGACGCGCACCTCGTACGACATAGTCAAAGAGGTGGACGCGCTCGGAGCGCAGATCAACGCCTACACGACCAAGCAGGCGACCTGTTTTTATACGATAGGGCTTGACGAGGCGAGCGACAAGTGCTGCGAGATACTGTCCGATCTGCTGTTCGAGTCGGTGTTCGACCCCGAGGAGCTCGAGCGTGAAAAGAAGGTCGTGCTCGAAGAGATCTCGATGTCCGAGGACGACTACGGCGACGTGTGTTCGGATCTCGCCGCGGCGGGCTATTTCGGCTCTTCGCCGCTCGGGATGCCCATACTCGGCACGCGCGACAACGTCAAAAAGTTTGGGCGCGAAGATCTGATCTCGTACATCGCCGCCAACTATCGCGCGTCGACGACGGTGATCGCGATCGCAGGCAACATCGATTTCGACCGCGCCAAAGCGCTTGCGGAGAGACATTTTGTCGGCAGATTCGCAAAGGGCGAGCGCGAATGGAAAGACGCGCCGCGCACAGGCGCGCCCGTACAAAACTATCGCTTCAAGGACATCGAGCAATCGCACATCATAGTCACTATGCCGTCCGTCAAGTACAACGCAGGCAACGACCTTGCGGTGATGCTGCTCAATCAGATACTCGGCGGAGGGATGTCGAGCAGGCTGTTCTTCGAGATCCGCGAAAAGCTGGGGCTTGCCTACAACGTCTATTCCTATCAGGGGACGTACGTCGGCAACGGCACGCTCAACGTCTACATCGGCACAAACCGCGATTCGGTCGCAAAGGCGGCGGACGTCGCGGCGGAGGTCATCGCCGACATCCGCAAAAACGGCTTGACGCGCGAGGAGTTCGAAAGGGGCGTGCAGCAATTGCGCGGCGCCTATCTTCTCGGGCAGGAGAGCAGCGGCTCGATCATGCGGCTGTTCGCCAAGCATGCGCTCTATGCGGACGAACTGTTCGATTTCGACGAGCGCATCAAGAGGATATACGCGCTCGACTACGACGGGGTGAGCAGGGCGATCGAGGGCGAACTCGACCTGTCCGCCGCATGCGTCGCCTATGTCGGACGCGAAGTGGACAAAGACCTTTCGGAGAGATTTCTCTCGAGGGCGTGAGGTATTATGGACAGAGAAAAGATAGCAAAGATCGTCGGTTCGGACGCCGACAAGCTGAACAAGATATTCGACCTTCAAGCGCAGCTTGACGGCGACATCGTCGAGAGGCGCGGACTTGACGCGCCGAGCAGGGAAAACGAATGCGAGTGGATGCAGCGCAAGACGCTCGCGATGCTGTCCGAACTTGCCGAACTTCTCGATGAGGTCAACTTCAAGTGGTGGAAAAACCCCAAGCCCGTCGACGACGACCGAGTCAAGTCCGAGCTTGTCGACATCCTTCACTTTTTTGTCAGTATGTGTCTGACCGCCGGGATGGATGCGGACGAACTCTATCGCCGCTATCTCGACAAAAACAGGGAGAATTTCGACCGCCAATACGGCAGGAGCGAAAAAAAGGGATACGACGTCACAAAAAAGTAGTATCGTTTGCGCCGTGCGGGCAACAATAGAGATGTCCGGTACATAAACCACAGGAGGTAACACCGAGATGTCGAGAGTTTGCCAATACAAGACGGGCGACAAGCCGGGCAGAGGCAGTTATACTTGCTGCAATTGCGGTTTTTGTCTCAAACTCGGCGCGGACGACAAGATGCCGCCGTGCCCCAATTGCAACAACACGACTTTCACAAAGGCATGACGCCGAACGCCGAAAGGCGCACCGAGACGCGAGAGCGTCTCATTTTTTTGCCGCAAACGCTTGCGCGGGCAAGGGGAGTTCGGTTATTATAGTTTCGGAGGAGAACTATGGAAGATCAAACCAAACCCCAAAAGAGCAAACTCGCCCAAAAGGCGGAACAGGTGCAGGACGCCGCAGACAAGCTGAGCAAAGCGTACAGAACGCTGTTCATACTTTGGAACCTGCTGTACATTGTCGCGTATTCGGTGTTCATCGTCATCACGATGAGCCGCAAGAACGCGGAGATCACTTGGCTGCCCTATCTGTTGATCGCGTTCACGGCGGCGTATTTCGTCGCGTTCGTCGCGATGATCTGCATGGGCAGGAGCAACGCAAAACTCGGCTCGGCGGTCAAGGATTACAAGAGCAGTTTCAAGATCATGAAGCTGTGTCTCAAATTGTTCAACCTGCTGCTGACGATCTCGGTCGTGTTCAACGCCGTCTACAACGACAGGTCGCTGTTCTCGATCATATTGACCGCGGTGTCCATCCCGTACGTCATCATCCAGATCATCATGTCGATACGCAAGATCGTCAAGCGCAAGCGCAAAGAAAAGCTCAAGGAGAAAAAGAGCGGTTTGCGCAAGGGGCTGGTGAGCGACGTCAAGAACATCCTGACCGATGAGGAGCCGGCGCAAGAGGCGGCGGCAGCAGTTCAGCCCGAGCAGAGCGCTGCGCAAGTCCCGGCGGCTCAGACGACCGCTGCGCCGCCCGCGCAGACGGAGCAAAAACCGAAAAAAGGACTTGCCGCAAAGCTGGACGAGACCAAGAAAAAGGCGGCGGCAAAGGTGGACGCGGTCAAACAGGCGGCAGGTAAGGGCGGCAAGGTGCTCGACAGGGTCAAGCAATACCGCAAAGACGTCAAAGAGGTCGAAGAAAGCTCGAAGAAAAAGAAGAAAGACGACAAATAGAAATAAAAATTCGGCGCCCGATCGGGCGCCGACTTTTTTTTTGCGGTTTTCAGCCGTTGAGACCCTTTTCGTCAAACTCGGTGATGAAGTCGATCGTGATGTCAAGCACCTTGGACAGGCACTCGGGGCTGAGGTTGTCGTAGTTGTCGCGGCGGGTATGGTAGTAGTCCTTGACTTCGGGAGCCATCGCCGCGATGCAGGTCGACTTGCGGCCCGCCTGCGCAAACGCCGCGCTGTCCGTCGCTCCGGCAAATACGGAGCCGTATTTGAGATCCATGCCGTTCTTTGCCGCGGCGCGCTTGACGAGTTCGCACGTCGGCATGTCCACCTTGACGGTGCCGTTGAGGTCGCGGTTGTAGATGACGAGGTGCTCGAGCTCGCGCAGCGTCTCGTAGGTGACAAAGATAGTCTCTATGCCCGGCTCCAAGCCGTATTCGGGGTTGAGTTTGCAGAACGCCTTCGCGCCGCGAAGCCCTGCCTCCTCCGAACCGGTGACGAGCGCGACCACCTCGGTGTGCTCAAAGCGGATGTCGTTGTCGTGCATGAGTTTGAGCATCGCGATCGCCATATAGCATGCGGTGAGGTTGTCGTTTGCGCCGGGGACGACCGTCTTGTGGTCGGCGAACATGTAGAAGCAGAGCAGTGCGGGCACAAAGATCACCGAAGCGATCGCCATATACAGCGGCGCGCCCGACGGGGTGCCGACCACTCCGTTCATAGCCATCGCGACGATCGCGGTGACCGCGATGTAGATGACCGCGATGACGGGGATGATGATGCTGGTCAAAAACAGCTTGTAGCCGCCGACATAGTGCCAATGCCACTCATAGACCGCGTCCGAGTGTCCGTTGAGGACGACGCGGCGTTTGACCTCTCCGGTCGGTTTGATCGTGCCCATTACGTTGCCGGACGTGCGCTTTTTGAACAAAAAGTCGATCGCCTCTTTGTAGAACACGAACTCGCCGATCATGGGCAGCAGCCCGAGCACGAGCAGCACTACGCTGACGACGGGCGCAAAAAACAGCGTGACGATCGCGATCAGCGCGCAGGTCGCGGTGATGTAGGTCCAGCCGAAGAACGCGTGCGGCGCGACTTTGTAGGACTCGCGGTGCGTTTCGTCCGAAAACTCGTCGAGTTGGCTCCTCATGTAGTCGAGCGCCTTGTTTTCGCCCTCGGAACCGGGGTCGCGGTCGCCGAACTCTTTGATGACGTGCTCGATCTCGTCGCAGATGAACTTCACGCCTTCTTCGCGTTGTTGTTGCGAAATGTCCATATTTTTCCTCCGTATGGTTGTTGATTCTATTATATTATGAAATGCGCGCGCTGTCCATTGTATCGGCGCAAAAAGTGAGAGAGATTTTACGTCGATTTTACAGAGCCGCTCTTGCTTATTTTGCAGCCGTGTGCGATAATATAGTAAAGGTGAAATATGAAAGACAACGTAAGAGAGAGGATCTTGGTCAAACTGCTTGCCGCATTCGTGCTGCTTTGCATCGTCGGGCTGACCCTTTTGACCGTCTGCGTCGCAGAGGTCGAGGAGGGGACGACGACGATCGGCGATTCGGGCGACATCCTGTTCTATATCATCGTCGCCGCGCTCGTCGTCGCGGTGATCGCGATCTGCGTCATCTTCCGCAGGTCCAAAAAGTTTGTGATCAAGGAGCGCGAACGCGCCGCCGAACTCAACAAGGAGATCCCGCCCGCCAAAGAGATCCGCGTCTATGACGAGGAATACGTCAACATCAAAGACGCGCGAAAAAAGGCGGAAGAGGGCGCAGAGGACGCCCCGACCGACGACGAAAATTAAAATTGTGTTAAAAAATCTTCGCCGCCGCTTGTCAAGCACTGCGGCAGGTGCTATAATTGAACTATAAAACTATCCATAGGAGGATATTATGAAGAAGCAAATTGCAATCGTCAGCACCATTTTGGTCGTGGCACTTATCGGTGTGTTCGCGTTCGCGGCATGCACGCCGTCGCTGGATTCTCTCAAAGAGAAGTACACCGAGGAAGGCTATCTCGCCGCCAGCTTGCCCGTCCAAGGCATCATCGACTCCATGCTTGAGGGCGCCGAAGACGTAGAGGTAGACGAAGCTACCGTCGAATATGCGTTTATGGCGACCAAGGTCGTCGACACCATCATCGTCGTCTCGATCACCGACAAGGACGTTCGTGCCGAAATCACCGAGGCTCTCGACAAAGCCGAGGTTACCTACAAGACCAAGGGCAACGCGATCGCGGTCGGCACCGACGGCGCTCTCGACTTGTTCTGATAGAGGACAAAACAAACAAAATCGACGGACTTCGGTCCGTCTTTTTGTTTGCGAAAAACAGCGCAAACACGGCGGTATTCGAGCGAAAACGCGTGACAACTTTTTGTTTTATTCCCCAAAATCGAAAAATTCTTGATTTTGGGGAATAAGCATGTCTCCAAAAGGCGTCGTCGAACATCGCAAAGCATTTCAGGACGTGTCCGGCGAGCGCATGCTTTCGATGACATGAGGGTGGTCGACATCGCCGATTGGCTGACGAGATAAATTTTCATTGCCAACGCGCGCAAAAAGTATTATAATATAGTCACGGCGGTCGGAAGGCGCCGAAAAGAGAGGTCATCGGGGAATTATGAAAAAGTTCAAGGTCATCACGATAACTGTTTTGATAGTGCTTGCGCTCACGCTGTTGCTCTGCGCGTGCACGCCCGGCAAGGACGCGGTCAGGAAGAAGTACGAGCTTGCCGGCTTTGCCTACGACAACATCAGCGCAAATACTTTGGGACTAAGTTCCGAGGACGTCGAATATGTGTTCGCCGCCCATCGCGACGCGTCCGAGGACGGCTCCGTCGCCGCCGCGGAGATCGAGATCGTGCTCTTCGTCGACGAGGACAAGGCGCAGGAATATTATGACGCCAAGAACGTCGACAACGCCGAAGCGATCGAGGCGGGCACATTTGCCGTCTTGATGGACGGCGCGTTCGTGCTGTCGGGGTCGCCCGAAGCAGTGGAAGTGTTTTGATGAAGAGGGCTTTTGCCGCCGTCGTCATAGTCGCGGCGCTTTGTCTGTGTCTGACCGCCTGTACCGGCGAGCAGGGCGAAGTGCGCGAAAAGTACGCGGCGCTCGGCTATGCGTCTTACGACCTTTCGCCCGAGGAGCTGGGGCTTGACGGCGAGACGGTCGACTTTGTCTATTACGGCGTCAAGGACGCCAACACCGATTCTCCGCAAAGGGTCTATGTCGTCACGTTCAAGGGGTTGGACGTCGCGATGGAGTTCGAGACCGCCAACGCAGAGGTATTGCCCAATCTGATCAGGTCGGGCAGGGCGGTGGTGTTCGGAGACGCCGAAGGAGTGGAAGCATATTGACGCACGCGCGAAAAGTTGACATTCGCGCGCGCATTATTTATAATATAATTCCGTCCGAAAGGGCGGAAACATACATCAAAGGTGATTTATGCAGCAAGACGATCGTAAGATTGCGGAAGACGCGCAAAACACCTCAGAGGAAGCAGTAGTAGTCAACACCCCTCGCACTCCCGGTCAAAAGGCTCGGGACATCATCAAAAAGCTGGCGAAGCGTTGGTTCATCGACGCGTTCACCGGCATGGCGCAAGGACTTTTCGTCACCCTGATAGCCGGCACGATCGTCAAGACGATCGGCGGACTCTTCGGCGACAACGCGTTCGGCAACATGCTTGTCATGTTGGGCAACATCGCGTCCGTGCTCATGGGCGCCGGCATAGGCGCCGGCATAGCGTCCCATCTCGGCGCAAAGAAGCTGGTCGTGTTCGCGTCGCTGTGCGCCGGGTTCGTAGGCGCGTACTCGTCGCAATTTCTCGGCGAGTCGTTCACGGGCGGTTCGCTCGACGCGATCGCCGCGCTGATAGTCAAGGGTTCTCCCGGCAATCCGATCGGCGCGTATGTCACATCGCTCGCGGCGGCGGAACTCGGGATGCTGGTCTCGGGCAAGACAAAACTCGACATATTGCTCGTGCCGCTCACATGCCTTTTGACGTCGTTCGCGTTCGCCTATGTCGCCTATCCGTTCATTTGGCTCATAGACATGCTCGGCAAGGGCATCGCGGCGGCGACGGCGATCACTCCCTTCTTTATGGGGATAATAGTCGCGGCGGCGATGGGCATACTCTTGACGATGCCGACGTCGAGCGCGGCGATCTGGGTGTCCGTGTCAAGCACCATTCTCGCGAGCGGAACCGCCGAACAGCAGACGGCGATGTACATCGCAGGCGGAGCGGCGGTCGTCGGATGCGCGGCTCATATGGTCGGCTTCGCGGTGATGAGCTTCAAGGAAAACGGCGTGAGCGGACTCATCTCGCAGGGCTTGGGGACGAGCATGTTGCAGATCCCGAACATCATGCGCAACCCGTGGCTGTTGGTACCGCCTACGGTCGCGAGCGTCGTCGTCGGACCGATCGCGACCTGCGCGTTCAAATTGCGTTGCGGCGCGTCGGGCGGAGGCATGGGCACATGCGGCTTTGTCGGCATCATCGATGCCTTTGAAGCGAGCGTGTCGCAGGGGCATATGAAGTGGTGGCTGTTCGTCATCTGCGTGATAGTGCTGTTCTTCGTGCTCCCGGCGCTGATCAGTTGGGGCGTGTGCGAACTGCTCCGCAAGACGGGCAAGATCAAGTTCGGCGATCTCAAGCTGAACTACGACAATTGATATGAAGAGAGAACAGATAGATCAACGTTACAAATGGCGTCTCGAGGACATCATCCCGTCGGATGAGGTCTGGGAAGAGGAGTTTGCCAAGCTGGCGAAATACGGCGACGAGCTCGCCGCGTTCGACGGCGCGCTCAAAGACCGCGACAGCGTGCTTCGTTGTCTCAAACTCGACGACGAGGCGTCGCTCTGCGCCGAGAGGATCTATGTCTTTTCGGCGATGCGCCGCGACGAAAACGTCGGCGATCCCGCCGCGCAAAAGAGGTGCGACAGGGCGGAGACCGCGATGGTCAGGCTGTCCGAACGCACGTCGTTCGTCACCCCGCAATTGATCGCGTTGGGCGAGGCAAAACTCGCCGAGTTCGCAGCCGATCCCGACTTCAAAGACTATGACTATATGCTGCGTTCGCTCATTCGCACGGCAAGGCATACGCTGTCGCCGAGCGAAGAGAAGCTGCTCGCGATGACGGGCTCGTTCGCCGACACTGCGCAGGACGCGTTCCGCATGTTCGACAACGCCGACATCAAGTTCGCGCCCTACGTCGACAGCACGGGCGAAGAGGTCAGGCTCACTCACGGCATTTACGGCGTAAAGATGCATTCGCCCGTCAGGGAAGACCGCAAAAAGGCGTTCGAGTGCATGCACGGAGCGTTCAAAGACAACGTCAATACGATCGCCGCGCTGTATAGCGGCAACGTCAAAAAAGACCTGTTCTATTCGCGTGCGCGCAAATATGCGAGCTGCCTTGACCGCGCGACGTCGCGAGAGGACGTGCCGCGCACCGTCTACGACAGGCTGGTCGAGTGTGTGGAGAAGAACATCCCTCTTCTGTCGCGCTATCTCGAACTGCGCCGCAACAGGCTCGGTTTGAACAAATTGCATATGTACGACCTGCATGTGCCGATCGTCGAGGACGCGGAGCTCGAGTTGGAATACGAAGACGCATGCAAACTCGTCAAGCAGGGGCTCGCGCCTCTCGGGGAAGAGTACGGCAAGCTGCTCGACAGGGCGTTCACCGAGGGGTGGATCGACGTCTGCGAGAACGAGGGCAAGCGCAGCGGCGCCTATTCGTGGGGCGCATACGGCACGCATCCGTACGTCTTGCTCAACTACCAAAAGACGACGAGCGAGATCTTCACGATCGCGCACGAGCTGGGACACGCGATGCACTCCTATCACTCCGACGGCGCGCAGCCCTATCCCAAAGCAGGATATACGATCTTTGTCGCCGAGATCGCTTCCACCGTCAACGAGACGCTGATGCTCTGTCATCTGCTCGAAAAGTACGGCGGCGACAAGGCGATGCGCGAGTATCTGCTGTCGTATATGCTCGACATGTTCCGCACGACGGTGTTCCGGCAGACGCAGTTCGCGCAGTTCGAACTTGCGGCGCATGAACTCGCCGAGAGGGACGAGCCGCTTTCCGCGGAGACATTCTGCGACCTCTATTACGACCTCAACCGCAAGTACTATGCCGGCGAACACGTCGTCAACGACGAGCTCATCCGCTATGAGTGGAGCCGCATACCGCACTTCTATACGTCGTTTTATGTCTACAAGTACGCGACCGGGCTGATCAGCGCGGTCTGCATCGCCGACCGCATCCTCAAAGAGGGCAAGCCGGCGGTCGAGGATTACAAGAAATTTTTGAGCGCGGGCGGCAGTATGCCTCCCGTGGAGATCATCAAGCTCGCGGGGGTCGACCTCACTTCGTCCGAGCCTTTCGACAAGGCGATGGGCGTGTTCGCCGACTTCCTGGCGAGGCTCGAGGGTTGAGGAGGAGATATGCCAAAAAGCAGTAACGACAACGCCAAACTGCCCGTCAACAGGACGATGCCGCACAGTCAAGAGGCTGAGGACGCGGTCATTGGCGCGTTTTTGACCAACGGCGAACTGTTCACCGAGTTCGGCTCCAAGCTGCGCGAAGAGGACTTCTACATCGCGTCCGACCGCATAATTTTCGCCGCGATCAGAGATCTTGCCGCCAAGGGCATGCCCGCCGACATCGTCACGCTTTCGGTGTCTATGGGCAAAGAGGTCGACCGCGACGGCAGGTCGGCGCTCGAGAGGGCGGGCGGCATAGAGCGGCTCGAAGAATTGACCGAGGCGATCCCGTCCGCTTCCAACTGCGAATACTATGTCGAGATCGTCAAGCGCGACTCGATGCTGCGCAAGATCATTCAGACGGCGGGCGAGATCATAGACAACGCCTACACGCTCGAAGACGCGGATAAGTGCCTCGCATCGGCACAGGCGGCGATTTTCGAGCTGGGCAAGAACACTCAGGGCAGTGAGCTCGTCAGGGTGTCCGAGCCGGCGACCGAGGTCATGGGCAAGCTGCTCAAAGTCTATGAGACGCAGACGCCCGACCTCGGACTGTTGACCCACTACGACAACCTCGACAACATGACCAACGGCTTTTTGCCCGGGCAGATGATCGTCCTCGCCGCGCGTCCGGGCTGCGGCAAGACGGCGTTTGCGATGAGCATCGCGACCAACATCGCGCGCATGGAGCCGGAAAAGGTGATCGCGACGTTCAACCTCGAGATGTCGTCGACCGAACTCGTACAGAGAATGCTCGTTTCGGAGTCGCGCGTGCCGAGGGACGTGCTGATCAAGGGTTCGGAGTCGACGGAGCAGCTGCAAAATCTCTTTGCCGCGCACGACAAGCTGTCAAAGAGCAACATCTACATAGACCAATCGACCGGCAACAGCGCCGACGTCGTGATGTCCAAGTGCCGCAGGCTCAAAAACAAGCTGGGCAGGCTGGATCTCATCATCATAGACTATCTGCAATTGATGGAGCCGACCAAGGACCGCAAGGGCAACCGCCAGCAAGAGGTCTCGGACACGTCGCGTATGATCAAGCTGATGGCGAAAGATCTCGAAGTGCCCGTGCTCGTGCTGTCGCAGATGTCGCGTAAGATAGACGACAGAGAGGTCAAGACGCCTCAGCTGTCCGACTTGAGAGAATCAGGCGCGATAGAGCAGGATGCGGATATGGTCATGTTCCTCAACGACGCCGGCAGCGAAGATTCGGATGCGGACGCCAAGCCCATCGAATTGAAGATAGCCAAACAGCGTAACGGCGCGGTAGGCGACATATATTTCGTGTTCGAGAAGAGCCTTCTGAGGTTCCGTATGGCGTCGGGCAAATACGTCCCCAAGCCCAAGACGGACAGCGACGAGCCAAAGCCCGCAGGCGCGGCGATGGGGCAGGAGTATCCGCAATACGGCGGCGGAGACGAGGAGCCTCAGCTTTCGCAATACGGCGACGAGGACGCACCGCCCGAGGGGTTCTCCGACCCCGATCTCGACGAGTTGAAGTCGGGCGACATCCCCGATTTCGGAACGGGCGGAGAGGAATAAGCCTAAATCGCGCCGCCTTCGCATATAATCGAGCGGAGGCGATATGGCGTTTTTGCAAGACATAAAGGGCGCGCTTCCCGCGATACGCGGACCGAGATATACGGTCACGCTGATGGGCGGCGAGGCGGCTGTGATGGAGTATCGCGGCAAGCCGTTGAAGATATCGCGCGACTGCGTGACGGTACAGGTCAAAGGCGCGGTGATAGCGGTGCGCGGCAGCGACATGGTCGTGACCGAGTCGGGCGGCGGACAGCTGTTCGTCACCGGCAAGGTGAGCGCGGTCGAGGTGCTCGATTGACGCGCAGAGTGACTGTTTTGATAGAGGCGGACGACGTCGCCGAGGCGCTGGGAGCGTTGAGAGGTCTCGCGCTCGGCGTCACGGTGCGGGACGGCGAGATCACAGCCGTATGTTCTGCGGACGACGCGCGCCGTATTGAGAGGATATGCTTTGCGCGCGGATATGCGTGCGAGACGCGCCGCTTGAGAGGCGCGTTCAAAGCGGCGTTTTCTCGGCTCGGAGCGGTGGTCGCGGCTGCGGCGATCGTGTTGTGTCTGATGCTGTCGCAATTGTTCGTCACAGATGTCGAGGTCAGAGGCGTCGACGCGTCCGCATCGGCTTTGATCAAGGCGATCGCGATGAGCGAAGGCGTGGACGGGCTGAAACTCAAATCGAGAATAGACGTCGACGCGCTCGCGCTCGAGATAGAGCGGCAAACGCCCGGCGTGACGTCGGTCGAGGCGTTTTTCGAGGGCGACAGGCTGGTCATAGGCGCCGTCCCCGTCGACGAGAGACCTTCGTCGGCGCAAAAGGGGAGCACGGTGGTCGCGGACGTCAGGGCGATAATCACGCGCGTGGTCGTGTTTTCGGGCACGGCGGTCGTCAAGGCAGGCGATGTGGTCGCGCCCGGAGACGTGCTGATCGAGGGCACGATCGACGTGGGGACGGAAGAGGAGCCGCAGCTCGTGCAAGTGGGCGCGGACGGCGTCGTCTACGCGAGGGTGTTCGAGAGCGAGAGGCTTGTCTTTCCGCCGACATACAGGGCGGAAGTCTCCACAGGGCGCACATTCGTCTCGACCGAGATCGCGGTCGGCGGCAGAAGAATATGGACTTCGGGCGCGGAGCACGGCTTCGCGAGGTATGAGGCAAGGACGGATGTCACGGCGCTTCGGGGCATAGTTCCCGTCACGATAACGCGCACCGTGTACGAAGAAAAGGAGCTTGTCGAAATGACCGCCGACGAAGAATATATCGCCGACGCGGTCGAACGCAAGAGGGCGGAGCTGATGATGAACGCGACGGGGACGATCTTGTCCGAGGGCGTCAACAGAGGAGAATACGGCGGATACGCTTACGCCGAGATATACATAGAGACAGAGCGGCAGATAGGCCGCGCGGAGGTATAACATAGAAAAGACGATAGAAGTGAAGAACGCCGCGTCGATGATCGCGCTGTTCGGCAATCTCGATTGCAACGTCGCATATTTGCGCAAGTTGTTCGGAGTCGGGATCGCCGCCGCAGGCGGAGGCATCAAGGTCAAGGGCGACGATCAAAACGCCGTTGAGCTCGCCGCCGCGACGATCGAGCTGCTGCTCGAAAAGAGCGCGACTCATTCGATAGACAAGGCGTACATCGATCTCGCCGCCGAGTGCGTCGCGCACGACAGCGCGCACAAGATCGACGAGTTGACGCGCGTGATCGCCTACACCGCCGCAGGCAAGCCCGTCCGAGCCAAGACGTACGGACAAGCCTGCTATGTGCGCAGCATTGAGCGCAACACGATCGTGTTCGGCATAGGCCCCGCCGGTACGGGAAAGACCTATCTCGCTGTCGCTCTCGCGTGCAACGCGCTGCGTGACAAAAAGGTGTCGAGGATAGTCTTGGCGCGTCCCGCGGTCGAGGCGGGCGAAAAGCTCGGTTTTTTGCCGGGCGATCTCGAGGCGAAGGTCGATCCCTATCTCAAACCGCTGACCGACGCTCTGCTCGAGATGATGGGCGCGGATTCCTTCGCCCGTGCGCAGGAAAAGGGCGTCGTCGAGGTCGCTCCGCTCGCGTATATGCGCGGCAGGACGCTGTCCGACTCGTTCATAATTCTGGACGAGGCGCAGAACGCGACGCGCGAACAGATGAAAATGTTCTTGACCCGAATGGGTGAAGGCAGTAAAATAGTGGTGACGGGAGACGTCACTCAGGTCGACCTTCCGTCGGACAAGCAGTCGGGCTTGGTGCATGCATCGCGCCTGCTTTCCGGCATAGAGGGGATCGAAACGGTGACGCTCAAGTCGTCCGACGTCGTCAGGCATCCGCTGGTACAGGCAATTGTAGAAGCGTATGACGCCGAGGCGAAGGGCAAGGAGTCTTGATGGACAAACAAACGAAAAAGAATATCGACTTTACGATTTTGACGCTTGCGGTTTTGCTGGTCGTCTCCGCCGTGCTCGCGGTCGGAGGGCTGATGCTGTCGCTGAGGACGCTGCACATAGGCGCGTATGCCGAGACGCTCGCCGCCACTTCGGTGGGCGTGTTCGTGCTGTTCGCGGTGCTTTACGTCTATCTGCGCTACATAGTCAATTCGGGAGAGGTGGATTCGCTGCCTTTCCATAAATTGCTGTCGATCGTCTACTTCACCGTCGCCGCCGGGATAATCTTGTCCTGTTTGGCGGCGGGATTTTTGAATTCGTTCGCGATGCCGCTCGCGTGCGTCGCGCTCACGGTCGGCATCTTGATCAAGATCAGGACGGGTCTGATGTCGACGATCATTGCCGCGTTCGCGTCGCTGATGATCGTCTGCGCGGCAAACAACGCCGCCGAGGGTGTGACCATTTTGCCCGAGATGATCTTCGGATGCATTGCGGCGGCGGTGTCGGGCTTTGCGATGATCTTCTTGATCAGGCGCAGATATTCGCGCTTCAAATTGACATGGGGCGCGGTGATCGTCGCGCTGATCATGTCGCCGTTCAGCGCGCTGCTGTCGCTGATATACAGCACGGACGTGTCCGTCGTCTTGCAGAACGCGCTCTATTCGGGAGTGGGCAACCTCATCTCGATCGCGATCATGACCGCAAGTCTGCCGCTCTATGAGCGCATCGCCAACGTGTGGACGGATTTCAGCCTCGAAGAGTTGATCTCGCTGCGCCAGCCGTTGCTCAAACGCCTCAGCGAAGAGGCGCCGGGCACGCTCAGTCACTGCATGGCGGTCGCAAACCTCGCCGAAAGCTGCGCGATCGCGATCGGAGTCAATCCCTTCATGGCGAGGGCGTGCGCGTATTATCACGACGTCGGCAAGCTCAAAAATCCGCAATTCTTCGTCGAAAATCAGACGGACGGCTACAATCCGCACGACGACCTCATCCCCGAGGTCAGCGCGAGCATGATCACCCGCCACACCAAGGCGGGCGCGGAGATGCTCAAAGAGATGCATATTCCCGAAGAGATAGTCAAGGCGGCGCTCGAACACCACGGCGACGGCGCGGTCGGCTACTTCTTCATGAAGGCGAAATACATCACCGGCGAGCGCGCGAAGGGCGTCGATGAAAAGGAATACCGCTACGACGGTCCCATCCCGTCGACGAAATACAGCGCGCTGATCATGCTGTGCGACATCTTCGAGGCGATGTTCCGAGCCAAGCCGCCCACCGATTACGAGGACATGGAAGAGAAAGTCGACAAGGTCGTCAACGACAAGATCCTCGAAGGACAACTCAACGACTGCCGTCTGACAATGAAAGATCTGCACACGATCAAAGATACGATCTGCCGCATTGTGCCGTTTACGATGCACAAGCGCATCGACTACGCCAAGGCGAAGGAGAGGAGATGAGCGCGAACTTTTACGATGAGACCGGGCTTGCCGGCGGCGGCGTTCAAAAACGTTTTTCGGAACTCTATCGAGCGGTGATCGCGAGATTGGGCTTGGATGACGTGTTCGAGGTCGAAGTCACGCTGACCGACGAGGAGACGATACGCACGCTCAACGCCGAGAACAGAGGCGTGGACAGCGTCACCGATGTGCTCAGCTTCCCGGTCATGGACGGAGTTTTGCCGTTCGACGAGACGGCGCACGAGGACGACCGCGACCCCGAGACGGGGCTATTCATGCTGGGCGACATCATCATTTGCCACCGCCGTGCCGAGGAGCAGGCGGAGGAGTACGGTCATTCGCTCGAACGCGAGCTTTGCTATCTGTTCGTGCATGGGCTATGCCATCTGTTCGGCTTCGATCACGAGACGGACGACCAAAAGGCGGAGATGAGGGCGGTCGAAGAGGCGGCGCTCACCGAGTGCGGCGTCACGAGGGAAGTATGAGTTTGGATTGCGAAAAGCTCATCGACGCCGCAAGGCGCGCCGCAGTCAATGCCTATGCGCGGTACAGCGGCGTAAAGATCGGCGCGGCGGCGTACGCAAACGGCAAATATTACAGCGGCTGCAACGTCGAGAACGCGTCTTTCGGCTTGACCGTATGCGCGGAGCGCGCCGCGATGTTTTCGGCGGTGGCGGACGGCGCGAAAAGCATAGACGCGATCGCGGTATATTCCGATGACGTCGAGCCTGTTCCGTGCGGCGCGTGCCGTCAAGTAGTCGCCGAGTTTGCGGCGAAGGACTGCCGCATTTTCGTCTGCAAAGGGGACGCGGTCAAGGAGTTTTCCGCGTCGGAATTGCTGCCGCATTCATTCACACTATCGGAGGACAAAAAGTGAGATCGGGATTCGTTGCCGTCACAGGCAAGCCAAATGTGGGCAAATCCACTTTGACAAACGCCTTGGTTGGCGAAAAGGTCAGCATTACTTCGGCAAAGCCGCAGACTACGCGCAACCGCATCATAGGCATAGTCAACGGCGAGGACTATCAAGCCGTTTTGGTGGACACGCCGGGCATACACAAGCCGCGCAACAAGCTGTCCGAGTTTATGATGAAGAGCGTCGACGCCGCCACCGACGGCGTTGACATCGAACTCTACATCATCGCCGCCGACAGGCGTCCCGACGCGCACGACGATGAGATCATCTCCAAGTACGCCGCCTCAAAGACGCCGTTCGTGCTGGTCGTCAACAAGTGCGACTGCGTGGACGAGGCGCGCATTTTCGAGCTCATTTCAAAGTATAAAGACGTCAAGGGCATTGACGCGATCGTGCCAATCTCTGCGCTCAAAGGCAAGGGCGTTGACGAGGTCGCGAACGTGTTGAAAAAGCTGTTGCCCGAAGGGGAGAGGTACTATTCCGAAGACCTCTACACCGACCGCAGCATGCGCTTTATGGTCACCGAGATAGTCCGCGAAAAGGCGCTGCGCTTCCTCGGCGACGAGGTGCCGTACGGCATAGGAGTCGCGGTCAACAAGTTTGAGGAGAGGGAGGACGGGCTGGTCGAGATCGACTGCGACGTCATCTGCGAAAAGCAGGCGCACAAGTCCATCGTCATCGGCAAGGGCGGCGAAAAGATCAAGAAGATCTCCACCGAGGCGCGCCGCGACATCGAGCGCATGATCGACGCCAAGGTCTTCCTCAATCTCTACGTCCGCGTCAAGCCCGATTGGCGCGATTCGGGCACGGTGCTCGGCGACCTCGGCTACGACAAGAAGAACATATAGTATAATTCGCGCGCGTTTTGTTCACAACATAGATATGGGTGACGAAACACGCGATACCGAAGAGATTTTGCAAAGGTTGTTCCGCTCCACGGGGAAGATAGGTTACTACCTGCTTTACAAGCGGCTGAAAGAGCGGTGACCTCGGTGAGGTTTTATGGATATTGTGAGTTTGGACTGTCTTTGTCTCAAAGCGATCGACTACAAAGACAACGACCGTCTTGTCACCCTCTATGCGTCGGGGAAGGGCAGATTGACCGCTGTCGCCAAGGGCTGCAAAAGCCCCAAAGCGAAGCTCAAATTCGCCGCTTCTCCCTTTTGTTTCGGCAATTATCAATTGACGTCCGGCAAGGGCGGCTTGGTGATCACCGGGTGCGATCAATATGACGGATTTTTTGAGGTGACGCGCGACATCGTGATTTTCTATTGCGCGGGAACGGTGCTCGAAATAATGGACAAAACGGCTGTCGAAAACAACTTCGATCCCGCACTTTTTACTCTCGCTTTGACCACTCTCAACACCCTCGCTCATAAGAGCTGCGAGCCCACGGCGGAACTCAAAACATTCATCGCGGGCGCGCTCGAAGCGCTCGGTTTCGGAAAGACGGACCTGTCCTTGCCCAAATATCGCCAATATTTCGAAAACAGGTTGGGGATCAAACTCAATTCTCTGCGCGAACTCAACGCGCTTTGACCTGCCTCACGGGCGGAAGCGGGCGCGTTTGCGCGGATATGTGCGCGCAAATGTAGTGCGTCTTAAAATTAACGTCATTTTTTGGGCATTTCGCTTGCCAAAACATATCTCTGTCTTGTAAAATAAAAACGTAGTAAGATACAGTCAAATTCTCAGGAGGTTTATTATGGCAAAATACGTCTATCTTTTCAAAGAGGCAGACGGCGACGACAAGGCGAAGTTCGGCGGCAAAGGCGCCAATCTCGCCAAGATGACTTCGTGGGGCATGCCCGTTCCCGAAGGCTTTACCATCACCACCGAGGCATGCACGAAATATTACGATGACGGCGAGACCATCTCGGGCGAGATCATCGAACAGATCTTCGACGCGCTCGCAAAGGTGGAGAAGGATGCCGGCAAGAAGTTCGGCGACGAAGAAAACCCCTTCCTCGTCTCCGTCCGTTCGGGCGCACGCGCCTCGATGCCCGGCATGATGGACACCATCCTCAATCTCGGTCTCAACGACGTGTCGGTCAAGGGGCTTGCACGCAAGACCGGCAATCCGCGCTTTGCCTATGACTGCTACCGCAGATTCATCCAGATGTTCTCCGACGTCGTCATGGGCTCGTCCAAGTCTTCGTTTGAGAAGATCATCGACGAACTCAAAGAGGAGAAGGGCGTCAAGATGGACACCGAGCTCACCGCTGAAGATCTGCAAGAGCTCATTGCCAAGTTCAAGAAGTTCTACAAAGAGGATCAGGGTCAGGACTTCCCGCAGGATCCCAAGGTGCAGCTGATCGAGGCGGTCAAAGCCGTCTTCCGCAGCTGGAACAACCCCCGCGCGATCGTCTATCGCCGCATGAACGACATCCCCTCCAGCTGGGGCACCGCCGTCAACGTGCAGTCGATGGTGTTCGGCAACATGGGCGACACTTCGGGCACCGGCGTTGCGTTCACCCGCGACCCCGCGACCGGCGAGAAGAGACTGTTCGGCGAGTATTTGATGAACGCTCAGGGCGAGGACGTCGTTGCCGGCATCCGCACCCCGATGACCATCGATCACCTCAAAGAGACCAACCCCGAGGTCTACAAGCAATTTGTCGAGATCGCAAACAGGCTCGAGCAAGCCAACCGCGACATGCAGGACATGGAGTTCACCATCGAAGAGGGCAAACTCTATATGTTGCAGACCCGCAACGGCAAGCGTACCGCAAGGGCAGCGATCAAGATCGCCTGCGACCTCGTCAGCGAGGGCATGATCACAAAGCAGGAGGCTCTGCTCAAAATCGAGCCCAAACAGCTCGACGCGCTTTTGCACCCGACGTTCAACCCCGCAGTGCTCAAAAAGACCAAAGAATTGTCCAAGGGGCTCCCGGCTTCTCCGGGCGCGGCTTGCGGCAAGGTCGCCTTCTCCGCCGAAGAGGCGGTCGCCCGTCACAAGAGCGGCGAAAAGGTCGTCCTCGTCCGTCTCGAGACCTCTCCCGAGGACATCGAGGGCATGTATGCGGCGGAAGGCATCCTCACCGCAAGAGGCGGTATGACCTCTCACGCGGCGGTCGTCGCCCGCGGCATGGGCGCCTGCTGCGTTGCCGGCTGCCCCGACATCAAGATCGACGAAGAGAAGAAGATCCTCTGGATCAAGGACAAAAAGTTCACACAAAACGACCACATCTCCCTCGACGGCTCTACCGGCTTCGTCTACGGCGAAGAGCTGCCGACCGAGCAGGCTTCCGTGTCCGGCGACTTCGCCAAGATCATGGAGTGGGCTGACAAGAACAGAGCTTTGCAGGTCCGTACCAACGCCGACACTCCGCACGACGCAGAGGTTGCGGTCAAGTTCGGCGCCGAGGGTATCGGTCTTTGCCGTACCGAGCACATGTTCTTCGCCGAAGACCGCATCCTCGCGGTCAGAGAGATGATCTGCTCCAAGACCGTCGAAGAGCGCAAAAAGGCTCTTGCCAAGATCTTGCCCATGCAGAGAAGCGACTTTGAAGGGCTGTACACCGCATTGCAGGGCAGACCCGTCACCATCCGCTTCCTCGACCCGCCGCTCCACGAGTTCGTGCCGCACAAGGACGATGAGATCGCCGAGCTTGCCAAGACCATGGGTCTCAAGTTCGAGGACGTCAAGGCGACCGTCGAGAGCCTGCACGAGTTCAACCCGATGATGGGTCACCGCGGCTGCCGTCTGTCCATCACCTATCCCGAGATCGCCGAGATGCAGACAAGGGCGGTCATCGAGGCTGCGATCAACGTCGGCAAGAAGGGCATCAAGGTCGTTCCCGAGATCATGGTCCCGCTCGTCGGCGACGTCAAAGAGCTCAAATATGTCAAAGAGGTCATCGTCAAGACCGCCGAGGCTGTCCTTGCCGAGAACAAGACCAAGATGGAATACCACATCGGCACGATGATCGAGATCCCGAGGGCGGCGCTCACCGCAGACGAGATCGCCAAAGAGGCGGAGTTCTTCTCCTTCGGTACCAACGATCTTACGCAGATGACCTACGGCTTCTCGCGCGACGACGCCGGCAAGTTCCTCAACGAGTACTACGACAAGAAGATCTTCGAGTCCGACCCGTTCGCCAAGCTCGACCAAATCGGCGTCGGCAAGCTGATGAAGATCGCGATCGAGGGCGGCAAAGAGACCCGTCCCGACATCAAACTCGGCATCTGCGGCGAACACGGCGGCGACCCGTCGACCATCGAGTTCTGCCACAACATCGGCTTGACCTATGTCTCGTGCTCGCCCTTCCGCGTGCCGATCGCAAGACTCGCGGCGGCGCAGGCGAACATCCTCAACCCGAGAGTGAAGCCCGAGGACATGAGCACGCGCTACATCGAAGAGCAGTAAGCGCTTCGCTTTTAGGGGCAACCCGAAAATAACGCATCGAATCGCAACAGACGTGATTGCAAATCGCAATCACGTCTGTTTCTCATACTCGCTATTTTCGGTTTTCCCCTAAAATACCCCTTCCCACGGGACGAGCGCTCGCTCACCGCTCGCGGTTCCGTAAGGTGAAGTCCCCGAAGAGCGCGGTCGTTCGGGGACTTCGTTATCGTATCTCGCCCAAGCGCGGTTGGGCGAGATGTAATCACCGCATTATACTCGAAAAGCGATGCTTCGTTTTTATTTTGTAATGCGGATGAAGTAGGTTATTAACTCTGCTGTCTCCACGACGCCGCAAAAGTGCCCGCGCCGAAGAGTTTTGAAAAATTTTCGGCTCAAACTCTTGACAGCGGAAGAGGGGAGCAAAACGTAGGAGCATCGGCTTTAAGAAACCCGTAATATTTGTCAAGAGGGAAGTGTAAAGTTTTTATCGATATGTAAAAATTTATTGTGAAAATGTCGATATGGCAGCTTAATGCGGTTTTTGATGGCGTTTTCTTGTCAAGTGTTTGTTTGCGGTTTTTTGTAAATTTTCAATGACTAACAATTAAAAATGTCTTTGAAAGAATTGCCGCCCTGCCTCAAAAGTGTGGAGGCAGGGCGGTACGACTGTCAGAAGTTAGACTTTCTGAACTCTTTCATATGCGTAGTGCTGCCGCCGTCGACAAGCACGTCTACGCCGGCGAGGTAGCCGTTGCGCTCGTCGGCAACCGTTGCGATCGCAAACCCCAACTCTTCGGGCTTGCCCATGCGCTTTTCGGCGGCAAACGGAATGAGCATGCCGCCGTCCTTAGCTTCGAGGTTGCCCATATCGGTCGCGATCAGACCGGGGCTGAGCGACGCGACGCGGATGCCCTTTTTGCCATACTCGAACGCGCACTTTTTCGCGTACCAGACGACGAAATTTTTAGAGAGGGAGTAGGCAAAGCCGCTGCGTTGATATCCTTCTTTTGCCAGGGACGCCTTTTTGAGCAATTTGGCGACGAATTTGTCTTCGTCCGTCTCCGCATAGGCGTACACCTTCTTGTTGATGAGGAAAGAGGGGAGTATATATGCCGAATTGGACGCGATGTCGACGATGACGCCGCCGTCCGTCATCAGCTTTGAAAATTCTTGATTTACATAGACGGTGCCGAGGGCGTTGACTTTGAGAATGGTCACGGGGTCGGACATCGCCGGAGACAGCCCTGCGCAGTTGATCACCGTCTTGATCGTGCCGATCGACGCCGCATATTCCGCCAATGCCTTTACGCTTTCGCGGCTCGATGTGTCGCATGTCTTGAAACTCGCTTGGATGCCGAGAGAGGTGAGTTCGTCGACAGCTTTTTGCAATTTTGCTTCCGTTCTGCCGGAGAGAACGATGTGCCTGTCTTTGATCAGCTTGGCGGCTTCCAGTCCCATGCCGCTGCCACCGCCGGTGATCACGCATACTTTGGTCATATTTTTCTCCTTTTTGCCCGTGTCGGGCACTGTTTTCACCTTAAATATATTACCGAATGCGTGCGATGTCAAGCGATTTTCGATCAAAGTTAAAAAATTAACAATAAGACAAAATACACGAACAAATGTTTGCAATTTTGAGACTGACAGTGTATAATATATACATATGAGGACGATATTGCATTGCGATGCCAACAATTTTTATGCTTCGGTCGAGTGCGCGCTCAATCCCGGATTGAAGGACAAATATGTTGCCGTATCGGGCGATCCCGAGAAGCGGCACGGCATCATTTTGGCAAAAAACACCGCGGCGAAGGCGTGCGGCGTCAAGACAGGGGAGACCATTTGGCAGGCAAAGCAAAAGTGTCCGCAACTGATCTGCGTGCCGCCGCACTTCGACATGTATGTCGAGTACAGCAGGCGCATTTTTGCGATCTATACTCAATATACGCAGAGGGTGGAGCCGTTCGGCATCGACGAATGTTGGCTCGACGTCACCGACAGTCTCAAATTGCTTGGGAGCGGGGAGAAGATCGCCGAGGAATTGCGCGAGCGCATAAAGCGCGAGGTCGGGGTCACGGTGTCGATCGGCGTGTCGTTCACCAAGGTGTTCGCAAAGCTGGGTTCGGACATGAAGAAACCTGACGCGGTCACGGTGATCTCGCCCGAGAATTTCAAGCGCAAGGTGTGGGGGCTGGACGCGTCCGAGATGTTGATGGTCGGGCGGCGCACTGCGGCGAAGCTCGCAAAAGTGGGCATACACACGATCGGCGATCTGGCGAATGCCGACGTGCGGATATTGCATCAAATGCTCGGAGTCAACGGCGACAAGCTGCGCGCCGAGGCAAGGGGAGAAGGTTCGGACGACGTCAGGCTGTCGTACGAGACGGACGACCCCAAGAGCATAGGCAACAGCACGACGCTGCCGCGCGACGTCACGACGCGCGAAGAGGTCGAGAGCGTGATCGCGGCGCTGTCCGAGATGGTCGCGACAAGGCTGCGCAAACACGGCTTTGTAGGCAGAGGGATAGCGGTCGGGATCAAATACAGCGACCTCACGGGCGAGGGCAAGCAACGAGTGATCGCCGACACCGACAACGCGTCGACGATTGTGCGCGAGGCGATGAAGACGGTCGACACGCTCTATGCCTTCGGTGAGGATATGCCGATCAGAGCGCTGTCCGTCACCGTCTACGATCTGAGTCCGGCGGACGCGGCGACGCAGACGAGTATGTTTGACGAAGAGTCGGATAAACAACACAGGCTGGGAAAATCGCTCGACGCGATCAGGTCTAAATACGGCTATCGGGCGATACGTTCGGCAAGCGTTTTGGCAAATGCCGGGCTATGCGAAGGGTTGGTCGTCACAGAGTTCAAACCGTTTGACAGAGGGCATACGGGCTGAATGCCGCGTCGCCTCCGCGGCGCGGTTTCGGCGAAAGAACGGAGTACCGATCCAACGTCAAAGGGCGACGCGCATGTGCGCGCAAATTTATTATATTAAAGCATTGTAAAAGCGCGCCGTTTGTGCTATAATTGAGAAGTGATTGGGAAGCCGGTATAATAAGGAGAAGGAAATGCGCAAATCCAAAAAAGATCCACGCAAAGAGAACAACGCTCGGCAAGAGACTGCCGAACCGGCGAAAAAGTCCACTTTCGCATACGGTTTGGCTCTGCTGAGCGCATGCGTAGTTTTTGCTTTGATCACGCTGGGCGCGTTCGGCGGCGCCGGCGCGGTCGTCACCGACTTTTTGCTGGGCGTATTCGGCTATGTTTTCTATGCGTACATCGTCATCGGAATTTGTTACGGCGTCATCCTGATGCTGGGCAAAAAGCCCACCGTCTCGAGAGGCGTCCGCTTTTTGTATGCGCTCTCGCTCGCCGCGATCGTCGCGATGATCCACATGTTCTCGTCGCGCGGCTATGCGTCGGAGGGATGGGGCGGATATGTCTCTGCATGTTACAGCGGTGCGGACACCGCGGCAGGCGTGTTCGGAGCGATCTTGCTCTATTTCCCGACAAAGATCTATGTCGCATCCGAGATCTTGATCGGTCTCGTGCTGATCGGACTGATCGCGCTTTTGGTCGTCTCGCAGGTCGACCGTGAGTTCTCGTTCAAGCTGCGCAAGACGCGCACCCGCACCGTCGCGAAGTCCGAACCGACCTATATGGAAGAAGAGCCGGACGAGGAAGAACGCTCGCCGATGTACAACGGCACCGTGGACGGCAAAGAATTGCCCGGCAAGGTGTCGAGGACGTTCGGCAGCCGCGCAACCGAATACACCCCGATAGAGAGGATAGACGCGAGAGAAGAAGAGCGTTCCGCGGAACTCGGTGAAGGCGACCCCATCAGTGACAGCGTTGTTGAGAACGCGCTCAACGTCTATCGCACCAGACGTGAGCAGGCGATGGGCGAGCTCTATTCTTCGCGCCCCGAGGCGAAGCCTGTTCCCGAAGAAGACCTCACTCCGGAGGAGAGGACAAAGAGGGCGATGGAGGCGCTTTACGGCGAAAACACCGACCCCGTTCGTATCGATCGCAAGAGCTCGACCGACAACGACGATGTCTATCGTTCGTACAGCCGCACCGAGCGTATGCGCATAATGAGAGAGAATCAACGCCGTATGCTCGAAGCGGCAGGCATGGAAAGTCATGACGAAGACGGCGATGATGTGATCGACGCGTTCAACAATCTGTTGCGTACGCCCGAGGCAGAAATCGAAGACGACGTCGACGACATTTCGACGAACGACAACGCAATCGATTTCGGCTCGGAAACGCACGAAGATGACGTCAAGGACGAGCAAAAAGAGGACGACGTCAAGGACGACGTCGAAGATCTGAGTTCGCGCAACCCCGAGCCGCTTGAAAGTTTTGTCGACTTCCTCAACAGCGACAAAGACAAAAAGCCCGAGCCGCCCGTTCCGCCTCAGCCGCCGGTCGTCAGACCTGCGCCTATCGTGCCGCGCGTCATCAAACCCGTTGCGCCCGAGCCCAAACCCGAGCCAAAACCCGAGCCAAAACCGGTCAAGCGTCCGCCGTACAAGCCGCCGCAAATTTCCGACCTGCGCGACTATGACGAGAATGTGGACGGAGGACTCGACTATGACGAAAAGAAGGAGAGCGTAGAGCGCTGTCTCGAGAATTTCAACATCCCGGCAAAGGTGGTCAACATCGTCAAGGGTCCGACTTTCAGCAGGCTGGAACTCGACGTGCCGCCCGGGATCAGCGTCAACAAGATCCCCGCGCACTACAATGACCTTGCGATGGCGCTTGCGGTCGAGAGTTTGCGTATCGAGGCTCCGATCCCCAAGAAGAGATTCTGCGGCATCGAGATCCCCAACGAGAGGCGCGGCACCGTCAGTTTGAAGTCGGTCGTCGATTCGCCCGAGTTCAATACAAAAAAGAAGAAGGGGCTCTATTTCGCCCTCGGCAAGGACATCGACGGCAATTGCTATGTCAGCGATCTCACGTCCTTCCCGCATGCGCTTGTCGCAGGCGGCACCGGTTCAGGTAAGAGCGTCTGCCTCAATTGCATGATCGTCAGCTTGCTGTACAGGTACACGCCCGACCAGCTCAGGTTGATCTTGATCGATCCCAAGATGGTCGAGTTCAACATCTACAAAGAGCTGCCTCATTTGGTCGTCCCCGAGATCCTCAGCGAGACGTCCAAGATGATCAACGCGCTCAAATGGAGCATCGAGGAGATGAATCGTCGCTACGAGATGATGAGCCGTTACAAGCTCGCCAAGATCGACGACTACAACGAGCTCGCGGACAGCGACAAGACCCTTCAAAAACTGCCCTACATCGTCATCATCATCGACGAGGTCGCGGACATCATGCAGTCCAAGGCGGGCAAGGAATTTGAAGGTTTGGTCAAGACTTTGACCGCAAAGTCGCGTGCGTCGGGCATCCACCTCGTGCTTGCGACTCAAAGACCGTCCGTCGACGTCATCACCGGTACGATCAAGGCGAATTTGCCCACCCGTATCGCGTTTGCGGTCACTCAGCAGGTCGACAGCAAGACGATCCTCGACATGGCGGGCGCGGAGAGACTGCTCGGCAAGGGTGATATGCTCATCAAATTCGTGGACAAAAATCATCCCGTGCGCGTGCAGGGCGCGTTTGTAGATATGCGCGAAGTTGCCGCGGTCGTCGACGAAGTCGTCGCGAACAACGTGGGCATTTTCGACCCCGAGATCGCAAAGGTCATCGACGCGGTCCCGGCGGAAGAAGAGGAGAGAGTTCCTTCGTCCGCTTCGGGCGGAGCGGGAGGCTCGACGTCTCTCGAACAGGATCCTGCGTTCATCGGCGCGCTAAGGCTCGCGCTCGAAAACAAGGCGATAGGCAGAGGGATCTCGGTATCCATGTTGCAGCGCAAGCTGTCGCTCGGCTTCCCCAAAGCCGCAAAGATCCTCGATCAGATGGAAGAACTCGGCTATGTTTCGGGCATGGCGCAGGGCAACAAGCCGCGCGATGTCTATCTCACACAAGAGATGTTTGACGAACTGTACGGTGACAGCGACGGAGGCGGCGATGAATAATATCGCGATCGGCGTCGTTTCGCTAGGCTGCGACAAGAACAGGATCGACACCGAAGAGATGCTCGGTCGGCTCGCGGGCGAGGGGTTCGGCTTTACGCAGGACGCCGCGCAAGCGGATGTCATCATCGTCAACACTTGCGCGTTCATAGACAGCGCAAAGGAAGAGGCGATCTCGACTTTGCTCGAAATGGCGGAATATAAAAAGGATGGCAAGTGCAAATTTTTGATCGCCACGGGATGTCTGCCTCAACGCTATATGCAAGAGCTTTCCGAAGGGATGCCCGAAGTCGACGCATGGCTGGGCACAGCGGGCTATGACAAAGTCGCAGACGTGATCAGGCGGCTCTATGGCGGTGAAAGAGGTATAGCCGTTGCCAACGACAAGGACGACCGCTGTCCGGTCGCGCCGCGAATGCTCACCACACCCGAGCATTATGCCTACCTCAAAATAGCGGAAGGGTGCGGCAACAGATGTACATATTGCGCGATACCGTCGATACGCGGCGGGTACACTTCGCGCCCGATCGAGAGCGTCGTCGAAGAGGCAAAGACTTTGACGGCGGAGCATCCGATCAAAGAATTGATCGTCGTCGCGCAGGACGTCAGCCGTTACGGCGAAGATCTTTATGGAGAAAACAGGCTGATCGATTTGCTCGAAAAGCTGTGCGAGCTGCCTGTCGAGTGGATAAGATTGCTCTATCTCTATCCCGAAAAGATCACGGACGAGCTGCTCGATTTCATCGACTCGCATCCTAAGATCTGCCGCTATCTCGACATACCGCTGCAACATTACAGCGACAAGGTGTTGAAGAGGATGAACAGGCGCATAGACAGCAAAGGTATTGACACACTTGTCGCAAAACTCGCCGCCCGCGGCGGCTACACGGTGCGCAGCACGTTCATCGTCGGCTTTCCCGGCGAGACGGACGAGGACGTCGAGCTTCTTGAAAGGTTCCTCACTCGCGCTAAGTTGGACAGATGCGGCTTTTTCGAGTATTCGAAAGAGGACGGCACAGCCGCGGCGCGTCTGCCCGAACAGGTGCCCGAAGAGGCCAAACATGCGCGGTTCGAGCGCCTCTATGCGCTGCAAGAGGGGATAATGGATCAAAAGGCGACGGCAAAGATCGGTACCGTTCAGGAGGTCATCTACGAGGACATCGACTTTGACGGTCAAATGTTTGTCGGAAGGACGAGAGGCGACGCTCCCGGCGTCGATTCGCGGATACTGTTTACGTCCGAGCGCCCGATGGACGTCGGCGAGATCTGCCGCGTCAAAGTCACCGGCGCAAATAACGGAATGTTGACGGGAGAATGCATATGAGCAAACTCAATTTGCCGACCAAAATTACGGTCACACGCATCTTTGCCATACCGCTGATAGTGGTGCTCTATGTGCTTCAATGTGAGGTCCACAACCTCATCTGCATAGCCACCGCGCTGCTTTATATAATCACGTCTGCGACCGATTTCGTGGACGGACATATCGCGCGCAAATACAATTTGGTCACCGACCTCGGCAAGTTCCTCGACCCGATCGCGGACAAAGTCGTCGTGTTGACCGGAGTGTTCATCATCGCGGACGGCGGAATGATCACCGTGCCGTATGTCGCGATGATCTGCGGCGTCATCATCGTCGCGCGAGAACTGATCATCGGGCTTTTGCGGCAGATCGCCGCGATCAAGAACTTCGTGCTTGCCGCCGACGGGCTGGGCAAGGCAAAGACAGCGACGACTATGACCGCGATAGGTACGCTGCTGTTCGTGCCGTGCGGAGGGACGTTCGGCGCCGTGGTCATGTGGCTCGGCATGGCAGAGCTGATCGTCGCGACCGTCTTGACGGTTTGGTCGGGCGTACATTACGTCGTGGCAAACAAGGCGCTTTTTGCCGAGAACAAGCCTCCGTCCCAAGACAAAGCGGACGAGGTCTCGTCCGACGACAACGAGTCGTCGGCGGATAAGGAGGAAAAATGAAAGAGTTCAAAAACGTCTGTGTGCTCAAAGTTTTCGAGCCGGATGAAAAGACGATCGCCGCGATCGAAAAAGCGGCAAACGACAGGGGAGTTTGGGCGGACGTCAAACTCGCAGACGGCGATTGTTCGATCACCGTCGCGTCCGAGCGCGACGAAGTCGCCTTCAACGACGCAGTCAAGGATATCTTTGCGCTTTGCGGCGACAAACTCTATTCCGATGCGGGCGAATCTCTCGCCGAAAAAGTGGTCGAGACTCTCGCCGCCGCCGGCAAGACGGTCAGCGTCGCCGAATCGTTCACCGGCGGCTTGATCTGTTCGCGCCTCGTCGAGGTGTCGGGCGCAAGCGCGGTGCTCTATGAGGGCGCCGTCACCTATTCGGCGAACGCAAAGATACGCCGCCTGCACGTCAAAGCAGGCACTTTGGAGAGTTACGGTGCGGTCAGCAAGCAGGTCTGTGCCGAGATGCTGGACGGGCTGGTCTCAACGCGCATGAGCGACTTTGCCGTCGCTACGACGGGCTGCGCCGGTCCCGATACCGACGAGTTCGGTACTCCGGTAGGAAGATGCTACATAGGCGTCGCCGACCGCGACAAAAAAGAAATTTGCGAGATCGATTTCGACGAGGAGCGCAACGGTCTGCGCCGCCACGCGGCAAACACCGCGTTGTGGATGCTGCTGCGCTTCGCGGAGAACATAAAATAAACACAAGGGAAATATACACATGGCAAAATCAGACAACGAAGAAAAGAAGAACGCCGACAAGGCGGCGCTCATTCAAGACACGATCGCCAAGATCGAAAAGCTGTACGGCAAAGGCTCGATCATGAGGCTCGGGGACAAACAGATCGTCCCTGTCGACGTCATCAGCTCGGGCTGTCTCACGCTCGATCTTGCGCTCGGGATAGGCGGTTGGCCGCGCGGCAGGATCGTTGAGATCTTCGGACCCGAGTCATCGGGCAAGACGACGGTCGCGCTGCATGCGATCGCTTCCTGTCAGCAGGCGGGCGGCGCAGCGGCGTTCATCGACGCCGAGCACGCGCTCGATCCCATCTATGCCGAAAAGCTGGGCGTGGACATCAACAACCTCTATGTTTCGCAGCCCGACGACGGCGAACAGGCGCTCAACATCGCCGACGAACTCGTCAGGAGCGCCGCGCTCGACCTCATCGTCATCGACTCGGTCGCCGCGCTCACTCCGCGCGCCGAACTCGACGGAGAGATGGGACAAAGCTCGGTCGGCGTGCAGGCGAGACTCATGTCTCAGGCGCTGCGCAAGCTGACCGGCATCATCAGCAAGTCCAACACCTGCGTCATCTTCATCAATCAGATCAGAGAGAAAGTGGGCGTGATGTTCGGCAATCCCGAGACCACTCCGGGCGGCAGAGCGCTCAGATTCGGCGCGAGCGTCCGCGTGGACATCCGCAAGGGCGACGCTATCAAGGACGGCACCGCGTTTGTCGGCAACCGCACCAAGGCGAAGATCGTCAAGAACAAACTCGCGCCCCCGTTCAAGACCGCCGAGTTTGATATCATCTTCGGCAAGGGCATTTCGCAATACGGCTGCGTGCTCGATCTTGCGGTCGAAAAGGGACTGATCACCAAGAAGGGCTCCTTCTTCAAGTACAACGACGACAACATCGGTCAGGGCAGAGAGAACACGGTACAGTATCTCGCCGACAATCCCGAACTTGCCGACGAGCTGATCGCCAAGATCAAGGAGAGCGTCAAACAAGATTCTTGACGGGCATAAGTGCGCATGTGCGGCGTTTTGCCGCATTTGTGCACTTTTGCGTCCCGCTATTGTTTGACATACCACATATTGTAGTATATAATAAATGTATGACCCCTATATAAGGGTCGCCGAAACTTTATAATTGAATAACAGGAGGTAAAAATGTTAAGCGACAATTTGGGCTTGACCTTCCTTCTTGGTGCGGATCTTACGGCAGTGTGGATCGTTATCGCCGCGGTTGTTGCCCTCGCCTTGGGCATCGTCGTCGGCTGGTTAATATACAGAAACGTTGCACGCAAATCGGTCGGCTCCGTAAAGCAGGAGTGCGAAAAGATCAGGGACGAAGCGAAAGCGGAAGCCAAGACCATTCTCAAAGAAGCCAAGGTAGAAGCCAAAGAAGAGCAGCAAAAACTCCGCGCGGAATTCGACCGCGAATCCAAGGAGCGCAAGGCGGAATTCAACCGTACCGAGCAGCGTCTCATCCAACGTGAGGACCAGCTCGACAAAAAGGAAGCGGCACTCGACAAAAAGTCGGACGCTTTGGACGATGCCAAAAAGCAGATCGAGCAAAAGCAATCCAAGCTCGATTCCTTGCAGCAAGAACTCGAAGGCGCGCATGCCAAGATCGTCGAAGAACTCGAAAAGGTCGCAGGTATGACGCAGAGCGAGGCGAAACAGATGCTCATCGACGAACTCGTCGACGAAGCCAAAAAGGACGCCGAGACAAAGGTCAGAGAGATCGAACAGCAAGCCAAGGACGAGGCGGACAAAAAGGCGAAGAACATCGTGGGTCTTGCGATCCAAAGGTGCGCCGTCGACCATGCGTCGGAGATCTGCACATCGGTAGTCGCTCTCCCCAACGAAGAGATGAAAGGGCGTTTGATCGGCAGGGTCGGCCGCAACATTCGCGCGATCGAGAACTCGACCGGCGTCGATCTGATCATCGACGACACCCCGGATGTGGTCACGATCTCGGGATTTGACGCGGTAAGGCGCGAGGTCGCGAGATTGACCATCGAAAAGCTCGTCTCGGACGGCAGGATACATCCCGCGCGCATTGAAGAGACGGTCGAAAAGGTCAAGAAAGAGCTCGACGTTCAGATCAGGCAGGCAGGCGAAAACGCCGCATACGACGCAGGCGTGTTCGGGCTTCATCCCGAGATGATCAAACTTCTCGGAAGGCTGAAATTCCGTACCAGCTACGGTCAAAACGTGCTCAATCACTCGCTTGAAGTCAGCTATCTCGCGGGTCTTATGGCTTCCGAGCTCGGCGCGGACGTCAAGGTCGCCAAGAGGGCGGGTTTGCTCCATGACATCGGCAAGTCTGTTGACCACGAATTCGAAGGCACTCACGTCACGATCGGCGTCGACATCGCCAAGAGATTCAAAGAGAGCAAAGCGGTCATCCACGCGATCGAGGCGCACCACAACGACGTCGAGCCCAAGACGCTCGAAGCGATCGTCGTGCAGGCTGCCGACGCGATCTCGGGCGCAAGGCCGGGCGCGAGACGCGAGTCGATCGAGAACTACGTCAAACGTCTCGAAAGGTTGGAGGGCATTGCCAATTCCTTTGCCGGCGTCGAACAGTCGTACGCCATTCAGGCGGGACGCGAGATCCGCGTCATCGTCAAACCCGAAGAGGTCAACGATGCTCAGACCACGTTCATGGCAAAGGAGATCGCGAAAAAACTCGAGGCGGAACTCGATTATCCCGGACAGATCAAAGTCAATGTCATAAGGGAGCTGCGCAGGGTCGAATACGCGAAGTAACAAACGTCAAAACGCCGCACACTTGGGTGTGCGGCGTTTTTGTATGCTCAAAGGAAGAGAAGGGCGATCAGCTTTGGCAAAATCACGCAAAAGACGATCAGGACGAGCGTATATGCGCCGAGCAAGATCGCCGTCTTGATCAATGCGTCCGTGAGGGGCTTGCGGCATGTCATCGCGGCGTTTTTGGCAAGTCTGCATCCCGACGTCGCGCCGATCGTGCACGCGATGAGAAATATCGCCGCAATGGCGCATGGGAGGCAGAACAGAATCAACGAAACGATCCCGGTCGCGAGAGCGACATTGCACGAACCTACGGCGAGCATTCCGAAACGGTAGCCGAGATATACTGTCCAAACCGCCGAGATCGCGGCGAGCTGTCGTTTGAACGCGGTCAGATACGCCGCCGCGGCGCCGACCGCTCCGAGCGCTAAACAGCGAAAAAACGTGCCTGACGCCGAATAGCTGCCGTCTTTGAGCGCTTCGAGGATGTTGAGCGCGGAGTAGTCTTCAATTTTCACCGATACCGCCACGCCGACCACCAGCCCGATCAGCCAGCAAACCGCTATGACGGCGAGCGTCTTTGCGTTCTCTTTGAAGAGGTCGCAAGCGCAATTGCCGATATATCTCAAATCTATCTTGAACTTCATACAACCAATCTATTGCGGCGAGTGCGGTGATATGAGGGTTTTTCGACAAAATTTGCGTGCGAATGCGCAGAAGTGCGCGTATCGTCGCGACGCCGAATGGTAAAATACGCGTATGAACAACGACACACGCGCGATGCTTCTCGAGAGCGGGATCAATCCAAAGCATAAGGCATTTGTCTATCTCGGCGTGCTTGCAGAAATGACAGAGGTTTTTCCGCTCAAACGAGTGGGCTATCCCGCAGTAGCCGAGATGTTCGGCACGGACGAAAGGAGCGTCGACAAAGCGATACAAAACGCGATCGCGGCTGCGTGGACGAAAAGGGCGAACGCCCGACTTTACCGCGAGTTCGGTGACATCGTCGACGAGAGAAAGGGCAAGCCGACCTCTGCGCGCTTTATTGCAAAGCTTTGCGCCAAAGCGAGCGAAAATCGCCGATAAGTCTTGAAACATTTGCCCGGCAGTGGTATAATGAAAATATGAAGACGGTCTACTTGCTTGTTATCGACGCGTTCGGCGTCGGAGGCGCACCGGACGCCGCCGCTTACGGCGACGAAGGCAGCAACACCTATCGCGCCGTAGCGCCCTATCTCAACACCTATTTTCTCGACAAGATGGGGCTCAAACTTGCCGCCGGCGAAAGTTATGACGGCGGGCTTGTCGGCATGTGCGGCAGAATGACCGAAAAGTCGAAGGGCAAGGATACAAACACCGGTCACTACGAACTTGCAGGGCTTGTCGTCGAAAAGCCTTGGAAGACCTATCCCGACGGTTTCCCGGACGAAGTGATAAAGCGGCTTTGCGAAGCTTGGGGCGTGGACGGAGTGCTTGGCAATTGCGCGGAGAGCGGCACCGAGATAGTCAAACGTCTCGGCGACGAGATGACAGCTACGGGTAAGCCGATCGTATATACGTCCGCCGACAGCGTGCTTCAGATCGCATGCAATGTCGACAAGACCCCTCTTGAAAAACTTTATGAATATTGCGAAAAGGCGCGGAAGATCATGACCGGCGAGCACAACGTGGGCAGGATCATCGCGCGCCCGTTCCGTCCCGACGGCAAGGGCGGCTACTATCGCACCGCAGACCGAAAGGATTACGGTGTAGCGCCGTTCGGCAAGACGCTGCTCGACACTCTTTGCGAGCAGGGCAGAGAAGTGGCTGCCGTCGGCAAGATCAACGACATTTTCTGCGGCAGAGGCATCACCATGAATTTGGGCGGGCATACAAATGCCGAAGTGTGGGACAAGGTGCTTGCCTATCGCGAGCAACGCGACGGACTCGTCTTTGCCAATTTCGTGGAGACGGACATGCTTTACGGTCACCGCAATGACGTCAAAGGTTATGCCGACTGTCTCAACGCTTTTGACGAACGTCTCGGCGAATTGATAAGCAGGCTCGACTATGAAGATGTGATCATAGTCACCGCCGATCACGGCTGCGATCCGTCTACGCCGAGCACCGATCACTCGCGCGAAGCTGTGCCGCTGCTCGTCTACGGCAGCAGAGTGGAGCCGGGGTATATAGGCGAGCTGCACGGTTTTGACAATGTCTCAAGGCTCGTGCTCAACATTTTGGACGAAAAAGGCGCTACTTTCAATTGAAATCAAGCAAATGATCTTATGAATAAATATAAATATTTTGTATCAAACTTCAAATAAATATATCTTACAATATCTTAAAAGTAATTGATAATACCATAAAATACATAAAATTATCATATGCATAAATATACATATATTTACTGTGCGGCAGCATTGAAGACGAGTCGACGTGTAAAACCGGGTATAGTCGATTTAGCGGTTGCAAAATATCGCAATATATTGTATAATTAAATTACAAAATAAATTTTGATCGTCAACATCTTGTGTTTTTTGCTTGATGTAGGCGCGGGATATACAGATGAAACAATTCATTCTCGAGGGCTACAGAGGGTACGACCTGTGGCTCACGGTTTGGGACGACGTAGAGTCGCCCAAGGCGGTCGTACAGATTTTTCACGGTATGGTGGAGCATATCGGCAGGTATGCGCACTTTGCGGAATATCTCAATTCTTTGGGCTACATAGTGGTCGGCGACGATCATAGAGCGCACGGCAGGACGGCGGGCGAGGGCAAGCTCGGCACCGTACCGGACGGCGATTGCTTTGCCGACACGATCCAAGACGAGATCGTCATCTCCGAATACGTCAAGCATGAGTATGGTTTGCCGCTTATAGTTTTCGGGCATAGTTACGGATCCTTCCTCGCGCAAGGGTACATACAGCGAGCGAGCGGCGACATCATCGGCGTGGTGCTTTGCGGCAGCGCGTGCCAGTCGGGCATTCCCGTTGCATTGGGCAAATTCGTCGCGTCCGTTCAGGTCGCGTTGCAGGGTAAGGACAAGCCTGCCGAGCTCATTCGCAAATTGACGTTCGGCGCCTATGACGCAAAATTCAAGTCGGAGCGCAAACCTTTTGCGTGGGGCAATCGAGACGACGCGGAGAGAGAGAAATATCTTGCGGACAAGTTTTGTGATTTCACTATGTCAGCCGGGTTTTACAAGTCCTTCTTCAACGGGCTTTCCAAACTCTACAAGAACTCCGCGCTCAGCAGCATCCGCAAAGATCTGCCGCTGTTCATCATCAGCGGCGACAAAGATCCCGTCGGCGGCATGGGCAAGCTGGTCGCAAAGCTCTATGACAAATATGTCTCCGTCGGCATGACGAACGTCTCGATGAAGCTCTATCGCGACGCGAGACACGAACTTCTCAACGAACTCAACAAGGAAGAGGTCTATTCCGACGTTGCCGATTTCTTCGAGTCTTGTCTCGGATCTTCGGCGGAATAGTTCGGAGGATAAATGGCAAAAGAAAAACTCAATGTCGCGATCGAAGACGATTACGACGCAAATTCACTCAAAGTCCTCGAAGGGCTCGAGGCGGTACGCAAGCGCCCCGGTATGTATATCGGCGGCACGGGCAGCAGGGGAATGCATCACATCCTTTGGGAGATCATCGACAACAGCATCGATGAGATCACCAACGGGCACGGCTCCCACATCGACATCACTCTCTACCCCGACAACAGCGCGAGCGTCAGAGATGACGGCAGAGGAATCCCCGTCGATGTAAACACCCAATACGGAATGACGGGCGTGGAGATGGTGTTCACCAAGCTGCATGCCGGCGGCAAGTTCGACAACAGGGAATACAAGACGTCGGGCGGTCTGCACGGCGTGGGCGCGAGCGTAGCAAACGCGCTGTCCGAATGGCTGACCGTCAAGGTGTACAAAAAAGGCGTGGAGTACACGCAGGAATTTTACTCGCCCGAGATCGGCGGCGAGATAAGGAGCGGCATCAAAAAGGGAGAGATGACCTCCGAGCCTTGTTCCAAAAAGGAATGCGGCACGCTGGTCACGTTTTTGCCCGACGCGAGAGTGTTCAACGACGAAAAGTTCTCGTTCGACATTATCGCGCGCAGATGCCGCGAACTTGCCTATCTCAACAGCAATCTGACGATCTCGGTCACAGACCTTCGCGCGACCGACGACAACGGAGCTCCGCTTTCGGTGACCTATCATTTTGAGGGAGGACTTCGCGATTTCGTGCTCGGCAACGTCGCCGAGGGCGGCAAGACGCTCGTCTATCCCGATCCCATCTATGTTGAGCGCAAGACGGACGACCTCGAGATGATGCTCGCGGTCATCCATACAGAGGACTATGCCGAGAGCGTGTTCAGCTTTGTCAACAACATCCCGACCACAGAGGGCGGCACGCATGAGGCTGGTTTCAAATCGGGCTATACCAAGGCGTTCAACGAGTATGCGAGGGCGCACAACATCCTCAAAGACAAGCAGGCGAATTTGCTCGGCGAAGACTATCGCGAGGGTATGACCGCGGTGCTTGCGATCAAGCTGCGAGAAGTTCAGTTTGAAGGGCAGACCAAGACAAAACTCGGCAATCCCGAGGTCAGACCGGCAGTCGAGAACGCGCTTGTGGAATTGCTCGGCGATTGGCTCAACAAGGCGAAAAAGGAGACCGTCGACGCGATCTTCAAAAAGGCGCAGGACGCCGCGGCGGTCAGGCTCAAGACGTCCAACGACAAGGAGACGATGCGCCGTCTCAACAAGATGACGTCAAGCGCGCTCGTCGGCAAGCTGTCCAATTGCACCGGAAGGAAGCCGGAGTTCAACGAACTGTTCATCGTCGAGGGCGACTCCGCGGGCGGCAGCGCAAAGCAGGGGCGCGACAGGCGTTTTCAGGCGATATTGCCGCTCAAAGGCAAGCCGCTCAACGCCGAAAAGAAGCGTATCAATCAAATTCTCGACAACGAGGAGATGGCGTCTATCATCAACGCGCTCGGCGCGGGCTTGGGACGCGATTTCAATGTCGAAGATCTCAAATACAATAAAGTCATCATTCTCGCAGACGCCGACCAAGACGGCGCGCACATCCGCGCGATCTTGCTCACGTTCTTCTATCGCTATATGAAGGATCTGATCATGGACGGGCACGTCTACATCGGCATGCCGCCGCTTTATCGTATCAGCGACAAGAACGGCACGCGTTACGCCTATGACGACGCCGAACTCAAAACTATGCTCGAGGGCGCGGCGCGCGGGTACACGCTGCAAAGATATAAGGGACTCGGCGAGATGAATCCCGAACAGCTGTGGGAGACGACGATGGATCCGTCAAAGCGTACGCTGATGCGCGTGACGATCGAGGACGCGTCCGAGGCGGAGAGCCGCATTGCGGTGCTGATGGGTGACAACGTCGAGGCAAGAAGAGAATATATCTACGAAAACGCCAACTTCAACAAGGTCGACGGGTTCAAGGAGCTGAAGGACTGACATGGCAAAGAAAGAAGAAAAATTCGAAGACAAGTCGATCATCATCGAGGACAGCATCGAAGACATAATGCACGCTTCGATGATGCCCTATTCCGAGCATGTCATCCTTGACAGAGCGCTGCCGCGCGTCGAAGACGGTCTCAAACCCGTCCAGCGCCGCATCCTCTTCGCGATGAGCGAGCTCGGCAACACTCCCGACAAGCCGCACAAGAAGTCGGCAAGGATCGTCGGCGAGTGTCTCGGCAAATATCATCCGCACGGCGACAGCAGCGTCTACGACGCGATGGTCAGGCTTGCGCAGCCGTTCAATACGCGCATGCTTCTCATCGACGGACACGGCAACTTCGGCAGCGTCGACGGCGACAGCGCCGCGGCGATGCGTTATACAGAGGCGAGACTGACTCCGCTCGCGATGGAGATGCTCCGCGACATAGACAAGGAGACGGTCAGCTTTTCGCTCAACTTCGACGACACGCTGCAAGAGCCGGATATGCTGCCGTGCAAGTTCCCCAACTTGCTCGTCAACGGCGCGATGGGCATCGCGGTCGGTCTTACGACAAACATCCCTCCGCACAACCTCGGCGAAGTCATCGACGGCATCGTCGCATACATCGAGAACAGCCGCATCACTCTGAAAGAGATGATGAAGTACATCCCCGCACCCGACTTTCCGACGGGCGGCGTGATCATTGACGGCGAGGGCATCGAGCAGGCATATGCTACCGGCAAGGGCAGGATCGTCGTTAGGGCACGCGCGTATGTCGAAAAAGACGGCGACAAGGAGATGATCGTCATCACCGAGCTTCCGTATCAAAAGAACAAGGCGCAGCTTCTTCAAAAGATCAACGAACTGCGCGAAAAGAAAAAGGAAGTTTTCGGCGGTATTACCGACATCGTGGACGAGTCCGACCGCAACGGTCAGCGTTCCGTCATCAAATTGCGCAAGGGCGTGGACGGCGAAAAGACGCTCGCAGCACTGTTCAAGACGACCGGGCTTGAGGACGTGTTCTCGGTCAATATGGTCGCGATCGCAGGCGGCAAGCCGCGTCAGATGGGCTTGCTCGAGATCATCGCGCACTATACCGAATATCAAAGACAGATCATCTATCGCCGTTCGCAATTCGAGCTCAACCAGGCGAAGAGACAGGAGCATATCCAGCAAGGCAAGCTGATCGCGGTCAACAACATCCGCCGCGTCGTCGACATCATCCTCAACGCCGAGACGGACAACGAGGCAAAAGAGCAGATCAAGCGCGAATTCTCGCTGACCGAAAGACAGGCGGTCGCGATCCTTGAAATGAAGCTCAAACAACTCAAAAAAGTCGACGCGCGTAAGCTCGAAGAGGAGATCGCGGAGCTCGGCAAAAAGATCGCAGAACTCGAATCGGTGCTGTCGTCCAAGCGCAGGCAGCTCTCCGTCGTCAAGAAAGAGCTGCTCGAGATCAAGCGCAAGTATTCGGACAAGCGCCGCTCGGAGATAGTGTCTCCGGACAAGGTCGCGATCGCTACGATCGATCCCAATGCCAAGATTGAGCGTTCGGGCGTGCTCGTGCTCACGCAGGGCGGCTACCTCAAATTCATGGGCGAGAAAAACTATCGACTCGCGTCGAAGAGCGTGGTCAACTGTTCGTCCGCCGACTTGGTCAGACAGGTGCTCAAATGCGACAACTCCGCCAACCTCATAGGCTTTACACGCAAGGGGCTTGCGGTCGTGTTCAGCGTCGACTCGCTCGGCGACGACAAATGGAAGTCAAAAGGGCTGCCCATCTCCAAGATCGCCAAGGCGGACAGCGACGACAGGGTCTTGTTCGTCGCGACCCCCGCGATGCTCGAAGGCAAAGAACTATGTTTCTTCACCCGCGACGGCATGGTCAAAAAGAGCGAAGCGTCCGAGTACGGTATGGAAAAGAAGTCCGTTTATCCCGCGCTCGTGTTCAAAAATGACGGTGACGAGGTCGTCAATGTCGAGATCGTCGATCCCGAAAACGAATTTTTGCTGTTTGTCACCGAGCAGGGCATGGTGCTCAACGCCGAGTCGGACATCCCGCAGCAGGGGCGCAAGGCGTCTGGCGTGCGCGGCATCCAGCTGGCGGAGGGCGACAAAGTCATCTATGCGGCGAGCCACTCCAATGTCGGCGAGATCGTCGTGATGAACGAGGGCGGAGTCGCAAAGAGAGTGGTCGTTTCTTCGATCGAGCCGACGATGCGTTACCGCAAGGGAGTGCAGCTGTCGGATGTGTCGAAGAGCGGCGCGATCGTGTTCGTCGACATTGTCACGATGCCGTACGACTTTGCGATAGAGCTTGTGGACGGCAGCTGTGTGCCCGTCAACACCGAGGACGTGCCCATTGTCGACAGGACGAAGAAGGGCGTAAACGTACTCAAAGACGCGTGCAAGAACAACGGCAGCAACCTCGATATGGTCGCCGTATCCGTCAAACGGCACAACATAGACTGACAAAGAGGTCTATCGCCCGAAGCGTCACGCTTCGGGCGATATTTTATGCAAATTTTTCGCGCCTTGCGACTTTATTTAAGATCTCGGCGATCTTGGGCGCCGCTTTGAGCGGACGCAGGTCGGGCTCGGGCGACGGGCGAGACAGGCTGTCCGTGATCGCGCAGACGAGCTCATAGGTGTCAAGGCGAGACTGTTCAAGGACCTTTGCGCCCGAGACGGACGCAAACGCCTTTGCGTTTTCGATCTGGTCGCCGCGTGATGAGCCTGTCGGCAAAGGGATAAATATCGTGCGCTTGCCCATTGCGGCGAGCTCGAAGCCTGCGTTTGCGCCGGCGCGCGTGACCACGATGTCCGCGAGCGCAAAAAAGTCGAAGATGTCGTCTACGAACTCAAAACACCGATAGCCGGGCGCCGATGGGCGCAAATTGCCCTGTCCGCAAATGTGAACGACGTTGAAGTCGCGCACGAGAGTGGAGAGAGCGTCGTCAACGGCGCGGTTGATCGCCTCTGCGCCTCCCGAGCCGCCCACAAAGAGCACAACGCGCGCCGTGCGCGAAAAAGCGCAAGTTCGCCTCGCCTTTTGCGGGTCGGCTTGAGTCAGCTCGGCTCGTACCGGGTTGCCGACAAAAAGACTTCGCTTTGCCGCCGTAGCCTCGAAGGAGGTCAATGTGCATTCGGCAAAACGTGAAATAACCTTGTTGGCAAGCCCGAGTGAAAAGTCGGACTCGTGACAAACGACCGGTATTTTGAGCGAGCGTGCGGCAAGCGCGCCCGGCAGGGAGACATAGCCGCCCTTTGCGAACAGGACGTCGGGGCGCAATTCTTTGAGCAATTTTTTTGTTTGCGAGACCGCGCGCGAAAGCGAGCAGGGAATTTTGAGTACGGACAGCTTTGACGAGCGGTCGAATTTGACCGCATTGACGGAATGAAACTCGATACCGTTCATCTCGGCAAGGCGGCGTTCGATGCCGTCCGCGCGTCCCAAATAGCAGATGTCGGAAAAATATTCTCTCAAACAGGGCAGCAACGCAATGCAAGGCATGACATGCCCGGCGCTCCCGCCTCCGGTCAATATTATCTTCATATGCTCCTCCGATAAAATATATTGACGTTGTACACGAAATAATACCACGGCAAAACGATATGCACAAAACGGCGCATTTGCAAATAAAGAAAACTTGTTTTGGTCAAGATGGATGTGTCGCCGTTGTTATTTTTACGGCGGGCGGAGAGGTATGAGGCATGCTCGGCAGATTTGTTTTGGATAAATATTACTTATAAATTATTCTAAATTAAAGTGAAAATTAGAATTATATGCGCAAAATAAGCCGAAACATTTCTAAAATCGATTTTGCAAAATTTTGTCGTATCATCGCATACTATCGGCGTGAGGTGTAATATGAAAAAGTCATTTTTGCTCGTCATGCTCATTATGACGGTGTTGTCGATATGTACTTTTCAGTACGCTTGCGCCGAGGAGGGAGACCTTGCCATCACTTCTTTTTCCGCCTATCTTGCGGATGAGGACGGCAGGGAGATCTATTCGGTAAATGCCGATGAGAGACATCAGATAGCCAGCATGGTCAAGATCATGACCGCCGATCTCGTATTTGAGAGCATCGAGAGCGGCGAGCTTTCCGTCGACGAAAAGGTGACTGTCTCTGCCGAAGCGGCGGGTATGGGCGGCAGTCAGATGTTTCTTGACGCCGGGGCTGAATATACAGTCTCCGATCTGCTCAAAGGCGTGATCGTTGCGTCCGCAAACGACGCATCATATGCGCTTGCCGAAAGGATTTCGGGCAGTGCGACCGCATTTGTTGCGGATATGAACGAAAAAGCCGCGTCGCTTGGACTTCGCAACACTCTGTTTGCCAATTGTACCGGGCTTCCCAGCGACAGTGAGCAATATTCGAGTGCGCGCGATGTCAACATCATGACTCGCGAATTGATGAAGCACGATCTCTATTTTGACTATGCCGGAATTTGGACGGAAGACTATGTCCATCCGTCGGGCAGGATCACGACATTGACGAACACCAACAAGTTGATACGTCAATACTCCGGTTGCAAGGGCGGCAAGACGGGTTTCACCGAAGATGCGGGATTTTGTCTTTCGGCGTGTGCGGAAAGGGGCGGCATAGAGGTCGTAGCGACCGTGATCGGCGCAGCGGACGGCAAGACGAGATTTGCCGAATGCAGCAGGCTTTTCAACCATGCGTTCGCCAACCTTACGCGCCAAGTAGCGCTCGAAAAGGGTGAAGAAGCGGACGCGACGGCAGAAGTCAAGGGCGGCAAGATCAAGAGCGTCGTACCGGTGGCGTCTAAGCAAGCTGCTATCACCGTGATGAGGGGCGAAAAGGCAAGCGTTGAATATCAAATTTTCGAAGTGAAAGCTCCGCTCAAAGCGGGCGATGTTGTCGGCAAGATAATCTTGTCGAACGGCGACAAAAGAGAAGAATTTGATCTTGTGTCGCCCGTCGACATCCAAAAAGCTACGCTTTGGGACAGGATTAAGGATATGATGAGCTGACGATATCGATATGTCGGACGGGAGGTTTCCCGTCCGATTTGTCTTGAAGACGGAATAAGTATTTGGCGGTTTTAGGCGCCAAATATTGATCGCAGGCGGTTCGGCAGATCAGAGCGCGAACGCGAACATGATCTGACAGCGTGCGTATTTGAGGTCTCCGACATAGCTTTGGCGCAATGCGCTCTCGTCGCAGACGCTTTCGAGCGCGGCGAGTGCGACAGAGTAGTCGGAGACAAATTCGAGCACCTGCCGTGTGGCTCGGTCTTCGGACATCGATTTGAGCTCGTCCGTCTCGATCAACACCGTCTCGTAGAGCTGTTTTGCCTGCAAGACCGCCTCGCCGGTGCCGATCTCGCCCGACAGAAGCTGCGCCTCCAGCTCTTTGAGTGCGTCGTAAAGGCGATGCGGGCGTTCGAGATACGGGGCGTATTCGTCGGGAAGTTCGGGCGGAGTGACGGTCAATTCGTAAATTACGGCGTTGGACGGCGGGGCGGAGTTTTCGGCGTCTTTGCGGTTGTCGTACAGGTCGGCGACGCAATAGTATTTGCCGTCGTAACTAATCGGGTATCCCGCGCTGCCGCCCATGCGCAGCGTCTCGGCGTTGACGATCGCCTCTTCGGGCGTGTCCGCAGGCAATTCCAGCACAGCGTAATACGGTTTTTCGTCATATATCAGCCTTGTCACTTCTTCGACGAGCGCGCCGTCGGTGATAAAGTCAACGGACACGAACAGCGATAATATAACAACGAGCACGATCAGCGTGTTGATCACAAAGCGGGTAAAGAACGGCTTTTTCGCCTTTTCGGACGAAGGCGTTCGGACGATCTGCGGTTCGGGAACGAATTCCTCTCCGTCGGGATTGATGTACACTATCTCCGGCATATGCGGTCTGTCCGGGAGTTCGGGATAGGGCGATGTTTCGTCAAAAGTGCGCGATCCGTCCTCTTCGGGGCGGTAATTGCGCAGATAGTACTTGGAATAGTCCATATCAAAAGATATGTTGAAAGGCAAGGTCATATGAGCATGGATGTGCGGGCAAGAGGCGGTCGTTGGAGGACAAAGCGCAAACGCGGCAAAGCGGCTGAAAGTCGTTTTGAAGGACGGCTGCGATCGGTAAGGCGCGCTTATGAACGACAAGGCGAGAAGGCTTGCAAAGACTCAAAAACGGCAAGAAAAAAACGGCGCTTTCGCGCCGAAATTTCCAAAAACCGTGCAACCGACTTTGGCAAGAAGCACCGGAGCGTAACAGGGACAGTTGCCTCCTCTAAAGCTACCTCGTGGCACAATCCACGGTCTGCTTAATGCTGCTGCGGTCAAGCCCTGACATGGTTCACAGTGCAGACTTGCACAAGACCTTAGTATCAACGGTACTTGCCCAAGGCAGACCTCCCATACTCCAAGCCGGGGTCGGTATTCGGTCCTGCTGTAGCGGATTGCAGGTACAGGGCACCGCTATCTCCCCACTTAGCACGGCTATATTAGTTTATTACATTTGACGCAAGATGTCAATACAAAAGATGACGAAAATGCAATGTTGCGGTCGAACGCGTGCAAAAAGTCGTAAGTTTGAGGCTGTCCGGTACGATCATTGCGGTCGGGATGCTTTTCTAAGCGTTTGTGAGGCGGCTGCCTCAGCGGCATTGTGCAGTCATATCTGCGGCTAGGCGGCAATATCATAGTGACGGCGAGATATGCGTCGCAACAAGACACAATGCGTCAAAATGCGGCAAAATATCTTGCGCCGAGCAAGTTATTATTGAGAGGTAACGATGATATTGTGTCTGCGTAAGAGAACAGTGATCGCCGCCGTCGCGCTAGCAGTTGCGGCTGTCGCTGCGTTCGGGTGTCTGTTTGGAGACGACTTTGCGGTCGTGTATGCGAACGCTTCGACGCGGGAGATACCGATATATCGCGTTGCGCGCGAAGATAAGAAGATAGCGTTGACGTTCGACGCGGCGTGGGGTGCGGACAAGACGAGATCTATCTTGGAGGTCTTGGATCGCTTCGGCGTCAAGGGGACGTTCTTTCTTGTCGGCTTTTGGGTGGACGAATATCCCGAAGAGGTGAAGGCGATCGCAGAAAGCGGCTGCGAGATAGGCAACCACAGCGAAAATCATCTCGAGATGTCAAAGCTGTCCGCAGAGGAGATCGCAAAGGAGCTGACTTCCGTCAATGACAAGATATTTGAGCTGACCGGGCAGAAGCCAAAGTATTTCAGACCGCCGTTCGGCGACTACGACAACGATGTCGTGCTCGGAGCGCGCGCCTTGGGTATGGAGGCGGTGCAGTGGGATGTCGATTCTCTCGATTGGAAGGGGCTTTCGGGCACTGAGATCGTCCAAAGAGTGTGTCCGAAGGTAAGAGAAGGGTCGATAGTGCTCTTTCATAACAACAGCGACCATATCCTCGACGCCTTGCCCGAGGTGTTGGCGCGACTGATAAACGCCGGATACGAACCCGTTACTCTGTCCGAACTGATATATCAAGGCAAGACGGACGCAAACGGAGAATTACACGCGATATAGGAGGCAAAATGAATTACGACATGATGAACAACAACAGGTTGAGCCTGACCGGGACGATCTCGTCGCCGGTCACGTTCACTCACGAAGTGCTCGGCGAGAGCTTTTTCGAGACGACGATCGAGGTCAAAAGACTGTCCGGTATGACAGACGTCATACCTTTGACTGTTTCGGACAGACTGATGTGCGACGCGCCGCTCGCCGAAGGGGAAGAGGTGACGGTGGAAGGGCAGTTTCGCAGTCACAACAAGACGGTCGGAGAAAAATCGAAATTGCTCTTGACGGCGTTTGCAAGGGATGTGATCAGACCTGCGCTTGTCGGAGTCGATCCCAACAGCCTCGAAGTGTGCGGCTATATCTGCAAGCCGCCGATATACAGAGTGACGCCGTTCAACCGAGAGATATGCGACGTATTGCTTGCGGTCAACCGAGCTTACAACAAGTCTGACTACATTCCGTGCATATTGTGGGGCAGGAGCGCAAGGTATGCGAAGGAACTCGGGGTCGGCACAAAGGTGTCGATGAAGGGAAGGGTGCAAAGCCGAAAATACACTAAAACGATGCCCGACGGTGAGATCGAAGAGAGGACTGCGTACGAGTTCAGCGTCAATCGGTTTAGGGTCGAAGAGAGGGTCGACGGCTCGTATTCGATCAACGGTGGCGTAAATTTTTCGTAAAATTATTCTAAATTAGCGACAAATTCATAGCAAATATGCCCTTTTTATAAGCCGAGGGCATATTTTTGTGTCGAAAGCGCGAAAAAGTACCGCGCGAAGGTTTACTTTGACTTTGCTATGTGATAGAATAGAGCCAAGGACAAATCCAAGGCGAAATATGTTGGCATACGAACAGATCAAAGCAAACATCGAGACGCTCAAAAGAAGGGTGTCCGACGTCGTCGCAAAGTGCGGAAGATCGGACGAGATCGCGATCGTCGCCGCAACCAAGACCCAGCCCAAAGAGCTGATCGACTTCATCGAGCAAAACAAGCTGCTCTCCGACGTGGGCGAGAACAGGGTGCAGGAGCTTTTGACAAAGTACACCCCGGACAGCACGCTCAATTGGCATCTGATAGGTCAGCTTCAAACAAACAAGGTCAAGTACATCATCGACAAGGTCGTGCTCATACACTCCCTTGACAGATCGTCGCTTGCCGACGAGATACAAAAGCAGGCGGTCAAACACGGCGTCACCGCACACTGTCTGATCGAGGTCAACATGGGCAGCGAGCTGTCGAAGGGCGGCGTAGAGCCCGAAGAGTTGATGTCTTTTGTCGATTCGGTCAGGGGATATTCCGCGATCGAGGTCGACGGCATCATGTCGGTGATGCCCAACGTGGAGACAGCTCCGCTGATCGGATATTACCGCAAATTTGCCGCGATGTTCGAGCAGTTGAAGAGGTCGGAGGGCGGCAACATTCACGCAAAGTATTGTTCTTGCGGCATGACAAACGACTACGAGATCGCGCTCGAATACGGCGGTTCCAACATGATCCGCCCGGGAAGAGTGCTTTTCGGTCAAAGAAATTAGGAGGCACAATGGACGAGAGGGACAGAAGGCGCTACAACGACAACGAGCGCGACTATTACACCAACAACGACCGCGTCGATCGCGATCCGCGAAGGGGAGATCCTCGCGACTATCGTTCGTCAGGGCGCGGATATTCCGCCGACGATCGTCGCCCGCCGTACGATCGCGACGGCTATCGTTCCGAAAGGGAGAACTATCGCCCCGAAAGGGAGGCTTATCGCCCCGACAGGGACGGCTACCGCTCGGACAGAGACTACCGCCCGCGCGACGACTACGACCCGCGCGACAGGGCGGACGAGATGCACGAGCCGCCGCGGTCGAGATATGACACCGAGCCGTCTCGGTACACTCAGACCGACGACAAAAAGAAGAAGGGGCTTTTCGGCTTCGGCAAAAAAGAGGACGCCAATGTCCGCAACGTCATCATCACATACCCTCGTTCTTACGAGGATGTGAGCGGCATCATCGATTCGCTGCGCTCGCGACAGGCGATCATTGTCGACTTCCGCCGCGTCGCCGCAAAGGACACGCAGCGAGTGCTCGACTTCCTCAGCGGCGCGCTGTATGCGCTCGGCGGTTCGCAGGAGAGGATTGGCGACGGGATGTTTTTGTTCACGCCCGAAGGGGTCACGATCCAGGGACCGCTGTCGCTCAAACGCAGATACGACTGATATGCTTGACTTTTTGCGCAAATACCGCGTCTATGTCTTTGAAATACTTTTCGCCGTTGCGGCGATCGCAGTCGACCTTGTCTCCAAGGCCGCCGCTTTTGACATTCTTGAGGACGTGCCGGGCGGCAGCATCGCGGTCGCGGAGGGTATCTTTTCGCTGACCATGACGCGCAATTACGGCGCGTCTTTCGGCGTTTTCAGCGGCAAGACGACGCTTTTGTCTGCAATCACCGGCATAGGGATCGCGCTTGTGCTCGTCGTGCTGATCGTGCGCCCCAAGGCGCCCAAGATCCTCAGATATTCGCTGATCATGATCTTTGCCGGAGGACTCGGCAATCTCGTCGACAGGATCGCGTTCGGCTATGTGCGCGACTTCATCGACTACACGTTTTTGGAGACCTTTTTCGGCATAGATTTCGCGATCGGCAACATCGCCGACATCTTCGTGATGATCGCGATGGGGATGCTGATCGTCTACATGATTTTCGGCTACAAAGAGGGAGATCTTTCCAAGGGCGGTCGCCTCGCGCCTCAGGCGGTCACCGTCGCTGAAGAAAGAGGCGAGCAAGTCGAGGCGGATGTCGTCGAAGAGAAGAGCGAAGAAGCCGCGGACGAAACCGTTGAAAAGAGCGGCGCTCGAGAGGAGACGCAATGAAGGGCGGCGAGCTCGTCTTTTCTGCGCGCTATTGCGGCGCGTCGCCGAAGAGGTTGGACGAGTTTGTGTCCGACATCACGTCGTTCACGCGGTCGAGGGCGCGCAATCTCATTCTCGACGGCTGCGTGACCGTCTGCGACAAAGAGGTCGTCAAGGCGGGATATATGATCAGGGGCGGAGACAACGTCACCGTGATAGCTCCGCCGCCAAAAAAACTCGATCTTTCGCCGTCGGAACACAAGGTGCCCATCGTCTATCAGGACGAGGACATCGCGATCGTCGACAAGCCGCAGGGCATGGTCGTGCATCCCGCTCCCGGCAGTTACGGCGAGACGCTCGTCAACTCGCTGTTGGGTCAGCTCGACTCGTTGAGCGGCATCAACGGTATCGTGCGCCCCGGCATAGTTCACCGGCTGGACAAGGACACTTCGGGGCTTTTGGTCGTCGCAAAAAACGACAGGGCGCACCTTGCGCTGCAAAGTCAGATAGCCGAAAAAGAGGCGCGGCGCACCTATGTCGCGCTGCTCGACGGAGTGGTCAAAAAAGACAGCGGCCGCATCGAAAACTACCTCGACCGCAGCCCCAAAGACCGCAAGCGGTACGCCGTCTCGCGCGCGAACACCGGCAGACTCGCGATCACCGATTACAGCGTGCTAAAACGCTATCCGCAATACACTTTCGCCCGCTTCGACTTGCAGACCGGGCGCACTCATCAGATCAGAGTGCACGCAAAATATCTCGGTCATCCGGTGGTCGGCGACCCGCTTTACGGCGGCTCGAACGCATTCGGGCTCGACGGGCAATTGCTGCATGCGTGCAAGCTGACGATCACGCACCCTCGAACGGGAGAGGAGATGACGTTTCGCTCGCCGCTTCCCGAGCATTTCAAGGCGGTGATCGACCTGCTCGACGCCAAGTACGGCGGAGACGTCATCGACGTGACAAAACTATGACGCGCCCCGAAGGACGCGTCTTTTTGATTTTCGAACATTGAACCGCATCACTTTTTGATCTCGAAAGCCGTCATCGCGTCCGGTTTGACCGCTACGGAATTGTAGACGGTGTAGAGCACGAGTCCCGGCTTGCCCGAAGGGTGTCTCTTGACATTTTTGCGCGCGGTGTAATCGACCGACGCCTTGTCCGAAGAGCCCGCTTCGGAATAGTAAGCGGCTATCGCGGCAGCTTTGCAAATTACCGTTTCGGGCACCGTTTCGCCCTCGGCGAAGATGATGACATGCGAGCCGTGCGAGTCCTTTGTATGCAGCCAAATGTCGTTGCCGTTGGCGGTCTTGAAGGTCAATTTTTCGTTTTGAGTATTGTTTTTGCCGGCGGCGACGGTGAAGCCGTCGATGTCGTAGAGCAGAGGTTCGGTGGGCTTGGGTCTGCGCGCGCCTTTGACCGCTTTGCGCATGCCCGGCGCGCCCGCTTCTTGCAGTTCGCGTTCTATCTCGGCGATGTCTTCGGCGCTTTCGCATGCTCCGATCGACACCTCAACGCCGCGAAGATATTCGAGCATATCCTCGCATTCCTCGATTTGGTCGTCGATCAGCTTTGCGGTGCGTTTTTGCTTGGCGTATTTTTTGAAGTATTGGGCGGCGTTCTGCTGCGGAGACAGCGCAGGGTCGAGGGGAATGTCGACGAGGGGACAGCCCTCTTCGTAGTAGTCGGGCACGCGCGCCGACTTGCTTCCGCGCTCGATCGAGTGAAGGGAGGACATCAGCAATTCGCCGAAAATGCGGTTGCGCTCCGCGCCCTCGGCGTCCTGTTTGCGCGCAATGCATTTTTCCAATTTTTTGCGCGTTTTGCCGATAAGCCCGCGGCAAGCCTTGACCAAGTGTCTTGAGTGCAGCCGCTTGCGCTCGATCGCGTCCCGCTCGCCGACGCAGACGTCTACCGCTTCGCTCAAAGTGCCGGCAGCACGAAATTCCGCGCCCATGCTCGCATAGGCAAACGCAAAGAAGTCGTCGGGCGCGCCGTTCTTGATCGACACGCAGGGCGAGTAGAGGGGGGTGGAATATACGTCCGCGAGTTTGGACAAAGTCTCGGTCAGTTTTGCCGCCTCGTCCAAGCTCAGAGCGTCGATTTTGCCGTTCAGCCCGGCGAGATAGACCGCCTCTTCCGCCGTTTGACGCGACAGTCCGCCGACCGCCGAGAGCAGATGGTCGACGAGTTTGCCTCCGCCGAAAGCCAAGACGTGCGACAATACGGCGTCGCGGTCGGTCAATTTGAGCTTGGTTTGCGGCGGCAGTTCGTATTTCGCTCCGGGGAGCAGACACCGCTTGGTCGCCGTGTCGAAAGACGCCTGTTTGAGCGCGTCTTTGACGGTCATGTTTGCGCCGTCGACCAGCATAATGTTGCTGTATCTGCCCATCATCTCGGCGACCAGCATGAATTTGACCGCGTCGCGCAGTTCGTTGCGCGCGGTGATGTCAAAGCAAAAGATGCGGTCTTCGCCCAGCATACGGCAGCCGTCGACGACCGCTCCTGTCAAAAACTTGCGCAAAAGCATGCAAAAAGACGGCGCGTTGACGGGGTTTTGTTTTTTGCGGCATGTGAAGTGCACGCGCGGATTTTGCGCGTTTGCCGAGATCGCAAGCACGCGGTTGACGCCTCCCGAGCGCACCGCGAGGGTGATCTCGTCCTCTTCGGGCATATAGATCTTGTCGATCTTGCCTCCGGCGAGAGAGGCGTTCAGTTCGCCGCAGAGGGCGTTGAGTGTGACGTAATCGTTGGGCATTTATCCTCCGAGTCGGGCGGGGCGCGACGATCGCCGCGTGCCTTCGACGAATATATTATAAATTATAAATTTTTCAATTGCAATTATATTGCATAAATCGGGCGATTGTGTTAAAATGCTATTTGCAAATAAATTTTGAGAGGTCATTTTATGAACTACACCAAAGAACTTTTGGAGAAAAACAGAGTCAAATTCACCGTCGAAGTGAGCGCGGACGAGTGGCGCGCCGCGATCGACGAGGCATACAACAAGAACAAGGGCAAATTCCAGATCGAGGGCTTCCGCAAGGGCAAGGCGCCCCGCAAGGTCATCGAGAGCGTGTACGGCGTCGGCGTATTTTACGAAGACGCGATGGATATAATTTTGCCGAAAACTTACGGCGAGATCCTCGACAAGGAGAGCGAGCTCTTCCCGGTCGATTCGCCCGAGATCGACATCGACGCGATCAGCGACAGCACGTTCAAGTACAGCGCGACCGTTCAGCTCAAGCCCGACGTCAAACTCGGCGCGTTCAAGGGCTTGAAGTTCACCCGTACGGTCAAGGCGGTCACCGACGAAGAGGTCGAAGAGCGCATCAAGGCGGCTCTCGACAACGCAGGCAGCTGGGAGCCTATCGGCGACAGAGCCGTTGCGGACGGCGACAGGACGGTCATCGATTACAGCGGCAGCGTCGACGGCGTCAAGTTTGACGGCGGCACAGCCGAAAAGCAAAACCTGACGATCGGCAGCCACACCTTCATACCCGGTTTCGAGGAGCAGGTCGCCGGCATGAAAGTCGGGGAGTCCAAGGACATCACCGTCACCTTCCCCGAGGACTATCACGAAAAGAGCCTTGCGGGCAAAGAGGCGGTGTTTGCCGTGACCGTTCACGAGGCGACGCACAAGGTCGTGCCCGAGCTTGACGACGAGAGCGTCAAGGATATCTCCGACACCTGCAACACCGTCGAGGAATACCGCGCGTTCGTTCGCGCCGAGATCGAGAAGGAGCACGCCGACTCCGCCGACCAAGAGCTCGAAAATGCGATGGTCGACGCGATCGCGGACGCGTCCGAGGTCGACATCCCCGAGTGCATGGTCGAAGAGGAGAGCAAGCACAAGATCGAAGAGTTCGCCTACCAGCTGCAATACCAGGGGCTGAACATTGACGACTACTACAAGTTCACCGGCTCCACCGAAGAGGACTTGATGAAGAGATATCACGACTCTTCGCTCAAATCGGTCAAGTACAGGCTCGTGATGCAGGAGCTGATAAAGCAGGTCGGTCCCATCGACGTGACCGACGAGCAGGTACTCGCATTCATCAAGGAGCAGATGGGCGCGATGGGCGACCGCTATGAGAAGATCGCCGACGTCCCCGACGAGTATGTGAACTATGCCAGAAGCATTGAGACGACCAAGAAGGTGTTCGCTCTGCTCAGAGAGATGAACACCGTCGAAGATGCCGTTGCCGACGCCTCCAAGGCGAAAAAGACGGCTAAGAAGGCGACCAAGAAGGCGGACGACGCCAAGGACGCCCCCAAAGCCAAGAAGACCGCCAAGAAAGCGGACAAGGAGTAAGAATGAAGGACATCAAACCGCGTAATATGCTCATCCCCACCGTCATCGACAAGACGGAGTCGGGGGAGAGGGCGTATGACATCTATTCGCGCCTGCTCGAGGACAGGATCATCTTTTTGACGGGCGAGATCAACGATCAGACCGCCGACAGCGTGGTCGCTCAGCTGATCTTCCTCGAGGCAAAGGATGCGGACAAGGACATCAGCCTCTACATCAACAGCCCGGGCGGCAGCGTCAGCGCGGGGCTTGCTATCTACGATACGATGAACTACGTCAAGTGCGACGTCAACACCATCTGTGTCGGCATGGCGGCGAGCATGGGCGCGTTTTTGCTCTCGTCGGGCGCAAAGGGCAAGAGGTTTGCTCTGCCCAACAGCGAGATCATGATCCATCAGCCGCTCGGCGGCGCGCAGGGTCAGGCGTCGGACATCGTCATCGTCGCCAACCACATCCAAAAGACCAAGGAAAAGCTCGCCCGCATCCTTTCCGAGAACTGCGGTCAGCCCTTCGAGATGGTCATGGCGGATACGGACAGGGACAACTATATGTCCGCCGAAGAGGCGTTGCAATACGGATTGATCGACAAGATCTTCTACAAGAGATGAGGCAGTGATGGCAGAAAACAAAAAGGCACATTGCTCATTTTGCGGCAGGACCGAGGACGAGGTCGATCAGCTCTACACCTCCGACGGCAACGTGTTCATTTGCGACAGGTGCATAGAGGAGTGCCACGCGAGATTGTCCGAGCGCAAGACGGAAAAGCATTCGTCCGTTGCGATCAGCGTCCCCACGCCGAGAGAGATCAAGCAAAAGCTCGACGAATACATCGTCGGGCAGGAGCAAGCCAAAAAGGTGCTCTCCGTCGCGGTCTACAACCACTATAAGCGTATCGGATGCTCGGGTAAAGACGTCGAGATGGAGAAGAGCAACGTGTTGCTTCTCGGGCCGACCGGCTGCGGCAAGACGATGCTCGCCAGCACGATGGCAAAGATCCTCGACGTGCCGTTCGTCGTCGTCGACGCGACTTCTTTGACAGAGGCGGGCTATGTCGGCGAAGACGTCGAGAACATCTTGCTCAAGCTCATCCAAAAGGCGGACTACGACATCGAGAAGGCGCAGGTCGGCATCATCTACATCGACGAGGTGGACAAGCTCGCCAAAAAGGGCGAGAACATGTCGATCACGCGCGACGTCTCCGGCGAAGGAGTTCAGCAGGCGCTGCTCAAGATCCTCGAGAGCACCGTCGCCAGCGTACCCCCGCAGGGCGGACGCAAGCATCCGCAGCAGGAGTGCATCCAGATCGATACGACCAACATCCTGTTCATCTGCGGCGGAGCGTTCGTGGGTCTCGACAAGATCGTCGCCAAGCGCAAGCAGGGGTCAGCACTCGGCTTCGGCGCCGACGTCAAGGGCGCGGCAGAGCAGACTTACGGCGAGATCTGCAGCGACATCAAGCCCGACGATCTGATCAAATTCGGGCTGATCCCCGAGTTTGTGGGCAGAGTCCCGGTCGTCGTCTCCGTCGATTCTCTCGACGAGAAGGCGCTGATCAACATCTTGGTCAAGCCCAAGAACGCGCTTGTCAAGCAGTACAAGGCGCTGTTTGCGCGCGAGGGCGTGGACGTCGAGTTCACAGACGAGGCGCTGCACGAGATAGCTTCGCAGGCGGTCAAGATGAAGACGGGCGCGAGAGGGCTCAAATCCATCGTGGAAAACATCATGCTGGACGTCATGTTCGACGCACCCGGCGACAAGACGATACAAAAGATCGTGATCACAAAAGATTGCGCCGAAATGAAAGAGAAACCCACCGTGATACGCAAGAGCGCGTGACGGTGAGCGGACGGCGCGACGCCGTCCGCAATTCTATTTATAGGATAAAAATATGAAGATACCCATTCTGTTCATGCAATACCGCACCCTTTTGCCGGGGCAGCAAGCCGACGTCACCCCCGCGGGATACAGGAAGAAGGACAAGATACGCGACGTTCTCGGCAAGCCGGGGGCGCAGCTGGGGCTTGTCACCGTGACTTCGGACAAGTCGAAGGGCATCCCGGAGATAGGGGTGACCTGCGAGAAGTATTGCACGATCGCCAAGGTCTCGGACAAGAGCGACGGCAGCAATTTGATCGTGGACGTCGAGGAGAGGGCTTTGATCGAAAAGATCTTGCCCGATCCCGTCGATGAGATCGTATACGGCGAGCTGACCGCAAAACCCTATCCGCCCATTGTCGACAATGCGGATACGCGTCCGCTCACGCTCGGCTGCAAACTGCTCGATTCGCTTTACGAAAGGCTGCCTTTGCCTCCCGACGACGACGCTGATCTGCGCAAGGGTTTGATCGCCGCGCACGACGTCGACGGCTTGATCGCTTACATAGCGAACAGATTTAGGATCGGAGTGCCGCAGCTGCTTGCCGCCGATCGCGCGGAAGACAGGATGAGGATCGCAAAGAATATGCTGACCGGTCTCGTCATCACTTCGGAAAACGAGCGCAAAAAGGCGTCTACCAAGCGCGGAGAAAGAGAAGAGAAGGAAGAGGACGAGGAGGTCGCCGAGTACAGGCGTAGGATAGAGGAGCTCAATGCGCCCGACGAAGTCAAGCAAAAACTCAACGTCGAGCTCAAAAAGTTTTCGGCGCTGCCTCCGATGGCGATCGACAAGCACAGCATCGCCAACTATCTCGAAACGGTGCTCGGACTGCCGTGGCTCAACTATGGCAACGCCGACATTCGGCTCGGCGACGTCGCGCGCATCCTCGACGAGGACCATTACGGACTGAAAGAAGTCAAGGAGCGCGTGCTTGAATACATAGCGGTGCGCATCAAGAATCCCGACGGCAAGGCGCCGATACTGTGTCTTGTCGGCGCCCCCGGCGTGGGCAAGTCGTCGATCGCGCGTTCCATTGCGCGCGCCGTCGGCAGAGAATATGTGCGCATGAGCCTCGGTGGGTTGAGCGACGAGGCGGATATACGCGGGTTCCGCAGGACGTACGTCGGTTCGGCGCCCGGGCGCATCGTCTACTCGATGTCCAAGGTCAAGACATCCGATCCGCTGATGCTGCTGGACGAGATCGACAAGCTCGCGCCGTCGGCGGCTCGCGGCAACATTCAAAGCGCGCTGCTCGAAGTGCTCGATCCCGAACAGAACAACTCGTTCCGCGACCACTACCTCGAATTGCCGTACGACTTGTCCAAGGTGTTCTTTTTGGCGACGGCGAACTCGCTGTCCGACATCCCCAAGCCGCTGCTCGACCGCATGGAGATCATTGAGATCTCGGGCTACACGCAGGACGAAAAGCTGGCGATAGCGCAGCGCTACCTCGTCCGTAAACAATTGAAGGAATGCGGACTTGCGGAAGGTGAAATAGCGTTCGACGACGACGCGATCATGTTCGTCGTCGAGGGCTACACTCGTGAGTCGGGCGTCAGAGAGCTCGAACGCAAGATCGGTTCCGTCTGCCGCAAGATCGTCAAAAAGCAGATGCTCGAGGGCGGCAATGCGATCACGCGCGTCGACAGAGGAGTCGTCGAAGACCTTCTCGGCGTGCCGCCGTTCGGCAAGGCAGACAGAGACACAGCGGGCGAGATCGGCTGTGTGACGGGGCTTGCATGGACTGCCGCGGGCGGAGTAACGCTGCCGATCGAGGTGAGGTTGGTGCCCGGCGGCAAGGGCGAGACGATCATGACAGGCAGCCTCGGTGACGTGATGAAAGAGTCCGCCGAGATCGCGCTGTCCGTCGTCCGAGCTCACGGCGCGACTCGGGACGACAAGACGGACATACATATCCATGTGCCCGAGGGCGCTACGCCCAAAGACGGACCGTCTGCCGGCATCACGATGGCTTGCGCGCTGATGTCCGCGTTCAAGTCGCTCAAACCGCGCGACGCGATCGCGATGACGGGAGAATTGACATTGACGGGCAAGGTGCTCAAAATAGGCGGGCTCAAAGAAAAGCTGCTTGCCGCTTGCCGCGCCGGGGTCAAGACAGTGCTCATCCCAAAGGATAACGAACCGCAGCTTGCCGACATCCCGGACAGCGTCAAGGACGCACTGAGGATAGTTCCGGTCGAAAAAGTTGACGAGGTGTTCGCCCTCGTGTTCGGAGATTGACATGAAGATCGCGCGTACAGAGTTCACTACGTCGATGGCGACTTTTTCGCCCGAGGCGATCAAGGCGATACCGAGGGTAGCCGTCGCCGGCAGGTCGAACGTGGGGAAGAGCTCGTTCATCAACTATTTTGCCAACAGAGGCGGGCTTGCCAAGACGTCGTCTACGCCGGGCAAGACCAAATTGCTCAATTTCTTCGAGGTCAACGGCGGCGAGTTCTATCTCGTCGACTTGCCCGGTTACGGTTTTGCCAAGGCGAGCGACGCCGAAAAGGCGAGATGGGCGGGAATGATAGACGGCTATCTGTCTTCCGACGAGCTGCTCAAATGCGTGTTGGTGCTCGTCGACTGCCGTCACACGCCGACCGCGCTCGACAGGCAGATGGTCGCGTATCTGCATCACAACCGCATCCCGTTCTTTGTCGTCGCGACAAAGGCGGACAAATTGTCTCGCGCGCAGCTGAACAGACAGCTGTCCGTGATCGCCAATGCGTTCGCGATGGGAAGGGCGGACATCACGCCCACGTCATCCTCTGCAAAGACGGGATTGGACGCGGTGCTCGCGCGGCTTGACATCATGCTCGCCCCGCCCGCAGAGGAGTAGCGCAAAATGTCGCAAAAACGCGTATTTTGACACATTATGACTGTTTCACATTTGAAAGTCGGCGTATCGCCTGTGGCGGACGCCGACATATTTGTTTGAGTCCGTTCTTTTCCTGCGTCGAGTGCCGGAAGACCTCGGAATCGGTCGCGATCGGCATTTGAGACAGGCATGCTTTTCGATCGTTAAAAAATAATCAATGTTCGCCGAATTTTGGTGCTTTTCGCTTGCAAAGTGTAGCCTTATTAAGCTATAATGCTATTGGTGTAAAATAAGATAATTTTAGTGCGCCCGCGGGCGCACACGGAGGATTTATATGGAGATAGGCAAACTCATTGTCAGCTCCGAAGCGATCGGCAAAGCGACCGCGTCGGTGAAGAAATTCATCGACTCGATCTGCGACAAGTCGAGTTTCGTCGAGACGGACGCGTTCGTCACAGGCAAGACTTTCGAAGACGCCGCCGCAGCTTTGGGAGAAGGCGTGGTCACCGGCTATGCAACGCTCGGCGGCAAGCCCGTCCATATCTTCGCGCAGAATGCGGAAGTGCTCAAAGGCAGCTTGGGCAAAGCTCATGCGGACAAGATCGTCAAGTGCATGAGACGCGCCGTCAAGACGGGCACGCCGCTCATTTCCGTCATCGATTGCGGAGGCGCGAGGGTCGGCGAGGGAGTAGGAGTGCTCGAAGGCTATGCCGAGGTGCTCGCCGAGGCGGCGATCGTTTCGGGACAGGTCCCGCACTTCTGCGTCGTCAAGGGCAACGCGGTCGGCATGATGTCGGCTTTCGTCGCGATGGCGGACTTTGCGTTCATGTCCAAGGACGCGGTGCTGTCGCTCGATTCGCCGATGTATTTGGCGTCCACTCAAAAGGAATTCCCCGCGCTCAACAAGCTGCTCGGGTATGACGCTCACAAGGGCGGCGCGGACATCGCGCAATTCAGCTACAAGAGCGAAGCCGATCTCAAAAAGCAATTGACCGCTTTGACCGATCTGCTTTTGGGCGAGGTCGAAACAAAGGACGATCCCAACAGGGTCGCTTCCGCTCTCGACAAGGGCTTGCCCGCGTCTGACGCCGTCAAGGCGATCGTCGACGACGGCAAGGTCGTCGAATATTGCTCCGATTGGGCGAAGGACATCGTCTGCGCGCTCGCGTCGGTCAACGGCATCGCGGTCGGCGTGGTCGCGACCGACTCTTCGGTCGGAAAGGGCTACATCTCCCTCGACGGCGCGCGCAAGATCGCCGCTTTCGTCGACAAGCTCGAGGCGTACGACATGCCTTTGATCACATTGGTCGACAGTCTCGGTTTCAACACCACGGTCGAGCAGGAAAAGGCGGGCGCTGCAAAGGTCGCCGCGGAACTGTTCGCCGCTGTTGCGTCGAGTTCGATCGACAAGATCGGCGTTGCGACAGGCAAAGCGGTCGGCGCTGCCTACTCGGCTTTGATGAGCAAGGGTATCGGTTTCGACTACACATTGGCGACCGACAAGGCGTGCGTCAGCCCCATCGCTCCCGACGCCGCGGTCGACGTTTTGATGGCGGATCAACTCTCCGCCGAAAAGGGCAAAGACCTCTCCAAGGCGAGGGCGAAACTTGCCGACAGCTATGCAAAACTCGCCGCCGATCCCATGATCGCCGCGCAGGAGGGCTATGTCGACAACGTCGTCGAGGCGAAGAACCTCAGACCCTACATCGCTTCGGCGCTTTTGATGCTCAAGGGCATCTGACGGAGAGGATATGAAAAAGAGAGTTGCGTTGATACTTCTGACGCTGCTGTCGGTCATCTTCGTGCTTGCATTCGCGACCGCCTGCGATGTCGAGGATCCGAACCCCGACAAGCTGGGCATCGCCGGCATGGGTACGGGCGAGAGATTGTGGACGGGCATACAGGTGTTCATCCTGGGGCTTGCGATGGTGTTCATCGTGCTGTTCCTGTTGATAGGGTGCATCAAGCTCGTCGAATATCTGATCGCTTTGCCCGAAAAGGTCGCCAAGAAGAAGGCGGTCGAGCACATCGAGACCGAAAAGCGCGAGGCGGAACAAGCCGCCGTCGCCGCCCCGGAGCAGCAGCGCGCGGAAGAGGAAGAAGACGAAGTTGTCGCGGTCATCACCGCGGCGCTGATGGCGTATTACTGCGGCGGTCAACCCGTCGAAATGAGCGATCTCCCGTTCAGGGTGCGTTCCATAAAAGAAATCAAATGAGAGGAAAAGATCATGCGTAAATTCAATGTCAATGTCAACGGCAAGACCTATGCCGTAGAAGTAGAGGAGATCGGCGCTCCCGTCTATGAAGCGCCCGCAGCCCCCGCGGCTCCCGCTCCGGCGCCCGTCGCCGCACCCAAAGCGGCTCCCGCTCCCGCGGCTCCCGCAGCTCCGGCTGCTCCCAAGGCGGCAGGCGCAGGCGACCCGGTCAAGACTCAGATGCCCGGACTCGTAAAGAAGCTGTGCTTCTCCAACGGCGCAACCGTCAAGAAGAACGACACGATCGTCATCCTCGAGGCTATGAAGATGGACACCCCGATCGTCGCCCCCAAAGACGGCGTGATCACATACAGCGTCAACGAAGGCGCTAACATCGATACCGGTACCGTCCTCTGCACGATCGCATAAAGAGGTGGCATAATGTTGGGATTTTCATCTACAATATTGTCGCTCGACTTTGTAGATTCCTTACAGAATTTGTGGAACAGCACGGGCTTCATGACCTCGCTGACTCCGCTTTGGCAGAACTTGATCATGCTCGTCATCGCGTGCGCGCTCATCTACCTGGCGGTGTACAAGGAGTTTGAACCCAACCTGCTGCTCGCGATAGGTTTCGGTATGTTCATCATCAACATCCCCGGCACCTACAACATTCTGTACGGAACATACGGCTACAACTTCACGGTCGACGGCGATCAAATGTATATGTTCTTCAACACCGGCGAAGAACTGTTTGCCGGCACTTTGCCGCAGCTTGCCGAAAAGCTGGGTATAGTGCTTGCGGACGAAATGACCGTTTCGCAGCAATTGCAGGCGGTTACAGCCAAGATCGCGGAGACCTATCAATACGCGTATGCGTCGCCCATCTCCGGTACGATCAACGAGCTCAATCAAATGTTCGGCATCGTCTATCAGACCTCCGGCGAAGTCGACATGGTCAGTCTGCCCGACAAGTTGGCGGCGATCTGCGCGAAGGTCGCAGAGATCAGCCCCAATTACGCCTACTCCAAGGAGGTCGTTGCGGACTACGGTCTGTTCTACTACCTGTACAAGGGCGTCGATTGGGTCATCTATCCGCCGCTCATCTTCCTCGGCATCGGCGCAATGACCGACTTCGGTCCGCTCATTGCCAACCCCAAGAGCTTGCTCATGGGCGCGGCGGCACAGCTGGGCATCTTCATCACGTTCATCGTTGCGATCAACATCGGTTTCACCGGCGAAGAGGCTGCGGCGATCGCGATCATCGGCGGCGCGGACGGACCTACGGCGATCTATGTCACAGTTAAACTTGCGGCGCACCTGCTGCCTTCGATAGCCGTCGCGGCATATTCGTACATGGCTTTGATCAAGCTGATCCAGCCGCCCATCATGAAGCTGGTCACGACCAAGAAGGAGAGGGCTGTCGTCATGGAGCAGCTCCGCCCCGTCTCCAAGACGGAGAAGGTCGTGTTCCCGCTCGCTGTTACGCTCATCGTCGGCGTCATCCTGCCCAGCGCGGTACCGCTTCTCGGTATGCTGATGCTCGGCAACCTGTTCAAGGAGTCCGAGGTCGTCCCGAGATTGACCAACACCGCAAAGAACGAGCTCATCAACATCATCACGATCTTGCTCGGCGTGCTCGTCGGCACCAAGGCGACTGCGGATGTCTTCCTCAATTTGCAGACGCTCAAGATCTTGATCATCGGCATCGTCGCGTTCTCGTTCGGCACGCTCGGCGGTCTGTTGATCGGCAAGCTGATGTATCTGACCAGCAAGGGCAAGGTCAATCCGCTCATCGGTTCGGCGGGCGTCTCCGCGGTTCCGATGGCGGCGAGGATCTCGCACAACGTCGGTCAAGAGGAGAATCCGCAAAACTATCTGCTCATGCACGCTATGGGCCCCAACGTCGCAGGCGTCATCGGCAGTGCCGTCGCGGCAGGCGTATTGCTGTCCGTGTTCGGCGTCGCATAATATACGAGGTATAAATCATGGCAAAAGTTCAAATTACCGAAACAATTTTGAGAGACGCTCACCAATCTCAGGCGGCTACGCGTATGAGATTGGACGAGATGCTCCCCGTCGCCGAAAAGCTCGACAAGGTCGGTTACTATTCGATTGAGTGCTGGGGCGGCGCGACGTTCGACGCCTGCCTGCGCTTCCTCAATGAGGATCCGTGGGAGAGGTTGCGCAAATTGCGCAAAGCGATGCCCCACACCAAGCTGCAAATGCTGTTGAGAGGGCAGAACATTCTCGGCTACAAGCACTACGCCGACGACGTCGTCGAGGAGTTCGTCAAGAAGTCCATCGAGAACGGCATAAACATTATCCGCATCTTCGACGCGCTCAACGACACCCGCAATATGCGCAAGGCGATGGAGAGCTGCAAAAAGTACAAGGGCATCTGCGAGGCGACGATCTGCTATACGACCAGCCCCGTACATACGACCGAGTACTTCATCAAGCTCGCCAAGGAGCTTGAAGATATGGGCGCGGACGTCATCTGCATCAAGGATATGGCAGGCATCTTGGTCCCGTATGTCGCGTATGAGCTCGTCAAGGGCATCAAGAAGGTCGTAAAGGTCCCCATCCACCTGCATACCCACCAGACCTCGGGCGTCGGCAGCATGACCTATCTCAAGGCGATCGAGGCGGGCGTCGACATCATCGACTGCGCGCTGTCCGCGCTCGGCAACGGCACATCTCAGCCCGCTACCGAGCCGATGGTCGCGACATTGCAGGGCACCGAGTACGACACCGGACTCGACCTCAAATTGCTCAGCGACATCAACAAGCATTTCGTCGACGTCGCCGATCGCCTCAAAAGGGACGGATGGCTCACCGACAAGTCGCTCAAAACGGACGTCAAGGCGCTCATCTACCAAGTCCCGGGCGGCATGCTCTCCAACCTCGTCGGACAGCTCAAATCGCTCGGCGCGCTTGACAAGTACGAAGAAGTGCTTGCCGAAGTGCCCAATGTGCGCAAGGATCTCGGCTATCCGCCGCTCGTCACCCCGACCAGCCAAATAGTCGGCACGCAGGCGGTGTTCAACATCATCGGCGGCGAGAGATACAAGATGGTCTCCGCCGAGACAAAAGGCGTGCTCCGAGGCGAGTACGGCAGACTCCCGGCGAAGCCCAATGCGGACGTGGTCAAAAAGGTGCTCGGCGACGAAAAGCCCATCACTTGCCGTCCCGCCGATCTCATCAAGCCCGAGCTCGCCAAGTATCGCGAGGAGATCAAGCAATACATCGAGCAGGAGGAGGACGTGCTATCCTACGCGTTGTTCCCCCAAGTTGCGCTCAACTACTTCAAGTACAGACAGGCGAACGAGCGCAAGGTCGACACTCTCGTCGGCGACGTCAAGAACGGCATTCAGCCGGTTTGACGCAATATCAAAATGCAAAGGCGGATCCGAAAGGGTCCGCTTTTTGTATATATTTTTGATTTAAGTCCACAATATCGGTAAGTCCGCTCGTTACATAGGAGGTGCTTATGAACCACAAAGTGACGATATGCGGAGTGGACACGGGCTCTTTGCCAAAGCTCGGGCGCGAGGAGATGAGGCGGCTGCTCGAACTCAGCAAGGCGGGCGACGAGGCTGCGCGCGAAAGATTGGCGATGGGCAATGTGCGGCTCGTGCTGTCGCTCGTTCAGCGGTTTCGCAACCGTAACAACAGCGACGATCTCTTTCAAGTGGGGATGGTCGGGTTGATGAAAGCGGTCGAAAACTTCGACACTCGCTTCAACGTCGCGTTTTCGACCTATGCGGTGCCGATGATCATAGGTGAGATCAAGCGCTTTTTGAAGGATTCATCGGGCATCAAGGTCAGCCGAAGTATGCGCGACATCGCGTACAAGGCGCTGCACGCAAAGGAGATCTTGGAGGGGGAGCGCGGCAGAGTGCCCACCGAGACGGAGATCGCCGCCGAGATCGATATTCCGCTCAAAGAGGTCGTGTGCGCGCTTGACGCGGTCAGCGAGCCGGTATATCTGCAGGACAATGTGTTCGGCGACAGCGACGACGGACTTTCGCTCGAAGACAGGATAGGCGACGACAAAAATACTGCAGACAATTGGAACGACAACATCTGCCTCAAAGAAGCGATCGAAGAATTGCCCGACCGCGAGCGCAACGTAGTCAGGCTGAGGTATTTTCTCGGAAAGACGCAGACCGAGATCTCGCGCGAAACGGGCATATCGCAGGCGCAGGTCAGCAGGTTGGAGAAATCCGCGCTCGCCAAAATCAAAAACAAATTCTGAAAATTGCGGCATTCAGCCACATTGTTTCCGCACGGCGTTCGGCTTGATCGCTTCGAAGCAAAAACCGCAATATTTTGCGGTTTTTGCAATATAGCTTTGCAAACGCGTCCAAGATGTAGTATAATTGAAGCAAAGGAGGAACTATGAAGTGTATCTATTGCGGCTGTATGGACAGCAAAGTCATCGACAGCAGGGTCAATGAGGACGGCACCTCGATCAGGCGCAGACGCGAATGCATGAATTGCGGCAAGCGGTTCACGACCTATGAGACTATCGAGACCGCGCCCATCATGGTCATCAAAAAGTCGGGTTGCCGACAGATTTTTTCACCTCAAAAACTCAAAAACGGCATCGTAAAGGCGTGCGACAAGCGTCCTGTCTCCATGCAGCAGATCGACAAATTGGTCTCCGACATCGAAAAACAGCTTGCCAACAGGTTGGAACAAGAGGTCACGTCGACATTGATCGGCGACCTCGTCATGGAGGGCTTGAAGGATATCGACGACGTCGCATACGTTCGTTTTGCCGCCGTTCACAGGCAGTTCAAGGACATCAACAGCTGGCTCAGCGAGATCAACGAGATCGTCAAGCATAAGCACGGCAACGACAAAAAGTGATCTTTATGGCGACTGACTGCTGACGGTCGCCGCTTTTACGGGAAATTATGAGAGAAAAAGTTCAGGATCTATGGCTTGCCGTGCGCCGCTATTGGCAACGCCCAAAGCGCGGCGACGAGGTCGCATACAAAGAGATCGCCGCATTCAGCGTGGGCTCGATGGGGCTCAAGGGCTACGGCTCGTTGATGACCAACTATATTCAAATGGCGGCGACGTGCCTTCTCACCGGCACCGTCTACGGACTCAGCCCGACGTATATAATGATCCTCTACATCATTACAAACGTCGTCGGCGTCATCAAGACCCCGTTCGTCAGCATGTTGATTGACAACACCAACACGCCGATCGGCAAGTTCAGACCGTACATCATCTGGGCAGGCATTCCGAGCGTGCTTGCGCTTGTCGGGTTGACATGGGGCGTGCCTTTGGACGCGTCTCCGATCGTCAAAGCGGTACTCATAGGCATTTTCTACAATTTGCTCAGCATCGCACAGCCGCTCGCCGCAAATGCTCAGGTGGGACTTTCGCAGGTCATAAGCTCCAACTCGGCGGAGCGTTCGAGGATATTGGGCTTTTCGGAGCTTTTGGGCAACCTCGGTCCCAGCATAATTCAGCTTTTGCTGCCGTCGATCGGCGGCATCATCTATGGCGACGACGCGATGACCAACATTTGGACGTACCGCATCCTCATTCCGATTTTCGGCATCGGTTCGCTTGTAATGAGCCTGTTTGCACTCTATTTCGCGCAAGAACGCGCCGTCGTGCCGAGGCTCAAAGTCAACAAGATCAAATTTTCCGAGGGAATGAGGATATTGTCCAAAAACCGTGAATTTTGGGCTGTAACGACCACTCGCTTTTTTGATACTTTCAAAACCTCGCTCGTCGCGCTTTTGCCGTGGGTTTGCACCTATCAATTGGGTAAGAGCAGTTTGCTCGGCATTACGCAGACGATCGTGTCCGTCGGCTTTACTCCGGGCATAATCTTGGCGCCGCTCCTCATATCAAAACTCGGTACGCGCAAGGCGGGACTCACTTTCTGCCTCGCCAACTGCATCGCCGCGCTCATAATGTATTTTACGTTCAAGCAGGGTTTCGTGTTCTTTGTCATATCGCTGTTCATCTTCAACTTCGCAGACGGACCGCAATACATAATTCAGACAACGATAATGTCCGACGGTCTCGACGCCCAACAGGACATCACCGGCGAGAGGATAGAGGGCTTTGCTCAAAACTTCCAGACGATGGTCACGACGATCGGCGGCGTACTGTCCACATTCTTGTTCACTTGGGTCTATGAATCCAACGGACTCGTCGCCGATCCGAATACGGGCGAGACGGATTACGAGATACTGAAAGACGCGGCGATCCGGGAGCCTATCATCTCGACAGTCATTTTGATCGCGATGGCTGCAAGTTTTCTCGCTGCAATGCCGTATCTGCTTGTCAGGCTCGACCGCAAAAGAATGGCTGTCATACGCGAATCGCTGAAACGCAAAAAGGTCATTGCGGACGCCGGATTGACCGATGCGCCGGAAGAGGAACAGCAAGCCGTCTATGCCGCCTATCTTGCCGAAAGAGCAAAGGAAGAAGAGCGCAACAAGGCGATCGCCGAACGGGAAAAGGAAGAGCTGAGGCAAAAGAGCGAAGAACGCGCGGCAAAAGAGGCGGAATTTGAGGCGAATATTGCCGCTTACGAGCAGACGGCTCGCGCAAACGGCGTGCCCGAAAAGGAGATCGCAAAAGGCGTCAAAGAGATACGAAAAGATGCAAAACGACGCAAAACCGCCGCAAGAAAAGAGATGTTTGCAAAACTGCGCGCCGATCAAAAGGAACTCAACAGACGACGCAAGGCATTCTGTATCATCTGGATCGGCAACGCCAAGGCGGAAGGCAAAAAGAAGTGGCTGCGCGTACTTGCCCGCGAGGCGTTCTCGCGCAAACTTGCCGAAGAAAGTCTCAAAACGACCGACGAAGAGGACGCGGCAGGAGATATCGTATAATATTTTCGGAGTGAAGATCGTCTCCGCAATCAAAAGCGGAGACGTATTTTTTGTATTGAGGAGATATTTTTGAAAACATTATAAAATCAAAACTGTAAACAATGACATAAAATGCCGCTGATTGAGAGCGGCAGGCTATGCGCAAGACGGCTGTCCTTGCGCAGACAAATAACATCACGGGTCGCGGATCGTCATAGTCGATAGAGCGAAAAGCAGACAGTTCTCGCATATCATCACTTTGCGATCTTGATCAAAACGTAGAAAAAGATGAACAAAATGATGATCGTCAACCATGCGACATCATCGAAAGCGCAACAAAACGCGCGATAGAGCAAATAATGCGGAGGAGTAAAAAGACATACGAGTCCGAGCGGAAAAGATAGCGCGGAATGCCCACACAAAACCGATAAAGATGAGGACCGCCTGTGCAGAAATAGAGCATTTGAGCGCTCATGTAAGTTCGCAGAACTACCGAAATGGCGCAATACAGCGTGCCTCTTGCGAAAATATGATCGCCCCTGAAAAATTTATTAAGTTGCAATGAATGGCGTATGATATGCCTTGTCCTCCAATGCATATGCAATGAATACGGTTAGTGAAGCAGAATAAAAAAGCATGATCGATAGGCATTCATAAACAAAAAAAGTCGAATTTTTCGCCGCTCAATATAAGGCTATGCGGTGTATCATGACGAGAAAATATTACACATATGTAGAAGAGTTCAAAAATTGTTGTGTGAAACAATATTTTGCAGTATTAAAAATCAATGCTCAAAACTTAAATATTATAAAAATATACAGCAATCATATTGAATATTTTCAAGCGACGATCGTGAAACTATTTTTGCGAGATAGGGTGGCGATTTTGACTTAAATTTTTGACTTTACTATCTATTATAATAAATATATTTATCTAATGATATGTTATATCGCAAATTGATGTATAATAAATAATACTATCGTACAATATGTAAAATATATTGCAGTTTGTCAATAAATAAACAAAAGTAGATTATAACCCAAAAACATCAATCGGCATCGGCATTTTGAAATTTACAGATGGATCGCGGCGCTCTGCGCATAGATATCGGTTTGAGATCTATTCGTCAATATCGGCGCACGCAGTACATTTTATCCTGTTTTTCGAGCCTTTCAAGGCGCTATACTTGTGCTTGCCCTTCGGGGATACGGAGGATGGATATGCAGATAAAATTTGCTGAATATGCCGATGCGACTGTTGTCAGGCTTGACGGTGAGCTGGATGAACATACCGCCGCTCAGGTGAGACAGGCGGTCGATATGGCGATCGATATGTGCAGACAACGTGTATTTGTCTTTGACTTTTCAAAGTTGTCGTTTATGGACAGTACCGGCATAGGCATGCTTCTGGGCAGATATAAAAAGCTCAAAGCGCTCGGCATTGAGCCTAAGATCTATTCGCCCAATCGACAAGTGGACAAGATATTGCAGATGGCGGGCATATATTCGATCATAAAAAAGACGAGTTGAGAGGTGAGTATGAAAAACGAATTGAAGATGACGATCAGCGCGGATATTGCTAACGACGCGTTTGTTCGCAGCAGTGTGGCGGCGTTTTGTTTGCCGCTCGAGCCGTCGATAGACGGGCTTGAAGACATAAAAACCGTAGTGTCCGAGGCATTCACCAACAGTGTGATTCACGGATATGACGGCGACAAGAGCAAATTTGTCGAAGTGCGCGTGAGTTTGGAGGACGGTAAATTGGAGATAATCGTCAAGGATGACGGCTGCGGGATCGCGGACGTCGAGAAGGCGATCCAGCCTTTCTTCACGACCAAGCCCGAGCAGGAGCGGAGCGGAATGGGCTTTACGTTGATGGGCACGTTTATGGACGATATGCAGGTGACTTCCGCTGTCGGCAAGGGCACGAGCGTCGTGATGACCAAAAAGATTTCCGAGGGTAAAGATGCTTGACGGAGAGACCACTCTCGAATATATCAAGGCGGCTCAGCGCGGCGACGAGTATGCAAAAGAGCAATTGATCGTGCACAATATGCCGTTGATCAAATCGATCGTCGCGCGCTATCGAGGCAACGCGACCGAGTATGAGGACTTGATACAGCTCGGCAGCATGGGGCTTGTCAAGGCGATCAACAACTTTGATACCAACTACAACGTGAGATTTTCGACATATGCGGTGCCGATGATCGCGGGCGAGATCAAGAGATTTATCCGAGACGACGGCGCGATCAAGGTCAGCCGTGCGCTCAAAACACTGTCGATGTCGCTCAAAAAGGAGATCGAATCGCACCGTCTCGCCTGCGGCGAGGCGCCGAGCGCCGAGATGTTGGCAGGCAAGTTCGGCATTACGCCGCAAGAGGTCGTCTTTGCGCTCGACAGCAGCAAATATCCTGTCTCGCTTTATGAGAAATTCGACGATGAAAACAATCAAAGCGTGATCGACAAGTTGCCTTCGGATGAAAACGGAGACAATATCGATGACAAAATTTTGCTGAAAGAAGTGATTTCTACACTGCCGGAACGAGAGAAAAAAGTATTGATTTTGCGATATTACAGAGATAAAACACAGAGCGAGATCGCAAAAATTCTCGGAGTTTCGCAAGTTCAGGTATCGCGCATCGAAAGCAAAGTGATAGGAATTTTGAGAAAAGCGTTCCAAAACGAAGCTTGACTGCAACATTTTCGCAAAGTCCGCCTCTGATGGGGCGGGCTAATTTTTAGCGCATTGCCCATAATAGCGATATGGCAAAGCATGAAGATTTGATCGTGAGGCGCAATCGCGAGGACAAAGAGCTTGTATTCGGCGATACCGTGCGCTCTGAGGAGAAGAATTGATCGGCGAAAAAGAATATGCCGCCTTAGTCAAACAGGCGTCCCCAAAGACGAACGAGGCAAAGACGTTGTTTGCGGCGTTTTGCGTCGGCGGCGTTATATGTATGATAGGTCAGGTATTTTCGGATGTATACGCCGAATTTGTGCCGCTTGACGAAAAGTCTATCTCGGCGCTTGTGGGGATGGCCATGATCTTTTTGGGCGCGCTGTTGACGGGGCTCGGCGTGTACGACAAAATAGGCTACTATGCCGGCGCCGGTTCGATAGTGCCGATCACCGGTTTTGCCAACTCGATAGTTTCGCCCGCGATGGAATTTCACAGCGAAGGGATCATATTCGGCATGATGGCGCGGATGTTCGGCGTTGCCGGTCCGATCATTGTCTCGGGCATATGCTCAAGCGTGGCGGTCGGCGTGATATATTACATTGCGGGGGTGGTCGCATGAAGCTTGGCAGGCAGACATATGCACCCGAAAAGCGCGTCTATATCTCGCATGTCGCCGACATTGCCGGCAGCGACGAGGCTTGCGGCAATTTGAGAGGATATATCGATCAAGTCCTCGATTGCGGAGAATGGGGCTGTGATTCGCACGAAAAAGCCGAGACGAGAATGCGCGAAGAGGCGATAAGATCGCTGTTGGAAAAGGCGGAATTGTCCGAGTGCGACGTCAATTTGATGCTTGGCGGCGACCTTGTCAATCAGATCGTTCCCAGCGCGTTTTCAGCGCGAAGTTTTGATATTCCGTTTTCGGGGCTGTATTGCGCTTGCGCGACTTTCGGGCAGGCGATCGCGCATGCGTCCATGGCGATAGGTGAAGGAATTGGCAGCGCGATATGTTGTACGAGTTCACATTTTGCGACGGCAGAGCGGCAATATCGCTTTCCGCTCGAGCTCGGCACTCAGCCGACGCCGACTTCTCAAAGAACTGTTACCGGCGCGGGCGCGGTGCTGTTGACCGGAAAAGCACCGCAATGGCGCTGTCCCGAGGTCACAGCCTATACATTTGGTCGAGTCATAGATCTCGGCTGTACGGACGCAAACAATATGGGGGCGGCGATGGCGCCGGCGGCGTTTGATACTATTTCGGCACATTTGCGCGAGACGGGCAGAAAAGCGGATTATTATAACCTTATCGTGACGGGCGATCTCGGCAGGCTCGGCAGAGAGCTGCTTGTCGAATTGATGCAAAGAGAAGGGGTAGGCGAGGGCAAAAACGTGAACGACTGCGGATGTTTGATCTTTGCGCCCGGTCAAAAGTGCGGTCTGGGCGGTTCGGGCGCGGGGTGTAGCAGCTTGGTGTATTGCGCATATTTGCACAAATTGCTCGTTGCGGGGCAGATAGACAGGCTTTTGCTCGTCCCGACAGGCGCGCTTTTGTCAAAAGATTCGTCGCTGCAAGGCGAGAGTATACCCGGCATTGCATATGCCGTGGCGATAGAATGCAGGTGAGTGTATGTTTTTGGAGATATTGAGCAGATACGGAAGGGTGTTTCTCTGTGGCGGGATCGTGTGTCTGATCGGACAATTGCTGATCAATAAGACAAAGATGACGTCTGCGCGAATATTGGTCACGTTTTTGCTGACGGGCGTAGTACTCGAAGCGATCGGCGCGTTTGAGTATATCGAGGAGTTTGCTTTGGCGGGCGTGACGATCTCGATCATGGGCTTTGGCAAGTCGCTCGCCGCCGGAGCGATAGAAGGGGCGAAACTTGGATTGTTCGAGGCGTGCACATACGGCATGCGCGCCGTCGCCGGAGGATTGACCGCGGCGATAGTGTTCGGATTTGTGTTTGCGCTGCTGTTCAGATCAAAGTCTAAGACAGCATAGAGCGGAGCATAGAGGGCAATGTGCGATTGATACTCATTTGGTGAATATCGGCTGTTTTGTCCGTTAAATTCGTCAAATTATTATAATAATTGGGCTAATTTAGAATAAATTATCACTAAGTCTTATTAGCCGGATGTATTATTTATGACATCTAGCGCGAGGTTCGGCTCGCAAAGTTGCAGTTTGAGACGAGAGTCTATGTCTATGAGGCGGGAGATGAGACTTGCTTTGAGCGGCATAGGTAAACATTTCGGACGCGTGAGAATATCATTATAGATATGAGGGCGCGCAAAAAAGCGAAGATATGCATTGTTGTTATCCTTGTCTTGACGGTCGTGATAGGTGGGTTGTTCTATTTTCGCGGCAACGTCGTGCCGCTCGTGACCGATACCGCCTATAACACCGTTTGGAGCAAGACCGTGGAGGCGCTCAACACCGCATACGAGGTCGCGACCGAGGATATGGACGCGGCGAACTATCAAAATTTTGTCACGATCGTACGCGACGACGGCGGTAATGTGGAAATGCTGTCTGTGAACATGCTCTTTGTCAACAAAGTGATGAGCAACATCAGCACGATCATACAAAACGAGATGACCTCGCTGTTGTTTGACGGCGTAAATGTGCCGCTCGGCGCGTTTTCGGGCATAGTTTTGCTTGGCGAGCACGGTCTCGACGTCAATTTGGAAATCATGACGGTGGGGCTTGCCGAGTGCAGTTTCCGAACGGAGTTCGAGAGCGTCGGGATCAATCAAGTGCTTCACAGCCTCTATATAGACATCACCGCGTACGCTCAGGTCATCCTTCCTTTGGAGAGCAGCAACGTCGAGTGCAGTTCGTCGCTTTTGCTTGCCGAGAACGTGATCGTCGGCGATGTGCCCGAATTTATCATCCAAAATGCGGGAAGTATTGATTTTTCCACGATAAAAGAGTTGCCTTGACGGCAAAAATGCGCTAAAATAGTGTAAAAGCTACGACGGAGAACATGCTCGCAAGTACGTTCCGACAGAGAATGCGCCTCATCGGCTGGAAGGGCGCTACGGCAACGCGGCGGGGAATTCGCTCCCGAGCTCGATCGCCGAAATAGGAGTAAGCGATCGCGGTATACGACCCGTTACAGTCTCAAGAGGTCCGCAATAATCGCGGATGAATTTAGGTGGTACAGCGTGACAACGCCCTATACGAAAGTATGGGGCGCATTTTTTTGGAGGTAATATGAAAGAAAAGATCGACAACCTGATCGCGGCGGCGAAGTCCGACATCGAGGCTTGCGCTTCGCCTGCGGACATTGCGGCGGTCAAGGTCAAGTATCTGGGCAAGAGCGGCGAACTGACCGCGCTTCTTCGCGGGATGAAGGACGTGCCGGCGGAGCAAAAACCGCAAATCGGCAAATATGTCAATGAGGCGCGCGACCTCATCACCGCATTGACCGACGACAAACAGCGCGTGCTCGAGGCGCTCAATACCGAAAACCGCATGCGCGAAGAGAGCATCGACGTGACCTATGCGCAAAGAGACGGTTCTTTGGGCAGTCTGCATCCGTGCACTCTCGTCAAGAACGAGATCGTGGACATCTTCACCTCGCTCGGCTTCAAGGTGGCGAGGGGACCGGAGATCGAGCTTGACTTCTTCAACTTCCAATCGCTCAACATTCCCAAGGATCACCCGGCAAGGGACATGCAGGACACATTCTATATCGGCGACGACATATTGCTACGCACGCACACCTCGCCGGTGCAGGCGCGCACGATGATGAACGAAAAGCCGCCGATTGCGATCGTCGTTCCCGGCAAGGTCTATCGTCCCGACGACGACGCGACGCACAGCCCGATGTTCCAGCAGATAGAAGGACTTGTCGTTGACAAGCACATCACGCTTTGCGACCTCAAAGGCACGTTGACGCTGTTTGCAAAGGAATTGTTCGACAAGAACACAAAGACGCGTTTCCGTCCGTCCTATTTCCCGTTCACCGAGCCGAGCGTCGAGGTCGACGTCACCTGCTCGCAGTGCCACGGCAAGGGGTGCAGATTGTGCCACGGTACGGGTTGGATAGAGGTCTTGGGCGCCGGCGTGGTCAACCCCAAGGTGCTCGAAAACTGCGGCATAGACTCGTCCGTATACAGCGGCTACGCGTTCGGCATGGGCATCGAAAGGATCACGATGATCAAATACGGCATCCCCGACATGCGCATTTTGTTCGAGAACGACGCGCGTTTCTTGAGAAGTTTCAGGTGAGGTGAGATATGAAAGTTTCGATGAGTTGGCTCAAAGATTTCGTCGACATCGACGTACCGGTGCAGGAGCTTGCGGACAGGCTGGTCTCCGCCGGCTTTGAGGTGGAAGAGATAATTGACAAGAGCGCCGAGATCCGCAACGTAGTGCTCGGCAAGATCGTCAAGATGACGCACCATCCCGACGCGGACAAGCTGTGGATATGTTCTGTCGACATCGGAGAAGAAGCGCCCGTCCAGATCGTGACCGGCGCGCAAAATCTCACCGAAGGCGACCTTGTGCCCGCGGCGCTCGACGACTCCTATCTGCCCGGCGGCAAGCACATCAAGACGGGCAAGCTGCGCGGCGTGGATTCGTACGGCATGCTGTGCTCGGGCGAAGAGCTCGGCTTGACCGAGAGCGACTACAAGGGCGCGGGAGTGTACGGCATCCTCGTGATGAACAAGGAGACCGCGCCTCTCGGCACCGACATCAACGAGGTGCTCGGCAATGACGACATCATCCTCGACATCGGCGTGACCGCAAATCGCAGCGACTGCAACAGTGTGCTCGGCATAGCGCGCGAGGTATCGGCGGTGCTCGGCAAACCTTTGCGCATGCCCGAGATAGGCTTCAAGTGCTGCGACGACAAGGTCGAAGACAAGATCTCCGTCAAGGTCGAGATTCCGGAATTGTGCCCGAGATATATGGCAGCGGCGGTCAGCGACGTCAAGATCGTTCCTTCCGACGACGCGATCGCAAAGAGGCTGCGCAGCGTGGGATTGCGCCCGATCAACAGCATCGTCGACATCACCAACTATGTGCTGATCGAGATAGGGCAGCCGATGCACGCATTTGACGCGAACAAGCTCGACGGCGGCAAGATCGACGTGCGCACCGCAAATGAGGGCGAAAAGATCGTAGCACTCGACAACAAGGAATATACGCTCGATCCGACGATGGTCGCGATCTGCGACGAGTCCAAGCCTTGCGCGATCGGCGGTGTTATGGGCGGCAACAACAGCTGTATCGACGAAAACACAAAGGACATCGTCTTTGAGAGCGCGAAGTTCATGCGCGACAACATCCGCCGCACTTCTCGCAAGCTCAATCTTCGCAGCGATTCTTCGTTCCGCTACGAGAGAGGCATCGACACGGATAGCCAGCGTCTCGGCTTGATGCGCGCGCTGACGCTGATCGACAAATACGGCTACGGCAAGATCGCAAAGGGCGTCGTCGACGCGTTCGCAAATCCGCCCAAGCGCGACAAGGTGAGCGTGCCCTTGACCAAGATCGCCGACATTCTCGGCATCGTCGTCCCCGAAGAGAACATCTTGAACATCTTGACGGGGCTGGGGCTTGCGCCGACGATAGAGGACGGCGTGCTCACCGTCGACCCGCCGCTTTTCCGCGACGACATCGAGAACGCCAACGACATCGCCGAAGAGATCATCCGCATGTACGGTTACGACCATATCGAGGAGACGTTGATCGGCGACAAGGAGCAGACGCTCGGCGGCAAGCCCGAACTGCTCAAAGCGGAAGATACGATCAAAGACATCTGCGTCAATGCAGGATACAGCGAGACGCTGACCTATTCGTTCACGAGCGAAAAGGGCTTTGATGTGCTGAGGCTCGCCCAAGACGATCCTTTGCGCAAGTGCGTCAAATTGCTCAATCCTCTCGGCGAGGACACCTCGGTGATGCGCACTACGCTGGTCTATTCTGCGTTGAACGCGCTCGCTTCCAACGCGCTCAAAAACATCAAAGAGGCGAAGTTGTTCGAGGTCTCTGCGGTCTATCTGCCCAAGGAGACTCCGGTCACAGAACTGCCCGAAGAGAGAGACAAGCTGGTCGTCGCCGCATACGGCGAAAAGTACGACTACTACGCGCTCAAAGAGCTGGTCGACAAGATCTTGTACAAGTTCGGCATTTCTCCGATCGTGCGCCGTTCGGCGGCACCGTGGCTGCACGCCGGCAGGGGCGCGGATCTGTTTGTCGGCAAGTTTGCGATCGGCAGTCTCGGCGAAGTTCATCCCGACGTCGCCAAGGCGCTGGATGTCAAGCAGCGCATGTACGTCGCCGAACTCGACGTCGAGAGCCTGCTCAGATATCGTGCACGCGGCTACAAGTTTGTCGAGACGGGCAAATATCCGCCGATCGAGCGCGACATCGCGGTCGTCGTTGACGAGGGCGTCGAGGCGGCGAAGATATTGGAATGCGCTACAAAAGCTGCGGGCAAGGCGCTGAGAGAGGCGAAGATATTCGACATCTATCGTTCGGACGCGCTCGGCAAGGGCAAAAAGAGCGTCGCGGTCAAACTCGAGTTCCGTTTGCCCGACCGCACTTTGACGGACGAAGAGGCGCAGGCGGCAATGGACGCGGTGCTTCAAAAGCTGGCAAAGGACGTCGGCGCGGTGCTCCGTTGACGAAAAATGCGTGCGCGCCCCTTCGGGGGCGCGTATTTTTATGCGATTGACTTGCGCGCACGCGTAAAAAAGGATATAATCGTGATATGGAATTGTTGGCACCGGCAGGTACGCCGTCGTCGCTCTACGCCGCGGTCGCGGCAGGCTCGGACGCGGTATATTTCGGGCTTGGCGAACTCAACGCTCGTGCAAAGGCTCAGGGCTTTGACGAAAACAACGTCAAGGACCTGATCGACTATTGCCATCTGCACGGCGTAAAATGCTACATCACTCTCAACACCATGCTCAAAAACGGGGAGAAGGGCTCTCTCGTCAGGCTTGCGAACGCCGCGGTTGCGGCGGGAGCGGATGCATTCATCGTCGCCGACATAGGCGTCGCAAGGGCGTTGTCACATCTCGACGTACCGTTGCACGCGAGCACGCAAATGGGTGTCCACAATCTCGAAGGCGCAAAGTATCTCGAGCGGTACGGCTTCACCCGAGTGGTTGTTGCGCGCGAGACCTTGCTCGAAGACGTGAGCAAGATCAAGCAAAACACCTCGCTCGAGGTCGAATATTTTGTGCACGGCGCGCTGTGCGTCGCGTTCAGCGGCGCGTGTCTGATGTCTGCGGTGCGCAGCGGCGACAGCGGCAACCGCGGCAGGTGTCTGCAACCTTGCCGCATGCACTATCAAAGCTCTTTCGGCAAGTCGGGCTATCTGCTTTCTCCGTCCGACCAATGCTTGATCGCAAGACTTTGCGAACTCAAAGCCGCCGGGGTGGACAGCCTCAAAATAGAGGGCAGGCTCAAACAGCCGCACTACGTCTATACAGCGGTCGCCGAGTATCGCTCCGCGCTGAGCGGCAGGGCTGTCGCACGCAAGGATATAGACGAGCTTCAACGCGCGTTCAACCGCGGCAACTTCTCCGAGGGCTACAACTTTGCGGACACACGCGCGATCATGTATCCCAAGGTACAAAACAACATCGGAGTGAACGTGGGCGAAGTCGTCGCCGCGTCCAAAGACTTTGTCAAGGTCAAACTGACCGAGCCCATACGCAAGGGTGACGGTCTCAAACTTTTGACCAAAGGCGGGACGGAGAGGGGCGGATTTGAGGCGCGAGAGGACTTCTCGGGTACAGTCGCAAAACTGACCGTCCCCAAGTCGCTTGTTGCCGAAAAGGGGGATGTCATCGCAAAGACGTTTGATGTAGTTCAGGCGGCAAAGGCAGTCGCCGCTCCCGTGCCGGTAAAAATATCGGTCAACGTCAAAGCGGTCGAAGGGCAGCCGTTCGAGATAGGGTTGACATCGGGAGAGATCTCGGTGAGAGCAGTCGGAGGCGAAGTTCAAAGCGCCGTATCGCGTCCGCTCGACAGAGAGTCGCTTGTCGCGGCGGTCGACAAATTCGGCGCAAGCGGTTTTGCCGCAGAGAAGATAGACGCCGAATGCGGCGAGGGCGTATTTGTTCCCGCAAGTGAGATCAATGCGGTGCGCCGCGAAGCGTGCGCAAAACTCAAAGACGCGATCTTGTCAAATTATCGCGGCAAGCAGCGTCGCGCCCGCATATGCGTTCCCTATAATGCCGAGAAGATCGCGCTCGAAACGCTCTTCGAGGTCGGCGACATCGACGACGCGGACGCAGAGGTGCAAGAGCTTGCGGTCGCGCCCGACTCGTTCTCTCATGAAGACGCAAAGCGGTTGAAAGCGCGTTGTCTTGAACAATGCAAAAGAGTATATCTCCGTCTGCCCATGGTGGTACGCGGCGCGGATATGCAGGTGCTGCGCAGCTATTTGGACGAGGTCGACGAGGTCGTCAAGGGCTACATCTGCGACAATTGGTATGGTCTCGAGCTTGCGAGGGAACACGGTAAGATCTCGATCGCAGGACAGAGGCTGAACATCGCCTCGGACGACGCGTTTTTTGCCTGCGGAGCGAATGCGGCGATAGCGTCGGCGGAATTGTCGCATCAAGAATATCGCGCGCTCGGCTTTGACGCGCTGTGCTATGTGTTCGGCGAGCTGACATTGATGACTTTGACGCATTGCCCGGTGCAGCTGTGCACGGGATGCACTTGCGGCGACTGCAAATACAATGGCAGTTTTTACTATCGCGACAAGGCGGCGGAATACCGCATATCGCGGACAAAACTCGCGCATTGTACGTTCGATCTGCACAATCCGTCGCTCGTGTGCGCGCCGCCCAAGCTGAGAGAGGGCGCAAGGGAGTTCGTCTCTCTTGCCGGGACGAGACTCAAATTGTCTCAATATCTCGCTGATCCGTATGCGCACGGGCGGGGCAAGACTGCGGGACTGCTCGCAAGAGGTGTCAAATGACAAGCGAAAAGACTTTGAAGACATTGGAATTCGACAAGATACGCGTCGCGGCGGCGGCATATGCGGACAGCCCCCGCGGTGCTGCGGCGGTCAAAGCATGTGTTCCGTCTGCGCGCCTTGACGAGGCGCTCGAAAAGCTGGAATACACGCGGCAGGCTTACGCTGCGATGTATGACGTCTTGGTCACGCCGTCTATGGCGGTCGATGACGTCGGCGAGATAGTGTCGGCACTGAGCAAACAGGCGGTGCTTTCGCCGTCCGATCTGCTCAAAGTCGCAGCGCTTTTGCGTTGTGCGTCCGGGTTTGTCTCCGCGCAGCAAAAATTGCCGAAAGAAGGGTTCGGCAAAATAGAAGAGGCGGCGGCGTCCCTCTATCTCAACGGTGCGCTCCGCGAAGACATCGAGGCGGCGATCGTAGGCGAGAACGAGATAGCGGACGGCGCAAGCGCAAAATTGCGCGACATCCGCCGCGAGATACGCGACACCAACGCGCGCATTCGCGCCAAACTCAATTCTTATGTGTCCGGCGCGAACTCCAAGTATTTGCAAGACAACGTGATAACCGTGCGCGCGGGCAGGTTTGTGCTGCCTGTCAGGTCGGAATACCGCGTGCAGGTGCCGGGGCTCATCCACGACCGCTCGGCAAGCGGCGCGACATTGTTTATCGAGCCGTTTTCAGTCGTCGAGATGAACAACGATCTGCGTGCTTTGCAGGCGGACGAACAAAACGAGATAGAGGCGATCTTGACCGCGCTCTCTTTCCGTGCGTCCGAGTGCGTCGAAGGGCTTGCAAAAGACGCGGACGTGCTCGCCGAGGCGGACATGGCGTTCGCGCTCGCCAAGTATGCGCGAGCCACGCGCTCCACGCTGCCGAAGCTCAACGACAAGGGCTTCACGGACATCAAACGCGGCAGACACGCGCTCATCGATCCGTCCAAGGTCGTGCCGATCGATGTGAGGCTGGGCAAAGATTTCGACATCCTTCTGATCACGGGACCCAACACGGGCGGCAAGACGGTCACTCTCAAATTGGTCGGCTTGACGTCGGTGATGGCGGCAAGCGGCTTTTTCGTGCCGTGCGCCGAGGACAGCGAACTGTCCGTGTATGACGGGATATATTGCGACATCGGCGATGAACAAAGCATTGAGCAAAGTCTCTCGACCTTTTCGTCGCACATGAAGAATTTGATAGACATCACTTGCGCGGTCGACGAAAATTCACTCGTCTTGCTGGACGAACTCGGAGCGGGCACCGATCCTGCCGAGGGCAGCGCGCTTGCGATCGCGGCGATAGAGTATCTGCGCTCCAAGCGGTGCCGCTGCATCGTGACCACTCATTACGGCGAACTCAAAGAGTACAGCTACACCCACGACGGCATAGAGAACGCGTCGATGGACTTCGATCCCGAGACATTCGCACCGGTATATCGGCTGATGATCGGCGTGTCCGGATCTTCAAACGCTATCAAGATAGCGAGGTCGCTCGGCTTGAAAGAGGAGATCGCCGCAAGGGCGGAGAGCTTGATAGGCGACGAAAAGCGCAGTTTCGATCACATCGTCGCGTCCGCGGAGAACAGCCGCCGCGACGCCGAAAAACTCAAAGAGGAGGCGCAAGCGCTCTACGCCGAAGCTCGCGAGGAACTGCGATCCGCCGAGGCTGAACGCAAAAAGGCGGAAGAGGCGCGGCAAAAGCTGGAGACCAAGGCGTCAAAACATGCGCGCGAATTGCTGTCCGACTACACCGAAAAGGCGGACGAATTGATCGACAAGATCAAAGAGCAAGTCGCAAAGGGCGACGAACAGGCGCTTTTCGAGGCGAGACGGCTCAAACGTCAATTGACGGGGCTGGATCGAGAGGCGACCCCCGAAGTGCCCAAAAAGCGCAGGAGGATCGGCGGTGAGATCGAGGTCGGGGACAAGGTGTACATCCCGCGCTTGAAGTGCGAAGCGAAGGTAGTCTCGATAGATCGAGATCGCGACAGATACGCCGTCTCGGCGGGCGTGATACGCACCGAGGTCAAGCGCAAAGACATCGAGCGCGTCGCGGCGGCGGAGCCTGAGGAGCGGGGAAAGGCGCATTACACCACGCCGGCGACCGCATACGAAGGCTGTCCCAAGGAGATAAATTTGATCGGCAAGACGGTGGACGAGGCGATCGCCGAGCTTGAAAAGTATTTCGACCGCGCGATGATGTGCAACTATTCCGAGGTGCGCATAGTTCACGGCAAAGGGAGCGGAGCGCTGCGCGCGGGGATACGCAGATATCTCGACAGACTGTCCTACATCAAGGGCTATCGGTCGGCGGCATACGGTGAAGGTGACAGCGGCGTGACGATCGCGGAGTTCAAATGACGGGCGATTACAGGCGCGAATATGTCGATTACGCCGCGTCCCGTCGTCGCACGATATTGCTTGCGGCGGCGCTGTTTTGCGACGTGTTGACTGTCGCCTTTTTGATCAGGGCGTGCGCCGGAGCGTACCTCTATTTTGCGGGCGTCGCGGCGTCGCTCGCGGTCTCGATCGCGCTTAGGCTTCTTTCTCTGCGGTTCGGCAGGACATGGGTCTACGAGTTTTGCCGAGACGGCGTCACGATCACGCTCAAATATCCGCACAAGAGCGTGAAAACGCTCGAGCTTTGGCGCGGCGAGTTTGAATTGTGTGTGAACGTGGACGAAAATTGTCCCAAATTGGCGCCCGATCCTTGCGACTGCGAGTTTTATATGGTAAAATTATCGGACGGACGAAAGTATGCGCTTGCGCTCAACGACTATATGCTTGCGCTTGTCGACGCGCTTTCGTCAAAGGAGTGAAATGATCTATCTGGACAATGCCGCGACAACGGCGATGTATCCCGAATGTCTCGACGACTTCCGCAAATACGGAGTGGACGACTTCTTCAACCCGTCGGCTTACTATGCGCCGGCAGGGGTGAACGCCCACGTCGTCGCCGCCGCGCGCAAGACGATCCTTTCCGCGCTGGGCGCGCCCGACGGCGCGAATTTGCTGTTCACCGCGTCGGGCAGCGAGAGCGACAACATCGCGCTGCGCTGTTGTTTGAAGCGTAAGAAGGGGACGGTGATAGTGTCTGCGCTCGAACACGCCGCGGTGTTCAACACCGCAAAGGCGCTCGAAGCGGAAGGGTATGCGCTCAAAGTCGCCGAGTGTGACAGGAGCGGCGCGGTGATCGAGGACAGACTTTACGATCTTATCGACGAGGATACCGTGCTTGTTTCGGTGATGCATGTCTGCAACGAGACGGGTGCGTTCAACGATGTCAAAAGGATCGCCGCCGAGGTCAAAAGGCGCTGTCCGCGCTGCGTATTCCACAGCGACGGAGTGCAGGCGTTCCTCAAAGTTCCGATGACGCTTGCGGGCAGTGCGATCGATCTCTATACGGTCAGTGCTCACAAGGTGCACGGACCCAAGGGCGTAGGCGCGCTCTACCTTGCGCCGGGCGTCAATCCGTCGACGTTCGTCTACGGCGGAGGGCAGGAATTCAATCTGCGTTCCGGCACCGAAAACGTGCCCGGGATCGCCGCATTTGCAACCGCGGTCGAAAAAGGCAAAGGACTTCGCGCTCAAAAGGCGGAAGTATGCGCGGCTCACAAGCGCGCCATTGACGCATTTTTGCATGCAAATTTCGGGGAAAAGGTGCGGATAACCACCGATATAGAGCGCAGCGCGGGCGGAATTTTTCACTTTGCGTTTGCGGACGTGCGCGGCGAAGTGATGGTGCATTCGCTCGAAAAGAAGGGGATTTTGGTCGGTACGGGCAGCGCTTGTTCGTCCAAAAAGGCTCAAAAGCGCATTCCCGACGCGCTCGGCTTGAAGGGCGGCTATGCCGAGGGAGCTATCCGCGTCAGTCTCGACGGCACCGAGAGCGAAGAGGACATCGCGGCGTTCTGCGATGCGCTTGCGGACTGTCGCAAAGTTTTGGAAAAATATGCGAGGATATAAAATGCAAAAGGTATTGTTGTTACGTTTCGGAGAGATCTTTCTCAAAGGCAAGAATCGCAGCTATTTCGAAAAGCTGCTCATCGAAAACATAAAAGCGGCGCTCGGCGGCATGAACTATACGTTCGCCAAGACGCACAACCGCTACTATGTCGAGGACTTCGACGAGGGCGAGACAGAGGAGTTCAAAAAACGCCTGAAAAGGGTGTTCGGACTTCACTCGCTCAGCGAGGCGTTCAAAGTGCGCACCGACTATGATGCGATCGGCGAGGCGATGATGACGTTCGCGCCTGCGGGTAAAACGACCTTCCGCATCACCGTCAACCGTGCGGACAAGTCTTTGGAGAAGAATTCGGCGCAGATAGGCGCCGATCTCGGCGGATATATGCTCGAGAGGCGCCCCGAATACAAGGTCGACCTGTCGCATCCCGAGCTCAACATCAAGGTCGATATTCGCGAAAACGGCTTTTCGTATGTCTTTGCGACGGTAGAGGACTGTGCGCAGGGCATGCCCGTCGGCTGCTCGGGCTGCGGGATGTTGCTGCTGTCGGGCGGCTTTGATTCGCCGGTTGCCGGCTATCGCATGGCGAGAAGGGGTATGAGGATCAAGGCGATCCACTACCATTCCTTCCCCTACACGAGCGAGCAGGCAAAGCAAAAAGTCGTTGATCTCGCGCATGTTTTGACCGGCTATGCCGGTCCGATCGACCTCTATGTCGTGCCGTTCACCGACATTCAATTTGCGATCCACGAAAAGTGCCGACCCGACTATATGATCACGATAATGCGCCGCATCATGGTCATGATCGCCGAGCGCGTCGCAAAGGAGAGCGGATGCGGGGCAATGATCACGGGCGAGAGTCTGGGGCAGGTCGCGTCGCAGACGCTCGAAAGTCTCACGGTGACGGAGGATGCGGTGGAGTCGCTGCCGGTGTTCCGTCCGCTGATCGGCATGGACAAGTACGAGATCATGGACACCGCGGCGCAGATCGGCACATACAAGCTGAGCGAACTTCCGTTCCAAGACTGCTGTACGGTGTTTTTACCGCGCAATCCGGTGATCAAGCCCTCCGTCGCGACCGCGCGAAAGGAGCAGGCTTTGATAGAAGATCTTCCCGAGTTGATCGACAAGGCGATCGAAAACATCGAAAAGATCGAGATAGGAAGATATTGACCTCACGCCCGGCGTAAGCCGGGCTTTTTCATTGCCGCAAAACAGAGACTTCGCCGATGATCTCGCTTCCGCGGTCGTCGAGATAGTAAGGCACGATCGCGTAAGACGTGGGGAACATCGAGCGCGCGGCGTCCGAGAGCGTAACTTTGCCGTCGCGGTCGCAGATGTCCGCGAGTACCGAATCACTTGTCAAAAATCCCTTTTTGATCACGCGATAGTTCAATCTCGGGTCGGCGTCAAACGATATCGTCGTCGCTCCGTCCGACGTCTCTATCGCGGCGCGTTCGGCGCGAGGAGAATCAAAGGAGAGATTGATTTCTGTCGGCAAAAACCTCTTGTCGAAGATGTCTTCCGTGCACGCATATTCCGGCGCGCGTTGCGACGCGGCGGTCAGCTTGCCGAGCGCGAGGTCGTGCGTGTCGAGACGAATTTGCGCTATTCCTTGCGGGATCGCAAAATCGCCGCCGGGACCGACAGAGTCGAAAAACTCCCGCGCCGCCATCGTCGGCACGCCTCCGCCGGTCTGCGAAATATATGAAGAATAGTCGGTGCTTCCCGTCCAAAAGAGCGCCGCGCGAGACGGAGTGTAGGCAAGGCAATAGGCGTCGTTGTTGCCGCTGTCGTCGCCGACAGTGCCCGTTTTTGCGGCGATCGGGAACGAAAGAGGGGACAGCTTTTTAGCAGTGCCGTTTTTTGCGCAGTCGCGCAGGCAGTCGGTGACGAGATAGCAGCTTTCGGGAGAATAGACGCGCTTTGCGGAGACGCTGCGCCTATATACGACGTTGCCGTCGGCGTCCGAGATGGCGGAAACGAGCGAGAGAGGCGCATATTCGCCGCCGCAAGCGAGCGTGACATAGCCGCCGAGCAATTTGTCAAACGTAATTCCGCTTTCGGTTGAACCGAGCGCGAGAGCGAGAGTAGGCTCGCCGCAATCGATATCCATTTTTGCCAATGCGGCTGCGCCTTCGGATACGCCTATGCTTTGCAAGACGCTCACCGCAGGTACATTCAATGAGTGCGAAAGAGCATATCGCGCCGATACGCTACCGTTGTAAGCGTTGCCGTAATTTGACGGAGCATAGCCGCCGAAGTCGGTCGGCGAATCATCAAGCACGCTTGCGGGGGACAAAAGTCCGCAGTCGAATGCGGCGGCATAGGCGACGAGAGGTTTGAGCGTCGAACCGCTTTGTCGCGCAAACGAGTCGATATCGAGTGTGAAGTCGGCGAAGATCGCGTCGATCGCGCGCTGCTCGACGTTTGCCGTCATCGCCGCGAACAGCCCGTTCTCATCCTTCAAGTCCGAACATTTTGCCAGCGCTTGAAGGCTGTCGTAATCGAGGTAAGTGTAGACGGAGTAGCCCTTTGCGACGAGTTCCTTTTCGTCTACACCGAGGATGTCAGCCGCTTCGGCAAGTGCGTTTGCGAGATAAATTTGGTCCAAAGTATTCTCATTTAGCACGTTTTTTATAATAATTTTACTGTTTTCAGCCTTGTTGTGACTAACTTCATCTATCAAGCCTTGCTCGTACATCAAATCGACTACGAGTCTTGCGCGAGCTTCAAGGGCGTCGGGATCGGACAGAGGATTGACCTTTGACGGCGCCTTTACGGTCGCTGCCAGCGCTGCGGCTTCGAGTACGTCAAGTTCGTCGAGGGCTTTGCCGAAATAGCGGCGCGCCGCGTTCTTCACGCCGTATTCGCCGTTGCCGAAATAGAGCATATTGAGATAGTATTCGAGGAGTTGTTCCTTTGAGAAGTTTTTTTCGAGCGACACCGCGATCTTTGCTTCACGGAGTTTGCGTTCCAAACTCTTTTCGGAAGAAAGATAAATATTCTTTGCGAGTTGCTGTGTGATCGTCGAGCCGCCTTCCGCGAACGAACCGCTCTTGATGTTGCCTATCGCTGCCCCTGCGAGCCGAATATAGTCTATGCCGTTGTGAGAGTAAAATCTCTTGTCCTCGACTGCGATGAACGCGTCTTTGACAAGTCTTGGGATCTCGTCCGATGTCGCATAGCCGTCTTGAAGGGAGCAATAGCGTGCAAGTTCTCCGTTCGCCGCATAGATCTTGGGCGCAGCCGCCGCAGTTATGAGTTTGTCGAAGTCCACGTCTTCGCCCGAATTGAGGTACCACAAGCCCATTGCCGCGACCGTCAAGATCGCGATCAGTCCCGTCAGCGCGATCGCAAAAAATAATCGCGTGACGATGCTTGTCTTTGTTTTGCCGTTCTTACTCATACGGATATTGTGTGCGGCAAACACAAAATAGTTTCAATGCGCGGCAAAGCGTTTGTATTTTGCGCGCGCATACGCTATAATATAGCCATGTCGACTTACAAGATCATCACATACGGCTGTCAGATGAACGTCCACGAATCGGAAAAGGTCGCCGGGCTTTTGGAAGCGCGCGGGATCACCGAGTGCACAGAGGGCGTCCCCGACGTCGTCGTATTCAACACCTGCTGCATCCGCGACAATGCCGAGCGCAAGGCGATCGGTCAGATAGGGCGGTTCAAGCAACTCAAAAAAGACAATCCCGGCGCGGTGATCGCCGTCGTCGGTTGCATGACACAGCAGGACGGCGCAGGGCTTGCTTTGCGCAAAAAGTTTCCGTTTATTGACATTGTGCTCGGCACGAGCAACATCGAAAAGATAGGCGACCTCGTTGCCGACGCCCTTACCACGCATTCCAAACACGTCGAGATAGATGACGATCCGCGCCCCGCGATCGTCGAGGATGTGCCGTACTATCGCACGAGCGGCACAAACGCTTGGATCAACATCATGTACGGATGCAACAATTTTTGCACCTATTGCGTCGTGCCGTACGTTCGCGGCAGGGAGCGCAGCCGCAGACGCGAAGACATACTTGCCGAGTTTGAAAAGGCGCTTTCGGACGGTTACAAAGAGGTGACGCTGCTCGGACAAAACGTCAATTCTTACGGCAACGACAGGGCAGACGGTTACGGTTTTGCCGCATTGCTCGAAGACCTCGCGAAGTATTCGGGCGACCACCGCATACGCTTCATGACGTCTCACCCCAAGGACATGGACGAGCGGGTGATCGACATCGTCGCCCAAAGTCCGAACATCTGCAACAACATCCACTTGCCGCTGCAATCGGGATCGGACAAAATACTCAAATTGATGAACAGACGCTACACGCGCGACGACTATCTTTCGATCATCGACAAGATACGCGCAAAGATGCCCGATTGCGGGATCACGACCGACCTGATGGTCGGCTTCCCGTACGAAGAGGAAGAGGACTTTGAGGACACTTTGGACATGGTGCGCCGCGTCGGCTGGTCCAACGCGTTTACGTTTGTCTATTCGCCGCGCCGCGGTACGCCGGCGGCGTCTATGCCGCAGGTCCCCGCCGAGGTGTCCAAGCGCAGGATCATGAAGCTGATCGCCGAACAGAATGCGGTCACGCGCCGTCTGTCCGACGGCTATGTCGGCGGGGTGTTCAAGGTGCTGTGCGAAGACGTCGTCGAAAAGGACGGCAAACGCTTGCTGTGCGGCAGGACGGACAGCGGCAGGATGGTGACGTTCGACGGGCCCGAGGGGCTTGTCGGCGAATTTTGCGACATAAAGGTGACGCGCTCTCAGTCTGCGTCGCTTTTCGGGACGAGGGTATAGGAGGAAATATGGCTCTTTCACCGATGATGAAATACTATCTCGAGGTCAAGGAAAAGTACAAGGACGCGATCCTGATGTTCCGTCTCGGCGACTTTTACGAGATGTTTTTTGAGGACGCCAAGCTGTGCAGTGAGGTGCTCGACCTCACTTTGACGGGCAGAGACTGCGGGCTTGAAGAGCGCGCGCCGATGTGCGGCGTGCCCTATCACGCGGTCGACGGCTACATCTCAAAGCTGATCGGCGCGGGTTACAAGGTCGCGATCTGCGAGCAGCTTTCCGCGCCGCAGGCAAGGGGACTTGTCGAGCGCGATGTGGTCAGGGTGATCACGCCCGGCACGGTGATCGAGGACGACATCCTCGACGACAAAAAGAATAACTATCTCGCATGTCTTGTGATGAGCGAAAAGGAATTTTCGCTTGCGTGGGTGGACGTGTCCACCGGCGAGTTCAACGTCATGCAGAGCGAGTACGGCGACTTTGCTGCGATAGAGGACATGTTGACGACCGTCGAGCCGGCGGAGATCATCGCCAACGAGTTCGCCGTCGAAAAGGTGCGTGAATTGCCCGATATGCGCAAGTCGCGCTTTGCACCCGTTCAGCGCTATCACGATTGGATCTTCACCGAGAGCAACGGCACCGCCGCGATGAAAAAGCAGTTCGGCGTAGACAACCTTCAAAAATACGAATTCGGCGCGCAAAAATTGTGCTATCAGTCTGTCGGCGCGCTGTGTCTCTATCTCGAAGAGACCCAAAAGCGCGCGCTCACGCACATCAAAGACGTCAAGCTGGTGAGGAGCAGCCGTTACATGATCCTCGACGCGAACACGCGCCGCAATCTCGAATTGACCGCAAATCTTCGCGACGGCACGCGCCGCGGCACGCTTCTCAAAGTGCTCGACCGCACGCGCACGTCGATGGGCGCGCGCAATCTGCGCCGTTGGCTGGAACAGCCTTTGCGCGATTCAAAAGAGATCAACAAAAGGCTCGACGCCGTCGAGGCGTTAGTCAAAGGGGCGCGCGTCAGGAGCAATCTCGACGAGCTCTTTGCGCTCGTGAAAGATCTCGAACGACTCGCGTCAAAAGTGGTCTACGGCAATCCGTCGCCCCGCGACTTCATCGCGATCGCACAGTCTCTCGCGCCCATGCCCGAGATCAAGAACTTTTTGGCGTCGACCGGGGAGAGCTATCTCGTCGAGCTTGCCGACAACATATTTCCGCTTACGGAGGAAAGGGCGCGGATACTCGACATCTTGGACGAAAATCCGCCCGCGACGACCAAGGACGGCGGCTTTGTGCGCAAGGGGTTCAGCGAAGAGCTCGATGCCTGCCGCAGTGCAAAGACCGACGGCAAAAACTGGCTCGCCAAATTGGAGAGCGACGAGCGCGCCGAGACGGGCATAAAGACGCTCAAAGTCGGGTTCAACAAGGTCTTTGGCTACTACATAGAGGTCAGCAAGGGCGCGCTGGACAAAGTGCCGATAAGGTATGTGCGCAAGCAGACCTTGACGACGGGCGAGAGGTTCATCACCGAGGAACTCAAACAGATCGAGGACAAGATCCTCAATTCCGAAAGCCGCGCGACAGAGATCGAGATCGCCCTCTACGAGCAGCTCAAATACGAGATGTTGCAGGCGATACCCGGGCTTCAATCTACAGCGAGGGCGGTCGCCGCGGCGGACACGCTTTTGGCGTTTGCCAAACTTGCGGGCGACAGCAATTATTGCAAGCCGGTCATCAACGACAACACCGAGGTCATCGAGATCGTCGGCGGCAGACATCCCGTCGTCGAGTCGCTTTTGCCGAGCGGCGCATTCGTTCCCAACGACACCGAACTTGACTGCGGTCAAAACCGCACGATGGTCATCACGGGGCCAAACATGGCGGGCAAGAGTACATATATGCGCCAAGTCGCGTTGATCACTTTGATGGCGCATATCGGCTGCTTTGTGCCGGCGACGTCCGCCAAGATAGCGATCACCGACCGTATCTTCACTCGCATCGGCGCGTCGGACGACGTCGCGTACGGACAGAGTACGTTCATGGTCGAAATGGTCGAGGTCGCGACAATTTTGCAGAACGCGACGATGCGCAGTCTGCTCATTCTCGACGAGATAGGCAGAGGCACGTCGACGTTCGACGGGCTTTCGATCGCCAAGGCGGTGCTCGAAGCGGTGACGGACAAGATCAGGTGCAAGACCCTCTTTTCGACTCACTATCACGAACTCACCTCGCTCGAAAGCAAGCTCGAGGGCGTAAAAAATTACAAGATCGTCGCTTCCGAGCGCGACAACGGCATCGTGTTTTTGCACAAGATCATGCGCGGCGGCACCAACAAGAGTTTCGGCATCGAGGTCGCAAAACTCGCGGGCGTGCCCAAGGACGTGATCGCGCGTGCAAAACGCATTTCGCAAGAGCTCGAAAAAGAGGCGCTCGACAAGCGCAGCGAAAAGGCGGCGACAAAAGAGCCCGATCTCGTGTCAATGATGAACACCAACGAGATACTTGACGAGCTTCGAGGTTGCAATGTCGACGAACTCACGCCGATACAGGCGTGGATGAAACTCGGCGATCTCGCCAAAAAGGCGAGGGAGGAGAACTGATGCCCAAGATCAATATCCTTGACAGCAGCGTATACAATCTGATCTCGGCGGGCGAAGTAATCGAACGTCCCGCGTCCGTGGTCAAAGAACTGTTCGAAAACGCTATCGATTCGGGCGCTGACCGCATAACGGTCGCGATCGAAGAGGGCGGCATTCGCAAGATCGTCGTCACCGACAACGGCTGCGGCATGGATGCGGACAACTTGAAGAAGGCGTTCTTGCCCCATGCGACGTCAAAACTCGCGACCGCATCCGACCTCGACAACATCTCGACTTTGGGTTTCAGAGGCGAGGCGCTCGCGTCGATAGCGGCGGTCTCCAAGACGGAGATCGTCAGCCGTCCGCAGGGTGCGGCAAGCGGCGCAAAGATCTCCTCGGACGGAGGCGCGATCTCCGCAGTCGAGCAATGCGGAGCGGCGGAAGGGACGACGGTCACCGTGTCCGACCTCTTTTTCAACACGCCCGTGCGCGCCCGATTTCTCAAAAAACCGGCGCAGGAAGAGAAGGCTGTCACCGACAAAGTCGCCGCTTTGATACTCGCCAATCCCGACATATCCGTCACCTATACCGTAGACGGCAAGCCGGTGTTCGGCACTTCGGGCGGCTTTGAAAATGCGGTATATACTGTCTATTCCACCGAAGTCGCCAACAAGCTGATCTGGTTCGACGAGACGCGCGAGGACGGTTATCGCGTCTACGGCTATACGGGCACGCGCGAACTCACCAGGCACAACAGGAGCTTGCAGACGATCATAGTCAACGGGCGCACCGTCTCGGACAAGACTATCGAAACGGCGGCGACACAGGCATACGGCGGCTCGCTGATGAAGAGGTGTTATCCGGTGTTCGTCATCAATCTGATAGTGCCTTTCGACGAGGTGGACGTCAACGTGCATCCGTCCAAAAACGAGGTGCGCTTCCGTCAACCCAACAAAGTTTTCTCGGCGGTCTACCGCGCGATCGAGAAGGCTCTCGCCACACAGGCGCGTTCGATGTTTTTGGGGCAGGAAGAGCGGTCTTCCGTCCCATTCGATGTCAACGGCGGAAGCACGGCAGAGCAGGACACATTACCCGCAGCAAAAGAGGCTGTCGCCATTCCCGAACCGCCGCAGGTCAAAGCAGAGGACGAGGACAAGTGGCGCAAGGCGCTCGACAGACAGCGCGAGAGGGTCGAACAGAGCTCGGTGTTCACGCACAGCATATACAAACCGCAGACCAAGGTCGCCGCGCCCGCCGCTTTCAAGATGACGAGCTCTGCGCCGCAGGAGGAAAGCGACGCGTTCCGCGAGATCGACGGCATGCTGAGGATTGGATATAAGGTCGTCGGACAGCTGTTCAACACGTTTTTGATCGTCGAGCAGGGCGAAAAGGCATATTTGATCGATCAACACGCGGTGCACGAACGCATGCTATACGACGAATTGATCGCCAAGATCAATGCAAAGCAGACTGCGTCTCAGCCACTTCTCGTGCCGTACATTTTGGAATGCGACGGCGCTCAGAGCGAGTTCGTGTCCAAACACGTCGGCAAACTTGGCGAACTCGGCTTTGAGATAGAGCCGTTCGGCGCGGACTGCTTCAAGGTGAACGCAGTGCCCGACATTTTGACCGACATCAATATCGGCGCGTTTTTTGCCAAACTTTTCGAAGAGAGAGGCAAGATAGACGGCTACAAAAACGGCGACATGATCACCGATGCGCTTGCAAGCCGCGCGTGCAAGGCGGCGATCAAGGGCGGTGACAGACTGACCGAGGCGCAGATCACGTCGCTCCTTGATTCGATGAAAGACGGCGTGCCGCTTCAATGTCCGCACGGCAGACCGACGACGTTTGCCTTTACGCGCAAAGATCTCGACAAATTGTTCAAGAGGATCGTCTGATGCGCGCATTGTTCATTGTCGGACCGACTGCATGCGGCAAGTCTGCGCTCGCTGCGGAATGCGCTCGCCGTACAGGCAGCGAGATCATTTCGTGCGACAGCATGCAGATATACCGCCACATGGACATAGGCACCGCCAAGACTACCGAGGCGGAGTGCGGGGTGCCCGTGCATATGGTCGACATCGTCGAACCGAACGCCGAATTCAGCGCGTTCGAATATGCCGAACGCGCGCTCGAAGTCGCGAAGACGCTCGACAGTCAAGGCAAGTTGCCCATCTTTGCGGGCGGAACGGGACTTTATGCGCACTCGACGATCTTTCCGCTGACATTTGGGGCGGCGAAGGACGAAAATGTGCGCGCGGAGCTTGAAAGCGAGCTTGCACGGCGGGGAGCGCAGGCGATGTGGGAAGAGTTGGCGTCCCTCGATCCCGATGACGCGGCGAAGATACATCCCAACAATGTCAAACGTCTGTTGCGCGCACTCGAGATCGCACGGGTGAGCGGTGAGACGAAGCCTAAGGGCGAAAGCCTCAAACCGCGCTTTGCGGTCAAGATGATCTTTCTCAAACCGCCGCGCAACGCGCTCTATGCGGCGATCGACGACAGGGTCGAGCGCATGTTCGAAGCGGGGCTTGAAGAGGAAGTGAGGCGGCTCGTCGGTGAAAGAGGGCTCGACTTCGGGATGCAGAGCATGCAGGCGATAGGGTATCGCGAGTTCGCGCCCTATCTGTCGGGAGAGATCTCGCTTCCGCAATTGAAAGAAGAGATCAAAAAGGACACGCGCAGATACGCAAAACGGCAGGAGACGTGGTTTTCACGCTATAAGTTTGCGGTGCAGGCGGATCCGTTTGCTCTCGCGACGGACGAGCTTGCCGCGCTCGCGCTGTCCGACGACGGATATTTTAACGGAGAAGAAAATGCAGAAGATCGATGAAAAGGTTTACGCTTTTGTTGAGGAAGCGGAGAAGAAGATAGCCGGCGACCTTGCGCGCGTTGACGCGGTCGCGCTTGCCAATCAAGCCAAGGTGCTGAACGCTTTCCACGAGTTCAATGTCGGGCAGCGTCATTTTGCGCAGACCAACGGATACGGCTATGACGACATAGGACGAGATACTCTCGCGAGCGTGTTTGCGTACGCTTTCGGGGCGGAGAGCGCGGTCGTGTCGCCGCAGATTGTCTCGGGCACGCATGCGTTGACCGCCGCGCTGTTCGGGCTTTTGCGTCCGGGCGACGTGCTGTTGTCGGTCAGCGGCGAGCCGTACGACACGCTCAAAGAGGCGATCACAGGCAAAGGCACCGGCTCGCTTGCCGATTACGGCGTGATTTACGACAGCGTTCCACTCAAAGACGGCAAACTCGATTTTGACGCTATCAAGCAGGCGTTCGTGAATCGCCGCATAAAGGTCGTCTTTGTCGGCAGGTCTCGCGGTTACGAATGGCGCGACGCGCTGTCCGTGCAAGAGATAGGGCAGCTCAGTGACTTTGTCAAATCGATCGCTCCCGACACGATAGTGATGTGCGACAATTGTTACGGCGAATTTGTTGACACCGTCGAGCCGGTCGCGGTCGGGGTCGACCTCATGGCAGGTTCGCTCATCAAAAATCCGGGCGGAGGCATCGCGCCCACGGGCGGTTATATCTGCGGCAAAAAGTCGCTCGTCGAACAGGCGACCTATCGACTGACTTCTCCGTCGATCGGCTGCGAGGTCGGCTCGTATGCATACGGATATCGCGAGTTCTATCAAGGCTTTTTCCTTGCGCCGCACGTCACCGCTCAGGCGATCAAGACGAGTATGCTCTTCGGCGCGGCGTTCGATATGCTCGGATATGACACAATGCCCAAACCGGGAGCGGTCTGCCGCGACATCATCAGATCGATCAAATTCAACACCGAAGAGGAGTTGACCGAGTTCGTGCGCGCGATACAATACGCGTCGCCCGTCGACGGCAATGTCACTCCGTTCGCGTGGGATATGCCCGGCTACGAAGATCAAGTGATCATGGCTGCCGGGACGTTCGTCGCCGGGGCGTCGATCGAGCTTTCCGCCGACTCGCCGATACGCAAGCCCTACATCGCCTATCTCCAAGGCGGATTGACCTATGAACACGGCAAGATCGCGCTTGCCGGATGTCTGCAAAGCCTCGGTTTGATCAAGTGAGCGAGGGGAGCGGATTGCTTTCGCCGCGCACGGCGCAATGACATCGAATAATGTGCATCGCTTACTGTTTTGACCGAGTACACGGATGACCGAAAAGGCGCATGATGCATTGGAATATGCCGAAATCATGGGCGATCTTTGAACTGTAACGATGTTTTTACAAAAATCAAAAAGCCGGCTGAATGCCGGCAAAGTTATTCTTTGACTTCGACCAAAAACGTCACCGGACGGAAGCCGTCGTTGCACGAGATCATCGCCGAGCGCGGGTCTTTCATCCAATCGCCGTAAAACCTCGACTTACCTTCGAGCAGACCTTTGACAAAAGGAAAGAGCGTCTCCCAAGCCGTTTGACAAAAACCTTCGGGGCGCGAGCCGCTTGTCTCGAAAACTTGACCTTCGCACATGTCGCATGGCGACGTTTGCGGCAACTCGTATTTGTCGATCAAGTCGTCATAGCGCGCGGTGCGCATGACGGTGATGCGTATCGTCATCTGTCGGCAAATGAGTTGCGCATAAGTCCGACCGCGGTGCCGAGTATGCGGAACTCCGTGCCGTCAGGGACGATGATGTCGTCCATCTCAGAATTTTCGGGGTGGAGAACGATCTCGTTATCTTTGCGGAAAAAGCGCTTGAGCGTCACTTCGCCGCCGTCTATCTGTGCGGCGACGATCTCGCCGTCGGAGGCGGTGGGTGTCGCGTGGATGAGGACGATGTCGCCGTTCATGATGCCGATCTCACGCATACTTTCACCTTTGACTGTCAAGCAGAAGTTGTCGCCGACCAGCTTGAAGAAGTCGGCGGGGAAGTGCAATTTTACGTCGTTTTCGACTGCCGCGAGCAAAGGTTGACCCGCGGCGATGTTGCCGAGCATCGGCACGCTTGCGAAATCGGTAAATTCCTCGTCGCTTTCGACAAGCTCGATCGTGCGATTCTTTGAGGTCTCGCGCCTGATCAGCCCGGCGGCGACAAGTTTTTCGAGATAATATTGAACCGAGGCGGTCGATTTGAAGCCGCCGGCTTGACAGATGTCGCGAACGCTGGGCGAATAGTTGTGTTCTGCGACGAACTTGCGGATGCAAGCCATCGTCTTGTCCAAATTTTCCTGCATTTTTGCCGATGCCATATGCAAATCTCTCTCCTATACGTTCACATTTTAGCACATATGTTCGCATTTTGCAATACTTTTGCCGAAAATAATATACAATTTTGTCGATGTTTTTTATTGTATTTGCAGACCTAACGATGCAAACTATACGATTTTGTTCAAAAAATCGGCTCAAACACTTGACAAAACTTTTAACTCGAAATGATAGAAATTGCCTCTCAAAGCGCTTTTGCGGCGAAATATATAATAATGATAAAAAATATGGAGCGGATCGCTTGACAGCAATTTTTACCGCAAGACGAGACACAGGCATGCCGCAAAAAAATGATATTGCCGTCGCTAAGGACGGCAATCGTTCAATTTTTGGGGTCGCGCAAGATGACTTTTCGGGCGGCGTCGCGTTTTATATCGTCGCTGATCGCGGCGTAATGCCGCTTTGTCGTGTTGATGTCCTTGTGTCCGAGCACTTCGGCGACGACATAGATGTCGCCTGTCTCGCGATAAAGTTCGGTGCCGTAAGTGCTGCGCAGCTTGTGCGGGGTGATCTTTTTGAGCGGCGTCACGATTTGCGCGTATTTTTTGACCAAAAGCTCGACGCTTCGCACCGACATGCGCTTTTTTTGGAGCGACACGAACAGCGCCGGCACTTCGTCGAGTTCTTCGTACTTTGCGCGCTCGTCCAGCCAGGCGAGCAGAGCGTCCGCTACTTCGTCCGAAAAATACAGGATCGTCTGCGAGCCGCCTTTGCGCGTGATCTTGAAGCCGTTGACGTTGAAATCGAGATCGTCCACGTCAAGTCCGACCAGCTCGCTGATACGGATGCCCGTGCCGAGAAAGAGCGTCATGATCGCAAGATCGCGCAATCTCGTCTTTTCGTGGAACGCCGCTTGGCGCGTACCGAGTCCTTCGCCGCTGTCCACGCTGTCCAAGAGGCGCGTGACCTCGTCGACTTCGAGTCGTATTATGGGTTTTTCGTGCAATTTCGGCGTAAGCACCTTTGACGCGGGATCGGAGTCGATAGCGTCTTTGTTGTAAAAATATTTGAAAAATGATTTGATCGTCGACAATTTTCGCGCCTTTGTTTTGACGGTGTTCGAATAGGTCGTGCCTTCGAACTCGTAGTAATTGAGGAATTCGAGAAAGGATTCTATCTGCGAAGTCGTGACTTCGTCAAGTTGTTTGACTCCGAAATTCGACACGTCATAGCTTTGAAATTCGCGGGTTTCGGTGAAAAGATAGTAGAAAAATATCCTGAGATCGTACGCATATTCCAGCCTCGTCAGCGGTGTCGTTCGATTTTCGATACCGATAAAAAATTCGTCGCAAAACTTGGGCAAATCGCGCCTGATCTCACGCAATTTGAGCGTATTGTCGATGTTTCGTTGTTCAAAATAGTCGGTCTTTTTCATAATTCAATGATAACACGCACTGCAAAATATGGCAAGTATTTTTGTATTTTGCGAAATGATTCACTGAAATTTTGAACAAACATTCGCAAAATATTGCAAAATCGAAATAGGCGCGCATTTTCCGATGCGAACAAAAATTCGGCGAATAACAGACACATAATATGCACATGAGTGTTTGAGTTGTTAATAGTTGCCGTTTTTTGCGTGATCATCTCACTATTTGACAAGCAAAACGAGCCGAACATTAATTCGTGCGTTTACAAACACAAATTTCACGCAAGCGTGTTTATGCGCAGAGCCATTTTTTGAAAATTTTTGAAGAAAAGAGCATTGCGAACAATAATTCATGCGTTTACGGACACGAATTATGTCCAAAGGTGTGCAAATTGAGTTGTCAAAGCGCCATCGATCGATTTTCGATGCGAAATGCAATCGAAAGCTGCAAAAACGATAAACGATCAGGCAGCGAACGCGCTCATTTGAGCTTGGGCGGTGCGTCAAGTCATTGTCGCTGACCATCAACGTCAAGAAAAGGCTTTGTATACTTAAAATGCAATCAACAGATGAATAAGATGCCGGATCCGTTGCAAGGCGCATCCGATAGGTAAATATTTGTTCAAAACACAGAAAGGTCTACAAGTCGAACAAGCGAAGCTCATAAGCAATGTCAAACAAACAGACAAATGCCATGCGACTGACTGAAATGCAATGGAATTTTGCAAATCAAGCGGCTAGATCTAAGTGACACAACGATCGCGGGCGAATCAACCTTCCAGAACAATGCAATAGGTAAACAGAGCATATAAGCATGTTCGACAAACCGACAAATGCCGAGCTAAATGCTAATGCTGCGAATTTTTACAAATTAAGGCGACGCAGTCTAAGTTATCCAACGATCGCAAGAAATTAAACCACATAGGACGAGGTAATACATGTTGAAACGCTCGGAATACGAACGTAACGAGATCTTGAGCATAGCGAAATACGATTTTTCGAGCAAGGATTTCGCGTCGATGCTAAAAGACGAAATCATCATATGATCGCGACAAATACGACGGCAGACTTCGATCGGTTATAAGCGCGTCGGTCTAACTCAAAAACGATCGATCATGGATACATGCAAAGTACGTCGATACAAATCGAAGCCGCATGCAAAGATCTCAAACACGACGAAATCATTCACAAGACTTTATATGGCTAAAATTCGGCAAATTATTTCAAAAATTAACCTTATTTGAAATTATTTTGCGCTATTTATTCGCAAAGCTATCGTTTTGCGAATAAATATGTAAGGCGCAAAATCGCATCCCCGCCCGCGAATTTTGTCAGATTTTCATCACAAACAACTGCAAGAGCGATCGGAGTGTTGCGAAAATATCGACTTCGATCGGCGCAGGAATAGTTCGAGATGTTAATTTGCGCAGATTGGCGACGTTATGTAAATGCGAACATGTGTTTGACAGCGCTCCCCGTCTATGTTTCGTGCTCTTTGAAGTCAATTATACCGATCTACTGCCGCTCGTGCCGTACCGACAGCGGATATGTCCGATATGATCTTATCTTTGCATTTCGTGTACTCCCCCGCGATCCTTCTATAAATAATAAACAATATTATGCTCTTGAAACGGTCAATAATAGCAAAATCAACGGTTTGTGCAGACATTTTTAACAATATGCTACACCGCCCGCTTTACAGTTTATTGCGTACAAATGGCGTTGAATCGAATGAGCACTTATTGGCATACGCGTACAGGCTTACTGTATGATTATTTGTCTGCGATCATTGCTCTGCAATACAACCGCATTGCGAATGTGGATCGGTTTGTTTTCGACCTGCAATGTGAGCGCTCATGCCGGTCTTACATCTTCTCTCGGTCACTGCATATGGACATATCTTTTGATGGTATTTAGCACTTCGCGCTCCTAACACTTCCTTCGTCTTCCATTTTTCAGACCCCTTATCGATTATTATCCGCAAAGTTGATCTCGCATTTTTTGAATTTTCACCTTATATCAAGATAATACCCTTTTGTTACTCAATTTTGCGATATTGTTATGAAATTCATCTTAATCGATAACAATTTTGTGCGCTTTTCAAAATAATTATTTTGTAAATATGCGCTATTGTTTGACTATATCTCCAAAGTGTTGTATCATAGATACAAGGAGAAGATATGGACGCTTCCAACGTAAACATAGACCTGATACGTTCCCATGTGGACACCATCATCCTCAGATCGCTTTGCGATGAGGATAAGTACGGCTATGAAATTTTGAACGAGATCAAGGAAAAGAGCAAGGGGCTGTATATGCTCAAACAGCCCACTCTTTACAGCTGTCTCAAAAGGTTGGAAAAGCTCGGCTACATCCGCTCCTACAAAGGCGACGTTTCAAACGGCGCGCAACGCGTCTACTATTCCCTGCAGCCCGAAGGCAGAGCTTTCCTCGAAAGCGATCAGGTGCAATGGGAGTTCAGCCGCACGATAATCGACAATTTGCTGTCGGACAGAGAATTTGATCCGAACAGCATTCCCCCGTTCGATCCTACCGCCTATCGTCCGATGACCAAGCGTCAGCGCAATCCGCACTCTTACGCGGAGTATTTGGCTTCGTTGTCCGAGCCGGATGACGTCTCTCAGCCTGTACAAGACGATCTTGCCGACGCTCGATCGGCGGAATATTACTCTCAGCCCGAGCCTCAGCCGGAGATCGACGACTCACCTGCTATCGAGCCGACAGAGGAGCAGCCTGGCCCCGAACCTGTCGAAGAGGCTCGTCAAGAGCCCGTCCGCACAGGAAGTTCGTCGAGTTACGGCAGCATCCTCGACATATTCAGACCCAAGCAGGAAGAGCCGCGCGAAGACGTGCAACCTGCGCCCGAGAGACCTGCCCAAACCGCTCCCTCGCGCGATTCGTACCGTCAGCCCGAGCAGGAACGCCCGACGAAGCAGGCTACGCCCGTGTTTGACATGCGCGACGAAGAGGCGGGCGTAAATTACATCACCAGCTTTGACAGCATTTACAGCGCGCCGAAGAACGATGTTCGCGAGTATACCGGCTCGGCAGACCGCGTCAGATACGATGCATCCGCCGATCAATTCGGCTTTGTCACCATAAACGAATTGAGGACGCGCTATGCTGCGGAGGGCTACACGATCCGCCCTTACATCAAGAAGAACACAAGCGAGTTCTACATCAACAACTACTACTATTCGGGCAGATTGCTGCGCGATTGCTCGCTGTTTGCGTATGCTCTCTATGCGGTCGAGGTCTTGATCGCGTATTTTGCGACATTCCGCATGACTTCTCCGTCGACATCGGTGGGCTATCTCTTCCTGTTTCTCGGGATAGGACTTCTCTTCCCGGTGTTCGGTCTGGTCAATTGGCTTGTCGACCCGCTCAAACGCTCCAAGGCGAATTTCAGTTTGCGTTCGTCTTTGATCAACTCGTTGATATTCATGCTCAACGCATTGATATTGATAATTTGTTTGGGCTTCTTTGTGTTCGGCGCGCAGATCGACTCCCCGATCACCTCGGTCAAGCCGATCGTCATTCCGATATTGTTCTTGCTCGACATCCCTGCGACGTTGCTCATTTACAACGTGCTGTACAGGACTCGGCGCTATCACGTCAGCTAAACATCGCCGCCTTCGGGCGGCTTTTGTTTTGCGGTCACGTCGACGATGAGGCTTTTGAAAGACGCGTCCACGGCGGAGATCCTTTCGGCGATCTGATCGTCACGCAATACGCCGTTGCGCGGTTTTGTCGGTTTGTGCGGCAGCTTTGATTGCACTATTGCCGCTACATTCGCTAGTTTTTCGCTTATCTTTTCACCGTATTTGTAAAGAACAGCGAACACGGCAACGGTTACGAGCGCGATCGCGACCCAAGCCGCGATACCTGCGGCATTTGCGGGAATATTGACTGCGCCCTTATATACCGCGGCGGTCCACAGCACGCCGACCGGGCGCGTGATCAACATCATGACGCCGAACGAGCGATAAGACATCGAGCCGAGCCCGGCGATCACGCAAAGCAGGTCGTCCGGGAAGATGGGCAGCAAAAACATCGCATAGAGCAACAATGTCTCTCTGCCTTTGAGCAATTCTCTGTATTTGGCGACCGATTTAGCTCCGCAAAGCCACACTGCAAGGCGCACTCCGAACGTCCTGCCCGCCGCAAAAGCCACCATCGAGCCTGCGATGATAGCCGCCGAAGAATACAACAGCGTCTCGCCCACTCCGAAAACGGTAAAGCCCGCGATCGTGGTCAGCGTTGCCGGCAGCGGCAGGATCGTGACCTGCGCAAATTGGACGGCGACAAAGATGAGGACGGCGTACGAGTCGTATCGCCGTATCAATTCGAGCAAAGAGTCGGTGTCTTCGAAATATTTTATCCAGCCGTATTCGATCGCGGCGACGTACGCGGCTGCTATCGCCGCAACCGCCAACGAGCCGACGAGCGCCGCCTTGCGTAAAAAGTCTGCGCCGGCGATCAAGCCGACTATCTCGGCTATGACGACAGCCGCGATCAGCGCTAAACCGACATAGACGTGCCACGTCTCCACTTGCGGCGAGCGATACAGAGCCGACAAAAAGTGTACGGTGACAAGACATGCCGCCGCTACGACAACTGCTCCGCCCGTTTTTGCGATCTTAGACATATTCCCTCGCAATATAGTATTTGCGCGGAGCGTTCAAAATACTACAAAAAAGCCGCCCGAAGGCGGCGATCTTCAAATGGTATCGATATTTTTGGACGCCTTGGCGATCTCTCCGGTCGCCAGCTTGTCACACCTGTTGTTGTGCACGTTGTCGGCGTGCCCTTTGACCTTGACAAATTTGACTTTGTGGCGGCCGCATTCGAGCAGCAACATCTTCCAAAGATCGGCGTTTTTGACCTGTCCTTTACCGCCTTTGAGCTTCCAATCGGCGGCGATCCAATCGTCGATCCAGCCTTCGAGAAAGGCGTTGCAGACGTATGCGGAGTCGGAATAGACGGTCACATCGCATTGTTGATTGAGCTGTTTGAGTCCTTGGATGACAGCAAACAGTTCCATGCGGTTGTTGGTCGTCTCGCGGTTGTAGCCGCTGATCTCCTTTTCTACGCCGTTATAGATGAGTATCGCCGCCCATCCGCCTGCGCCGGGATTGCCCGAGCAAGCGCCGTCCGTATAGATATCTACCCTTTTCATGCCTTGCCTAGCTCCTCGCTGCGCCTGCGGCACGCGGTCATCCCGTCGATGACGATCTTGTCCATATTTGCGTTGCGGAACGCGTCTATCGCCTGAATGGTCGTACCGCCCTTTGAGCAGACCTTGTCGATCAGGGAGTCAAGGCTGTCGTCGGACATTTCGGCGAGTTTGCACGCGCCGGCGACGGTCGCGAGAGTGAGGCTTTTCGCGACCTCGGGCGAAAGCCCGTTTGCTATGCCGCCCTCGGTCATCGCTTTGATGAAGTAAAAGACGTATGCGGGTCCGCTGCCGCTGACGCAGGTCACCGCGTCGAAGTCCTTTTCGGGGACATAGACCGTCGAGCCTACGCTCTCGAACATCTTGCGGCAGAATGCGTTGCTCTCGCCCGAACAATTATTTTCGGCGATCGCGGTCGCGCCCATGCCGACCTTTGAAGGCGTATTAGGCATGACCCTGATGATGTTGCCGCAAATGCCGAGCGCGCTTGCGACGACCTCGGACTTCAAGCCCGCCATGATGCTGACGACCGCCGCCGAGTTTACCGGACGGAGCGAAGCAGCGATGCTCTTGAAGACTTGCGGCTTGACCGCAAGCACGAGATATTCGCTGTTTGCAGCGACATAGCCGTTGTCGACGGTGCATTCGACGCCGTCGATCGGCGAATTGCCCGAAGTGTTGGACATGACGATATCGCTCTTTGCGAGCATGCCGGACGACAATACGCCGTGCACGATCGCCTGAGCCATATTGCCCGAGCCCACAAAACCCAATTTGAATTTGAAATCGCTCATAAACTACCTCGCCGACTATTGTATCACACCTCACGGTGTTTGGCAACGGATATCGCCAAGACAAAAGCGCAGCCGCCGATTTTGCTTCGACGACCGCGCTTTTACCCCTCTAAATATAGACTATGCTCTTGTGATCACTATGCCGATATGCCGACGAGGACTGCGCAGGATACGATAGATGTCAAAAATCCGTAATTACGATGGCGACCCTGCCGTCAACGGCAACATTCAAAGTGCAGAAATAATGCTTACCTCCCGCTTCCACACTCCGGACGTCGCCTATTTCGATATTGTCGCCTATTGCGTCTGACAAGTGGATATCGTGTAGATTGGTGCACGCGACATATTCCCCGTCCTCGTTCTTCACGGTGATCACGACCGCCAATCTGAATACGTCGTCGATCTGCAACTGCTTTCCGAATTTTCGCACGACATCAGAGAGGATATCTGTTGTCGTGAGCGAACCCGAGATCGCGAACGTATTTGTGCCGACGGACAGCGATTCCGATGTAAGCACGCAATATTCGGAGTCGTCCGCGTCGTTTGACGCTACAACAGAGATATAATATCGCATTTGAGGATCGAATGTCGCACCGCCAAACGAGCCGGAAACCGAATAATCAACTATGTCGTCTCCGTGTGTCGAATTGTCGTTGACATTGTCTATCACAATGTAACGATTTGAGAGGACTTCCGTCGCGTCATCCAATTCAACAAATGCTATGCGATTCACGTCGAGGTCATGTTCGTAATCGGAATAAGGCAGGTCGGAAATATCCTCGTAGATCAACTCCGAGAGTTCATATATATAAGAATTTATCGAATTTTCGAAACTGAATTTTTCGTATTGGCGCATCGTACAACTTAAAGGTGTTCCAAATTCTTCCGAAAACACATTGAATGTATCTATTATCGCGTCGTATGCCGTGTCGATATCTGTATACATAGGATTGCCGATGTCATCGGATACGGCTATGCTGTAACTACGGTATATATCGTCAAACAGCTCATCGTGTTTGCAGTCCAAAAAGACACCGTCGGCGGATGACAGTCGGTGTATGCAGTCTTCGCAGCAATACGCAACCCTAAGCGGCATGACGTCGATGAACGTATCCATAATATCGTCTCTCTGTATTTCCTCATCCGGAAGGCTGTTGTATAAAAACGCGGTGTATGTCTCCGGATCGTTCGTATTATCCCACGCCATGTTGACATAACTCATGTCTTCGCCGCGCTTTTGATAATAAGCGATCCTGCCGTTGTCGGGTTTGCCGCTGTGAAGATCGCCGACGGAGTGTTCAGCTTCGAGCAACGTGATGTTCGAGTCTGTGTCGTAATTGAGCTGTATCAGCACATGATCCGTCCCTCGAGGATAGATCGCAGCCGTATCATATGCATCCGAAAGATTACGCCTTATATCATAATCTTCAGCACCTTCAAGCAAATCATAGTTGCTCATGAACTGTACGGCAAATTTGGTTAAAGAAGTATCCTTGATGTTGATGATGCGTTGATACATGACGGGATAATACGTGTCGTACAGTCTGTGATAATCGATAACAGTGCAGTCAACGACTTCGTTTCCGTTGGCGTCGTAATAATAGACAACATCAAGATACTCACGCGTATAGCAATAATATTCACCGGGGGCTTCTTGGTACAGCGTGCCGGTTTCGGCTACATAGATGTCGCAGCCTATCCTTTCTGAAAAAGTTTGAAGCCTTATGCGTTTTGTCTCACTGTCGTATGAGAGACGGTATGCATACTCACTGAGCATCGTATAGGGATAGTAATTATATTTCAAGTCGCGATCGAACGTGAACCATTGATCGTACCCGGGGATCACCATCAAAGCAAGTTCGATCTGCTCCTTTACGGCAATGATGTCCGTGTCAAGTCTGCTATTGGTAGAACTAATGAACGCAAGTTTATCGTTGAGCTTATTATAACTATCAAGAGTAAAATTCAGCTCGGATGCGTCAACGATCTCCGACCTGAAATATGCAGGATCGGCGCCATCATTGACTTCGTCGCTCTGGGTGTTGTAAACAGTAGACGCCAATTCGGTATTTTCGACACTGACCCCCGCCAAAATCTCAGTGTTGGGCAGATATTGCGCGTTTTCCACTCTGTCTGCGATATATAAGTAATCTTCGGGCGACATCGGCGTATCAACATGAAAGAAGTCGAAGAGTTTAGGCGAAAACAGTCCTACGCCGATCGCAACGACTACAAAAACAGAAAGCGTGACGGCAATCGCCGCCTTCTTGCCGCGAGACATTTTTTTGCGCGGAGCGCGCACGACAGCTTTTTCTTTGCGGCTCGAAAAGTAAATATTGCGCTTGATCTCCGACTTCTTTTGTTCGGACATCTGCACTTTTGACATCTCTTCGCGGTATTTGTTTTCGTCCATCGTCACTCCTCCTCTAACAATCCTTTCAACGCCTCTCTCGCCCTCATCAGGCGGATCGCTACGGCGTTGCGAGTCTTCCCTACCATTTTGGCGATCTCTTTTGCGTTGTAGCCCTCGAAATAGAACAGATAGACGATCGTCCTGTCGAGAGGCTGCAGCTTTTGCAATTGTTGCAAAACATCCGAGTCTTGATGGCAATATGTACCGGCGATATTCTCTTCGAGTGGCAGATTTTTCCTTCTCGCCGCCCTCAAATAGTCGCGGCACTTGTTGACGGTCACTCTGATCAGCCAACGCTTCGCGTGTTCCTCGCTCTCGAAAGGGAGATTTTTGAGCATCGCCAAAAAGACATCTTGAACGATGTCCTCCGCTTCTTGCGTTACGCCGGTGTTTTGGATCGCGATCCTGAACAGCGTATCGGCATATTTATCGACGAGTAGCTCGGCTGTGTTGACTGTATCTTCTTCCATCAAGTGCTCCTGTTTTATAGTCGAATGAGGAGTGCGGAATATTTCAAACTTTTGAAAGAATTTTTCAAAAAAATCAGAGACGTTCAAGGAGTTTTTCTGCTTGACGCAAAATACAGGTTTTGACGACTTTGAGCCTGCTGTCCGACCAATTGTAGCGCGCATGCTTTTTGAATTCGAAATCGAACAATCGGCGCAGCTTTTCTTTTTGCGCTTGACCTGCGACTGCGACGGCGTATTGTAAAAAATCCGCATATGCCGCAGGCGTACGAGTAGCCGCATAGCTCTCCCACGACGAAAGGTCGTCTTCCATTGCGTATGTGAGCAACGAAAGCCCGTGATCGAATAGAGGCGCAGGTGCGCATATGTGGTTGCTGTCGTTGTCGATCAACAACCCAAAGTTCCCGAGGTGACGATCCGTGTTCAAAACGACGGCGTCAAAGACGATCATATCCGCAAAACTTTGATAATATTCGTCTCCGAGTTCACGATAATACTTTGCTACGTCGTCAATATTTCCCTTGACAAGACTGCCGGCAGAAATATACGACAAATTCTTGTTTGTAAAGATCTCGCAAGTAGAACAAAGTCTTCCCTTCCATTTGGAAAGATTGTATTTGACAGCGTCAATGTTCATGCATTCCGCGACCTGTGCGGCATAGTATTCGCAATAGGGCTCGTTCCCCGAGTTTGCGAAACCTTCCGTGCCTGATTTGAACAACAATATTTTGCCGTCTACTCTGCGCCAACACTTTGCGAGCATACCTCCGGTGGTGAATTCCGGCGAAGATCTCAACGCAGAACGTACATTGCTGCCGTACCCGGTAAATGCGATGAGGGACAATGTGTTGCTGAACCTGTTGTCGAAAAGATTGTAATCGGCAAATTTGCCGTCAAATCGTTCGTCTACGACCCAATAGCAATCGTTGAGGGAAAGTCCTTTGCAAAAGTCTATGATGCCCTTGGTGTCTTTTTCGTTTAGACCGAGCTTTGAAAGAAAATTTTGAACATAGGCGCGATTTGAAGGAATTGTTCGACGCTTTAGCCACTTCGCAACGCCCTGTTCGGAACACTCCATATCCAACGGCAAAAGACCGGACGCGCCCTCTGTCAACTCAAGATCGCGTACGAACACTCCGTCAATATCTCGCTCCATTTCAAAACGCATCAAAGGCTTGTCGAATTGTTTAAGAATATATGCCATATTTCCCTCTTGCGATCGCGTATGCACGGTCGACCGCTCTTTACTTCGATTATACCAAACAAAATACACAAAAGACAACTTATTTCAATAATTTGTCAAGAGCCTGCAACGACGAGCGAGAAGTATCAAGAGGCTTTGGTCGATGCAGGTCGCGAGCTGTAACAAATGCGAGCGTCACACGCAAC
>ERZ1090879.7-NODE-7-length-181691-cov-44.372162_pt1 | contig 181691 bp, 141 predicted proteins | sample MGYA00478472_ERZ1090879 | MGnify/ENA primary metagenome ERZ1090879 (study PRJEB33644, sample SAMEA5815723) | chicken gut metagenome | biome: Chicken; feature: Gastrointestinal Tract; material: Caecum | place: Ireland | collected 2019-01-01 | study: A study of the... | reverse complement strand
CATGGCATAATCAAAGAACAAGGACACCGGAGTCCAACAAAACGTCACCACCCCCGTACGATGAGGGATCGTGCCGTCGTGTTTCGCGGAACGCTGAGCCGGACGCGGATAATTGGTTGAAGGACGACGACGAAGCCCGTCTGAGGGTGTTGTTCGACTCGTATCGGAGTTTGATGGAAGGTGATATCCGATGAGTGAGTATATCCGGGGCGAAATCAGGATGCTGGATGGGACACGGTTCGTCGTCTCATGGTCGAATCATCTGTGGGAGTCGGGCAAGGGGGCGGATCCGACGGTCGGCACCCAGATCTTTGTCGAGAAGGACGGCGTGTACCTGAAGAATGATCCTGTCAAGAAGAAGCTGTACACATTCGGTCCGAACGGGCGCGTGTATCGTACCAAGGATGAGACGGCGACCCATTACGGCACACTGATCGCCAGCTTCCGCGACGGTGACATCTTTGGCCCGGATGGGGAGCTTATCGGGCGCTACACCGAGTATGAACGGAAGCCGAAGCCGGATATTATCCGGGAGGCTAACGAATTCAAGGGCAAATCGACCGACGATTCCGGCATGTTCCTGCTGATTTTCGGCCTCATCGTCGTCGGAGCACTTGTCGGCGGCTTCTGGAGGATGAACCGGTGGGTGAACGACACGTACACGGAGACGAGCGGTGGCTTCGCGGACACGCTCGCGGCCCCGTTCGTATGGTTCGGCTACACGCTCGCCGCTGGCATCCTTTCAGCCCTCGTCGTCGGGGTGGTCGCGGGTATCGCCAGCACGGTGAACGAGCGGAATCACGAACGACGGGACATAGAGGCGGGCGGCAAGCCTCCCCGGCGGAGCGTAGCCCCCGTCGGCCTAATCGGCGCTGCCCTGAGCACGATTGGCGCCGTGCTCGTGTTCATACTCGTGTTCGCATGAGACGGCTCGTACGGAATGGAACCGCACGTTCGCAGAATGAACAGTCGGGCGGTCGTGCCTGTCGGAGGCGGCGAATCGACATGATTCCGCCGTTTTCGCGTATGATAGCGTCCCAGGGAATGCTGAATGGGGTCGTCCATTTGCAGAATGGGGCTGAACGGGCGGTCCTATCTGTTCGCAGCGTGCCCGCGTTCCGGTTAATCTACCTGTTGCCGATTCCGACGAGTTTGTGGTCGGGTTTGCGGTCGTGGGTGACGATGATCCGGTTGTGGATATGCCACGAGCCGTCGTCGGCGCATCGGGGATGCCCATGGTGACGCGCATGTTCGCGTAGCCGGCGGTGACGTTGAGCTCGCGCCGTCGGGCGTCGTCGAGGAGGTTATCGAGGATGCGGCCGGCATCGTCGGTCGCGTACCGCAAGGTCCCGGCGACGAGCCTGCTGCCGTCGGGCATGGTGCCGGCGGGGAGCATGCGGGTGGCCGACACGCGGTCGAGGAGCTGTGCGCCGGACGAGGCCGGTCAGCGCATCCGGGGGAGCGGGTCGGAGACGAACTGGTTGAACATGTAGGATCTGTCGGCGGCCATCGGGCCGCTGTCGAACACCATGAAATACCTGCAGTCCCCGCCGGACGAGGATGCCCATACGTTGCCCAGATCGAGCCCGATATCCCGGCAGCGGCTCAAAATCGGTCACTTCGCATAGGTAATTCAGAAAAGTCATGGCACCTTACAATAGAAGGTTGTTGGGGCTGAATGTTTCTCGTAAAGCTTTGGTTAGCTCTTCCGTTAGACCTATCAGACCGTATTTATCGTTATTGTAAAAAATAGTCCGAATGTGACTGTTGTCAAATGGTAAGTTCCCTTTATCCCTTGAAATTGGAATTACAATTCTGCCTCTGGCGTGAGCCAATCCCATTTCATAATAAACATTGGGATTGGCTCCGCTAAGGTCTGCAATAATTATTGCAGAGCCTTCTATAAGCGTGAGAATATCTTGCGTAATATCTGTTGGAGTTCGGATTTCGTCCACGCGTTTACAATCATACCCAATGGTATCCGCCGCCTCTTTCACCGCTTTATATACTGGGTCATCAGTTGGTGTTGGATAAGCGGAATTGAAAGGCATCATGACGGCAATTTGCTCATCGTTAATAGGTGTGGTGGGAAATTGAAGAATTGTTTTGTTTGGTACGGGTTTATAGTTATTCCGTAAATCACCGAGCATCCTATATGGGTCTCCTTTGAAGACCATCCAGCGTGTTCTTGAACCGCACCACTGTGTGTTTGCAAGTATGGATTTTAACTTTACCGACGGGAAAGAAGCGATTACTAAGCTAAGGCGTTGGGATAAATCATCCCCGAGATACCCGATTTGGGCAACCGCTGGACGCTTCCAATCGAATTCAGGTGATGTGATAGTTGGAAGTTCTTGCAACAGCTCAAAATTAGGCTTTCCATCTGAATTCTTGAATCTCGCTACTATGGATGAATCAGTATCCTCGAATATTCTTTCATTTGGTATAGTATAAGATTCACTTGCTCCGATAATCACATTGAAAAACATGGAATTATCATCCTCTTTTTTTCTTATTTCAGTAGAGTGTGATGACATTATCTGTTTGCATTGTTTATATAAAGTCCTATATTCAGATTCATTCGTAGGTTGGGGGCTGCGAACGTTTGATCTGAATTATGACGCAGATGAGAGATGCAGTGTTCGGTCGATTGTGACTTACGTTTCATTCGGGTTCTGTCATGTAAACGGTCCACTCTAATTCGTTTTCAGCGTGCCTACCTCCTTCACCGCCCACATGTCCATCGCCGAATGCTCGCCGCCGGGCAGCGGGGCGTCCAGAAACTCGAATCCCGCCGACCGATACAATCCGCAGGCCGCCTCCAGCGAGCTGTGCGTCTCCAGATAGCACCGCCGGTAATGTTCGCCCGCAAACTCTAACGCCCTTTCCAGCAATCGTCGTCCCAATCCGAGTCCGCGCCGATCCGACGCAACATACAGTTTCTGCAGCTCGCACGTATCTTCCGACCCCGGCCATGCAGCGACACCGATCCCACCGATGACAACGCCGTTCGCACCGAGATCGTGCGCACCGCGAACGTCTGTGTCGTGACCGGCGGTAACGCGACTATCCGCCACGGAATCGCAGCCGTCGCCATCAGCGTCATCATCTCCAGAATCGCGGCCATCCCCATCGCCAAACCATTCGACCGCAACCCAATACGCCCCCGGTCGTTCCAATCCCGCGTAATACTCCGCCAGCCGGTCCAGCTGCGGGTCGCAGTATGCGGTGCCCGGCCGATCCAGCCCCGCATCCTCCAGACTCCGGCGGATCAGCGCAGCCATCGCCGCGTCATCGGCAGGCGTAATCGGTCGAATCATATATGTTGCAGTCATACCGCCATTATCCACCGTCGGCGTGGAACGCGTACTGCCACACGGGGCTGCGAGCCCACACAAACCCAAGAACCATGGCATCATGCGATTCGCATCCGCACAGGCTGGTGACATGAACGGTGACTTCCCCCATTCTCGTTCCGGCGCAATCGGTGTACCGTGGACATCATGCCAGATGTCTCGCCGCAGGCCGCCCCCGATTACACCCCGTGGGCGCTGCGTACGCTCCAGCGCTTCTACGGATACGATTCCTTCCGTGGTCGGCAGTTGGAGGTCATCACTGCCATCCTCAATCGTCGCGATGTGCTGGCCGTCATGCCGACGGGCGCCGGCAAATCCGTCTGTTACCAGATTCCCGCCTGCGCGGCCGGCAAGGGCGGCCATCCTGCCCTGGTTCTGGTCATTACCCCGCTGCGGGCGCTCATGCACGACCAGGTCAATCAGCTGAACGCCCGCGGCATTCCCGCCGCGCTGATCGACTCCGCCACCGGGCGGGAGGATTACGCCCGCATCCAGCAAGGGGTTCGCAACGGTGCGGTGCGTCTGCTGTATGTCTCGCCCGAACGGTTGACCGCGCCTGGATTCGTGCGGTACTGCCAATCCATTCGCATCCGTCTGATCGCCGTCGATGAGGCGCACTGCGTATTCCAATGGGGACAGGATTTTCGCCCCGACTATCTGGGCATTGCGGATTTCATCGACCAGTTGCCGGAGCATCCGGTCGTCGCCGCGTTCACCGCCACCGCCACGCCGGAGACCCGGACCGGTATCATACGCAACCTGCGATTGCGGGACCCGCTATCCGCTGCCGCCGGCTTCGACCGACCGAACCTGTTCTTCGACAGGCGTCGGGTGAACGGCAAGACGGAACGCACCGAATACGTCATAGACTATGCCCGTCGGCATCCGGGGGAGGGCGGCATCGTCTACTGCATGTCGCGAGACCGGACCGAGGAACTGGCTGAAGCGTTGAAGGATGCCGGAGTCAACGCCGAATACTTCCACGCCCGAATGGATGAGACACGCAAGACACGGGTGCAGGACGGGTTCCTGAACGACGACATCGATGTCATCACAGCCACCACCGCGTTCGGCATGGGCGTCGACAAGCCCGATGTGCGCTGGGTGATCAACGACAGCGTTCCATCCAGCATGGAGGAGTACTACCAGGAGGCCGGACGTGCCGGAAGGGACGGGCAGCCGGCCACCTGTACGCTGCTGTGGAGCGAATTCGATTTCGAACTGCACCGGCGGCGTATCAAGGACTCCGTCGGCACCGCGCTCGCGGATGAGAACGACCGCAAGCGGGCCAAGGAGGCGGCATTGGCCCGAAGCCGCGCGATGGAACGGTATTGCGATGCCTCCGCATGTCTGCGCGGACAGATTCTGCGATATTTCGGCGACCGTCTGGAATCGGCATCGTGCGGTGCCTGCGGGTATTGCACAAGGCGACAAGCCGCAGCGGATGTCAGGTCGCGTACCGATGGGCACGGCGGTCGTGCGCCATCCCACACGGTGGTCGTCGAGTCCATGGTCGTCGATCCGCAGTTGAAGACGCGGATTGCGGCGTATGTGCGCAATATCTATGCCGAACAGGGGCATGGGTATGGCGTCGCGAAAATCGTCAACGCGATCCAGGGGTCGCGGAGCCTGAACGTTACCGGTTGCGGATTGGACCGGGTCGATGGCTATGGTTCCGCGCCGCATGCCACGAGCGCTCAGATTCGCGCCGCGGTCAAACAGTTGCTGTCCGATGGGGTTCTCGTCCACGGGGAGCATAAGGCGTTGGAGCCGGTGGATCCAACGGCGCGACCCCGGACGTCGTAGCCGGTGCGGCGTCATACGGCGGTGCGGCGGCGTGAAGAATCGGGTAGGCTTCTGCTGTAGGAAGAGAGGAGCCGACGATGGCGATGTATTTCACGACCGATACGCACTTCGGACATCCGTTGGTGTCGGCGTTGCGCGGGTTCATCGCCGATGCCGACATCAAGGCCGGGTACGACCATGCCGTTGCGGAGCAGGGGATTGCCGCGGCGGCGCAGTACGTCAAGCGGGCCGCCAACAAGCGGCATCTGCGGATGGCGGATATCGCCGACACCGATGCACACGACACCGCCGTCATCGCCTCGATCAACGCCACGCTGACCCCGGCGGACGAGCTGTGGGTCATGGGCGATGTCGGCTACCGCACGTCGATGGAGCATATCCGCCACTGCCTGCACGCCATCCACGCGCGCCGGCTGCATCTGGTCGTCGGCAACCATGACGTGAATTTCCATCACCGGGAGTTGGACGGCGAATGGCATCACGCCTTCGCCACCATCCAGGATTCGGCGACCGTCACCATCGGCGGTGTCGAGTACCATCTCAGCCACTTCCCGTACCGGGAGGATATGGACGGCTTCCGCGATCCGACCGGCGATGTGTCCGACAACGCCTACGATCCCGGTTACGCGCCCGACGCGTTGCCACGGGACGGCCACCGTCTGCTGTTCGGGCATACGCACCAGCACACCAAGGCCGGACGGTCGGCGGATTCGCTGCACGTCGGATTGGACTCGTGGGATCTGCGGCCGGTGAGCGAGACGCAGATCATGCAATGGTTCGACGGCGTGCGCCACTGACCTTAGAATCGCAGCCGCATCTGATACCAGGTCACGTCGCCGTGCGTGGAGCCGGACACGCCCTCGTTCACGAATCCCAGCCGTTCATAGAATCCGATGAGCCGATCCTTGCAGGTCAGCACCAACCCCGCGCGGCCGGCGTCGCGCGCGTCCTCGATCGCCGCGCGCAGCAGCATGCTCGCATACCCATGGTGGCGGTATTCGGGCGCGGTATCCACGCCGAAGATCATCTGCCAGGCACCGTGCTCGTCATGCATCGAGGCGTCCTCGTACATCTCGTCGGTCAGGTCCGCCTCGTCGGTCACGAACCCGTTGACGAACGCGACGAGTCGGCCATCCCGGACTGTGTCGCTAGCGACCCCGGCGTCGTCCGCCTCGTTGCCATGCTCGGTCGCCGCGGTATCCACCATCAGCCAGAAGTGATTCGGATACACGGCCAGTCGCGCGCGCACCTCGCGCTCGCTCGCCGCCTCGGCTGCCGGGAAACAGGCGGCCTCCACCGATGCGATAGCCGTGGCGTCATCCAATGTTGCATGTCGGATTCTCATGGGCATTACTGTAGTAGACCCATCGTCCTGTGCATGTCCGGATCGTCGGCGAACCGACACAGGAAGTTCATCTGGGCGTCGGTGGCGCATGACGTGCGGAAAGGCCGCGATTGGTAAGATGATGCCACAGGACGCGGCAAGTGGTGCCGTGTCGATGATGGAAGGAGTCATCATGTTCGACGCCGCAGTGGGGGCATGGATAACGCTGATCGTCGTGCTGATCATCGTTGTCGCCGTGCTTGGCGCAGCGCTGTTCATCGTGCCGCAGCAGCAGGCGTACATCATCGAGCGATTCGGCAAGTTCAACAAGGTGCAGTTCGCGGGCATCCACTTGAAGATCCCGTTCGTGGACCGCATCGCCATGAAGACGAACATGCGCGTCTCGCAGATCAACGTGCAGCTGGAGACCAAGACGCTCGACAACGTGTTCGTGACCGTGGTGGCCTCCACACAGTTCCGTGTGAACCCGCAGGACGTGGCCACCGCCTACTACGAGCTGCGCGATCCGGCGGGCCAGCTGCGCTCCTATATGGAGGACGCGCTGCGTTCCGCGATCCCGGCCCTGAGCCTGGATGACGCGTTCGCCCGCAAGGACGACGTGGCCTCCGACGTGCAGAAGACCGTCGGTGCCGAGATGGCGCGTTTCGGCTTCACCGTGGTCAAGACGCTGATCACCGCGATCGACCCGAGCCCGCAGGTCAAGAGCGCGATGGACTCCATCAACGCCGCCCAGCGTGAGAAGGAAGCCACCCGTCAGCGCGCCGAAGCCCAGCGCATCCAGATCGAGACCCAGGCCGCTGCCGAGGCCGAGAAGACCCGCCTGCAGGGTGAAGGCCAGGCGAACTACCGCCGCGAGATCGCCAACGGTATCGTCGACCAGATCAAGAGCCTCCAGGCCGTGGGCATGGACATCAACAACGTGAACAACGTCGTGCTGTTCAACCAGTATCTGGACGTCATGCGCTCGCTGTCCGAATCGAACAACGCCAAGACCGTGGTGCTGCCCGCCTCGACCCCCGGCGGCTACCAGGATCTCTATGAGCAGGTCACCAAGGCCATGCTCACCGCCGGCGAAGTCGGTAAGTAATGCGCGAAGCCGATAGGTAATGTGCAATCGGGGAGTTGCGTGCTGTGACGGCACATTCCCGAACGACTAGTGCGAAGGTTCCCCTCCGCCGCGTTCCAACCCTGCGATTGGGCGGAAACGCGAAGGTGGGGAACCTTTCGCGTATGCGGCCGACTATCGTATGGGTGGTTGATACGCATTCCTTTAGCTATGCTGCCAGATCAGGCGTCCGGCCTTGATGGTGGCCAGAACCTGCAGGTTGCGTAGGGCGGTGGGGGAGTCCGCGGAATCCGGGGAGACATCGCAATCCAGCGGATTGCGCGCCACAATCGCCAGATCGGCCAGTTTGCCGACCTCCAACGTGCCCTTGCGGTTGAGCTCGCCGTATTGGGCGGCCGCGTTCACGGTCACGGCCTGCAAACCGTCGTAGATGCCCACGCGTTGAGCCGGGTCGAGCTGTACGCCGGCCCTTGTTATGCGTGTGGCCGCGCACCATACCGATTCGAACAGGTTCGGTTCGATCACCGGGGAATCGGTGTGGAAGGTGAACGGCAGACCCAGTTCAAGCGCATCGTGCACCCGGCTGATTTCCGAGGCACGCCCCATTCCCATATTGGCGATGTGCGTGTCACCCCAATACCAGGTATGCGCCACAAAAATCGACGGAATCACCCCCAGCGTGCGCATGCGCTCGTATTGGTCGCGTCGCGCGAACTGGCAGTGGACCATCACCGGTTTCAACTCCCGCTTGCGTGGATTCGTCGATTCGTGCATCGCCCGCTCCACCAGATCCAGATACGCGTCCGACGCGGCATCGCCGTTGCAGTGGCACAGCAGCTGATGGCCCTCGTCGAACGCCGCCAACGCGAACCGGTAGGCGGCATCGAGATCCACGGTAGCGTGGCCGCGGTAGCCCGCGCCTTCCGCGCCGGGCGTATACGGTTCGGTCAGCCATGCGGTGCGTGCCTGCGGGGAGCCATCCATGAACAGCTTGCGCCCGCCAAACCGGAAACCGCCATGGTAGGTGGCGGAATCGTACCGTGCGAATTCACGGAACACGCCATCCACATCCTCGCCGAACATCGGATAGGAGACCAGATCCACGCGGAAGCCGTCGTGATCGGCGATGCCGGCGAACGCGGCGACGTCATGCGCGGTGGTGGCGCCATCCTGCACGGTGGTGATGCCGTGCGAAGCGTAGAGGTCCTGCATGTCGCCGACCAGCGCATGCATATCCAGCCGCTGATGCGCCTGGATGTAAGCGAAGATCGGCGACATGGCCGGTGGCTCCACGCAACGGCCGTCGGGAGCGCCGTCCGCCTCCCGCAGATAACGGCCGCCGGTCGGATCGGGAGTGTCGGCGGTGACGCCGGCGAGTTGCAGCATGCGGGTGTTGCAGGCCAGATTGTGACCGGAGACATGGTTGACGACCACCGGCAGGGTGGCGCTCACCCGGTCGAGTACCACGCGGTCCGGCATCCGGTGCTCGTCCAGATGGGTGTCGTCCAATCCCACACCGATCAGGATCACGCCGTCGTCGGCGTGCGCTGGTGCCGCCTCATCGGTGGCCGTGAGCCAGCCGCGGCGCCGCGCGAAATCGGTGAGCAGCCGGGTCACGTCGTCGAAACTCCGTGCGTCGCTCAGGTCCGCCGCGGTGAAGTACTGCGTGGCGCCACTGAAGTGTGAATGGGGGTCGATCAGGCCGGGCATGACGCAATGGCCTTCGCAATCGATCTGTCGAACTGGGGAACCGGACGCGGTGCGCCGCAGCTGTGCGGCGCGGTCGCGGGCCTGCTCCAATGATCCGGTGAAGGCGATGGTGCCGTCATCGCCCACCAGCATGGCCTCAAAGGTATCGTGCTCGCCGGTCATCGGCAGAAACCTGGCATTGACATACAGATCCATGGCGTCCTCGCTTTCGTCGGCTGGAAGCGAGTCTACGCCTGGAAACTGAACGAGGCCGGGACACCCCCGTTGCAGGAGTTGCCCGGCCTCGTTTCGGAGGGTACGGCTGAGTATTCTCGGTGTGGAATGGGTCCGCGGGCATGCGGGATCCGCCGAATCTGGCGGCCGTACGGTCAGCTGTTCAGGAAGTCGCCGATCCGGGCGGCGGCCGCATACCCCTTGCGGTACATGCGCTCCAACCCCTCGTAGGTCTTGGTCAGCGTGCTCAGTCCGCACAGGTCGTCGGGGGCCAGAATCATCGCGATGCCCTGCTTCTCGTATTCCTTGGCCAGCGCCACCTCGTCGTTGTAGGTCTTGTACCGGTTGAGCAGGCGTTCGGCGGCCGCCGGATACAGATGCTTGAGCACGCGCGCGGGGGCGACGTCCTTCTTCTGCTCGCGCAGCTCGTCCTTCAGTCGGGTCAGCACCACCACAATGCGGTCGCAGCCGTCGTCCACCGCCTTCTGCACCGGCACCGGATCGGCGATGCCCCCGTCGTAGTACGGCACGCCGTCGATCACGTACGGTTCGTTGGCCACCGGCACCGAGCTGGAGGCCTTGATCGGGTCAATCGACTCGTAGCCCATGTCGGAACGGGTGAAGTACTTGGTGGATCCGTCGCGCGCGTCGCAGGCCACCACGGTGAACTCGGCGGGATTGCCGAGGAACGCCTCATAGTCCAACGGGTTCTCGCCGTCGTGGTTGCTCAGCGTGCTGTACACATAGTCCAGGTCCACGAAGTTGCGGTCCTTGAGGAAGTTCTCGGTGCTCGCGTACTCCTTGCGGAACGCGTACTGGGTGTAGAACGTGTGGTTGCGGCCATGCTGGCCGGCCAGGAACGAGGTCAGGTTCGCGCTGCCGGCCGAAACGCCGTAGCAGCTGTCGAAGGTGATGCCGTCCTCCAGACACCGGTCGAGCACGCCCGCGCCGAAGATCGCGCGATAACCGCCACCCACGTCGATGATGGCCGTCTTATGCGCCGTCGGTTGTGTTGCCTGTGCCGTCTGTGTTGTCTGCGTCATCGTCAAACCCCTTTCGCGCTATGATTGGCGAGCTTACGCGCCTAGCCTCGACATTTCCGCCGTTGGCGGCTAGTTTCCCGACACACCCGGCTTGTGCGGACTGTGACACTTTTGTGACCGTGATACAAGTTCAGACCCTTGATATTCCGCCGTTTTGCACCTTGTGTCAGAGTCACGATGCATCAGAGTCCGCAGAAGCCGGGCGTGTTGGTGTGGGAAGGGGCTTGCGGACTTGCAGGAGGGAGTCTGACGGGTGCCGCGGGAGATCCCGGGAAGGGGCTACGGACGCTGCAGGAGGTCCCGTGCCAGGGCGGCGACGCGCGGTGACGGGTCGGAATTCGCCAGCTCCACACCGCCGGTGGCGTCCTCGGGAGCCAATTTGCCCAATGATTCCAGCACCACATGCAGATGCCGCACCGTGCCCTCGTTGCCGTCGATGATGGCCGCCGAATCAGGCAGCAACTCGCGGAAGTACCCGCGGTAGAACACGAAGTGCGTGCAGCCGAGCACCACGGCGTCGATCGAATCCAGGTCGTAGTGGTCGAAATACCCGTGCAGCGTGCGCATCACCAGATCGTGATCGTCCAGCCGTCCGCTCTCCACAATCGACACCAGATCAGGACACGGCTCCGGGTGAATCGTGTGATCGGCCTTGAACCGGTCCATCAGCGCGGCGAACTTGCGTTCCCGCAGTGTCAGCGGCGTGGCGGCCACAATCACCCGCTGGCGTTCCCCGTGTCCGCGGTCGCAGGCCACCTTGAGCGCCGGCTCCATGCCGATGATCGGGATCTCGTACGTGTCCCGCAGCTCGTTGACCGCGGCCGAGGTGGCGGTGTTGCAGGCGATCACCACCGCCTTGACGCCCTGTTTCACGAAGTGTTCCACGATGGCGAACGAGAGCTCGCGCACCTGTTCCGGCGTCTTCGTGCCGTAGGGGGCGTTGGCGGAATCGCCGAAGTACAGCACCCGCTCATGCGGCATGGCGCGACGGATCTCATGCGCCACCGAGATGCCGCCCAAGCCGGAATCGAACACGCCGATCGGTGCCGTTGATGCCATGCCGCCTCCTGTGTCGTCTGTATACCGTCCGTGCGCGTGCGGTCGCACACGGTGTCCTCTCCAGAATACAGTCCCGCCCCGGGGTGGCGGTAGGCTCGAAGCCATGAGCATTCCCCATGACGTTTTCAAGGCGCACGCCACCGGCAACGATTTCGTGGTGTATCTGGACCCTGACGGCCGGTACGAGCCGACCGCCGACGAGGTGCGGTTCCTGTGTGACCGGCATTTCGGCATCGGCGGCGACGGCCTGATCCGTCTGACCCATCCCGCGATGGTGTCCGACCTGAACGCGGAGCAGATCGCCGAATGCGCGGACGGCGGTGCCGCATGGTTCATGGACTACCGCAACGCCGACGGGTCGCTGGCGGAGATGTGCGGCAACGGCACGCGGGCGATCACGCTGTTCGCCCAGCGCCAGGGCATCGCCGATGGCCCCGGCGGCGAACCGTTCCGGCTGGGCACGCGCGCCGGGGTGAAGGTGCTGACCTCGCTGGGCGATGTGGCGCCATACGGCAGGGATGTGTTCCAGGTGCGGATGGGCGCCTGGTCCAGGGGCGCGGACGATGCGTATACGGTCACGATCCCCGGCATGCCGGGCGAGGGGCGCGGAACGTTCGTGGATATGGGCAACCCGCATGTGGTGGTGCCGTTGTGGCGACCCGTGGCGACGCTGCCGGACGTGGAGGACCTGGACCTGACCGTCAAACCGGTGGTGACGCCGACGATCGAAACCGATCAGAATGTGGAGTTCGTCCGGATCGATGACGCGTCCGACCCGGACGGCATCGGCAAGGCCACGATGCGCGTGCATGAACGCGGCTGCGGGGAGACGCTGTCCTGCGGCACCGGCCTGTGTGCCACGGGCGTGGTACTGCGCGGGCGGACGCGGATCGACCATTGGGATATCACGGTGCGCGGCGGTATCGTGCGCGTCGACGTGGACGATACCGAGGTCGTGCTCACCGGCCCCGCCACCATCGTGGGCCGAATCAGCCTGCAGTAGCGGAGTGCCTCCGCAACCGGTCCAAATACCGGCAGTGGATACGCCAGTGGCCCGTGCGCGCATGCACGGGCCACTGGCGAAGCGGGAAACGACCCGGATGGGCGAGGGCGAACAACGTCGATCCAGCCGCCATCCGGGTGCGCTAGGCGAACAGTGCCGGCCCGTCGACCACCAGGATCAGTGTGATGACGGCGAGCACCCACACCGCGTCCATCATCAGGTCGATATGGAGTCGGTAGTAGGTGCGCAGCCCCTCGGCCTTCGGCGGCAGCCCCTGCACCACCACCGTGGCATGTGACAGCGCCATGAACTGGATGGTGGTGGAGAACATCAGCACCATGCACCATGGGCACAGCGCGTTGATGACGAACATCGACTGGCTGAACAGCCAGTAGGCGTAGGCCAGCGCAGCCAACCCGCCGAACCAGGTGCAGGCGGCGAACCAGCGCGGCACGCGCACCTGGCACAGGCCGATGACGGCCACGGTCACGAACACCGACTCGGCGGCGATGCCGAAGAACGCGTTCGGATAGCTCAGCCCGCCGAACTTGACGATCTCCGCCTGCCAGGACTGCGCCACCGTGGAGCAGGAGAGCACGCCGTTGATATCGCAGCCGAGCGTCTGATTCGGATGCCGGGCGAGCTGCAGGGTTTCGGCCGAAAGCACGAACGAGGCGAACAACGCCACCGCGGAGGCGATTAGCATGATCAGGTACGTCCACTGCGCGGTATGCCGCCAGCCGCCCAGCAGGCTGCGCCCCGGAATCGTCAGCCTGGAACGCGCCGTGGTCGTATCCGCGTCATAACCGGTTGCGGTTGTCGGAGACTGCGTCGAATCGTTCATCATCATCCTTCGTGTCCGCGCGGACGCCACCCATGGCGTTCGCCATACCGCTCACCAGATTACGATGGGTGTATGACCCTTGTTGCCTATGCCGATACCCCGCCGCGGAACGGTTGGGATATCCACTGCCATACCGTGTACTCCGACGGCACCGAGACCCCGCGGACCCTGGTGCGTGAGGCCGTGCGCCGGGGATTGCACGGCGTGGCGATCGCCGATCACGACACGACCGCCGGCTGGCGGGAGGCCGAGCAGGCGGCTCGGGAATTGTCGATGACGCTGCTGCGCGGCACGGAGATCACCGCGGTGGACGACGGCGTGTCCGTGCACATGCTGGGGCTGCAATACGATCCGGAGAACGCGGGCATCCGCGAACTGTTCGCCGCCACGCGACGCGCCCGCCTGCGCCGTACCCGCCGGATGGTGGAGATGATCGCCAGGGATTACCCGATCATGTGGGAGGATGTGCTGGCGCAGACCAAACAGGGGGAGCGCACCACCATCGGCCGCCCGCATATCGCCGATGCGCTGGTGGCGGCGGGCGTCTACCCGACGCGATCCGATGCGTTCGCGGGAGCGGTGAGTGCATCCAGCCGGTACTACATCCCCACACCCTCGCCCACGGCGATACGGGTGGTGGAGGCGGTGAAAGCCGCCGGCGGCGTGAGCATCGTGGCCCACGCGGGAGATCCCGGGCGCAACCGTGTGCTGCTGTCCGATACGCAGATCGGACGTCTGGCGCAAGCCGGTCTGGGCGGTCTTGAGGTATGGCACCGCGGCAATCCGCCGGAACAGCGTGAACGACTGCTGCGTCTGGCGCATCGGTTCGATCTGCTGGTCACCGGCGGCTCGGACTGGCACGGTGCGGGCAAGCCGAATGCGCTGGGAGAGAATCTCACCAAGGACGCCGTAGCGGAGGAGATCATCCGCCGCGGCTGTCTGCCGGTCATCCGCTGACGGCGCGGACGGCCGGCAGACCCGGCGTCACAGCGCGCCGAAGCCGACGGCGTGCTTGGTTTCGGATCCGATGATCGCGTACCCCAGGGAACCGGCCGGCACGATGATATGGCGGCCCTTGTCGTCCACCAGGTCGATGGTGCGGCCGTCCGCCACTGCGGCGGCGATGACCTGGCCGACCTCGTCGGCGCTCTGCTCGGTGCTGAAGTTCACCGTGCGCGCCACATCGCGGATGCCCAGTTCGATGTCCATGCTTCCTCCTTATGCCCGCCGGTCAGCCGACGGCCGAATATGCGTGAGTTGACGTGTTCTGATTGTATTGTGCCCCGTCCGATGCGGGGATACGGCGGATTACGCTCGCGGCGTGCGCTCGCCCGTGTCGTCGTCCTCGTCCGGGTGAAGGCCGGCCTGCGCGTCGCGCATCGCCCGCTCCTCACGTTCCAGCAGGGGGATGACGATGGTGGCGGTCGATTCGGCGTCATGTGACGGGGCGGCCTCGGTCTGCGCCGTGACATCCCGGACCTCCGCCTCGCCGGTGTCGTCGTCCGCGTCGACCGAGCCGGAGAACACGACCGTCTGTGCGGTGGAACCCGACGCGTGCGCGGTCACCGGGTGGTCGGCGGTGGAATCGACGTCGGCCTCGCCGACCGCCTCGATCTGCGACGAACCGGTCTTGTCGGTCTCTCCGGTGTCGTCATTGACGGCGGTCTCGCTGGCGACGGTTTCGGCGGGGGGCCGTCCGGTGGACGGTTCGGATGCGCGCCGGCGTTCCGCGTCATTGAGAAGGGTGCCCACAGTGATGGTGCTCGGCGGCTTCGTGCCGGAACGCTGGGCGGGGGCGGCGGTGCTCTTGGCGCGCTGCGTCATCACTCCGAGCTGGTGAGCGAGCCGCTCCACCTGCGCCTTGAACTGCAGGATCTTGGCGTTGTCCGCGCGGCTCAGCGCCTGAACGAATTCGCCGACCTGCTCCATCTGCAGCCACAGGTTCGCGCGCAGCATGATGAGGTCGTCCAGTCGGTTGCCGAGCATCCTGCCGTAGGCGGCGAGCACAGCGTTGCGGTGGGCTTCGTCGAGCTTGGCGAAGATCCACGCCAGATCGCGCGCGGGATCGTTGATCTGCATATCCTGCCAATTGGTGATGGCGGTGATGGTGGAACCGGAGAAGAGGATGTCTCCGTCGTCGAATCCACCGTGCACGGGGCATGTGGCGAACGACCAGAGCCCTTCGGTCTCCAGCACCTGCGACCAGCTGGTGGTGATCTCGGCGGGGATGTGCCCGGCCTGACGCAGCCGCTTGATCCATGCGGTCAGCTGGGCGCGGATCTGCCCGGTGGCGAATGCCGGATAGCCGTTGTCGGTCAGGAACGCCCCATGCAGGCGATGGATGGCGCCGATGGCCGTGCCGATGGCCGTGCAGTCGTCGATGGTGAGCATGTTCAGTGGCCGGGCGTCCCCGATGACATGGGGACATACCATAACCGCGGTGCTGCCGGTCGGTCCGTGGGCGTTATCGCCGGATTCGAACGCCGCCACCCGATCCACGGCGAATCCCAGTCCCGCGGGCACGTGCGCCTTACTCAGCGTGTCGGCGGCACGCACACGGTCCCGGAGCCGCTTCCGTCCGGTTTCGGTGTCGGTGACGAACACGTCGTACAGCTTGCCTGACGCATCCTGTACCACGGCCTGGCTGATGTCGCAGGATACGTCCGCCGGGGCTACCTGGTTCACGCCGCGCACTCCGGATACGACGATGTTCGGCATGGCCGCCGAGGCCAACGCCGCCAATTGGAACTTGCTTCGCTGAGTCACAGTTCCACACTAATACACGGATGGCGCAAAGCGAAGCATGGCACAATGGGTGCATGGCAACTTCGGCGGATGCGATTCTGGACGGTTTGGACGAGGCGCAGCGTGCCGCCGCGACGGCGGTGGACGGACCGGTGCGCATCGTGGCCGTGGCCGGTGCGGGCAAAACCCGCACGGTGACGCGCCGCATCGCCTATGCCTGCGCGTCGGGCGCCTGGGATCCGGCGCGGACGCTGGCGGTCACCTTCTCGGTGAAGGCCGCCGCCGAGATGCGGGTGCGGCTGTCCAAACTCGGCGTCGGAGAGGCCGTGACCGCCGCCACCTTCCACTCCGCCGCGTTGCACCAGCTGCTGCGCGTGTGGGATGAGGTGTGCGAGACCCCGTTCCCGCATATCACGGACGACCAGCGCGGGTTGGTGGCCAAGGCCTTCGCGCGGATCAGCGAACTGCAGCCGCAGGAGAGCGATCTGCGCGACATCCACGCCGAGATCAACTGGGCCAAGGTGTCGCTGATCGCCCCGGATGACTATCCGCGGGTGTGCGCGGCGTTGCACCGCCGCCCGCCGGCGGGGATGGAGCCGGATCGGTTCGTGGAGGTCTACCGCGCCTACGAGACGGTGAAGACCTCACAGGGGGAGATCGATTTCAACGACATCCTGCTGATTGCCTGCCACCTGCTGGACGGGTTCCCGGAGGTCGGCGCCGCCATCCGCTCCTCGATCCGCTGGCTGACGGTGGACGAGTACCAGGATGTGTCGCCGCTGCAGCATCGGCTGATGCGGCTGTGGCTGGGGGATAACAGGAACGTGTGCGTGGTGGGCGATCCCGCGCAGACGATCTACTCGTTCGCGGGGGCGAGCAGTTACGATCTGCTGGGGTTCGCCGATGAGTTCGCCCCGCTGTCGGCCGACATCAATCTGGCCGTGGACTACCGTTCGACCCCGCAGATCGTGCGGTGCGCGAACCGCGTCCTGGGGGCGTCGCCGAACCGGGCCGATTACCTGAAGCTGGATTCCGGCCGCCGGGATGGCATGCGGATCAGCCGCACCGTGTACGGCACGGACGCCGACGAGGCGGCCGGCGTGGCCGCGGCGATCGCCCGTCTGGCGGCGCGCGGGGTGGCGCCGCAGGACTGCGCGGTGCTGACGCGGCTCAACGCGCAGCAGCAGGTGGTGTGCGCGGCGTTGCGGCGTGAGGGGTTGCGGTTCCGGGTGCGTCGCGATGCCGGATGGCAGCGTTCGGCATTGGACGACGGGCAGGCCGGGCGGCAGGCCATGCTGGAGACGTTGGGGGTTTCGGGCGATGACGCGGGTGTGACCGTGTCCACGATCCATGCCGCCAAGGGCCTGGAGTTCAAGCACGTGTTCCTGATCGGCTGCTCGGAAGGACTGCTGCCGTACGGTTCGCCCGCCCCGGGCGATCTGTTGGAGGAGGAGCGGCGGCTGATGTATGTCGGCGTCACGCGCGCCGAGGATTCGCTGCACCTGTCCTACGCGCGGGGCAAGGACGGCGCTGCGGCCATGCAGCGCAGCGCCAGTCGTTTCCTTGTCTAGTCGTCGGACGGTTCGTTGCCGGAGGAGTCGCCGTCGTCGGGCAGCCCCTCATCCAGCAGTTTGCTGAGCTCGGCGTCCCAGTCGATGCCGGTGGTGCCGTCGTCGCCGGAGCCGGCATCGGTGTTGGCGGGACGCGCGTCCACCTCGGCGTCGTCCGGGGCCGAGGCGATGGAGCGATCGTCGTCGGTGGGCATGACGGGCAGCAGATCGGGGTGCGACCAGCGGGTGTCGCGCGCGTCGTCGCCGTCCTCCAGACCGATGCGTTCCCACAGGGCGGCGGCCTCGCGCATGCGCTTGGGGCGCAGATGCATCCCGAGCAGCTGGGCGAAGGTGCGTTCTGCGGGGCCGCCGGTGGCGCGCTCCCTGCGGGACATCTCACGGAGCTGTTCGATATGCGGGATATGGGCCATGCCCGCCTTCCACGTCACGCAGTCGACCCATCCCTCGACCAGGGCCAGCAGGTTCTCCAGGCTGGCCAGCGCCTCCTGCTGCTCGGGGGTGTCGGGGATGCCCACCTTGGTCAGATTCACCGCCCCGGACAGGGAATCCGGGTCCATCGAAGCGGCGTCGCGCAGCTGTTCCTCCATGGCGTCCAGGTCGATGGTGATGCCGCGCGCATACTTGCCGATCAGGGCCTCGAACCGCGGCATCAGCCACGGCACGGCCGCGAAGAGCCGGGCATGGGCCAGCTCCTGCAACGCGATGAACGCCATGACCTCGGCAACCGGGATATCCAGAGATTCCGCATACGCCATGATGTTCTGCACGATAAGCGCGCCTGCGGGATTCTTCAGCAGGGCCAGCCCTTGATCGAAGCTGCCGCGCACCTCGTGCGACATGGCGCCGGCGGCCTTCCCCAGCTGCATGGCGAACGAGGTGTTCGCCAGCAGCCGTATCAGCTGGGCGGGGTCCTTCATCCCCTCGGGAATCGGAATCGGCACGGGGCCAGCGAACATGCCGGCCACCTCGCCGTCGCCGAAGGCATCGCCGAGCCGTTCGGACATCACGGAGGCCACCGCGTCGTTCATCGACTGGGCCACCGGCGCGGCGAACTCCGCCCACGCGTCCAGCGTGCCCTCCACCCAGCCGGAGCGGGTCAGCAGCTGCACCTCGCCGGGCACCGGGTCGAACCGGCAGACCGTATCCAGCCACAGGTTCGCTTCGCTGACGGCCCTGCGGGTCAGCTGGCCCTGCTCGGCGTTCACGGTGCGGTCGCTGCCCTCGCCGTTCGCCTGCTGCAACGCTATGGAGGTGGCGAGCTTGACGTTGATGGGCCCCTCCTGCACGGTGCGCTGCATATCGTCCATGGTGTTCAGTCCCCCGGCGGTGAACGCCTGCATCATCGACTGCACCTCGGCGGGTTTGGGCAACCGGCTCGGATCCTGGCTGAGCAGCTGCTCGCGAATCGGCTCGGGCAGATTCGCGATCTGGCTCCAGGCCATCTCACCCTGAATCGGTCCGAAGCATTCGATCAGCCATTGCCGGATAGCATTCTCGTCCATATCGGTCTCCGCCTTCGCGCTGTGAGGATAACGTCGGTTGTATCCATAGTATGGGAGGTATGCCGAATATGCACTCCACGCGCCGTTTTCACGCCAAAGGCGCATTCCGACGTCTGAGGCGGTACTTCGAAACCCGTTCGCTGCGGTACTGCGCCGGGCTGTTCGCCGTGCTGCTGGGACTGGTCGCGCTGGCGGCCCCCAGCCCCTACTGCATCGAAACCCCCGGGCCCACGCAGGATGTGCTGGGGGAGCTGTCGGGGCGGTCCGGCGGCGAGGTCATTGCGGTCGAAGGCGCCGACACCTACACGGACGAGGGCGAACTGCTGCTGACCACCGTCAACGCGTCGGGCGTGCCCGGCTATCCGGTGTCGAATATCGTGGCGCTGATCGGCTGGTTCGATCCGGATACCGTGGTCATGCCGAACGAGGCCGTGGTGCCGATCGGGCAGACCGCCGAGGAGTACGCCGGCGAGAGCCAGCAGGAGATGGACCAATCCCAGCAGGAGGCGGTCGACGCCGCGCTGGCGTTCCTGCGGGACCGGGGCGTGGATGTGTCGGGTATTGACGTGGACATGCATGTGGAAGGCATTGGCGGTCCCTCGGCCGGCATGATGTACGCGCTGGGGCTGATTGATAAGTTGACGCCCGAAAGCGAGACCGGCGGGCGGACGATCGCGGGCACCGGAACCATCGACGCCGAAGGCAACGTGGGCGCCATCGGCGGCGTGCGCCTGAAGATGCTGGGCGCCAAGCGCGACGGCGCCACCTGGTTCCTCGCGCCGGAGGCGAACGCCGCCGAGGTGGCGGGCAATGTTCCCGAGGGGTTGCGCGACGTATGCGTATCCACGCTGTCCGAGGCGTACGATGCGCTGACGGCCATCGGCCAGGGCAGGGGGGATGACCTGCCGCATTGCAAGGCGCGGTAGGACAGGGCGTTGCCCGGCGCGGCAACGGGCGTCCGGAATGTGGGAGGAATCGCGAATCGGCGCGGAAAGACCCCGTGAGTTCACACCGGTTTGCTATATTGTGCAACGTGAACCAAACAGCATCACGACACGCTGAAGAATTCGGTTTCAGCCGTGGGGACATCATTCAGGAATGGCTATGGGATGACGATGTAGACGATTCCATCCGTGCATCCATCGAGGAACTGACTGGTGAGGATCTCGTCGACGAGGATTACGATTCCGCCGTCGACGGCGTCATCATCTGGTGGAGGGATGGCGACGATGAGGACGCACTGTCCGACACGATTGTGGACGCGTATGCGGTGCTGGGGGAGGACGGGCCGCTGTGGGTGCTGACCCCGAAGCCGGGGCGTCCGGGCGCCGCCAGCTCCAGCACGGTGCAGTCCGCGGCCAAAACCGCAGGCATGAACGCCGCGACGCCGTTGACGGTCAGCTCCGATTGGAACGGCATCCGACTGCGCGCCTTCGGCAAGGGGCGCTGAATACGACGTATGGCCGCCGCATTGCCGCGGCGGCCATAACGATTCGTGTGGGCGATGAGGGACTCGAACCCCCGACATCCACCGTGTAAAGGTGGCGCTCTAACCAACTGAGCTAATCGCCCGCATCGACCTACTGTACCGTATGCCTCGACCGTATGGCGAGCGCGTGGCGTGTGTTGGTGTTCGGGCGCGTCGCAACGGTCACGTAATCTGGACTACAGAGTTGTAACCGTAGGAGGTCAAGAGCCATGGCGCAGCAACCTGAATCCGGCAGGAACGCTTCGGGCATCGCCCGGGCGGGCAAGCGCAAGTGGGGATATAACCCCGAACAGGTGGATGAGTTCCTCGAACGTACCCACGCGTTGTATGACAGCGAAGACGCCCAGCTGACGCAGCAGGACATCCAGAACGTGTCGTTCGACCTGAGCAAGGGCGGCTACGTCATCAGCCAGGTGGACGCCGCCTTGGGCCGGCTCGAACGCGCCGTGGTGGATCAGCAGACCACCCGGGAGATCGCACGCCACGGGCGTGTGGTGTGGAAGGCCCAGACCGAGGACCTGTACCGCAGCCTGGCCGCTCACGCCGACCGCGCGGCGCGTCAGCGTTTCCGCCCGGGTGACGCCAAGGCTCCGTCCTACGATCGCAAGCAGGTCGACCGTCTGGTGGATCAGGTCATCGACAAGGCCGCCGCGGAACTGGGCGTGGACGGGGTGACAGCCGACGACGTGAAGGATCTGGTGGATGTGAACTCCACCAGCGTGGCCAATGTGATCTTCACCCAGCGCAAGGGCAAGCGCGGCTATGACGAACGCCAGGTGGACAACTACCTGAACGCCTGCGTGCGGCTGCTGAGCCGCATCGAGTCCTATGCCCGCGTGTCGGACTACGTCCACGACCCCGCCACCACGCCGCAGCGCAGCACGGCGGCCGAGACGGCCGCGGCTCCGGCGCTGTTCCCGCCGAGGGGGGAGAGCCAGCCGCTCGATACGGCCGCGTCCCCCACGGTGATGGACGACGATTTCGCCGAACTGCATCGCGTCGAGCAGCAGATCTTCGCCGTTCCGGCACCCGCCGCCCCGCGTGAGCCCGCGGTGGCGCCCGTGCCGCCTGCCCCGGCTCCCGCACCGTCCGCACCGACTGCCGAGACGGCGTCCCCGGTGACGACGACCGCCATGCCTGCTCCGGCCCCCACGCCCGAATACACGACTCCTGCGCCGCCGGCGCCGGCACCGGTCGCGTGGGATTACGCCCGGAAGACCGAGCCGGCGGCCGCGGCGCAGCAGCCCGAACGGAGTACTCCCGAACAGAACACTCCGGAGAAGAGCGAGGATCCGCTGGCGGGGCTGGCGCATCTGGCCGCCGCCGTGCAGCAGACCCAGCCGATGCCGACGGCCTCCGATCCGCAGGTGCCGTCATTGGACGTCCCCAGCGTGCCGACGGTGCGCTCGCTGAATCTGGACGCCATGCCGTCGCTGGACATCCCCGATCTGTCGTTCCCGACGTTCGACAATGACGAACCGACGCGGAAGAAGCCGGAACAGTGAATCAGAACCTCACCGTGGTCATCCTTGGTTCGACCGGTTCCATCGGCACCCAGGGATTGGACGTCATCGCGCGCCACCGTGACCGGTTCACCGTCGTCGGATTGGCGGCGGGTGGCGCCCATGTGGAGCTGTTGGCCAAGCAGGCCGCGGAGTTCCAGGTGCCTCAGGTGGCCGTATACCGGGCCGACGTGGTGCCTGCATTGCGGGAGGCGCTGGACCGCGCCGGTGCCGTGACCACGCAGATTCAGGCCGGGCCGGATGCGGTGGAGGCCGTCGCCGGATGCGGCGCCGCGGTGGTGCTCAACGGCATCACCGGCTCGATCGGCCTGAAGCCGTCCATCGCCGCGCTGAAGGCCGGCTCCCAACTGGCCTTGGCGAACAAGGAATCGGTGGTGGCGGGCGGCAACCTGCTGTTCTCCGCCCAGACCCGGGACAATCAGATCAATCCGGTGGATTCCGAGCATTCCGCGATCTGGCAGTCGCTGCGCTCCGGCACCCATGCCGAGGTCTCGCGCCTGATCGTCACGGCGTCGGGAGGCCCGTTCCGCGGCATGACGCGCGAGCAGATGGCCGACGTCACCCCCGAACAGGCGCTGCATCATCCGACGTGGAATATGGGGCCTGTCGTCACCATCAACTCGTCCACGCTGATGAACAAGGGACTTGAGGTCATCGAGGCGAGCCGTCTGTTCGACATCGAGCCTGACCGGATTGTGGTGACCGTGCATCCGCAGTCCATCGTGCACTCGATGGTCGAGTTCCGTGACGGCGCCACCATCGCCCAGGCCTCACCGCCGGATATGCGTCTGCCGATCGCGCTGGGCCTGTCCGCGCCGGATCGTCTGGACGACATCGCGGCGCCCTGCGACTGGACGACGGCCGCCACCTGGACCTTCGAGCCGCTGGACGATGAGGCGTTCCCGGCCGTGAATCTGGCGCGCCAGTGCCTCAAGGCCTCGCAGAAGCATACCGCCGTGCTCAACGCGGCGAATGAGCAGGCCGTGCACGCGTTCCTGGACCATCGGCTGCCCTACCTGGGCATCGTGGATACGGTCAAGGCCGTCATCGACCAGATGGACGCCGAACTGCGCGGCAACCCGGTGTTCGCCTCCGTGGAGGAAATGGGCGAAGTCGAGCTCGAAGCTCGCCGTCGCGCCGATGATCTGATAGACAAGCAGTTGTGATTCAGAACGATACCCCAGCCGAAACCATGACCGGTGATATGACCAACGACAAGCCGTTCCGCAAAACAGGCGAGGCCGCGATCAGCGAGAGTCCGCTCCATCCGCGCCGCCAGTCCCGCCGGATCATGGTGGGGCCGGTGCCGGTCGGCGGCGGGGCGCCGATCTCCGTGCAGTCGATGACCAACACGCCGACCGTGGACGTGTCGGCCACGCTCCAGCAGATCGCCGAGCTGACCGCCGCCGGATGCGATATCGTCCGCGTGGCGGTGCCCAGCCAGGATGATGCCGACGCATTGCCCGAAATCGTCAGGAAGTCGCCGATCCCGGTGATCGCCGACATCCATTTCCAGAGCAGGTACGTGTTCCAGGCCATCGACGCGGGATGCGCGGCGGTGCGCGTGAACCCGGGCAACATCCGCAAGTTCGACGAGGTGGGACCGGCCATCTGCAAGGCCGCCACCGACGCGGGCATCTCGCTGCGCATCGGCGTGAACGCCGGTTCGCTGGACAAGGAGCTGTACGCCAGGTACGGCGGGCCGACCCCGGAGGCGTTGGTCGCCTCCGCGCTGAAGGAGGCCCGCATGTTCGAGGACGTGGGCTTCCATGATTTCAAGATCTCCGTCAAGCACCATGATCCGATCACCATGGTGCAGACCTACCGACTGCTCGCCTCCAAGGGCGATTGGCCGCTGCATCTGGGCGTCACCGAAGCGGGTCCCGCCTGGCAGGGCACGATCAAGTCCTGTCTGGCGTTCGGCGCGCTGCTGGCCGAGGGCATCGGCGACACGATCCGTGTCTCCCTGTCGGCGCCGCCGGTCGAGGAGGTCAAGGTGGGGTGCAAGATCCTTGAATACCTGGGACTGCGCCCGCGCAAGTTCGACATCATCTCATGCCCGAGCTGCGGACGCGCGCAGGTGGATGTGATCCAGCTGGCCAACGCCGTCACCGAAGGGCTCAAGGATGTGACCGCGCCGATTCGCGTGGCCGTGATGGGCTGCATCGTCAACGGTCCGGGCGAGGCGCGCGAGGCCGATCTGGGCGTGGCCTCCGGCAACGGCAAGGGGCAGATCTTCATCAAGGGCAAGGTCATCGAAACGGTGCCCGAGGACAGGATCGTGGACACGCTGCTGGAGAAGGCCAACGAGATCGCCGCACAGATGGAGGCCGAGGGCCAGGTGCCGGCCGGCTCCACCGGGCCGGTCGTCGTGCCGATCACCCATACCGCGCGTCACGCGTGAGCTCATGCACCGGCCGTCGCGTGACTACAATGAACCGACGTGATGCATCATCGGAAGTCCACACGGCGGCCGGGCGGCTGGAGCCGCCGCCGGCGTCTGCTGACCACGCTGCCGATATTCATCGTGTTGTTCGGCATCCTGGTCACCGTCTCCACGTTGACCGACGTCCAATGGCATGACGACGCCACCGGACGCACCATCACGCCAGCGACCCCCAACACCGCCGTCGCCTTCGCCAACCCCGACGACGTCCCGCTGCCCGCGCTCGGCACCTACGAGGTCCGCGACCGCTACGTGACCATCGACGTCACCCGCGCATCCACCGGCGAGGTCCAGACGCTGAACGTGCACGTCCGCGAGCCGGTCGATGCCGGAAACGGTCTGCCCGGCGTCGTGTTCCTGCACGGGGCTGGGTACGGCACCTGCGACAACTCGTTCAGCGACGTGGCGAAGGCGATGGGTACGGCCGGCATCGTGACCGCTGTGGTGGACAAGCCCGCCTGGTCCACCATCGACATCAACCGGGACTATCCGGCCTCCGCGGACGCCTATGACGCGGTCATCGACTACATCCGCGGCTTGGACGCGGTGGACGACGGCAAGGTCGGCATCTACGCCACCTCCGAGGGCACGTGGATCTCCAGCTATCTGCTGCAGGACGACCCCGACGTGGCCTTCCAGATCCTGCTCAGCCCGATGGTGTTCACGCCCCGGGAATCGCTGGCGTTCTTCGTCGCGCAGGATTTCACGCTCGCCGGCGCCCACGGCGGCTACCAGTCCTTCGTCCGCCGCGTGTTCAACATCGACGCGGCGCTGTTCGGACTGACGAACCTGGACATCCGGACGCTCACACCGGAGGCGTACGCCATCCCCACATTCGTGGCGTACGGTTCACGGGATGTGATGACCGCGCAGGTCGACGGTCTGCACACCATCCTGGACATGTGCGAGCGGGCGGGAAACCCTGATGTGGTGATACGCAGCTACCGCGGCGGCAACCATGTGCTCCGGCCCGGCGACCTGACGGCGCTCGGCACCCCGTATGTGGGCAACTACGTGAACGATCTGATCGACTGGATCGGCGGCACGCTGGCCGGGCTCGATCCGATCTGCGAACAGGTGGCGGGGGCGCCGATCCGGCAGTCGAGCGCGGTGCCGACATTGCGGGCGCAGCGCGTGGCCACGATCTACGGCGTGGTGTTGCATATCCTGACGCTGGTGCTGCTGATCGCCTCGGCGGCGGTCGCTCTGGTGGGTGCGACGCGCCGGATATGGCAGGGACTGCGGCGCAAGGAGCCGGTGTTCGGCTTCAGCCACGGGTTCGGCAGGTCGCTGGCGTTGCTGGTCATGGCCACGGGGCTCACCCTGCTGCTGTTCGCGGTGGCCATGGGACGCATCATCATGTCGGTGGTGAACCTGGCATGGGGCGGCACGCCGGCGCATGATCCGGGCATCATGTACTGGAGCTGGCCGGTGGCACAGGTGGTGTGCGCGCTGGTGGTGTGGGAATGGTCGGGCGTGCTCGCCCGGCTGGTCGAGGTGGCCTCGGCCCGCGGCATCCTGCGGGTGCCGCCGCGCAAGGGGGCGGTGCGGGAGATCGTGACCGGCGAGCAGCCGGTGCTGGCCTCGCGCCGATTGGGGCGCGTGATGTTCTGGCTGGCCGGAACCGCCATGTTCGCCGTCCTACTGGTGTTCGCGTTCTGGGGCCTGTTCTCGTATGCCGAACCGCTCGTATACTGAGACCCGGATGGAGGTGCGCGATGGCGTTGTACACGGATGAGGGCGTGGTCCTGCGCACCGCCAAACTGGGGGAGGCCGACCGCATCATCACCCTGTTCACCCGCATGCATGGCAAGGTGCGCGCCGTGGCCAAAGGCGTCCGGCGGACCAAATCGCGGTTCGGCGGGCGTCTGGAACCGTTCATGCGCGTGAATGTGCTCATCGCCGAGGGGCGGTCGTTGGACGTCATCTCCCAGGCCGAGACCATATCGGCCTACGCGTCGTCGATCTGCCTGGATTATGACGCGTATATGGCGGCCGGGGTCATGGCGGAGACGCTGGACAAGCTGATCGACACCGAGCGCGAGGCCGCGCCGGAGCAGTACCGGCTGCTGATCGGTGCCCTGCACGCCCTGTCTAGGCAGGCCCATCCGGCGCAGTCGATCAGCGACTCGTACGTATTACGCGCCCTGGCGCTGGCCGGCTGGACGCCGCGACTGCAATCCTGCGTGGTCTGCGGCACCCGTGAACGGCTGCAGCATCTGTCGATTCCGGCCGGTGGCGTGATGTGCGCCGCCGACCGCACCCCCGAGGCGCGTCCGCTGGCCGATACGGAACGGGGGCAGTTGTGCGCGCTGCTGGCGGGGGATTGGACGGCGCTCGGCGAACGCCCGCCCGATGCCCGGGTGACCCGACTGGTGGGGGATTGGGCGGAATACTATCTGGAACGCCCCCTGCGGTCGATGCGCGTCTGACGCGCACTGCCGCGGTCGACGCTCGTTCGGGAGACGACTGTAACCGCTAAGATGCGTAGTATGGCTTTTGAGAACGTTGATTACCGGTCGCTGAGCGTGCCCGCGGCCCCGTTTTCCGATCCTTCGCGCATCCCCGATTTTCCGAAGAACAAGGTGCCGCGTCACGTCGGCGTGATCATGGACGGCAACGGGCGTTGGGCCCAGCAGCGCGGGCTGATCCGCACCGAGGGCCATCAGGCCGCCGAACCGGTGGTGTTCGACACGATCGCCGGCGCCATCGAGGCAGGTGTCCGCTACCTGAGCCTGTACACGTTCTCCACCGAGAACTGGAAGCGCAGCCCGCAGGAGGTGCGGTTCCTGATGGGCTTCTCGCGCGACATCATCCACCGCCGCGTGGCCCAGATGGACGAGTGGGGCGTGCGCGTGCGCTGGTCGGGTCGCCGTCCGAAACTGTGGAAATCGGTGATCGACGAGCTTGAGGTGGCCATGGAGCGTACCAAGCATAACAAGGTCATCGACGTGGTGTTCTGCATCAACTACGGCGGGCGCGCGGAGATCGCCGACGCCTGCGCCGCCATCGCGCGCGAGGTGCGTGACGGCCGCATCAGCGGCGACCGGGTGACCGAGAAGATGGTGGCCGAGCATCTGTACAACCCCGACATCCCCGACTGCGATCTGGTGATCCGCACCTCGGGCGAGCAGCGCACCTCGAACTTCCTGCCGTGGGAGGCCGCCTACGCCGAACTCGACTTCGTGCCCGAACTGTTTCCCGACTGCGGCCGCGAGGTGCTGTGGCGCTCGATCGACCACTACGTCCACCGCGATCGCCGGTTCGGCGGCGTGAAGAAGTAGCGCTCCGCGCCGTTGCCCGTCGGCGGGAATGACGCGTGCGCGGGTTGTCGTGGCGGTCCTTCGTGCGTCACGCCTGCGGTGAGGGACGCAAACGTGTATCGTTTGATGCATGACGACGATGAAGCAGGTGGCGCAGAAGGCGGGAGTCTCGGTATCCACGGTGTCGCTGGTGATGAACCATCGCGATGCGGGTCGGGTGAAAGCCGAAATCGCCGAACGGGTGCGGAAGACCGCGGAGGAGCTGGGGTACCGTCCCAATCCGCTGGCCAGCAGCCTGCGTACCAGCAGGACCCATATCCTGGGCTTCATCAGCGAGGAGGTCGCCACAACCCCGTACGCCGGCGGCATCATCCTGGGAGCGCAGGACGCGGCCAGCCGATTGGGATACATCATGCTCACCGTCAGCACCGACGGCGAATCCGACGAGGGTACGGAGATCGCCGCGCTGAAGCGGTATGGCGTGGATGGTTTCATGTACGCCAAGATGTCGAACCGCATCACGCATGTGCCGGATGCGTTGAAGGATTCCCCGGTGGTGCTGGTGGACGCCACGGACGCGGAGGGGCGGATTCCCAGCGTGGAACCGGACGAGATCATGATCGCCAAGGACGCCACCAACCGGCTGATCCATGCCGGTTGCCGGCGCATCGCCTACATCGGGTGCAGCGAGCCGATGATCGCGCAGGACCTGCGTAAGGAGGGGTACCGCCAAGCCCTGGAGGAGGCCGGCATCGGCTACGATGAGCGGCTGGTCGTCGATGTGCTGAACAACCGGCCTGCGTTGGATGAGGTCCGGGAGCTCTTCGATCGGGAGAATCCGGATGGTTTCTTCTGCTTCAATGATGCGCGTTCGTGGCCGGTGTACGAATGTGCGGCCCGCAGGGGGCTGAGCGTGGGCAAGGATATTTCGGTGGTGGGTGTGGACAACCACCGCGTCATCGCCGAGACGTTCTCCCCGCAGTTGACCACGGTGGAACTGCCGCATTACGAGATGGGGTATTGGGCGGCGTGCAAGCTGATCTCGATGATCGAGGGGCGGTCGTTGGATGATGTGCCGATGCCTGCGACGCGGGCTCCGATTCCGCCGCTGGACTCGCCGATTCCCGCGAGGATCCATTGCACGCTGATTGAGAAGGAGTCCGTGGTCCGCTGAGCGTACTGTGTGCGGCGGTTGCGTGTAGTGTGGTCGACATATTGGATGCGACACGCCGGTGTGCAGTAGGCATGGAATCCAATAACGGCGCTATTTCAATCGTTTGATGTTCGTATGGTGCGCGGCAAATGTAAATCGTTTGACGTAAAACGATTGACGTTTTATGATGACATCACGATCCTCCAAACGGCACGGCAGCCGAACGGGGATCCGCCGCTTCCGCGGCACAATCGAATACAAGGCAAAGAGACGGCGGTCGCACGGCAGCGTCCGTCGAAAGAGAAAAGAGACACACATGGCAAGTGCATCAAGGTCTGCATGGCGCAACCCGTCGTATCTGCAGAGCTCCTTTGGCATCTTCATGTTCTTCTGCTCGTGGGGCATCTGGTGGTCGTTCTTCTCCAGGTGGCTGCTGGACCCGGATAAGGGTTTGGGCATGACGTCCGCCGAACAGGGGCAGATCTACTCCATCAACTCGCTGGCCACGCTGATCATCATGTTCGTCTACGGCGTGATCCAGGACCAGCTGGGTATCAAGCGCAAGCTCGTCATCGCGGTCTCGGTCATCGCCGCGCTGGTCGGCCCGTTCGCCCAGTTCATCTACGCCCCGATGCTCACCGCCGGCGGCACCACCCGCTTCCTGGGTGTGCTGCTCGGCTCCATCGTGCTGTCCGCGGGCTTCATGTCCGGCTGCTCGCTGGTCGAGGCGCTCACCGAACGCTACAGCCGCAAGTTCGGCTTCGAATACGGCCAGTCCCGCGCCTGGGGCTCCTTCGGCTACGCCATCGTGGCCCTCATCGCCGGCCACACCTTCAACATCAACCCGCTGATCAACTTCTGGATCGGTTCCGCCTGCGGCCTGGGCATGCTGCTCGTCTACCTGTTCTGGGTACCCGCCGAGCAGAAGGCCGAACTCAAGAAGGAAGCCGACTCCACCGAGCGCACCAACCCGACGCTCAAGGAGATGGTCTCCGTCCTCGGCATGCCGACCCTGTGGGTGCTCATCGTCTTCATGATCTTCACGAACACCTTCTACACCGTGTTCGACCAGCAGATGTTCCCGACCTACTACTCCAGCCTGTTCCCGACCACCGAGATCGGCGACGCCACCTACGGCACGCTCAACGGCTTCCAGGTCTTCCTCGAGTCCGCCATGATGGGCGTGGTCCCGATCATCATGCGCAAGATCGGCGTGCGCAACTCCCTGCTGCTCGGCGCGTTCGTGATGTGCGCCCGCATCGGCCTGTGCGGCGCGTTCCACGACCCGATCTCCGTGTCGATCGTCAAGCTGTTCCACTCCATCGAGGTGCCGCTGTTCTGCCTGCCGGCATTCCGCTACTTCACGCTGCACTTCGACACCAAGCTCTCCGCCACGCTGTACATGGTGGGCTTCCAGATCGCCTCCCAGGTCGGCCAGGTGGTGCTGTCCGTGCCGCTGGGCGCCCTGCATGACGCGATGGGCGACCGCCCGACCTTCTTCACGATCTCCGCAATCGTGCTCGTCGCACTGATCTACGGCTTCTTCGTCATCAAGAAGGACGACCAGCAGGTCGGCGGCGACCCGTTCTACACCGACAAGCAGCTCAAGGCCATGGAAGCAGCCAAGGCCTGACAATGCGGCGGGGCGGCCGAGCCGACGGTCCGGCCACCCCGCCTCCTCCCGCTCTTCCGTAGCGCAACCATCGAACATCACCAAGTAATCAGAAAGGCACGCAACGATGAGTGACTTCACTCCTACCCTCACCCCGATCGCAGACCACGACGCCGAACTGGCCAAGGCCGAACTCGGCGTGGCCAAACTGGCGGCGTCGCGCAACGACCGCTGGTACCCCAAATTCCACATCGCCTCCAACGGCGGCTGGATCAACGACCCGAACGGCCTGTGCTACTACAAGGGACGCTGGCACGTCTTCTACCAGCTGCACCCGTACGGTACCGTCTGGGGGCCGATGCACTGGGGTCACGTCTCCAGCGAGGACATGGTCACCTGGCGTCGCGAACCGGTCGCCATGGCACCGAGCCTCGAACAGGAGAAGGACGGCGTGTTCTCCGGCTCGGCCGTCATCGGCGACGACGGCAAGCTCCGCTTCTACTACACCGGCCACCGCTGGGCCAACGGCGTCGACAACGCCGGCGGCGAATGGCAGGTGCAGCTGATGGCCGTGCCGGACGATGACGAGATCACGCATGTCACCAAGCTCGGCATGATCGTCGACTGCCCGCGCGAGAAGGTCCACTGGCACTTCCGCGATCCGAAGGTCTGGAAGACCGGCGATACCTGGTACATGATCCACGGCGTCTCCTCCGCCGACCAGCGCGGCCAGATGTGGCTGTACACCTCCGAGGACATGGTCGAGTGGACGTTCAAGACCGTGCTGTTCGAACATCCCGATCCGAACGTGTTCATGCTCGAATGTCCCGACTTCTTCCCGCTCAAGGACAAGGACGGCAACGAGAAGTGGATCATCTGCTTCTCCGCCATGGGTTCCAAGCCGAACGGGTTCATGAACCGCAACCAGAACAACGCCGGCTACATGATCGGCTCCTGGGAGCCGGACGGCCGGTTCCAGCCCGAAACCGAATTCCGCCTGTGGGACTGGGGCCACAACTACTACGCTCCGCAGTCCTTCGACACCGAGGACGGTCGGCGTATCATGTACGGGTGGATGAGCCCGTTCGACTACAAGTACGCGATGGCCGACGACGGCTGGTGCGGCCAGTTGACCCTGCCGCGCGAGGTCTTCCTCGGCGAGGACGGCGACGTGCACACCGTGCCGGTGCCCGAACTGGCGGGCCTGCGCGAGGACACGTACGACCACGGTGCGATCGATCTGTCCGCCGGTGAGGAACGGGTGCTCAGCGACGACGCCGAGGCCGTGGAGATCGAGATGACGATCGACCTGAAGGCCACCACGGCGGAACGCTGCGGGCTCAAGGTGCATGCCACCGAGGACGGCGGATACGTCTACGTGGCGTATGACGCGCAGCTCGGCCGCGTGGTGCTCGACCGGCAGGCCGGCCACGGCACCGACGGCGGCTACCGCGCCGCCCCGCTGGACGCTGCGGAACTGGCGGCTGACACGCTCACGTTGCGGGTGTTCGTGGACCGCGGTTCGGTGGAGGTCTATGTCAACGACGGCCATCAGGTGCTGAGCTCCTACGACTTCCCGACCGAAGGCCCGCGTGCGGTCAAGCTGATCAGCGAGTCCGGCTCGCTCAAGGCCACGGGTGTGACCCTGCACCACCTGAAGTCCAACGGCTTGGAGTGATCGCCTGGCCTGACCGTTCTTCGCGAATCCTCATCACATAGCACATAGCAAGCGGTCCGCAACGCTCCCACTCGCTGTGGGTGGCGTTGCGGACCGCTTCGTTGTGATGTCAGCGTGCATGCCCGGCGGATGCCGGCGGCTACTCGGCCAGGAGCTCGTCCACCAGTTTCGATTTCTCGGCGAGCTGGCCGCTGAAGCCCGGCCGGATGTCGAGCTTCAAGGTCACGCCGGTGCGGTAGCCCTGTTCGGCGAGCTTCATCGTGGCGTCGCGCACCACGCGCAGCACGTCGTCCAGATCGCCTTCGATGTTGGTGAACATCGCGTTCGTCTCGTTCGGCAGACCGGAATCGCGGATTACCGCCACGGCCTGAGAGACGTATTCGCTGAGCTCCGCGCCTACGCCGCTGGGGGCGATGGCTACAGCCGCCACCGTGTTGATATACGGCTTGCCGGTTTCGGGATTGACCGGCACCTCCTGCCGGACGGCGTTGCGGTTGATCTGCTTGGATTCGTTCATGTCAGACTCCTTCTTCTGGTGTGCCGGCTTCAGCGCCAACGCCAGGCGTGATCCATCGGTCCGGAACCGTGGCCCAGGTCGAGTTGTTCGGCCAGCGCGCCGGTCAGATAATCCTTGGCGCTGCGTACCGCCTGCGGCAGCGTCTCGCCGAGCGCCAGATGGGAGGCGATCGCCGAGGACAACGTGCATCCGGTGCCGTGCGTGTTCGGATTGTCGATGCGCGGACTAGTGAACCAAGTGGCGGTGCCATCCGGCTCTACCAGCACGTCGTTCGCGTCCTTGATGCCATGCCCGCCCTTGACGAGCACCGCGCACCCGAAATGCTTGGCCAGCGTGCGGCCGGCCGTCTCCATATCCGCTTCGGTACGGATGCCCTCGCTGAGCAGCCGGGCGGATTCGGTGTCATCCTCCGACGTGCGCTCCTGCATGGCCTGCGCCAGCAGCGCCTCGGTTTCCGGCATGTTCGGTGTGATGACCGCGGCTAGCGGGAACAGCCGTGTGGTGAGCGCGGCGACGGCGTCATCATCGATGAGCTTGGCGCCGGAGGTGGCCACCATCACCGGGTCGAGCACGATGTTCTGCGCCTGATGCGCGGTCAGCCGGTCGGCGATCGTCTCGATGAGCGCCACGCTGGAGACCATGCCGATCTTGACCGCCATCGGCGGGATGTCCTCGAACACCGCATCGATCTGGTCGGCCAGGATCGCCGGGTCGGCGTTCTGCACGGCGCGCACGCCGGTGGTGTTCTGCGCCGTCAGCGAGGTGATGGCGGACATGCCGAACACGCCGTTGGCCATCATCGTCTTCAGGTCGGCCTGAATGCCCGCGCCGCCCGAGGAATCCGAGCCGGCGACCGTGAGCACCGGAGGCAGCCCGTGCGGTTGCTTGACGTCGAACATGGCGGCACCGCATTGCAGGGGAGCGGCCACATCCGATTGCGGATGGGAGGCCGCCGACGCCGCAACGCCGTGCCGGGCGGCCCCGCGCACGGCGGTCCATGCCTGGACCAGTTCGCGGGTGGCACGTTCCGGATCGTCCGCGGCGGCGATCGCCGAGACCACGAACCATCCATCGGCTGCGGTCCGGGCCAGCGCCGGCACGTCGTCCGCGTGCACGCCGCCGCCGACCACCACCGGATACCGGCTCGCCTCGCACAACAGTTGCGCCCCCGCGATGCCGAGCGCGTGCTTGGTGCCGTCCGCTTCGACCGCGGCCGCATCCGGCTTGGTGGCGGTGTAATGCAGCGGTCCCGCGCCGATATAGTCGATGGTGCCGCTCGGCAGCGCATTGGCGGCCTCGATGTGCGGCAGGGTTTCGGCGGACAGGCCGATGATGGCGTCGGGGCCGAGCAGGGCGCGGGCCTGTCCGGGAGCCATATCATCTTGGCCGATGTGCACGCCGTCGACCTTGATGCCGAGTTCACGGCACTGCCAGGCCGCATCGACGCGGTCGTCGATGACGAACGCCACGGTGTCTGCCTTGCCGGCCTGCGCGATGACGGCGGCGATCGCCTCGGCCATCGCGGTCAGATCGCGGGCGTCGGCGTGCTTGGCGCGCAGCTGGATGAAGGTCGCGCCGCCACGCAGAGCCGTGGCGACGACATCGGCCACCGGACGTCCCTTGGTGTCATCGGGGCCTACGACGAAGTAGGCGCGCAGGTCGAAGCGGTCGCGCATTGTGGGGTAGGGGGAACGGTTCATCGTCGATCCTTTCCGTGGTGATTGGACCGTTGCATCGAACGGCCTATGTCGTTGTGTCGTCCGTGTCACTGCAGAATCGTGGACTCGGCGATCTGTTCGGCGGTCACGTTCCACAACGCATCCAGGAATTCGGTCTGGAACGAGCCGGGGCCGTGGGCGGCGGCTTCGGCGATCTCGCCGGCGCGGTTGAAGTGCAGCGAAGCGGCCATCGCCGCGGTCAGCGGGTCGGCGACGGCCAGATAAGTGCCGACCACGCCGCCGAGCGAGCAGCCGGCGCCGGTGATCTTGGTCATCAACGCGCTGCCGCCGGGCAGCCGGTAATCGTGCGTGCCGTCGGTGACGAAATCGATGGCGCCGGATACGGCGACCGCACCCTGTCCATTGGGCGAATGGGCGGCGAGGTGGCGGGCGAGGCGGCGGGCCGCGGGAATCGCGGAATCCACCTCGTCGACGGATTCCACGCCGGCCGGACGGGTCGCGTCATCCGCGGCGGCGTCCGTGTCCGTCAATCCCCACATCCGGTCGAGCACGATGATCTCGCTGGCGTTGCCGCGGACGATGGTCGGCGGCACATCGCGGAACGATTCGAGGATGGCGGTGCGCGTGGCGCCCAGTCCCGCCGCCACGGGGTCGAGCACCCACGGCTTGCCCTGGTCGTGCAGTCCGCGGGCGATGTCCGCCAGGGCGTCCTTGTAGAACGGCAGCAGTGTGCCGACGTTGATGTAGGTGGCGCCACAAATGGCCGCGATATCCAGGACGTCGTCCGGCAGATAGCTCATCGCGGCGGTGCCGCCGGCGGCCAGCTGCGCGTTCGCCACCAGATTGATGGTGACGAAGTTCGTGAACGATTGCGCCAGTGGCGTGGTGCTGCGCACGGCATGGACCGCATCCGCAATGCGCGTGCGCAGCGGATGGCCGGCGGGTAGATTGCCGGTCTGAGAGGTGGATGTTACGGCCGATGCCATGGACGAGTCGATGCTCATATCTGCTCCCTACGATGGTCTTAACCAACAGGTTCAAAGGGTCGGGCTTGTGGCCCATCTCAACCCCGTGCGGGGTTCCCCTGCATGTCGGTTCCGACGCTACGCCGTCAAGCGGACAATCCGGGCATAAACCGGCGGTCCGTGCTGTCAGCGTCTATCGGTATCCTGAGGTCTTTGATAAGACCCCAAACCGTTCAAACCAGAAGGTGCATTGTGGCTGCAAGCAAACTCGATGAAGTGGTATCCCTCGCGAAGCGTCGCGGATTCGTTTTCCCCGCCGGCGAGATCTACGGCGGCACCCGTTCCGCGTGGGACTACGGCCCGCTCGGCGTGGCGCTCAAGGACAACATCAAGCGTGAATGGTGGCGCTCGATGGTCGTGACCCGCGGCGACGTGGTGGGCGTGGACACCTCGGTGATCCTGCCGCCGGCCGTGTGGGTGGCCTCCGGACACGTCTCCGTGTTCAACGACCCGCTGATCGAATGCCTGAACTGCCACAAGCGCCATCGCGCGGACAAGCTCGAGGAATCCTATGCCGAGAAGCACGGCCATGAGCCGGAGAACGGCCTGAAGGACATCGTGTGCCCCGACTGCGGCACGAAGGGCGATTGGACCGAGCCGCGCGACTTCAACATGATGCTGCGCACGCATCTGGGCCCGGTGGAGGACGAGAACAGCCTGCACTACCTGCGCCCGGAGACCGCGCAGGGCATCTTCGTGGACTTCAAGAACGTCATGACCTCCTCGCGCTCCAAGCCGCCGTTCGGCATTGCGAACATGGGCAAGAGCTTCCGCAACGAGATCACCCCGGGCAACTTCATCTTCCGCACTCGCGAGTTCGAGCAGATGGAGATGGAGTTCTTCGTGGTGCCGGGCACCGACGAGGAATGGCACCAGTACTGGATCGACACCCGCACCCGCTGGTACACCGATCTGGGCATCAAGCCGGAAAACCTGCGCCACTACGAGCATCCGAAGGAGAAGCTGAGCCACTATTCCAAGCGCACCGTGGACATCGAATACCGCTTCGGTTTCCAGGGCTCCGAGTGGGGCGAGCTGGAGGGCATCGCCAACCGCACCGACTTCGACCTGACCGCGCACCAGAACCACTCCGGCGAGGACCTGAGCTACTTCAACCAGGCCACCGGCGAGCGCTTCATCCCGTACGTCATCGAGCCGGCCGCCGGCCTGACCCGCTCCCTCATGGCCTTCCTGGTGGACGCCTACGACGTGGACGAGGCCCCGAACACCAAGGGCGGCGTGGACAAGCGCACCGTGCTGCGTCTGGATCCGCGCCTGGCTCCGGTCAAGGCCGCGGTGCTGCCGCTGTCCAAGAAGCCGGAGCTGCAGGGCATCGCCCAGGATCTGGCCGCCGACCTGCGCCAGCACGACTGGATGATCGACTACGACGAGGCCGGCGCGATCGGCCGCCGCTACCGCCGTGAGGACGAGATCGGCACCCCGCTGTGCGTGACCGTGGACTTCGACACGATCGACGACCACGCCGTGACGGTTCGTGAGCGCGACACGATGGCCCAGGAGCGCGTCAGCCTGGACAAGGTGGCCGAGTACGTGGCCGAGCGCGTCGGCGAGAAGCGCGTGCGCTACCCGCAAGGACCGGTCTCCATCGTTGGCACCAAGGCCGCGGACGGCGGCCAGGACGTGGCCAAGGAGCAGGGCGTCGATGAGAGCGAGCCGGTGAAGGTGGCCGAAGCCGGCGGCCTGTACTGAGTCGAACACGTTCGAACGATAATGAGATGACGGGATCCAGTCCGGCAGGCGTCCGGTCTGGGTCCCGTCTCCGCGAATAAGGGGATGGGAATCCGGATATGTCAGAGGAAGCCGTGATCGAATGCGCGGGCGAAACCGTTTCGGTCGATCCACGTACCGACGCGAAGCCGACGTCCGCCGTGCGCATCGCCCCGGTCGATCTGGGGCCGGTACATGTCGAGACCCCGGTGGTGCTCTCGCCGATGGCGGGCGTGACCAACTGGCCGTTCCGCGTGCTGTGCGAGGAATACGGCCCGGACGGACTGTATGTGGCCGAGATGATCACGGCCCGTGCGCTGGTGGCGCGCAATCCCAAGGCGTTGCGACTGTGCCGCTTCGCGCCGGGGGAGAGGATCCGCTCGCTGCAGCTGTACGGGGTGAACCCCGGCATCGTGGAGCAGGCGGCGCGCATCGTGGTGGACGAGGACATGGCCGACCATGTGGATCTCAACTTCGGCTGTCCGGTGCCGAAGGTCACGCGCCGCGGCGGCGGTTCCGCCTTGCCGTGGAAAACCGACCTGTTCCGTGAGATCATCCAGCGGGTCGTACGCGTCTGCGACGAGGCGAACATCCCGGTGACCGCCAAGATCCGCGTCGGCATCGACCACGACCACGAGACCTTCCACGAGGCCGGCCATATCGCCCAGGAGGAGGGGTGCAAAGCGGTGACCCTGCACGCCCGGACCACCGCCGAATACTACGGCGGGCATTCCGACTGGTCCCGGATCGGCGAGCTGGTGAGCGAACTGGACATCCCGGTGTTCGGCAACGGCGATATCTGGGGTGCCGACGACGCGCTGGCCATGGTCGAGCAGACCGGGTGCGCCGGCGTGGCCATCGGCCGCGGCTGTCAAGGGCGCCCGTGGCTGTTCGCCGACATCAAGCACGCGTTCGCCGGCAGCGGGGAGCGTACGAACCCCACACTGGGTGAGGTCGGGCGCATCATCGTACGCCATGCGCGGCTGCTGACCGAGTTCTATGACGGTGACGAGCGGATGGCCGTGCACGACCTGCGCAAGCATGTGGCGTGGTATCTCAAGGGGTTCCCGGTCGGCGGGGACACCCGTCGGGCGTTCATGGAGTGCGAATCGTTGGCGGATGTGGAGTGCGAGGTGGCGCAGCTGGATCAGGACGCGCCCTATCCGGAGCGCGTGGTGGACAAGCCGCGTGGCCGGGTCCGTTTCCAGAAGAAGGTGCATCTGCCGTACGGCTGGCTGGACTCGCGGACGACCACGCATGAGGAGCGCGAGGCGCTGTTCGGCGACGATCCGATGGACGCCAGCTACTGATGGAGCACGGGAATCGCCGGGGACTGCAAAAGAGTTGTCAAAAAGCGGTACACGCTTGAGAATCTGCGTTGATTGTCAGGCCGACTGCGATAGAGTTATGCGTAACCGTGAGTGACAGGAGACTATGGTGAGCGAGATCGCCCAGACTGAATTCAACGACAAGACCAACATCAAGGTCGTCGGTGTCGGTGGAGCCGGCGGCAACGCCGTCAATCGCATGATCGCCGAAGGCCTGCAGAACGTGGAATTCGTGGCCGTCAACACCGACGCCAAGGATTTGCTGCGTTCCGATGCGGATGTGAAGATCTCTTTGGGGGACAACCAGAATCGTGGACTCGGCGCCGGTGCCGATCCCGAGCGTGGCATGAAGGCCGCCCAGGACCATCAGTCGGATATCGAGGAGGCCCTCAAGGGCGCCGACATGGTGTTCGTCACCTGCGGCGAGGGCGGCGGCACTGGTACCGGCGCCAGCCCGATCGTGGCCCGCGCGGCGCACCAGCAGGGGGCTCTGACCATCGCCGTGGTCACGCGGCCGTTCGCGTTCGAAGGCCCGCAGCGTGCCAACAAGGCGGAACTCGGCATCGAGAACCTGCGCAAGGAGGTCGATGCGCTGATCGTCATCCCGAACGACCGTCTGCTGGAGCTGTCCGATCGTTCCATCGGCATCGTGGAGGCGTTCAAGACCGCGGACAGCGCGTTGCTGGCGGGCGTGCAGGGCATCACGGATCTGATCACGCTGAACTCGTACATCCATGTGGACTTCGCCGATGTCACCGCCATCCTGCGCGGGGCGGGCACGGCGCTGTTCGGCATCGGTTCGGCCCGCGGCGAGGACCGCGCCACCAAGGCCGCGGAGATCGCCATCAGCTCGCCGCTGCTGGAGGAGAGCATCGAAGGCGCCCATGGCGCGCTGATCAACATCGCAGGCCCGAGCGACATCGGCCTGCAGGAGGCGGCCGCGGCCACGCAGCTGGTGCGCGACGCCATCCATCCGGAGGCGCAGATCATCTGGGGTCTGGCGCTCGACGACTCCTACGGGGACGAGGTCAAGGTCACCGTCATCGCGGCCGGCTTCGACTCGGCCAGCAAGAAGCAGGATACGCAGGAGAAGATCACGCTGGCGCCGGCCGTGGCGTCCGCCCAGCCTTCTCCGATCTCCGTTACGCCTGCGCAGCCGCAGGCCCCGGTCGTCACCGAGCAGACGACCCCGGCGTTCGCGCCGTCCACCGGGGATGCGGCGTCGCGGTCCTTCGACGAGACGACCGAGCATGACGTCATCTCGTCCAACGACCCCAGCGATCTCGACATCCCTGACTTCCTGCGCTGAATCGACGGACTGTAACGAAAGGAACCGTGATGGCTGGGTTTATGAAGAACGCGATGTCCTATCTGGGCATGACGGATGTCGTTGACGACGATCCGGTGCTTGACGAGGAACCTGCCGAATCGTCGTTCGATTCGGATCATTCGGTCACGCCGATGACTTCGAACGCGTCGTCCGGTACCTCCGGGGCCTCCCGTGAATCGTCCACCAGCCCGTTCCCGGGGCGGGTCAGCCGCATCACGACGATTCACCCCAAGACCTATGACGAGGCGCAGATGGTGGGACGCGCGTTGCGTGACGGCGTGCCGGTGGTGCTCAACCTGACCGGGGTGCCGGAGGCCGTTGCCTACCGGATCGTCGATTTCTCCGCCGGCGTGGTGTTCGGTGTGCGCGGCTCGATCGAACGGGTGACCCCGCGCGTGTTCCTGCTGAGCCCGGCGAACATCAAGGTGGACGAACCGCAGACGTCCAAGTCGACCCACGACCTGTTCTCGGACTGACGGCCCACTGTTCGTTGTCGGCTTGTCCCCGGTTCTCTTGGTAGGCTGGGGACATGCTGTTATTTGTCCTCGCGCGCATCGTCGATTGGCTGATCGGTGCGTATATCACCGTATTGCTGATTCGGATGGTGCTGGATTGGGTGGCGGTGCTGGCCCCGCGGTGGCGTCCGCGTGGCGTGGTGTTGTCGTTGATCGGTGCGGTCTATAGGCTCACCGATCCGCCTTTGCGGTGGCTGAGGCGCTATATTCCGCCGATTCCCATGGGGCCGATATATTTCGATGTCAGCTTCATCGTGCTGTATTTCGCTCTGATCGTGTTGCGGATTCTCCTTTAATGGCATGTGTAATGGCGTTCTGCACAGGGGACGTGCTAGCATCGTAGGTTGAGTACGTACATAGCGAGGCACTATGCCTGAAGCGAGGTGCAAGATTTATGGCTCTGTTGACGCCGAAGGACATTAGGGAGCATACGTTCCGAACCGTTCGCCTGAAGGAAGGCTATGATGTCGACGAGGTCGACGACTTCCTGGATCAGGTCACCGAAACCGTTGAAGCGCTGGGCCGTCAGGCCATGCAGGGCAGCCAGTCCACGCAGTCGCTCGGTCCGGATGTTGCCAGCCTGAACACCAAGATCTCCGAGCTGACCGCACAGGTGCAGTCGCTGCAGGAGGAGAACGAAGGCCTGAAGACCGCCGCGGCGAACGCCGATGCCCAGTCGGCACAGGTCGACGCCGCGCAGCTGACCGAGGCCCAGGAGAGCAACCGTGCGCTCTCCGCCCAGAACGAGCAGCTCAAGGGACAGGTGGATCGTCTGAGCGCTCAGGTCGATCAGCTGACCGCTCAGGCCGCACAGGCTTCCGGCAACGAGGATGTTGCCGCGCAGCTGGTTTCCGTGCAGCGTGAGCGTGATGAGTTCCGCTCCCGCGTCGAGGATCTCTCCCGTCAGCTGGCCGCCGCCCAGCATCAGGCCGGTGCCGCCGCCCAGAAGGCCCAGCAGGTTGATGAGCTGGCGCGCCAGCTGCAGGAATCGCAGGATCGTGAGGCGCAGCTGCGTGAGCAGATGGCCAAGGTGGAGCCCGCCGCGGAGACCGGCAGCCTGCAGAAGATCGCCGGTGCCGCCGCGGCCGCCACCACCGAGCCGGAGCGCGCCACCGCCATGCTGACGCTGGCTATGCAGCTGCACGACCAGTACGTCGACAAGGGTAAGGCCAAGGCCAAGGAGATCACCGACACGGCCCAGAACCGTTACGAGGAGACCGTGGCCAAGGCCAACGACTACTCCACCCGCACCCGCACCGAGGCCGACGATTACAGCCAGCGCGTGCACGCCGATGCCGACGAGTATTCGGATCGTACCCGTGCCGAGGCCGATAGCTACGCGGTCAAGACCCGTCAGGATGCCGACACCTACATGCAGAACAAGCATGTGGAGGGCGACCAGTACTCCGAGGCCAAGCATCAGGCGGCCGACCAGTACGAGGCCGAGGTCCAGCGCCGCGCCGCCGAGTACGATCAGAAGACCCGCAACGGTGCCGATGCCTACGCCGAGGAGGTTCGCAACAACCTGGAGACCCAGAGCAAGGTCATCGAGGGCAACATCCAGAGCCTGAAGCATTTCGAGAGCGAATACCGCGCCCGCTTGACCGAGTTCCTCGGCCAGCTGGTCTCCCAGGTCTCGGATACGAACAACTTCAATCAGGTCGAGCAGAACTGACCTGACCGGAGCTGATACCGTATGACTGTGAGTCAACAAAGACGGCTGCGCACACGCGTGGCCGTCTTTGCGTGTATTGCGATTGTCGGACTGATCCTTGACCAGGGCACCAAGCTGTGGGCGCTGCAGGCGCTGGCCGATGCCGGTACGGTGCCGGTGATTCCCGGACTGCTGTCGTTCACGCTGGTGTTCAACCCGGGTATGTCATTGGGGCTGTTCTCCTCCGCCACCTGGGCCATCTCACTGCTGGCCGCCGTGGCATGCGTACTCCTGGTCGTCGGCGCGTTGAAGACCGTCAGACTGGCGTGGACCGTGGTGCTGTCCGTGGCGTTCTCCGGTGCGTTGGGCAATCTGATCGATCGCGTGGTGTACGCGGATGGTTTCCTCAACGGCAAGGTGGTGGATTTCATCAACTACGGGTGGTCCGTGGGGAACGTGGCGGACATCCTTCTTGTGGGCGCCGGCATTGCGGTGGTGGTGCTGCTGGTGCTGGGGGTGCCCTTCAGTGAATCGGATCTTGGCGAGGAGCGGCGATGACCCATCTGGCACCGGCTCCTGATGCGCTGATCGGCAAGCGGTTCGACGTTGCCGTGGCCAAGATGCTTGGCATCTCACGGGCGAAGGCGTCCGATCTGGTTGCCAGCGGGCAGGCTCGCGTATTGGGGCGTGACGTGGCGAAATCGGGGATATTGCAGGCCGGCGACATGGTGGAGTTCGATCTGCAGGAGGAACGCCACGAGCCCGAACCCATAGCCGACGACATGCGCGTCGTCTACGAGGATGATGACGTTGTGGTGGTAGACAAGCCGGTCGGTGTCGCCGCGCACGCCTCGGTGGGATGGACCGGCCCCACGGTGCTGGGCAGTCTGCTGGACCGCGGGGTGCATATCACCTCGTACGGTGCGCCGGGTCGGCAGGGGATCGTGAGCCGGCTGGACGTCGGCACCTCCGGATTGATGCTGGTGTGCAAGTCGGAACTGGCGTACAAGGAGATGCGGCGGCAGTTCGCCGAACATGAGGTGGTCAAGACCTACCATGCGCTGGTACAGGGGAACCTGAAGGAGGACAAGGCCACCATCGACGCGCCGATCGGGCGTGCCAAGGTGTCCGATTTCCGCTTCACCGTAACCCCCGCCGGCAAGGAGGCGGTCACGCATTGGGATGTGATGGAGCGTTTCGGCGAGGCCACGCTGGTGAGCGTGAACCTGGAGACCGGGCGTACCCATCAGATCCGTGTACATTTCTCCTCCATCGGGCATCCGCTGGTGGGCGACCCGATGTATGGGGCGAATCCGGTGATGGCGGCCGAGCTGGGTCTGGAACGCCAATGGCTGCATGCGGTGCAGTTGGAGTTCCGGCATCCCCGCACGCACGTATGGACCACCGTCAAGTCGAGATACCCCGCCGATCTGGCGCATGCGTTAGAGCAGTTGCGTGCCCAGCACGCCGAGTAGCGGCAGCGCGCCCACGGTGATGGCGTATATCGATATCCAACGGCTGCACGAACGGCGGCAGAGACTGATGACGCCCAGGACGAGGGATGCCAGGGCCGTAACCACCGTCAGCCAGCCGGTGGCCAGCATCGACACCATGAGCAGCGCGCCCCAGGGGGAGTATTCGCCGGAGAATAGCGCCCACGCCTGAAGCGCTGTACCCAGCAGCCCGAGCGTGGTGCACACGGCCACCACCAGCGTTGCTGTACGTAGAATATTCGACGTATCGGATGATATGTGTTGTCTGGTCATGATGATGACGGTAGACGGGGCGTGCCGCCGACGTCTAGATGGATCGGGCAATGTGGTCGAACGATACCGGTTATCCACATGCCCGGCGTGTCGTCGCGGCTATGATGAGGGTAGGCGTCGAGTCCGGGAGGGCGGCATGGCAGGCAGGAAAACGCGTAGCACCAACGAGATTCTGGTGGATATCCTGAACGAACTGGCCGAGCATACCGATTCGGAACACGGCCTGACGGTCAAGGAGCTGAGCGATCGTGTCGGGGCGACCGAGAAGACGGTGCACGCCCACCTGCAGCTATTGGAGGCTCAGCGTCCTATGGGTCGGACGGTTCGGCGTCTGACCGCAGCCGATATGCGTCAGGCGGACAGTGCCGATGCACGCCCCGGATGGTGCATGGAGCCTGCGATCGATGTGGCCGAGCTGCGCCTGTTCGGTGACGGACTGGCACTGTCCCGCATCGATGAGGAGTATGCGCGGGAGTCCTATGACCGATTGCGCGTTCTTGCGGGATTCGCCGGCGCGCATTCACAGGGGTTGCGGAACATACGGGTACCCAGACCGTACAATCGTGAGTTCCTGTCGAATGTCGAGAATCTCGACGAGGCCATCAGCGGGAGGCACGTGGTCTCCTTCCGGATGTGCGATTACGCGGTGGACGGCAGCCTGACGCTGCGCCTCGATCCGGAAAGTGGCAAGCCGCGGGAATACCGTGCCGACCCGTATCAGATGACGTACCGCAACGGCATGTATTATCTGCTCTGCCATATGCATGGCAAGAAGGGCGTGGCGTTCGCGCATGTCGACAGGATCCGCGACCTGCGGATCCTGGAGGAGGAACGGCAGGAATGTCCGTTGGAGGAACTGCGAACGCCGGATGGCTCGCCGTTCTCCCTGGCCGATTATCTGTCGGAACGCCTGTATCCATGGACCGGTCAAGCCGAGGACATCCTGATGCATGTCAGCAGCCTGTCATGCATCTATGACTGGTTCGAGCGTCCCAAGGTCGCTCGTACGGACGCGGGGACCTACGAGGTCGCCGTGCATGCCGACCCGCAGACCGTCTTGTGGTGGGCCCTCCAATACTCCGATAACGTCGACATCGATATTGTGCAGCCCCAGTCGCTGCGCGACGCCATGGCCGCCGTGGGCCGACGTCTGGTCGAACGATACGGCAACAGCTCCGGCGAAGACGACGTTTGACGGGATGCCGGTGGATATGCCATGCGGCGGAAGCGCCCGAAGCGGGGAGGACGCCGCTGCGAACACTTCCGTTTGCGTGGCGTGCTATGCCATGATGCCGAGTTCCCGTTTGGCGAACTGGGTTGTCATGGATTGCCCGGTGAGCGTGGCGATGACGGCAAGGCGGGTGAGCGCGCCTTTGAGGGTGCGAATGTCGTCGGGGTACCGCTCGACGAGCAGGTCAATGGCCTCGGCGGGGATGTCGTATCCGTACATGGTGGCCGTCATGCGCAGAATCGCCGTTCTGGTTTCGAGCGATGGGGCGTTGAGACTCACCACGATGCCTGATTGCAGTCGGGCGATGAGCGACTGTGTGAATCCTTTGAGGTTTTTGGGTGCGACGTCGCTGGCGATGACGATGCGTTTGCTGGCCTGGTAGAGGCTGTTGAAGGTGTGGAAGAACTGTTCGAGGGTGGCCTCCTTGCCGCCGAGGAACTGGATGTCGTCGATCAGGAGGACGTCGACCTGGCGGTAGCGTCGGTTGAATTCGGCGATGCGGCCCTGGCTTTGGCTGGGGTTCTGGAGGGCGTCGATGAATTCGTTGGTGAATTCCTCGGATGTGACGTAGCGTACCTTGAGGGTGGGGTCCTTGACGAGGGCGTAGTTGCCGATGGCGTTGAGCAGGTGGGTTTTGCCCAGGCCTGATCCGCCGTAGATGCACAGGGGGTTGAAGTCCTGTCCGGATCCTTCGGCGACGGCGAGGGCGACGGTGCGTGCGAAGCGGTTGGAGTCGCCGGGCACGAACGTGTCGAACGTCGCATTCTTATTCAGATGCGTCTCCGGATCCATGGGAGACCATAGATGGGGAGCAGGGACGCTCCCGTGTTGATTCATAGGTGCCGTCGTCATCGTGACCAACTCCTTTCCGTTCTGCCGCATGCCCGCGGTCGTGGCGCTGTATGGTGCGCACCATTGTTGACTCACACACGCGGAATCGGTACATATCTACCATCGGTGCGTGTCGGGTGGAGACTGGAGCAACGGTTATCGTGGACCTACTGAGGTAAGGTGGAACCTATGGCTGGATCAGGTAGTGACTTCGTGCAACTGCACAACCATACGCATTACTCGTTGCTGGACGGCGCGTCCAAGATTCCCGACTTGGTGCGGCGCACCAAGGAGCTGGGCATGACGGCCGTCGGCATCGCCGACCACGGCAATATGCACGGTGCGTATGAGATGTGGAGCGAGGCCGTCAAGGTCGGTGTCAAACCGATCATCGGCATCGAGGCTTATACCACGCCGGAAACCGCCAGGCAGGACAAGACCCGCGTGCATTGGGGCACTGAAGCGCAGCGCTCCGACGACGTGTCCGGCGGCGGCCTGATCGCCCACCTGACATTGTGGGCGGAAACCGATGAAGGCTTGAAGAACCTGTTGAAGGCATCCTCGGTGGCCAATCTCGAAGGCCGCGTGATGCGCTATCCGCGTATGGACAACGAGGTGCTCTCCACCTATTCCAAGGGTGTGATCTGCGGTTCGGGCTGTCCGTCGGGCATCATCCAGACCCGTCTGCGCCTCGGTCAGTTCGACGAGGCATTGCGGTATGCCGGCGAGCTGCAGGACATCTACGGCCGTGACAACTTCTACATCGAACTGATGGACCACGGTCTGAAGATCGAGACCCAGGTGACCAATGAACTCCTGGAGATCGCCAAGCGGCTTAACGCGCCGCTGCTGGCCACGAACGACTCCCACTACGTGCTGGAGGAGGACCGTGGCGCACAGGATGCCATGCTGTGCATCAACTCCGGTTCGCGGCTGGATGACCCCGACCGTTTCAAATTCGACGGCTCCGGCTACTACCTGAAATCCGCCGAGGAGATGCGTGCGTTGTTCAAGGACCTGCCGGAGGCCTGTGACAATACGATCGAGGTGGCCGAACGCTGCAACGTGATGTTCGACGACGGCGAGGACGGCGCTTTCATGCCGCAGTTCGCCTGTCCGGAAGGCTGGGACGAGACCTCGCTGTTTCTCAAGCAGGTGGAGGAGGGCCTGGAGAAGCGCTACAAGGGCAATGTGCCGATGGATGTGCTGAAGCAGGCCGATTATGAGTGCGGCGTGATCTGCCAGATGCAGTTCTGCGGCTACTTCCTGGTCGTCTCCGACTACATCAACTGGGCGAAGAACAACGGCGTGATGGTCGGTCCCGGCCGTGGCTCCGCCGCAGGCTCGATGGTCGCCTACGCCATGGGCATCACCGAACTCGACCCGTTGCAGCATGGCCTGATCTTCGAACGGTTCCTGAACCCCGAACGTGTGTCCCTGCCGGATATCGATACCGATTTCGACCCGGAAGGACGCATGCGTGTGCTGGAATACGTGGCCGACAAGTATGGTCATGACAAGGTGGCCCAGTGCGTGATCTACGGCACCATCAAGACCAAGCAGGCGTTGAAGGATTCGGCCCGCATTATGGGGTACGAATTCTCCGTCGGCGAGCATGTCACCAAGGCGCTTCCGCCGAGCAAGAACGGTAAGGACGCCAGCCTCAAGGAGATCTTCGACCCGACATCGAAGCGGTACGCGGAGGCGCGCGAGTTCCGCGAGATGTACGAGTCCGAACCGGATGCGCACCGCATCATCGATGAGGCCAAAGGCATCGAGGGTCTGATCCGTCAGACCGGTGTGCACGCCTGCGCCACCATCATGGGTTCCGAGCCGATCACCGACACGTCGCCGTTGCTGGAACGCACCGACGGCACGGTCACCACCACCTTCGAATACCACACCTGCGAAACGCTGGGTCTGGTCAAGATGGACTTCCTGGGCCTGTCCAATCTCACGGTCATCCGAGATACGCTGCGCAACATCGAACGCAACGGCAAGCCGGCCATCGACTACCGAGAGATTCCGCTGGACGACAAGGAGACCTACCAGCTGCTGTCGCGCGGCGATACGCTGGGCGTCTTCCAGCTCGATTCCGACGGCATGCGCTCGCTGCTCAAAAGCCTCAAGCCGGATAACTTCAACGACATCTCGGCACTGATTGCCCTGTATCGACCGGGCCCGATGGATGTCGATTCGCACAACAACTACGCCAAGCGCAAGAACGGCCTGCAGAAGATCACGCCGATCCATCCGGAGGTGGCCGAGGCGTTGGCCCCCGTGCTGGACGAGACCTATGGCCTGATTGTGTATCAGGAGCAGGTGCAGTCGTCCGCGCGTATCCTGGCCGGCTACTCGCTCGGTCGAGCCGACGTGCTGCGCCGAGCCATGGGCAAGAAGAAGCCCGAGGTGCTGGCCAAGGAGCAGGTGCCGTTCTTCGCGGGCATGAAGGAACACGGCTATTCCGAGGAGGCGGCCCAGGCCGTCTGGGACATCTTCGTTCCGTTCGCCGGGTACGCGTTCAACAAATCGCATTCCGCCGCATACGGTCTGATCTCCTACTGGACCGCGTATCTGAAGACCCATTATCCGGTGGAGTTCATGGCGGCCCTGCTGCAGAACGAACGCACCAACAAGGACAAGACGGCGCTGTATCTGGGCGAAGCCAGGCGTATGGGCATCCAGGTGCTGCCGCCCGACGTGAACGAATCTGTACTGGAATACTCCGCCGTCGGCGATGTCGTGCGTTTCGGCCTGGGTGCGATCCGCAACGTCGGCGACCAGCCGGTGGCCGACATCATCGCCGAACGCAGCGGCCCGCGGGGCAAGTTCGTCAACTTCATGGACTTCATCCGTCGCGTACCGTTGAGCGCGTTGAACCGGCGTCTGGTCGAATCCCTGATCAAGGCCGGCGCCTTCGACTCCATCGACCCGAATCGCAGGGCGCTGTACCAGATTCATGAGGCGGCCATCGACTCGGTGGTCGGGCTCAAGCGCAAGCAGGCGGAGGGTCAGTTCGACCTGTTCTCCGATGTCGACGGCGGCGATGCCGAGGACATGGGCGATGCCGGTGTCACCGTGCCGGACGTGGAGGAGTGGGACAAGAAGACCAAGCTCAACTTCGAGCGCGAGATGCTGGGCCTGTACGTCTCCGACCATCCCCTGAGCGGCATGCAGGCCGTGCTTGCCAGTCTGCGGGAGATGTCGATCGCGCATCTGATCGACCGCGCTAAGACCATGCCCGACCGCATGCAGGTCACCATCGCGGGCCTCGTGACCGGCGTGGACCGGCGCGTGTCCAAGAAGGGCAACGCGTGGGCCATCGTCACGATCGAGGACATGGAAAGCTCGATCCAGTGCATGTTCTTCGGCAAGGTGTACGAGGCGGCGGCCGCCGATCTGGCCATCGACACCGTGGTGCGCATCCGCGGCATGGTGGAGGTGCGTGACGAGAGCGTGAGCCTGCGAGCCACCGAGATGGATGTGCCGACGTTGGAGGCGGTGGACGAACGTCCGCTCGTCATCACGCTGCCGCAGGTGGCGCTCAACCGCGCCCATGTCATGCAGCTGGGGCAGATCCTGACCAATCACCCCGGCTACTGCGAGGTCAAGCTCGCCATCGTGGACGACAAGGGCAACGCGCAGGTGCTGACCTTCGGCGACCGGTTCCGCGTCAAACGCGACACCTCGCTGTTCGCCGAGATCAAGATCCTCTTCGGTCCCAGCTGCCTGCCGGCGGCCTGACGGCATACGCTGACGGGGCGTCGACCACGTGCGGTCCGGCGCCCCGGCGTTCCGATCCGAGCGGTTGCAGTGCCGGGGCGATGGCGTGTCGGTTCATCGCCGGCGATATTATCTAACATGTATTAGATATGCGTCACCGTCGCGGATGATGGCATGGCGCAGCCATACGAAAGGAGCCGACATGGAATTCCAGTGGATCAATGAGTCGACGGTGACCGAGCGAGACGGCATGATCAGCATCCTCGCCCCGGAACACACCGATTTCTTCTGCAACAGCGGTGCGGAGGCGGAAGAGGGCGACGCGGTACCCGACTCGCTGTGCAACGCGCCGTTCTACTACACCGAGGTCGAAGGCGATTTCGTGCTGCGCGTCAAGGTGTCGCACGATTTCAAGCAGACCTATGACTCCTGCTCGATCATGGTGTTCAAGGACCTGACCCACTGGGCCAAGGCCTGTTTCGAACTGACCGACTTCGGCACCCGCGCCATGGTCAGCGTGGTCACCAAGGACGTCTCCGACGACGCCAATGGCCCCAACGTGGACGCCGACGCGGTCTGGCTGCAGATGTGTCGCAAGGGCGACGCCTTCGCCTTCCACTATTCGCTGGACGGCGAACACTTCTACATGATGCGCTTCTTCACGCTCGACGCCGGCAAGGTGGCCAAGGTCGGTCTGCTGGCGCAGGCGCCGACCGGCGAGGGTGGCGAGCGTCGCTACGAGCACCTGTCGATCGAGCATCGCACCGTGGCCAACATCCGCATGGGGGAGTGACATCCGTCGCAGAGCGAGCATGATACGGGAGCTTGGTGCGAACATGGCGTCCCCGCAAGGATCGTTTCTTGCGGGGACGCCATTGCGTTTTGGGACTATGGAAACCAAACGTGGTGTTTGAGGATGCCGTGGGGCATTCGTGCATGGACGTTTTGGGACATCCATTCAGGGGATGGTCTGTTCGAATTGGACGTCATCCATCGGGGATTCGGAGATATCACGCACTGTTCACCAAGGCGTAACCCCTATCCCGCGTTCCTCGAACCGGTTCGCTGATAGAACTGGGTTGTCCGTTGCGCGGCCCAGCCGACAGGGGCCGCGGTTCGATTCGATGATCCGACGGGTGCGGGCGTGATGTGCGCCCGGAAAGAGGGACACAAGGAGACCATTGTGAACAAGCAGTCGAAGATGCGTCGGGCGTTGGGCTCGGGTGTGGCCGGTGTGGCCGCCCTGGCGATGTTGGCGACGGGCACGGCCCATGCCGCGAACGGCACCTACTACAGCAGCAAGCAGCCGTACATCGTTCCCCAGCAGGCACTTGACATGAGCTACTCCGCAGCGCCGGAAGGGTACACGATCACCTACACCGAGATGCTCGCCCGCCACGGTTCCCGCGGCCTGTCCAGCTACAAGTACGACGCGCTGCTGAAGCTGATGGGGCAGACCGCCTCCGAGGTGGGCGGCTTCGTCAGCGAGGAGGCCGAACAGACGTTCATGGCGAATGTGCAGGCCATCATCGACGCCAACGTGGAGAACGGCTACGGCATGCTGACCGGCCAGGGCGCCACCCAGCATCAGGGCATCGGTTCGCGTGCCTATCAGCGCAACAAGCAGCTGTTCGACCAGGCCGCCGCCGACGGCGAGACGATCGAATACGAATCCTCCGGCGAGCCCCGCGCCACCGAATCCGGCGAGAACTTCAAGAAGGGATTCGATGAGGCTTCGAGCAGTGAGCTGGTGGACTCCTACGTAACTCCGACCGACCCCGCCGGTGAGGGCGACGCGGCACCGTTCCAGAAGTCCCCGAACACCTTGTACTTCCACAAGACCGACAACCCCGACGGTTCCGAGAAAACCGGCGATGCGGCCATCATCGCGCAGCGGTATGAGACGTTCATCGAGAACAACGAGACGATTGCCAATGCCGAGGACTACATCGAGGACGTCGATGCCTCGGTCGCGGTCTCCTATGACTTGCTCAAGCAGATCTTTACCGAGGACTTCCTGGACAACATTGGTAAAAAAGAAGGTCAATACTCGTGGTACAACACCACCACCGGCGAGGAGGACTCGGGCGAGGACGGCTTTGACGACGAGACCGGCGAGGACATCCGCAACTGCGCCATCGCGGGTGATCCGGACGAGCTGATGGCCCAGTACGGCGAGGACATCTGCGGCGAGACCGGCAAACACATCACCTCCGTGGTGGACGCCGCGATGGATCTGTACAACCTGTACATCATCGCCGCCGACATGCAGGAAGAGAATATTGGCGATCACACCTTCGACTTCGACCAGTACTTCAAGACCATCAGCCCTGAGGACGGCGATGTCTTCGCCTGGATCCTGGATATGGAGGACTTCTACGAGAAGGGCCCGAGCTACGCCGGCCAGGATGAGACCTACCGCATCGCCCAGCCGCTGCTCGACGACTTCTTCAACTCGATCGACGAGCGCGTGGCCGGCGGCACAACCGCCGCGACCTTCCGTTTCGCGCACGCCGAGACCATCATGCCGTTCGCCGCGCTGATCGGCGCACCGGGCTCCACGCAGCAGGCCCCGGCAGTGGCTGATCCGCAGACGGACGCCGACGTGTACAACTACCAGAACAACGAATGGCGCGGCGAGTCGGTCACCCCAATGGCGGCCAACATCCAGTGGGATGTGGCCACCCGTGACGGCATCGATCCGGAGACCGGCAAGGCCTACACCCCGCTGGTCCGCATGCTGTACAACGAGGAGGAGGTTGCATTCGGCGGCACCAACACGCTGACGCGCGGACTGTCTTCCTGCACCCCGGTGGCCGAAGGCTCCACCTGGTACAAGGAGTCCGAGCTGAAGAGCTGCCTGGGCGTGGACGGTAAGCGTATCCCGTCCACCGAGGAACCGACCATCACGGTCGATACCGGCACCTCGGGCGATCAGCAGCAGGACGGCAACGCCGGCGACCAGAACCAGAACACCGGTGACGGCGTTACCGGTCCGTCGGATTCCACCAAAAAGCCGACGGCCACCGACCAGCCGAAGACGATCGCCAAGACCGGCTCGGCCATGATTGTTCCGGCCGTGGCCGCGGTGGCGCTGATCGCCGCCGGTGTCACGTTGGTGTTCGTCAGGCGCGCCAAGCGGCACTGACAGTGATATGAAGGAGGCGTCCGGGCGTTCCGGACGCCTCCTCTCATATCCGGCATGCTGACATGGTGTCGGACCCACCCCGAAAGTTTGCCGACGTTGACGGAATCCGTCCGAAGTCGGCAAATTATTCTTTTTTTTTTGGGGGGGGGGGTATTTCGCCATCATGCCGGTATGTCGGGTATCGAATCCGGGCCTACGGCCGATAATCGGCTCCGGTCCGTGGGCTCATCTCACGATTCGGCTGGTAAAACGCCCACGGCAAGCCGGTTGTTACGATAGGCAGGTATGAATACCCCTACGATGCGAATCATTGATCTGCGAGGCAAGCGCCTCACCCGTGCCGAGATGCTGGCTGCCATGCCGCGTGCCGAGATGGGCACCGACGAGGCCACCGAACTGGTCCAGCCGATCCTCGACGATGTCAAGGCCCGCGGCGCCGCGGCGCTGCGCGACTTCGAGGAGAAGTTCGACCATGTGCGTCCCGAGCATCTGCGCGTGCCCGCCGAGGCGATGACCGCCGCGCTTGAGGAGCTCGACCCGGCCGTGCGCGCCTCCATCGAGGAGTCCGTGCGCCGCTCGCGCGCCGTCGCCGCATCGCAGGTTCCCGAGGACTTCCACACCGATCTGGCACCCGGCGCCCGCGTGGCCGAACGCTGGATCCCCGTGCAGCGCGTCGGCCTGTACGTGCCGGGCGGCAAGGCCGTGTACCCGAGCTCGGTCATCATGAACGCGGTGCCCGCCCAGGCCGCCGGCGTCGAATCGCTGGCCATCGCCACCCCGCCGAAGACGGCGGACGGCCTGCCGGACAAGACCATCCTGGCCACCTGCGCCATCCTCGGCGTCGATGAGGTGTACGCGGTCGGCGGCGCCCAGGCCATCGCCATGTTCGCCTACGGCGCCAGGGGCACCGAGCCGCAGGACGGCGAGGTGCTGTGCGAGCCGGTCGATAAGATCACCGGCCCCGGCAACATCTTCGTGGCCACCGCCAAGCGCATGGTCTCCGGCATCGTCGGCATCGACGCGGTCGCCGGCCCCACCGAGATCGCCATCATCGCCGACGCCGGCGCGAACCCCGAATACCTGGCCGCCGACCTGATCGGCCAGGCCGAGCATGACGAACTCGCCGGCTCCGTCCTGATCACCGACAGCGAGGAGATCGCCACCAAGACCCAGGAGAGCCTGAACCGCCGCGTGCCGCGCACCAAGCACGCCGAACGCGTCGCCACCTCGCTGACCGGCCGCCAGTCCGGCATCATCCTGACCGACGGCCTCGACCAGTCCATCGACGCGGCCAACGCATACGCCGCCGAACACCTGGAGATCCAGACCGCCGACGCGGACGCCGTCGTCAAGCGCATCCGCAACGCGGGCGCCATCTTCCGCGGCCCGTATTCGCCGGTGCCGCTGGGCGACTACATGTCCGGCTCCAACCACGTGCTGCCCACCTCCGGCACCGCGCGCTTCGCCGCGGGCCTCGGCGTGCACACGTTCATGAAGCCGGTGGAGGTCATCGAGTACGACGAGGAGGGCCTCAAGGCGCTCGCCGCACGCATCAACACCTTCGCCGTCTCCGAGGATCTGCCCGGCCACGGCGAGTGCGTGCTCACCCGCTTCGTCGCTGACCCGTACGACAAGGCGACGCTGGACCAGCAGGAAATCGAGGCCGGCCTGAAATGAGCGAGTCGATCCCCGCAAGCCTGCCACTGCGCAACGATCTGATCGGCGAGGAACCGTACGGCGCCCCGCAGCTCGACGTGCCGGTGTGCCTCAACGTCAACGAGAACCCGTACGCGCCCGACCCGGCCGTCTGCGATTCGATCGCCGCACGGGTGCGTCAGATCGCGCCCACGCTGAACCGGTATCCGGACCGCGAGCACATCGAGCTGCGTCAGGCGTTCGCCACGTATCTCAAGTGTGAATCCGGCGTGGACCTGAGCGTGGACCAGCTGTGGGGCGCGAACGGCTCCAACGAGATCATGCTGCAGGTCTTCCAGGCATTCGGCGGCCCCGGTCGCACGGCCCTGGGCTGCGATCCGACGTACTCGATGTACCCCGAGTACGCGCGCGACACGTTCACCGCATGGCGGGTCGCGCACCGCAACGAGGACTTCACGTTGAACGTCGAGCGCACCATCGCGGCCATCAACGAGGTGCATCCGGCGATCGTGCTGCTGACCAGCCCGAACAACCCGACAGGCACCCCGCTCAACATGGCGGACCTCAACCGGATCCTCGACGCCTGCCAGTCAGCCCCCGTGTCCGGAGCGGGCGAGGGCGTGCATCCGATTGTGGTGGTGGACGAGGCCTACATCGAATTCCGTAACCCCGGCACCCCCTCGGCCGTGACGCTGATCGCCGAGCATCCGAACCTGGCCGTCAGCCGCACGATGAGCAAGGCCTTCGCCTTCGCCGGCGCCCGCGTCGGCTACATGGCCGCCAGCAAGGGCATCATCGACTGCCTGCGCATCGTGCGCATGCCGTACCATCTGTCGGCCATCACCCAGGCGGCCGCGCTCGCCGCGTTCGAACACACCGACGAGCAGCTGAGCCGCGTGGACCATCTGCGTGATATCCGCGAGCAGACCGCGGCATGGCTGACAACCCAGACGTATCAGGGGCGGCCGCTTGAGGTGGCCGAGTCCGAGTCGAATTTCCTGCTGTTCGGCGGCCACTTCGCCGACCGCGACCGCATCTTCCGGGAGCTGCTGGACCGCGGCGTGCTGATCCGCGTGGTCGGTCCCGAAGGGTGGCTGCGCGTCTGCATGGGCACCGACGAGGAGATGGCCCGCTTCCGCACGGCGCTCGCCGAGGTGCTGGCGGAACCCCGGGACGCGGACTGATTCCAGTCCGACCCGGTCAACGTTACGCCGACGGCACGCACGCCGCACTATGCTGAAGGAAGCACCGTACACGGCCGATGGGCAAGGGCCCGGCGCATGCCGGCAACCCGGAAGGAGCAACGATGGCACGTACCGCAACAATCGTGCGCGAAACCAGCGAGTCGCGCATTGAACTGACGCTGAACCTGGACGGCACCGGCAAGACCGACATCAGCACCTCCGTGCCGTTCTACGATCACATGATGACCGCGCTCGGCAAGCATTCGCTGATCGACCTGAGGATCCGCGCCACCGGCGACACCGACATCGATGTGCACCACACCGTGGAGGATACGGCCATCGTCTTCGGCGAGGCGTTGCGCCAGGCACTTGGAGACAAGCGCGGCATCCGCCGGTTCGCCGACGCTACCGTGCCGTTGGACGAGGCGCTCGCCAAGGCTGTCGTCGACATCTCCGGACGGCCGTACGTGGTGTGCTCCGGCGAGCCCGAAGGTTTCGAGTACGCGATGATCGGCGGGCATTTCACCGGTTCGCTGGTCCGTCACGTCATGGAGTCGATCGCGTTGCACGCCGGCATCTGCCTGCATCTGCAGCTGCTGGCCGGCCGCGATCCGCACCACATCGCCGAAGCGGAGTTCAAGGCCGTGGCCCGTGCGTTGCGCTTCGCCATCGAGCCCGACCCTCGCGTGGACGGCATCCCGAGCACGAAGGGGGCGCTGTGATGAGCGAGTCGAATCCCGACGAGTTCAAGGACGACGGCCCTTCGTTCAGCGATGAGGAACTGGAAGCGGCCCTGGCCGGATTCGAGGCGGAATTCCGGGATGAGGTCTCCGGTACGGACCCCGCCGCACAGGAGGCGGACGGCGGCCCGCTGCCCGACGGCGTGACGGTTCCCGATGACGCCTCCGAACTGACCGGCTCGTTCGATGACGAGCTGGAGGGACTGCTCGGCAACAAGGCCAAAACCGCCATGATCATCACGCAGCTGGCCTCCGCCGACCTGCTGGCCGCGTTCTGCCAGCTGGCCGATGTCTCGGCCACCTGTCTGGAGGACGCGCAGGGCGCGGTGGCGGTGCTGCGCAATCTGGACGGCGACGGCCCCGAGGCGGCCGCCAAGGATCTGACCTGCGTGGTGGCCGGCATGCCGGTCATCCTGGCCGTCAACCGCGCCGACAAGCTCGAAGCCACACTCTACGTGAAGGGACAGCCCGGGCAGACCTTCGCCCCGCCGATCCTGTTCACCCAGACTCCGCCGTTCGTGGAGGACCTGATGTTGGGCATCGGTACGGTGGACGGCGTAATCGCGCAGGGCGTACACACCGTGGACTCGGGCAGCCTGGACCGTGAGACCGCCATGAAGGTGATCGCCCAGCATACGCGGTTCGGACGCGGCTCCTCGAAGATTCAATAATCGTGGCACGCGCACGGTGGCTGGCTCCATCGGCGTGGACAGTGAAAGGATGAAGCATGACCTCGGTGGTGGTGTTCGACTACGGCTTCGGCAATGTCCGGTCGATGGTGCGCGCGTTGGCGAATCTGGATCTGGACGTGACGCTCACGTCGGATTACCGACAGTCGCTGGAGGCCGACGGGCTGGTGGTGCCGGGCGTCGGCGCGTTCGCCGCCTGCATGGAGGGCCTGCACAAGGTGCGTGGTGACCGCGTGGTGACTGACCGTCTGCGCCTCGGACGCCCGGTGCTGGGCGTATGCGTGGGCGAACAGGTGATGTTCCAGCATGGCAGCGAGCACGGTGTGCCGGCCGCAGGCCTGGGACTGATCGGCGGCGCGGTGGGGCCGTTGGATGCGGATGTGGTGCCCCATATGGGATGGGACACGGTCGAGGCCCCCGAGAACAGCACGCTGCTGGACGGGCTGGATGGGGCGCGGTTCTATTTCGTGCATTCGTATGCCGCCGCCGAGGCCACGCCGCTGGGGCCGGATGCCGCGCCGGTCGATTTCGGCGACGCCCCCCAGCATGTGGGATGGTGCACGTACGGCCGCAGCCGGTTCGTGGCCTCCTATGAGCGCGGGCCGCTGTTCGCCACGCAGTTCCATCCCGAGAAATCGGCGGAGGCCGGCGCCCGGTTGCTGCGCAACTGGGTGGGCATCCTGTAACGGCCGTCGGCCGGCACCGATCGCATTGTGGATCAGACCCCTTATCGAAAGGATCACATCATGGCTTTGACCCTGCTTCCCGCCGTCGACGTCCGCGACGGCAAGGCCGTGCGCCTGCGTCAGGGCGCGTCCGGCTCGGAAACCGACTACGGCTCCCCGCTGGAAGCCGCCCGCGCATGGGTGGAATCCGGTGCCGAGTGGATCCATCTGGTCGACCTCGACGCCGCCTTCGGCACGGGGGACAACCGCGACCAGCTCAAGGCGATCGTGGCTGAACTGGGGGAGCGCGTCCATATCGAGATGAGCGGCGGCATCCGCGACGACGACAGCCTCAAGGCCGCGTTGGAGGCCGGGGCCGCGCGCGTGAACATCGGTACCGCCGCACTGGAGAACCCGGAGTGGACCGCCGACGTGATCCGCCGCTACGGCGACCGCGTGGCCGTGGGGCTGGACGTGCGCGGGCACACGCTGGCCGCCCGCGGTTGGGTCAAGGAGGGCGGCGACCTGTTCGAGACGATGGCGTTCCTCGACTCCGTGGGCTGCTCGCGGTACGTGGTGACCGACGTGGCCCGCGACGGCATGATGAGCGGGCCGAACCTCGACCTGCTGCGCGAGGTGGCCGAACGCACCGAGGCCAAGGTCACGGCGTCCGGCGGCATCTCCTCGCTGGAGGATCTGAAGGCCATCAGACAGCTCGCGCCGTTGGGTGTGGATTCGGCGATTCTCGGCAAATCGCTGTACGCGCGCGCCTTCACGCTGCAGGAGGCGCTGGAGGTCGCCGCGGCCTGACGCAATCGCGCCGGCGACGCGTGTTAACACGATGTGACACAAACCCGTGGGAGGATGGTGGACATGGATAGACAGCAAGAGTTTGCGCTGCGCACCGTTGAGGAGCGCGATGTGCGGTTCATCCGCCTGTGGTTCACCGATGTGCTCGGCACGTTGAAATCGGTGGCGATCGCCCCGGCGGAGCTGGAGGCGGCGTTCGAGGAGGGTCTCGGGTTCGACGGTTCCGCCATCGAGGGCATGACCCGTGTCTCCGAGGACGATATGATCGTCAAGCCGGATCCCTCCACGTTCCAGATCCTGCCGTGGCGCGGCGGCCCGCAGGGCACCGCCCGCATGTTCTGCGACGTGCTGACCCCGGACGGCGAGCCCTCGCTGGGCGACCCGCGCCATGTGCTCAAGCAGTCGCTGGCCAAGGCCAAGGAGAAGGGGTTCACGTTCTACGTGCACCCCGAGATCGAGTTCTACCTGTTCGAGAACCAGGAGGATTGGTCGCAGCCGCCGACCCCGATCGACGGCGGCGGATACTTCGATCATGTGCCGCGCAGCTCCGGCATGGATTTCCGCCGGGCCACCGTGAACATGCTCGAACAGATGGGCATCTCGGTGGAATACTCGCACCATGAGGGCGGCCCCGGCCAGAACGAAATCGACCTGCGGTACGCCGACGCGCTCACCGCGGCGGACAACATCATGACCTTCCGCACCGTGGTCAAGGAGATCTCGCTCGAACGCGGCATCTACGCCAGCTTCATGCCCAAGCCGATGGCCGACCAGCCGGGTTCCGGCATGCACACCCACCTGAGCCTGTTCGAAGGGGATTCCAACGCCTTCTACGAGGCCGGCCAGGAATTCAACATGTCGCTGACGGCCCGGCAGTTCGCCGCCGGCATCCTGTATCACGCGGCGGAGATCTGCGCGATTACCGACCAGTACGTCAATTCCTACAAGCGCCTGTGGGGCGGCAACGAGGCGCCGAGTTACATCTGCTGGGGCCACAACAACCGTTCCGCGCTGCTGCGCATCCCGCAGTACAAGCCGGGCAAGGGCAACTCGGCCCGCATGGAGTTCCGTGCGCTCGACCCGGTGGCCAACCCGTACCTGGCGTACTCGGTGCTGTTGGCCGCCGGCCTGGACGGCATCGAGCAGCAGCTGACGCTGGGCGAGCCGACCAGCGACGACGTCTGGGAGCTCACCGACGCCGAACGTCGCGCGATGGGCATCCAGCCGCTGCCCGAATCGCTGGACGAGGCGTTGAAGATCATGGAGAAGTCCGACTTCGTGGCCGGCGTGATCGGCGAACACGCGTTCGAGTACTTTCTGCGCAACAAGCGCCAGGAGTGGAACGAGTACAGCCACCAGGTCACCCCGTACGAGCTGAAGACCTACCTGCCGCGGCTGTAATACAGCGATATACCATACTTGGAACGGGGCGCATGATATACGCTCCGTTCCAAGTATGTGCGCGCTTTCCCCACGGTTTCAGGTATGTGCATATATATCCCACATCACAACATACGCCCCGAATGTTACGGGCAATCGTATGGTTTTCTCTTGCCGCGTAATGGATAACCTGCCGTTTACCTACACGACATCCGCATCGCATGTTGGCCTCCCATAGTGAATACGGCGGTGTAGCCGGGCTCCGTACCGGAACGTCGTCGTATACGAACAAAACTAAGGGGAGGATGCATCATGAATGCACGATGGAAGACGTTGACCGTCATGGTGGCCTGTGGCGCGTTGGTTCTGCCGTTGGCCGCATGCGGGAGTTCATCGGCCGGGGGGTCGGATGACAATATTGTCCGCGTATATGGGTGCGAGCCGCAGAATCCGTTGATTCCTACGGATACGAACGAGGTGTGCGGCGGCAACCCCGAAACCCTGCTGTTCTCCGAGCTGATCGGCTTCGACGCCAAGGGGAACCCCAAGAACGAGGTCGCCGACTCCATCGAGGCGAACGGCGACAACACCGAATACACGATCAAGCTGAAGAAGGGGTGGAAGTTCACCGACGGCACCGAGGTGAAGGCCGAGAACTTCACCCGGGCCTGGAGCTATGGCGCGAACGCCAAGAACGCACAGCTGGGCGCCAGCTTCTTCGCACCGATCCAGGGCTTCGAGGATCTGCAGAAGGACGGGCTGAAGGGCGATGAGCAGCTTTCCGGCCTGACCGTGGTGGATGACTACACGTTCACGGTCAAGCTCAACGCGCCGAGCTCGGTGTTCAAGACGATGCTCGGGTACTCCGGGTATGCCCCGCTACCGGATTCGTTCTTCGACGATCCGAAGGCGTTCGGAGAGAATCCGGTGGGCAACGGCGCATACAAGTTCGACTCGTGGGACCACAACCAGAGCATCAAGCTGTCGAAGAACCCCGACTACAAGGGCAGCTTCCCGGCCAAGAACGACGGCGTCTGGTTCATGGTCTACACCGATCCGCAGCCGGCGTACGCCGACGTGGAGGCCGGCAACCTCGACTCGATGGATACCGTGCCGACCTCGGCGCTGTCCACGTTCGAAAGCGACGACCAGGTGCAGGCGGTCAACGAGCCGGGTAACGTCTCCCAGTCGTTCACATTCGCCGCCAACCAGAAGCATTTCTCGCTGGACGACGAGGGCCGCCTGCGCCGCGCGGCGGTCTCGATGGCCATCGATCGTGAGCAGATCATCGACAAGGTCTCCAACGGTACCAACACGCCGGCCGTGGACTTCACCGCCCCGTTGATTCCCGGCTATTCCGAGAGCGTTCCCGGCAACGAGGTGCTGCAGTACAATCCGGACAAGGCCAAGGAGCTGTGGGAGCAGGCCAACCAGATCGCGCCGTGGGGTGACGACGAGTCTTTCGACATCGCCTACAACGCCGACGGTGGCGGCAAGGACATATACGATGCCATCTGCAACTCGATCCACAACACCTTGGGCATCAAGTCGCAGGCCACCCCGTACCCGACGTTCTCCGAGATGCGTGACGACATCACCGATCGCAAGATCACCACGGCGTTCCGCTCCGGCTGGCAGCCCGACTATCCTTCGGCATACAGCTACCTGTATTCGCTGTACGATTCGGAGTCGGCCGACGGCAAGGGCTCGAACGATGGCGACTACAAGAACCCCGAGTTCGATGCGTTGATCGACAAGGCCAACACCGAATCCTCCGATGACGCGGCCGAGCAGGACTACCGGCAGGCGCAGGAGATCCTGTTCAAGGACCTGCCGGCCGTGCCGCTGTGGTACGCGAACAACAAGGGCGTGGCAGCCAAGAACGTCAAGGGATTCACCCTGACCTGGCAAGGCATTGAGGACTACCGCAACATGACCAAGGAGTAGTCTTCGCCGCCCTCGGACCGTTGTGCCCCATCGCCTTTTGGCGGCGGGGCACACGCGTATCGACTACTGAGGGTCGGTGACGGCCATCTCGTCGTGGACGACGGAGGCGTCATTGATCTGCGTGAGCTGCACCGTATAGTCGCCGTCCCAGGAGGGCACCTCGTAGGCCACCGTCACCGTCATCCCCGACCCAGGCAGCACGTCGATCTGATCGGAGGACTGCTCATACCCCTCCACCGGGTCGACGAGAGCGGTGCGTTGAATCTCAACCCCGTTGCGGAATGCCTTCATCTCGCAGCAGTCGGTCAGGGATATCGGCACCTGCGATTGGTTGGACCAGTCGAAACTCGCGATGACGGTATGCGCGCCGTCGTACCGGTCCGGCCCGCGCCGCAATCCCGTCACGCGAACGGCGGCGCGCGGCTTGCCGTCGTATGACTCCACGGTATGCATCTGCGAGAGCTCCGCCTGCGTAGTCCGTTCGGGTTCGGGCAGGTCGGCCACCGGCATGCGGGTGAGATCCGTGCCGGCCGTGTCCGCGCCGATCGTGAATCCCGATTCGATGATCGTCATGTCATCGTGCGCGGTCAGCCGTACATCGACCGGCGTGGTCTCGTCGCGCAGCACAAATGCGAACGTCAGCGTGGCGGTGCCGTCGGGCAGGATCTCCATGCCGTGCGCGTTGCCTTCGTACCCCCAGGATTCCGCCTGGCTCCCGTCGAAGATCGGGTGGGGCAGGGCCACGCCGTTCTGATAGACGTCGGCCGTGGCGAGTTGCGAGAGCGAGGTGGTGACGCTGCCGGTGTTCCGGGCCTCGACGCAGACGAATACGGTGCGTTCGCCGTCTTCGTCGTGCGGTCCGGCGAACGCGCGGGTGATGGCGAGTTCGAGGGATTCGTCCTCATCGGTCACGGTGCCCGAATCTTCGAAAACGCTGGGCTGGGGTTCCTCGTTCTGTGACCGGTCGTCGTCGGTGGCGCTACGGGAGACCACGGCATCGACATCCATCGTGCGGATGCGGTATTCGAGCATGAGCATGGGCACATGATCGAAGAGGATCAGTACGCTGCAGACCACGGCGATCAGCGCCATCGCGCGTCCGCGCCGCAGGGCGGGCTCGATCCTGATCGCCGTGACTAGGCCGATGGTCGCGCCGAGGGCGGCGGCTACGATGGCCGGTATCGTTCCCGGTATGAAGAACGAGACGATCATCAGCAGCAGGGCGGCAACGGCCGCGCCGCTGATGGGCCGCGGATCGTCATCATCGGTCGTCCGGCTCTTGGTCACGGGCCGGGCCTGACGGGTGCTCGCCTTGGCGGTATTCGGTGCGAGTGTGCGGGGTGCCGGTTGCGGAATGGATGCGAGCCGAAGCGGACGCCCCGTTCGGGGAGAGACGCCGGTCCGTCGCCGGGAAGCCGGTGGCGTGGGCTCCTCCTCGTCGGGGACGATGTCGGCGTTGAGGGCGACGTAGGCGGGGGCGTCATCGACGTCAAAGGGTGATTGGAAATCGTTCGTGTTGTGTCTGAACAGCGCCATGTTCTTCTCTTTCCGTGGCGTCAATGGCCGACATTCCGCATGATACCGCGGAAAGATGAATGGGAATCGACGGGAGGGCGACGTCTGGGTAGCGGGCTCAGCCCAGTTCGGACGAACCCTCCACCAGCACGGTGTCGTCGTAGTCGACGATGCGCGCGTTCACCGTTCCGGCGGTGCGCGGCAGCTCGTAGGCGATCGTGACGGTGGCCTGTGCACCCGGCAGCACCGAAAGGTACTTCGAACCGTCCTCGTATCCCGTCGGGGGTTCGCTCAGATAGGCGGTCTCAAGCTCGGTGCCGTCGAGCAGGGCCTGGATGTCTCCGAGCCAGGACAGCGAGATGGGGTCGTCGGAGCGGTTGATCCACCGGTAGGTGACGATGACCGTGTCCTGTCCCTCGTAGGTTTGAGGCCCCAGCGCGATGTCGTCGATTCGCACGTCGGCGATGACGGTGTCGTCCCAGTCGCGGACCGTCGTCATGCCATCGGTGTCCGTGGCCTCCGGCACCTCCGGCAGCTCGGAGGAATCGATCTGCGTGAACGGCGCATCGGGCGTGTCCTCGCCGATCTCGAACGCCGATCGGATGGTGGTGTCGCCGGAATAGTCGCTGAGCCTGACATCCAACGGCGTGGTGTCGTCACGCAACGTGTAGGCCATGGTGATGGTCGCCGTGGCATCGGGCAGGATCTCGTTGATCGATGCCGACGGGTCGTATCCGGCCAGCACGTCGGCGTCGTCGCCGATATACAGATAGGTATCGCGGAGCCCTACGCCGTTCTGGAACACCTCAAGATCGCCCATCGAACTGAGCGATGTGGCGACCGATCCCTCGTTGGAAGCCTCCAGCTCGATGACGACGGTGCGGGCGTCGAGGTCGTCGTGGATGCCTGCGTACGCCCGGGTGATCGTGAACGACATGCGTTCGTCATCGTAGTCATCGGCCAGCGTGCCTGTTCGCTCGAACGTCTCCGGTTCCGGCTCCGTGTAGTCGTGGTCGTCCTCGTCATCGGGGGACCACGAGAACGACCCCCGCAGCGAGCCGGAGGATGTGTTGTGCTGCGCCATGATGACGCCGATCACCGAGGCCGCCACGATGATCGCGACGACCACCGCTACCGTGATGGCAACGGTGACTGTGCGACGGGAGGATGTCGTCCGCGATGAGGCGGCGGACGGGGTGCGGGATGCCGTTGGCGTGGGGCGGCCGGCGCCGTTGGAGGCACCCGGTTTCGGCAAACGGATGGATTGGAGCAGGATGATGACCGCTCCAAGGGCCAGCAGGGCGCTGAACGTGTTGCTGAGTATCGTGGCGATAACCAGCAGGAGGATCGCAACGCCCAGCTTGGCGGCCAGCGGCCTCTTGGTCTGCGGCTTGGGCTGTCTCGCCGCGTTGACCACGGGATTGGTGGTGGGGCGTGCGGCGCCGGCCGGCTGCGATGGCGGGATGTTCGGCCGCTGATGTGATGCCGGAGGCTGGCCCGTGTGGTAGTAGGCCTGCTCGATATGCTCCTGCTTGCGGTGCTCGGCTCGCTTCTGCGCCTTGCGGCGGCGTTCCTCGCGCTGGTGCTGTCTGGCGTCGATCTGCGATTCGCGTTCGACCACGGTGCTGGGGTCGACGTAGTCCGGAGCTTCGTCCACGTCGAATGGCGAGACATAGTCATCGGTGTTGCGATTGCCGAACAGGCCCATGGGTGCTGCCCTCCCTCATCGCCGAGCGGTTACACCCCATTGTACGGGGGAGCGGGGCATGGAATCGCATTACTGGCGTGGATTGCCGAACCAGTCGGTGTAGATCAGCGAGAAGTTGCGGTTGCCGTAGGAGGAACACGCGTCGCCCTCGCCGGTTCCGGCCTCCAACGCGGCCTGATTCGGCTGATAGGGCGTGTAGACGTAGAGCAGTGCGGTCGCGTTGTTCTCGATGTAGACCTGGCTGCCGCCGCAGGACGGGATGGGGCTGTACTGCACGTAGTTGAACCGTCCGGCGTGGTAGGCGTAGTCGTCGGGATGGTTCAGGTAATAGCGGTAGCGGCGGGCGGCGCCGTATACCTGGTTGAAGAATCCGGCGTACGCCGGATCGCAGTTCGCGTCGTCCGGGCAGCTCAGCCCCATGGCGGCGCGGATCTGAAAATCGGTGGGGGCGGTGGCGGTGACCAGATGCTGTTCCTTCTGCAGCATGGTCAGCAGCACCTTCTGGCTGATGCCGCAGGCCCGGGCGGATTTGTCGATGACGGCGGCGGCCGATTCGTCGGTTGCGCCCTCATAGGCTTCGCACAGTTCGTCAGCCGGATGGGATTCGGTATCGAAGCGCATCGAGGCCAGGGCGCCGCCCTGCTGGTCCAGGAAGGCCTGCACCTCGGCCTGGCTCATCGCATGTTCGTTGAAAAACTGGCCGTCGGAGATGATATTGCCCGGATTGAAGCCGTAGCGTTGCGCGGTGGCGTCCTGCGCCGCCGTGGCGGCATCCACCTCACGGCGCCACCGGACGAACGTCGTCAGGCCGACGACCAGGGCGATGACGCAGATGACGGCCACCAGCGGCACCAGAATCATCGCCAGTCGTTGTTTGAACCGGGCACGCTTCCATGTGCGCAGCCATCTGCGGAGGGGCTTGCGGGCAACGGATTTTTTCCGTGTCGTCTTGGGGCGGCGTCGTTTGGAGGATGAGCGTTGATTCATCGGCGTTCCCTACTGAAGCGCCTTGCGGATGCGTTGCAGGCTCACGGGACCGGAGGTGCCGAGCTCCTGCGCCCAGAGCGAGACGTAGAACTCCTCCAGCATCCAACGGGCGGCGTCCGCCTGCTTGGTCAGCGACTCATGCCGCGGGCCGGCCGGTTCGGCCTTGGCCCTGGACACAGCGGCATCCACGAGCTGCCGGGCCTCGTCGGCCTCCCAAGCCCAGCGCACATCACGGTTCTTGTCGGCCTTGGCCTTGTTCAGGCGCAGCAGGTCGGCCTGCAGATACGTGGCCAGGCGCGGCAGCGAGGCCGGGGGCGTGGCGCCGACGAACCCGGGGTGCACGAGTGTGGCGATGTGTTCGCGGATGGACTGCAGCACCGAGAGCATCGGCAGGTCGGCGGGACCGGAGACGGCCTTGTCGATCTCGGCGTAGCGCTTGAGCACGGCGATCACATCATGCGCAACCGCGTATACGGTATCCTCGAACACCTGAGCGATGTCCGCCACGGCTTCGGCCAGCGCGGCGTCATCGGTGAGGTCGTCGATGTGCGGCAGCAGCCGTTTGACGGCGGCAAGCTGCAGATCCTCGACAAGGTCCTTGGTGGACCGATACGGCGCGGAGGCCAGCATCAGCGCCTCGGCCCCCAGCCAGCGCGAGGAGACGCGCTCGGAAGGCAGCCGCAGCGCGTCCAACGCGCCGCGCCACAGCATGGCGGCCCGGGACTCGGTGGTCGCCCCGGCCTTCTGCAGCAGGTTCGCCTGCTCGACCAGCTTGCCCTGATCGCCGGCGGCCCGAGCCTTGCGCTGCACCATCTGCCGGGCGGAGGACTCGGCCTCCTGCGCGAACCGGCGTTGCAGGGCGTTGAGATCCTTGCCGGTGCCCAATGTCTTGACCGGTCCGCGGGCATGCCGGCGACCGCGTTGGTTCTTCGTCGGCGGCAGCTGCTGCTCCACGGCAAACGTCATCCGCAGATACGGCGTGAGCCTGGCCATGAGATCCGGGCCCAGCACCTCGGGGTGAATCTGCGCGCCGACCGTGTGGATGGCGGCCTGCGTGAACACATGCGCGAAATCCGGCCAGGCGGCGCCCTGGGTGCCGGAAACGACCTCCACCGGCGCATCCTCGGGCGGCAGATTTGGCTTCTGTCGGTCGCCCGAACCGGGTAGGTCCGGATAATGCTCGTCGATCCACATGCGGATCTTACGGGCCGTGTCCGGTGCCGGCACGAACTGCACGCGCAGCGCCTTGGGCAGCGCCTTGATCAGTCCCACGATCAGCTCGTCCAACAGGCCCGGCACATTCCAGCTGAACTGTTCAGGGGTCAGGCGGGAGAGCGCCTTGAGCGGGATGTGCACGGTCACGCCGTCATCCTGTGCCTGCGGATCGTACACATAGCTCAGCTTCAGGTCGATCGGCGTGCCATCGGTGCCGAGCGTATGCCACTGGTCCGGGTAATCGGACAGACTCACCGACTCCGTGTCGGCCAGGCGCTCCACCTTCTCCGGATCGAAATCCAGCAGGTGCGGATCGTCGTCATACACGCTCTTCCACCACTTGCCCAGATCGGCCACCGAGGTCACGTCGTTGGGAATCCGCGCGTTGTAGAAGTCGAACAGGTCCTCGTCGCTCACCGTGCCGGCCAGCTGACGCGTGCGGCTCGCATCCTCCGCGGCCTCCTCCAACACCTCCAGGTTTCGCTGGACGAATGCGTCATGCTGGAACCGCTGCTGGATGTCGCCCTCCACCAGTCCCTGGCGTATCAGGAAGTCGCGCGCCTCGGACGGGTTGATCCGCCCCCACTGCACGGTGCGGTCCTGCACGATCGGCAGACCGTACAGCAGCACCTTCGCGCTCGCCACGGCCGAACCACGCGAGCCGGACCAGTGCGGCTCGGCGTAGGTGGTGCGGGTCAGGTTGCCCGCCAGCGGCTCCGCCCACGCCGGGTCGATGGCGGCCGAATACCGCGCCCACAGGCGGCTGGTCTCCACCAGCTCGGTGCTCATGACCCACGGCGGCGTGGACTTGGCCACGCTGGAGGCCGGGAACAGCGCGAACCGCGTGCCGCGCGCGCCCTGATAGTCGTTCTTCGCCATCTTCTGCGCGCGCTTCATCGCCCGCGCCTTCGCCGCACCCTTGAGGCCGGCGAAATCCGAGGCCTTCGGCTCGCGCAGCACCTGCATGCCCATCATCGAGAGCAGGCCGGCCAGCATGGAGGTGTGGATGCCCTGCGCATCCCAGGAGCAGCACAACGCGTGCGCCGCCTGCTGGTTGATCGGCAGCTGGCGGATCTTCAGATCCGGGCGGGAGATCGGGATCGGCTCGCCAACCTTGAACTTGAACTCGCGGCACATCTCGGTCAGCTGCGTGACCAGATCCTTCCACTGGCGCATGCGCAGCCAGCTGAAATACTCGGTTTTGCAGATGCGCCGCAACGCCGAGTTGCTGGGGTTGCCGTCGGCCTGGAACACGCGGTCCCAGATGTTCAACGCGGTCAGGAAGTCGCTGGACGGGTCGGCGTAACGGTTGTGGATGCGGTCGGCCTCGTCGCGGTTCTCCTCCGGGCGCTCGCGCGGATCCTGCAGGCTCAGGAACGCCACCACCACCAGCACGGCGGCCAGCGTGTTCGGCGTGGTCGAGCGCGCCGCCTCGATCACCATGCGTCCCAGACGCACATCGATCGGGATGCGGGCCAGCTGGCGGCCGATATGCGTCAGCATCACGCCGCCCTGACGGCGGGCGATGGCCTTGAGCTCCACCAGCTCGTTGAAGCCGTCGGAGACGGCCTTCATATCCGGCGGGTCGATGAACCCGAACGTGGTCACGTCCTCGGCGGTGCGGGCCACGCCCACGCTGAGCATGTGCAGCACCACCGCACCCAGCGAGGTGCGCAGGATCTCCGGCTCGGTGAACCGCGGCCGCGTCTCGTAGTCCTCGCGGCTGTACAGGCGGATGGCGATGCCGTCGGCCACGCGGCCGCATCGGCCGGACCGCTGGTCGGCGCTGGCCTGGCTGATCGGCTCGATCGGCAGACGCTGCACCTTGGCGGTTTTCGAATACCGGGAGATGCGGGCCGTGCCCGGATCCACCACATACCGGATGCCCGGCACCGTCAGCGAGGTCTCGGCCACGTTCGTGGCGATGATGATGCGCTGATGCGTGTGTGCCTCGAACACCCGATGCTGTTCCTTGGCGGACAGCCGCGCGAACAACGGCACGATCTCGATGGCGTCCGGGCGGCGCATATCGGCGGCGCGCGGCCCGTAATGGTGCCTCAGGGCGGCCTCGAACTCGTGGATGTCGCGCTCGCCGGAGGCGAAGACCAGGATGTCGCGGGGACCGGCCGCATGGCTGGAATGGATGACCAGCTCGGCGCAGGCGCGGGCCACGGCGGTGGGCATGTCGATTGGGGTCTCGCGCTCGCGGCCCCGGCCCTCCCGTTCGGAGGCGGTCGGTGCAGCCGACAGCTCCGCATACGCCTGTTCGCCGGGCATCGCGCCGGTTTCGAACCCGGGCACGGACCGCATCAGCGCGGGCGCGGTGCCCAGCGGCTCGTAGACGATCTGCACCGGGTAGGTGCGTCCGGACACCTCGATCACCGGCACCGGCGCGTGCAACGCGTGTTCGAAATGCTCCTGGAACTTGACCGAGTCGATGGTGGCGGAGGTGATGATGAGCTTCAGGTCACGGCGGCGGGGGAGCAGCGCCGTCAGGTAGCCGAGCAGGAAGTCGATGTTGAGGCTGCGCTCATGCGCCTCGTCGATGATGATGGTGTCGTACTGGCTCAGCTGCGGGTCGCGCTGGATCTGCGCGAGCAGGATGCCGTCGGTGACCACGCGCAGTCGGGTCTTCGGGGAGCTTTCGTCGGTGAACCGCACCTGATAGCCGATCTCGTCGCCGAGCCTGACCCCCATCTCGGAGGCGATGCGTTCGGCGACGGTGCGTGCGGCCAGTCGGCGGGGCTGCGTATGCACGATCTGATGGCCGTGCGAGCCGCGGCCGAGTTCGAGCAGGATCTTCGGCAGCTGCGTGGTCTTGCCGGAACCGGTCTGGCCGGAGACGATGACGACCTGCGAGGTGCGCACGGCCTGCGCGATCTGGTCCTTGGCCGCGCTGACCGGCAGCTCCTTCGGATACTCGAACCTCATAACCCTTCTTCCGCTTCCGCTCACCTCTGCACGCGCATCCCGCGCGCCCTACGTTCCGTGCGGCATACGGGACCGGGATTCAGGCCTGCCGCAAAATCTCAATGATACGGAAGCCCTTGGAGCTGGCGTATTTGCTCACCGCGAACCCACTGCCCAACGCTCCGGCCAGCCAGGGGATCAGCGAATCGGCGCCCAGGTTCCGCTGCACCACCAGATACGCCGCGCCGCCGGCGTTGAGCCGCGGCAGCCAGGTCATCAGCAGCGTGTGCAGCGCCTCCTTGCCGATGCGGATCGGCGGGTTCGACCAGATCGCGTCGAAGGTCGTCCCCTCGGGCATCGGTTCCGCGCCGGGCGCCTGCTGGTCGGGCAGTGGTGCGCCGGACTCGTCGGTCTGCACGACGTGCACGCGCCCGCAGCCGTTGCGTCTGGCGTTGCCGGCCGTCAGATCCAGCGCGCGTCCGTTCACGTCCACGGCCCATACGTCGGCTTCGGGCGACTCCTGGGCCATCGCAACCGCCACGGGGCCCCAGCCGCAGCCCAGATCCAGGAACGTGCCGTGTTCGGGCAGCTCGGGGGCGTGGCGCAGCAGCACCGAGGTCCCCAGATCAAGCCGGGAGCCGGAGAACACGCCGTTCGAGGTCTCCATGGCGGCCTCGAACCCGCGCAGCGTCACATGCAGCATGCGGCGCGCATCCTGCGAGGCGGGTGCCGCCGAGAAGTACTGTTCGCTCATTGTCGTCGATCCATCCTTGTCGTGTCGTGGGCGATGCCGGCCCGGACATCCGTCTAGCCGATTGTACGCCGGTGAGGGGAGGCCGCATCGGCGGTCGCCGGGTTGCACGGCCGGCGGCGGTGGCGGTGGCATGCGGGCCGTCGCCGTGCACGGCCCCGATGTTGTCGGCGTGAATACGGATAATGGGGCGTTGACCTGAACCATGACTCGACGACGATAGGTGGAATTTGGCAGAATACAACGAACTGACAGCCGAGAATGGATTGGAATCCGCGACCTTGGATGCCGTGCCGGAGGATGGCATGCGGATGCCGGAGGATGGTGCACGGTCGGCGAATGGTGAGGATTCCGGCGCGCGCCGCGACGTGCTGTCCGAACAATCGGAGGTGCTGCTCGACGACGACCGGCGCGGCTCGGGTGCCGCCGCCGACTCCGACGAGCTGTGGGAGGAGCGCGAGGGGCGCAACGCCCTGAGGCATGTCGTCGGCTTGGGCGAGATGCAGGACGTCACCGAGGTCGAATACCGCAAGGTGCGGCTGGAACGCGTGGTGCTGGTCGGCGTCTGGTCGAGCGCCGTCACCACGCAGGCCCAGGCCGAGGAGTCGCTGCGCGAGCTCGCCGCGCTCGCCGAAACCGCGGGCGCCGAGGTCTGCGACGGTCTGCTGCAGCACCGGCACCGCCCCGACGCGGCCACGTACGTCGGTTCCGGCAAGGCCAAGGAGATCGCGGGCATCGTGGCGCGCGAGGAGGCCGACACCATCATCGTGGACGACGACCTGCCGCCGAGCCAGCGCCGCGCGCTGGAGGACGTCACCAAGGTCAAGGTGGTGGATCGCACCGCCGTGATCCTCGACATCTTCGCCCAGCACGCCACCAGCCGTGAGGGCAAGGCGCAGGTGGAGCTCGCCCAGTTGCAGTACATGCTGCCGCGACTGCGCGGCTGGGGCGCATCGCTGTCCCGGCAGGCCGGCGGACGGGCGGCGGGCGCCGACGGCGGCATCGGCTCCCGTGGCCCGGGCGAGACGAAGATCGAGATGGACCGCCGCGTGATCCGCAACCGCATCGCCCGGCTGCGCAAGCAAATCGCCCAGATGGCTCCGACGCGCGACGTCAAGCGCGGGTCCCGCCGCCGGTTCGGACTGCCCACGGTCGCCGTCGTCGGATACACGAACGCCGGGAAATCGTCATTGACGAACCGACTGACCGGATCCGCGGAACTCGTGGAGAACGCGCTGTTCGCCACCCTGGACACGGCCGTGCGCCGGGCGCGGGCCAAGGACGGCCGTCTCTACGCCTATGTGGATACGGTCGGCTTCGTGCGCCGGCTGCCCACCCAGCTCATCGAGGCGTTCAAATCCACGCTGGAGGAGGTCGGCGAGGCCGATCTGATCCTCCATGTCGTAGACGGCTCGCATCCCGATCCGTTCTCGCAGATCGACGCGGTCAACGAGGTGCTCGCCGACATCGAAGGCGTGGGGAACATCCCCGTCGTCATCGCGTTCAACAAGGCCGACATGATGGACGAGGCCGCGCGCGAACGCATCGCCGCGCTCGCGCCCGAGGCGCATATCGTCTCCGCCGCCACGGGGGAGGGCATCGAGGCGCTGCGGACGCAGGTCGAGTCGATGCTGCCGACGCCGAACGTGCACGTTTCCGCGCTTCTGCCGTATACGGCCGGTTCGCTGCTGTCCCGCGTCAGGGAGTACGGCAAGGTCGAGAGCGTGGAATACCGCGGTGACGGCGTCATGCTTGAGGCCGAGGTCGACGGCGTGCTGGCCGCGCAGATCGTGGAGCAGTCGATCGGCTGACGTGCGACCGCATGGGTGGGGTGCTCGTTATGCGTCGGAACGTACCGATTATGCCCGTGAACGTGAGCAACATCACAATTCGTGGTATCGTATGTCGTTTTTGAAACGTCACGTAGTGTGGATAAAGTAAAGGTGTTGTCTAGAAGAAACCCGGGCGCTCCCCGGGGGTTTGCATTCCGCTAAGAGAGGTCGCAACATGGTGGATTCCCCCATTAAGCCCACAAAGCTCGCCATCATCGGTGCCGGAGCCGTCGGCTCCACGCTGGCCTTCGCCGCCGCCCAGCGCGGTGTGGCTCGAGAGATCGTCCTCGAGGACATCGCCAAGGACCGCGTCGAGGCCGAGGTGCTCGATATGCAGCACGGCTCCAGCTTCTTCCCGACCGTCTCCCTGCAGGGTTCCGACGACGTGGAGATCTGCCGTGACGCCGACATGGTCGTCATCACCGCAGGCGCCCGTCAGAAGCCCGGGCAGACCCGTCTCGATCTTGCCGGTGCAACCATCAACATCATGAAGTCCATCATCCCGAGCGTGGTGAATGTGGCGCCCAACGCCATCTATATGCTCATCACCAACCCGGTGGATGTCGTCACCCATGTCTCGCTCAAGCTGTCCGGCCTGCCGTCCAACCAGATGTTCGGTTCCGGCACCAATCTGGACTCCGCCCGTCTGCGCTTCCTGATCGCGCAGCAGACCGGCGTCAATGTCAAGAACGTGCATGCCTACATCGCCGGCGAGCACGGTGATTCCGAGGTTCCGCTGTGGGCGTCGGCCACCATCGGCGGCGTGCCGATGTGCGACTGGAAGCCGCTGCCCGGCCATGAGCCGCTTGACGCCGACAAGCGCGAGGAGATCCATCAGGAGGTCAAGAACGCGGCCTACCGCATCATCCAGGGCAAGGGTGCGACCAACTACGCCATCGCCATGTCCGGCGTGGACATCATCGAGGCCGTGCTGCACGACGCGAACCGCATCCTGCCGGTCAGCTCGATGCTGGACGACTTCCACGGCATCTCCGATGTGTGCATGTCCGTGCCGACTCTGATCAACCGCCAGGGCGTGAACTCGCGCATCAACACCCCGGTGTCCGACCGCGAGCTCGCCGCGCTGAAGCGCTCCGCCGAGACGCTGAAGGAGACCGCGGCCAAGTTCGGCTTCTGACAGGCCGTCCGTTATCCGTTTCCCGAGAAAGCCCCGACATATGTCGGGGCTTTCCGCGTTGAAGTATGGGCGTACCGGGCGAAGCTCGGGCTGCATGCCGTCGGTCCCACTGCGCGGTGGCCTGTCCAGTCCACGAGGATGGCGGTCTTGGTGTGCATGCTGTCGCGGGGTGATGACAACGCGTCGTTGGTGTGGCGGTATGGGGTTCCTGCCGTTTCGTATCCCGCTTATTGAGAATGATAAGCATGTTGAATTGGCTCTATATCAACGAAAACCGTTATCGATATATTGCAATTCTCAATAAAGCCGTCTATGGTGGGAGGTGGATTGGAGGAACGGGAATGGCGCATGTGCATGGAAGTGGAAGCGTGCCCGATGGGGTCTCGCCTGATGGCAGGGGGCATCAGCGCCGTCTGATGGCGACGCTGGCGCTGACCGGATCGGTATTCGTGGCGGAGGTGGTCGGCGCAATCGTCACCGGGTCATTGGCGTTGCTGGTGGACGCCGGCCACATGCTCACCGATATGTCCGTGCTGGCGGCGTCGGCGGTCACCGCGGTGCTGATGCGGCGCCGGCCGAATGGCACGCGCACGTGGGGTTGGTCCAGACTGGAGGTCATCACGGCGGCCGAGGGCGCCACGGTGCTGCTGTTCGTGGGGGTGTACGCGTTGGTGGAGGCCGGCATGCGCCTGTTCGGCGGGCGCGGCGAGGATGTGCACGATGTGCGCCTGCTGCTGTGCTTCGGCATCCTCGGCTTGGCGGCCAACTGCGGGTCGATGCTGGTGTTGGCGTCGAACCGCGAGGACAACATGAACATGAAGGCGGCGTTCCTGGAGGTGTTCAACGATGCGTTGGGTTCCGTGGCCGTGGTGGTGTCCGCCGTGGTGATGATGGTGACCGGCTGGTCAGGGTTCGATGCGGTGGCCGGTGGTCTGATCGCGTTGCTGATGATTCCCCGCGCTGTGCGGCTGCTGGTTTCGGCCGGACGAGTGTTGCTGGAGGAGACGCCCGAGGGGTTGGACCTGGATGAGGTGCGCCGTCATCTGGAGGGGGTGCCGCATGTGGTGGCCGTGCACGATCTGCACGCCAGCACCGTGGCGACCGGCATGCCGATCCTGACGGCGCATGTGGTGGTGGACCGCGATGTGACGATGCGGCAGGCCGGCGATGTGTTGGCGCGGATGCAGGATTGCCTGCGCGAGCATTTCCCGGTGTCGATCGGACACACGACCTTCCAGTTGGAGCCGGAGGGGTACGATTCCCCGAGTGCCGAACAGCTGCACGCATAGTCTGCAAGGCGTTCGGGCGGGCTTGCGATACGCGTGGGGCCCGTATGGCCGCTCGATGCCCATGCGGGCCGTCGGCTGCCCTACAGCTTGCGCAGCACGGTGACGACCTTGCCCATGATCTGGGCGTGGGTGCCGTCGATGGGGGAGTAGGCGGGGTTGTGCGGGATGAGCCAGATGTGGCCGTTGTCCTTGCGGAAGGTCTTGACGGTGGCCTCGTCATCCAGCAGCGCCGCGACGATGTCTCCGTTCTGGGCCGTGTTCTGTTCGCGAACGACCACGAAGTCGCCGTCGCAGATCGCGGCGTCCACCATCGAATCGCCATGCACCTCCAGCATGAACAGGTTGCCGGTGCCGGTCAGGCGTTCGGGCAGGCGCATGACGTCGTCGACATGCTGTTCCGCGGTGATGGGCACGCCTGCGGCGATGCGTCCGACCAGCGGCACGTCGCGCGACGCCGTGATGGATTCCGGGTTGTCCTGCGGCAGCGGGAACGGCACGATGGTGGCCGTCGGTGTGGGGGACTCCTCCTCGACCAGTTCGATGGCGCGGCCCTTGTTGGCGTTCATGCGGATAAGGCCCTTGTCGGCGAGCACCTGGAGCTGATGCTTCACCGACGAGGGGCTTTTCAGTCCGGATGCCTCGCCGATCTCCCGAAAGGATGGGGCGAAGCCGTGGGCGGCGACATGCGCCTTGATAGCGTCCAGCACCTTGCGCTGGCGGTCGGTCAGCTGTGCGCTGTCCGACTCGGGCGCAGGGGGTTTCGGGGTGGAGGGGGCGGTGCCCATGGCTGCTCCTTTCGTTGCGGTTGTTTCCAGCATAACGTGAAAACCATGTGAAATCAAACATCTGTTCGAGTTTGTGGGTTGTGGTTGTCGAACATCTGTGCGAGAATCAGAACAGATGTTCGATAGAACACATGTTCGAAAGGAATGGTGGTAGTCATGGTGATCGAAACAAGGATTGCAGACACCAATGCTGCGGCGGGGCGTCGTGCCACTGTGGGGGCGGAACATCATACGCGTGGCGCTGCGGCTGCGCGGCATGGGCGGTTGACGGTGCGCGGACGCGTGATTGCGGTGGTACTGTCCGCTCTTCTGGCATGGGGCTGCCTCGGCATGATCGGCGCACGGGACGCGCGGTCGGACTTGGGCGCCATGCAGGTGACGACGTACACGGTTCGCCCGGGGGATACGCTGTGGGTCTATGCCTCGTCGATCACGCCGGAAGGCGGCGACGTGTCGGAAACGGTGGAACAGCTGAAGGCGCTGAACAACCTCCCGTCGTCCGCGTTGCAGACAGGGCAGCGCATCGTGGTGCCGTTGGCATAGCGACACGCTTGGAATCCACCCGTTCGGGGTATTCTTGAGGCCATGCACTGTCCGTTTTGCCAAAACCCCGATACGAAGGTCGTCGATACGCGTATCAGCGATGACGGCCACTCGATTCGCCGCCGTCGTGAATGCACGCATTGCGGGAAGCGGTTCACCACCGTTGAATCCACCATGTTGCTGGTATTGAAGAATTCCGGCAATGTGGAGCCATTCGACCGCAACAAGGTCATCTCCGGAGTGCGCAAGGCCTGTCAGGGGCGCCCGATCAACGAGGACGATCTCAAGGCATTGGGACAACGCGTGGAGGAGGACCTGCGCTCCAGGGGGCTGGCCCAGGTCAGGTCCGAGGACGTGGGCCGTGCGATCCTGGAACCGCTACGCGAACTCGACGTTGTGGCGTACCTGCGGTTCGCCAGCGTCTACCAGAATTTCGATGGCCTGGAGGATTTCCAGCAGGCCATCGATCAATTGAGGATGCATCAGGCGGAATGACGCCGATCGCCGGCAGCGATCAGCGAATCACGCGTGTGCGAATCGTGCCCTCGATCGCCGCGATGGCGTCCATCGTCGCGTCGTCCGGCACCTGTGACACGTCGGTGACCACATAACCCAGCGAGCCCTGCGTGCCGAGCGACTGCGCGGAGATGTTGATGTTCGCGTCGCCGAGCACGTTGTTCATATCGGCCAGCACGCCGGGCAGGTTGGCGTGGAGGTGGATGATGCGGGCTGCGCCGGCGCAGTCGCCGAGGGCCAGCTGTGGGAAATTCACCGACAGCGACGTGGCCCCCCTGGTCCAGTAATCCTCAAGCCGCTGCGTCACGAAATGGCCGATGGATTCCTGGGCCTCCAGCGTGGAGCCGCCGATATGTGGCGTCAGCACCATATTGTCCATATCGGCCAGCGGCGTGATGAACGGATCGCCGGTCTTTTTGGGCTCCACCGGCCACACATCCACCGCGGCGCCGGACAGATGTCCCGAATCCAGATGTCGCTTCAGCGCGTCGAGATCGGCCACGAACCCCCGGGAGCAGTTGATGAAGATCGCGTCCTGCTTCATGGCGGCGAACTGGTCCTCGCCGAAGAACCCGATGTTCGACTTGCGGCCGTCCACATGCAGCGTGACCGCATCGGACTGTTCGAGCAGTTCCTCCAGGGTGTCGCAACGGTGGGCGTTGCCCAGCGCCAGCTTCTCGTCGATGTCGTAGAACACCACGCGCATGCCCAGCGCCTCGGCCAGCACCGACAGCTGTGCGCCGATGTTGCCGTAGCCGATGATGCCCAGCGTCTTGCCCCGCACTTCATGCGATCCGGACGCCGACTTGTTCCACAGCCCGTGCTTGAGATGATGGGTGTGGGCGGGTACGCGCCGCATCAGGCAGATGATGTCGCAGATCACCAGCTCGACCACGGAACGCGTGTTCGAATACGGCGCGTTGAACACGGCCACGCCGTGCGTGCCCGCATACTCCAGATCGACCTGGTTGGTGCCGATGCAGAAGCAGCCGACCGCCGAGAGACCGGGGCGGGCGTCGATGACCTTGCGCGTCACCGAGGTCTTGGAGCGGATGCCGAGCAGATCCACGCCGTCCAGCGCGTCGATCAGCTCGTCCTCGTTCAGTGCGCCCTTGAGCGTGACGACATCGAACCCATGCTTGCGCAGGGACTCGGCCGCGAACGGATGAATATTCTCCAATAACAGTGCTTGAGGCATAACCCCATGCTATAGCGGCAGTTCGGATTCGTCCGCGTTTGTCCGCAGTATAAGCAGACGCTGGGTCGGTCGGGTCATCGCCACATACAGGTCGGCCGCCGCGGTCAGGCGCGAGGGGGCCTCCTGGTCGATCGCCGCGGGCTGGACCACCATAACCGCGTCGTATTCCAGACCCTTGACGTCCTGTGTGGTGCAGACGCAGACCTGCTCGTCCCACGCGCTCTGCGCGTCAAGACGCGCGAACTCCTGCTCGCTGAACGCCTCCTGCAGCGCCGTGCGCACCGTGCCGCGGAAATCGGCGAGCCGTGTCTGCGGCACGATAACCGCCACCCGGCCCGTGCCGTCCGACGAGACGAAGCGGTCGGTCAGGGCCACCACCTGCCGTGCCACGGCGGCATGCAGCTCGGCTTCGGTCGGCACGGTCAGCCGCTCGACCGAGTCGGGCATCGTGCGCACCGCGTTCACCGTGGAGATGTACAGGCCTTCGGAACGGGCGAATCGAGACGCCAGGTCCGAAACCTCCTGCGGGTTGCGGTAGTTGATCGTCAGCTCGTTGAGGTCCCAGTTGTCCTCGCCGAAGAGCCGGTCCATCGTGTGCCGCCAGGCGCGTGTGCCGCCCAGCGCTGAGGTCTGCGCCACATCGCCCACGATCGTGAATGAGCGCGAAGGGCAGCGGCGGATCAGCATACGCCAGTCCATCGCGGTGAGCTCCTGTGCCTCATCCACCACGATGTGCCCGTACGTCCATTCGCGGTCGGCCGCGGCGCGCTGTGCGGTGAGCTCCGCATCCATGCCGTTGATCTGGTCGACGAGCATCTGCGAGGTCACGATGCCGGAGCCGATGCCGGCCTGGGCCAAGGTGTCCCGCGCGTACTGCTCCTCTTCGGCGCGCTGCGCGTCGGCGGCCGCCTTGCGGGCCGCCGCACGCGGATCGGGACCCAGCAGCTCCATGGCCTCGTCCAGGAGCGGGATGTCCGACTGGGTCAACGCGGCACCCTTGTCTCGGGTCAGCGCGGCGATGTCGTCATCGGACAACCAGGGTGCGAACCGCCGCAACTGGGCAGGCTTGGAGAACAGCTGGTCAATCAGCCACGGGCCGGTCATCGGCAGCCAGGCCAGATTCAACGTGTGCCTGACGGTGTCGTTCATGCGCAGCTGCTGCATGACGTCGCTGAGCTCCGGCTGCTCCGGGGTGTAGTCGAGCTGCTCGACGTATCGGGCGCGCAAGGCCTCCAGCATGCTGCGGACGAAGGTCTCGCGCGCCTTGTTGTGCGGCTGGCGGGTGCGCCGCGCGTCAGCGATGGCCTGTTCAACGTCGGAGGGCTTCATGGCGACCGCGAACCCGTTGATACGGACCACCGGCAGGGTACGGGGCACGCGTTCGCGCGCGGCGACGGCGTTGGCGATGGCCTTGGCCATGCGCTGCTCGCCCTTGAGCTGGGCGGCCCGGGGCGTATCGGTGGCGGTGGCGTTGAATCCGGGGATCAGGTCGGCGATGGTGCGGCTGACCACACCGGTCTCGCCGAGCGAGGGCAGGACCTGATCGATGTAGTGCAGGAACGCCGAGCTGGGGCCGATGACCAGCACGCCGGAACGGTCGAGCATGCTGCGGTGGGTGTACAGCAGGTAGGCGGCGCGGTGAAGCGCCACCGCGGTCTTGCCGGTGCCCGGTCCGCCCTGGACGACGACGGCATGGCCGAGGTCGGAACGGATGATGCGGTCCTGTTCGGCCTGGATGGTGGCCACGATATCGGTCATCTTGCCGGTGCGCCGCGAGCTCAGCGAGGCCAGCAGCGCGCCCTCGCCGGTCAGCGTGCCGGCGGACGAGGCCTTGCCGACCTGCTCGGAATGCACGTCGAGCACCTCATCCTCCACGCCCACCACCTCGCGGAAGTTCAGCGTGATATGGCGACGCATGACGATGTCACCGTGGTGCGATGGGGTCGCCTCGTAGAACGGGCGGGCGGCCTCCGCTCGCCAATCCGTCAGGATCGGCTCATGCGTCTCGCTGGACAGGCCGATGCGCCCGATGTAGCGGCGCTCGCCGGCGGTGTTGTCGAGCCGGCCGAAGATCAGGCGGTCCTCCACGGCACGCAGCTGCGTCAGACGGTCCTCGTACATGGTGGCGAACGAATCGCGCTCGGTGCGCTGGGTGGGGGAGCCGTGCGAACCGGCGGCCCTGACGGCGTCAAGCCGTGCGCGAGCCTGCGCGCGCAGGGCGTCGAGGCGACCGTAGGCGCGGTCGACGGCGTGCTGCTCCTCCTGCAACTGTTCGGCGTAACCCGGCATATGTACTGTCCCTTCCTCCGAAAACTCAGGCAATCCAATGTACCGCAAGGCCGCTACGAATCGTCCGGACTGCGGCGAGCGACGCCTGTGAGGCGGCCCGCCGCGGCGTCTGTCTCGCCGATATGCGTCCTCAAGTGGGAAAACCATCGGAAAAGGGTAAGTGTTTTGTGGATAAGTGGGGTTTTGTGGAAAGTCGTGGGGTAAAGTGGTGAAGCGACCCAGGTCGGAGTGTACCCAATGCCAGGCTGAAGGAGGTGGGGCTGTGAATGACGACGTCTTTGCACAGCAGCAACCTCCCGCAGGCGGGGATGACATGGATATGCTGCAGCTGCCGCCGTTGCTGCTGGGCACGTTCACGCCGAAGATCGACGCGAAGGGACGCATGGCGTTGCCGGCCAAGTTCCGTTCCATGCTCGGCCGCGGCGTGGTGCTGGCCCGAGGCCAGGAACGGTGCGTGTATCTGCTGCCGATCAGCCAGTTTCGGCATATGGCCATGCAGATCCAGCGTGCGTCGGTGGGGGACAAGGACACCCGCGACTACCTGCGCGTGTTCCTGTCGGGCGCGTCCGACCAGGTGCCCGACAAGCAAGGCCGTGTGCTGGTGCCGCAGATTCTGCGGGATTATGCGGATCTGGGGGAGGACATTGTGGTGATTGGCGTGGGCACGCGTGCCGAGATCTGGAACCGCGAGGCGTGGCAGACGTATCTGGCGGAGAAGGAGCAGCGCTACTCCGATATCGAGAACGACGTACTACCGGCGGTGGAATTCTGATGAACGACTATGCAACCATCCATCAACCCGTGCTGCTCGAACGCTGTGTCGAGCTGGTCGCGCCGGCGCTGGACCATGACGGCGCCGTGGCCGTGGACTGCACCCTGGGATTGGCCGGACATACCATCGCGTTCCTCAAGGCCTCGCCCCGGGCGCGTCTGATCGGCATCGACCGGGACGCCCAGGCGCTGGCGATGGCCACCGAACGCGTGCGCGCGGAGGGCCTGGCGGACCGGTTCACCCCGGTGCATGCCGCGTTCGATGCGTTCTCGCAGGTGCTGGACGACGTCGGCGTGAGGCGCGTGGACGCCGTGTTCATGGACTTGGGGTTGTCGAGCCTGCAGATCGACGAGACGGAGCGAGGGTTCTCGTACAGCCACGATGCGCCGTTGGATATGAGGATGGACGTGTCGCAGCCGTTGACGGCCGAACGCGTGCTCGCGGAGTATGACGAGCCGGCGTTGACGCGGATCTTCAGAACGTACGGCGAGGAGCGGTACGCCCGGCAGATCGCCCGGCGGATCGTCCAGCGGCGGGACAGGGAGCCGTTGCGCACATCGGCGCAGTTGAGCGCGTTGGTGGACGAGGTGATCCCGCAGGCGCATCGGCCCGCGGGCAATCCGGCCAAGCGGGTGTTCCAGGCATTGCGCATCGAGGTGAACGGCGAGCTGGACAAGCTGGCGTCCACGCTGCCGCAGGCCGCGAACCGGCTGGCCGTGGGCGGCCGTCTGGTGGTGGAGTCGTACCATTCGCTGGAGGACAAAACCGTCAAGACGTTCATGGCGCAGGGACTGGTGGCCGATGTGCCTCCGGGCCTGCCGGTCATCCCTCCCGACGCCCAGCCGTTCTTCAGGGATCTGACCCGAGGCGCGGTCAAGGCCGATGAAGGGGAGATTGCGCATAACCCGCGTTCCGCATCCGTCCGGTTGCGGGGCGTGGAACTGACGCGACCGATTCCGCAGCGATGGCGGCGCACCTTCGCGTCCGCCGCGGAGCCGCGACACTATGAAGGGGGACGATGATGGCTGCACAGGCACGAAGCGTGCATTCCTCGGCGGCGCCCGCGGGACGCCCGGACCGGGACGGCGCGCCGCAGTCGCGTCCGCAACTGCACGTGGCCAACGGTCAGCGGGCCGGGGCCGGCTCGGCGGCGCGCGGTTTCAAACGTCTGCTGGAATGGACCAGGACGAAGACCACGCCGCTGCTGCACATCACCATCGCCATCGTGTTCCTGGTCGGCACCCTGTTGGGGGCGTTGGCCTTGCGCACGCAGATGGTCGAGATCTCCTTCGAATCCAGCCAGGTGCAGACGCGGATCGAGCGGTTGAGCCAGGACGTGGAGGAGCGCCAGACGCAGCTGGACATGCTGAAGGCGTCATTGCCGGAACGTGCGCAGGAGATGGGCATGGTCCCGCAGGAGGGATCCATCTCCATCGATCTGAACGGATATCAACCCAGTGAAGGTGGAACGCAATGAGACGCGGACAGATGAGGGCCGGCAGGTATAGCGGGTTCGCCAAGCGGTGCATGGCCATCGGTGTCATTCTGGCGTTCATGGCCGTGGCGTGCCTCGGGCGGCTGATCGGCATCCAGCTGCTGGACGGTCGTTCCACCGCGCAGGCGGCCACCCAGAGCCGCACCACCACGGTGCCGATCAGTGCCAAGCGCGGGCGGATCCTGGACACCAATGGCAACGTGCTTGCCCAGAGCGTCGAGCGGTACACGCTGCTCGCCGACCCCTATGCGGCCTCGCTGTTCGAACCGGTGGCCTGCGGGTCGAACCAGGCCAAGTCGCTGGGGTACTGCCACCAGATCGACGACCAGCCCGTCGGCGCCACCGGCGCGGCCGCCGTGGCGCGTCTGCTGGCCACGGTGCTGGACGGTGTGAACGCCATGGAACTCGGCGCCAAACTGGATGGCGTGAGCCGGTACCAGGTGATCCAGCGGGACATCACCCCCGAGCTCAAGCGCAAGATCGACGACTTGCATCTGGCCGGCGTGGTGTGGTGCGAGCTGAGCAGCGACCGCATCTACTCCACGGGCACCCAGCTGGGTGCGTTGCTGGGCGGTGTGGACGACGAGGGCAACGGCGTCAATGGCATCGAACAGATGATGAACGACGAGCTGACCGGCACCGACGGATACGAGGTGTATCAGCAGGGCAACGGCGGCGAGCAGATTCCGGGCACGATGACCGACTCCGAGGCGGCCGTGGACGGCAGCGATGTGACGCTGACGATCGATCAGGACGTGAACTGGTACGTCAAGAAAGTGCTGCGGGAAGGCAAGGAGGAGTTCGGGGCGGCCTGGGCCATCGGCGTGGTGCAGGACTTTCAGACCAACGAGATCATCGCCCTGGAGGACACCGACGAGATCGAGGCGGGCAGCGACGACGCCAAGCTCAACGTCTCCCAGGCGGTGAGCGAGACCTTCGAGCCCGGGTCGATCGGCAAGGTCATCACCATGGCCGGACTGCTGCAGACCGGTCTGCACAAGGCCACCGACCAGTTCACGGTGCCGTACAGCATGACCAAGAACGGCCAGGAGTTCCACGACCCCACCAATCATGGCAGCGAGCATTGGACGCTGGCGGGCATCCTGCAGAACTCCTCCAACGTCGGCATGGTGATGGCGGCGGAGAACTACACCAACGAGCAGCGCTACGAGTTCCTGACCAAGTTCGGCATCGGACAGTCCACCGGGCTGGACCTGCCCGGCGAATCCGATGGCATGCTGGCCGGCGCCGACGCCTGGGACGGCCGTACCCGGGACACGGTGCTGTTCGGACAGGGGTACACGGTGAACGCGCTGCAGCTGACCAACGTGGTGGCCACCATCGCGAACAAGGGCGTGCGGCATCAGCAGTCGCTGATCAAGTCGGTGACCGACGCGCAGGGGCGCGTCACCTCCGAGGAGCACGGGGACGCCGTGCGCGTGATCGACGAGCAGGTGGCGGCGGATGTGCTCAACGCCATGGAGTCGGTGGCCGAGGAATACGACAACGTCGCCAAGGTGGACGGCTACCGCGTGGCCTCGAAGACCGGCACCGCCGAGGTCGCCGGCGCGGACGGCCGTCTGACCTCGATCGTGTGCGACTGGTCCGGCATCATCCCCGCCGACAACCCCCGCTTCGTGGTCACCGTGGTGATCAAGGATCCGCAGAAGGGCGGATTCGGCGGTCTGACCGCCGGCCCGTTGTTCGCCAGGATTGGTGAATTCCTTATGCAGAAATATGAGGTGGCTCCTTCGTCTCCGCGTACCGATGCTATTCCGGTGGATTGGTGAATTCGCTGGAGGAAAGGCTGGGCCGATGAGTGTGGTGAGCGGTTCCGGTGCATGCCGGATGACGTTGGGGACCTTGGCTTCCCGGTACGGATATGAGCTGGTGCCGCCGTCCTCGGAGGGTGTGACGGTGACCTCGCTGGCGGATGAGGTCGATTCGGTGATCCCCGGTTCGTTGTATGTGCCTGCGGGGTCGGTGAATATGGAGCGGTTGGAGCACGCCGCCATGCGCGGCGCGTATGCGGCCTTGGTGCCGCAGGCGTTGCGCGGGGCGGTCGACAGGTTGTCGATGCCGCTGGTGCTGGGGGAGTGCGATGACGCGCGTCTGGCCGCGATGGCTCAGGAACTGACGGGCGCCAAGACGTTGGCGATGTTCGCCTGCTACGGCGAGGAGGCCGGGCGAGTGCAACGGCAGGTGGAGCAGTTGTCCGAATTCCTGCATGTGCTCGGCAATCCGGTCGGCGTGATCAGCGCGGCGGATACGCAGTCGTTGGAGCAGTACATCGGGTTGCACTATCCGTTGGGGGTTCTGGATGTGCAGCGTGTGCTGTCGGTGTGCGCGGAGGATGGCGCGAACGCCGTGATCGTGTCCATGGACGAGCGGACGTTGCGGCGCGGCGCGCTGCATGCGGTGGGTCTGGACGTGTTCGGTGTCGATGACGTGCCCGACTCCCGTCTGCGCGAGGCCTGCGCGACGGCGTGCGACCGGTACGGTTGCGTGATGGACGAGCGCGGCAAGGCGGTGGGCAGAACCGCCGAGTCCGATGCGTTGGCGCGCCAGGCCGACGAGGGCGAGCACGGCGGATCGTGGGAGGTGCTGTCATTGGCCATCGCCATGGCCATGGCGGCCGGTGTGCGCCGTGCGAATATCAGGAGCGCGTTGCGCGTGTCCAGGGAACTGTCCTGAGGGAGAGGAACGAATATGGCTGTGGAATCCACGATGATGCCGATGACGCTGTCCGAGATCGCCGAGACGGTCGGTGGCGGTCTGGTCATCCCGGAGGGCGTTGCCGCCACACCGCAGACCGTGGCGACCAGTGCCGTCACCGATTCCCGCGAGGTCGGTGAGGCGGGCGTCTTCGTCGCCATCGCCGGGGAACGGGTGGATGGCCACGATTTCGTGGGGCGCGCCGCGCAGAGCGGCGCCGCCGTGGCGTTGGTGGCGCATCAGGTGGACGCCCCGATGGCGCAGATCGTCGTGCCGGACACGGTGGCCGCCCTGGGAGCCTTGGCGCAGCACAACATCGAACGTCGCCGCGCACTGGACACGCCGTTCACCATCGTCGGCATCACCGGCTCGGTGGGCAAGACCACCACCAAGGACATGCTGGCCGCGCTGCTTGGATCGATGGGGGAGACGGTTGCCCCCGTCGGCTCGTTCAACAATGAGATCGGCCTGCCGTTGACCGCGTTGAAGGTCGGCCCGGACACCAGGTACCTGGTGGCGGAGATGGGCGCCAATCACGTCGGGGAGATCGCCCGACTGGCCACCATCGCGCCTCCGGACATCGCCGTGGTGCTGAAGGTCGGCGTGGCCCATCTGGGCGAGTTCGGCTCGGTGGAACGCATCGTGGAGGCCAAGAGCGAAATCGTGCGCGGCCTGGCCGACGGCGGCGTGGCCATCCTCAATGCCGATGATGAGCGCGTGGCCTCCATGAGCGCCCAGGCGCCGGGAGAGGTGCTGTGGTTCGGCGTGCAGGACGAGCGGGCCCTGGCCTCCGGCTGCTCGGCGCGTGACATCGGCACCGATGCCTTGGACCGTCCCCGCTTCACGTTGTCCACGCCCGATGGCGCCGCCACGGCGGTGCGCTTGGGCATCTGCGGACGCCACAACGTCATGAACGCGTTGGCGGCGGCCAGCGTGGCATTCCGACTGGGCATGCCGCCGGCTCGCATCGGCGAGGTGCTGGAGGGCCTGACGCGCATCAGCCCCCATCGCATGGCGGTGTCGACCGTCGAGCGCGGCGGTGCCTCCTTCACCCTGATCGACGACTCGTTCAACGCGAACCCCGATTCGATGCGCGCGGGTCTGGACGGCCTGATGGCGTGGGGCGCCGGGGAACAGACCGCGCCGTACCGTGTGGCCGTATTGGGCGCCATGCTGGAGCTGGGCGCGAACGATCTGGAGCTGCATCGCGGCGTGGGCGAATACGCCGCCCGGTGCGGCGTGGACGCCGTCGTGGCCGTCGGCGGCACCGCCGACGCGCATCTCGACGCGCTGGCCGAAGCGGTTGCGCAGGGGGCAAAGCGCGCGCAAACGGGCGCGACCCCGGCGCACCCGTCGATAGACTGGGTGCATGACGCAGATCAGGCCGATGCCGCGGTCGTTCGTCTGGCGCGGGAGCACGGGAATGCCGTGGTGCTGCTCAAGGGGTCTCACGTCTCCGGGTTGAGCGCGTTGGCCGAACGATGGGCCGCATAGCGGCCGGATGGACTGGGAAAGGGAATATGACGCGAATGGAGTACCGCAGGTGATTGCACTCATTATCGGAATTCTGGTCTCACTGGTAGTGACGATCGTCGGCACGCCGCTGCTGATCAGGCTGGTCCACAAGCTGCACTACGGCCAGTACATCCGGCAGGATGGTCCCCAGTCGCATCAGGTCAAGCGCGGCACCCCGACGCTGGGCGGCGTGGTGATCAACCTGGCGATCGTGTGCGGCTGGCTGGCTTCGGCCATCTACCGGCATATCGTATCCGGCGAGGCGTTCTCGCTGTCGGCCATGCTCGTGCTGTTCGCCATGCTGTCCATGGGCGTGCTGGGCTTCATCGACGACTTCGCCAAGGTGCGCAAGAAGCAGAACGAAGGCCTGTCCGTGGCGGGCAAGTTCATTGGGCAGTTCATCTTCGCCACCCTGTACGCGGTGCTGGCGCTCATCATCCCCACCCGGTCCGGGTTCCCCAGCGCCCAGGCGGGCATGAGCTTCATCGAGGAGCCGTTCTTCAGCTTCGAATTCGCGGGCAGGATCGTGGCGACCGTCCTGTTCGTCATCTGGGTCAACTTTCTGATGACCGCCTGGACGAATGCGGTCAACCTGACCGACGGGCTGGACGGGCTGGCCACCGGCTCGTCGATGATCGCATTCGCCGGATACGGCGTGATCGCGTTCTGGGAGAGCTACCATCTCAAGGGAGCTGGCCATGAGGGGTTCGCCTACGCGGTCTCCGACCCGCTGGACCTGACCATCATCGCGCTGTGCGCCGCGGTGGCCTGCTTCGGTTTCCTCTGGTACAACTCGAACCCCGCCACCATCTTCATGGGGGACACCGGCTCGCTGGCTCTGGGCGGGCTGTTCGCGGCGATGTCCATCGCCACGCACACCGAGTTCCTGGCCATCATCGTCGGCGGTCTGTACGTCATCGAGGCGATGTCCGACGTCATCCAGGTCGGCTATTTCAAGCTGACGCACAAACGCGTGTTCAAGATGGCGCCGATCCACCACCATTTCGAGTTGCTCGGCTGGACCGAAGGCAAGGTGGTGGTGCGGTTCTGGATGGTTGAACTCATCTTCGTGCTGGTCGGCCTCGTAGTGTTCTACGGCGACTGGGTGGCACGGTCCGGTCTGGTGTGAGGCCCGTGCGTGCAATGGGCCGCGGGCATGGGAGGACAATGAATATGCAGAGGAACGATTGGTCGGGCATGACGGTGGTCGTGGCCGGTCTGGGCGTGTCCGGGCGGAGCGTGGCCGAGGTGCTGGCGCCGCGCGTGGCGCGGGTGATTACGGTGGACGAACATCGGCCCGAGGCGGATGTCCATGCGTTCGACGACGTGGACTGGACCGGGGTCGACCTGGTGGTGACCTCGCCGGTGTTCAATCCGCGCACCCCGTTCATCCTGGAGGCGCAACGCCGGTCCATCCCGGTGATCAGCGAGGTGGAGTTGGCCTGGCGGCTGCGCGTGGACAGCGACCGGACCGGCGCGCCCGCGGCATGGATCGGCATCACCGGCACCAACGGCAAGACCTCGACCACGGAGATGACCTCGCAGATGCTCAACGCCTGCGGGTGGCACGCGCCGGCCGTGGGCAACATCGGCAAGGCCGTGTCGCATGCCGCCGTCGACGCCTCCTACGATGCGCTGTGCGTGGAATTAAGCTCGTTCCAGCTGCATTTCACCGATTCGCTGGAACTGGACTGCGCGGTGATCACCAACTTGGCTGTGGACCATCTGGATTGGCACGGCGGCATGGACCGGTACGCCGCCGATAAGGCGAAGGTCTATCACCGCGTCAAGCGAGCCCTGGTCTACAACGCCGACGACGCGCGCGTCACCGAACTGGCCCGGCGGGCGCAGCCGGCCGACGGATGCCGAATGGTGGGGTTCACCCTGCACGCGCCCGATGAGGGGCAGATCGGCATCAGCGACGGTTGGATTGTGGACATGAGCGGCGTGGCGGGTACTCCCGCCGGACAGGCGCTGCGCATCGCCCAGGTCCGCGACTTCCCGCACCTGTGCGAGCCGGACGGTACGGTATACCCGCATCTGCTGGCCGACGCGCTGGCGGCCCTGGCGCTGGTGCTGGGATTGGGCGCCAATCTGGATCATGCCGTGCAGGCGTTGCGCGACTTCACCCCCGGAGGCCACCGCATCCAGACCGTGGCCGTCCGGCACACCGCCGAAGGCGATATCCGTTTCGTGGATGATTCCAAGGCGACCAACGCCCACGCGGCCGCGGCGTCCCTGGGCAGTTTCGGTTTCAAGAGCGTGGTGTGGATCGCGGGAGGCCTGGCCAAGGGCGGAAGGTTCGAACAGCTGGTGGCCGATCAGGCGGCGCGCATCAAGGCGGCCGTCATCATCGGCGCGGACCAGCTCCTGATGACCGAGGCCTTCGCCGCCAGCGCCCCCGATATTCCGCTGACCCTCATCGACCCGTCGGACAACGAGACCGTGATGCGGCGTGCCGTCGAGGCGGCCGGCGCCTACGCCTCCCCGGGCGATGTGGTGCTGATGGCCCCGGCCTGCGCATCCATGGACCAGTTCGTCTCCTACGCCGACCGAGGCGACCGGTTCGCCGAGCAGGCTCGGGAATGGGTGAGCACCCATGCCGAAGCCTAGACAGATTCGTTCCGCATCCTCGGACCGCTCGAAGGGTACGGGAAAACCGAGGAAACGAGAGGCGGCGGAGGGGTTCCAGCGGTATACGGGCTGGCGCAGCCTGCTCAACCCGCTGTGGTGCTACCACGGCTTCCGGGTGGCGGTGCTCGCGCTCACCTGCTTCGGTGTGATCATGGTGTTCTCCAGCTCGTCCGTGGATATGGTCTCCCAAGGCGCGTCCCCGTGGCGGCAGGCGCTCAGCCAGGGCGTGTACTGCGTGATCGGATTGGTGATGGCCTTCATCGCCATGCACGTGCGCTGCCCGATCTACCGCCGACTGGGCATTGCGGGCATAGGCTTTTCGATGGTGCTGCAGGCGCTGACGCTGACGCCTCTGGGCATCACCCAATACGGCAACACCGGATGGATCGGCATCCCCGGCGTGTTCACGCTGCAGCCCGCCGAGGTCATGAAATGCGCGCTGTGCATCTGGCTTCCCTCTGCCATGATCGCCGCACGCAAACGGTATGAGCGCGAGGGCGTCAAGGCGTATCTGGCTCCCGGGATCGTGTATTTCGTATGCCTGGGACTGGTCATGCTGGGCAAGGATATGGGCACCGGCATGATCATCGTGGCCATCGGCATCGTGGCGTTCCTGATCGGCGGATTCCCGATGAAATGGCTGCTCGCCGGCATGGCCGTGGTCGGTGCGGCCGCCGCGGCGTTCGTGATCTCGAGCCCGAACCGATTGAACCGAGTCCTCGCCGCCTACACGGCCTGCACCGGTTCGGACGCGCAGGACGTGTGCTACCAGTCCATCCACGCCCGCTACGCCATCGCCTCGGGGGGACTGCTCGGCGTGGGCATCGGCAACTCCCGCGAGAAATGGAACTACCTGCCAGCCGCCCATAACGATTTCATCTTCGCGATCATCTGCGAGGAGACCGGATTCATCGGCGGGGCGCTGGTGATCCTGCTGTTCGTGGTCATCGGATGGTGCCTGATCGCCATGGCGCTGCAGATGCGGGACCGGTACGCCTCGATGGTGCTGATCTGCATCGCCGCCTGGCTGGTGGGGCAGGGGCTGGTCAACATCGCCGTGGTCGTCGGCCTGCTGCCGGTCATGGGCGTGCCGATGCCGTTCGTCTCGGCGGGCGGCTCCTCGCTGATCATGTGTCTGGCGGCGGCGGGAGCCGCGGTGAGCATGATGCGGGAGCACCCGCAGGTCAAGGCCGAGCGGGTCAAGGCGTGACGCGCGGACATGGACATTGCGGGCAGGAACCGCTGCCGAATGCCCTGCCGGGGCCTGCCCGTGGACTAAGCTCGTATGCTATGAGCAATCGAATGCACCGCATCGTATTGGCCGGCGGCGGTACGGCCGGACATGTCAACCCGCTGCTGGCGGTGGCCAACGCCATCAGGGCCAAGGATCCCTCGGCGGATATCGCGGTGATCGGCACGGCGGTCGGCCTGGAGCGCGACCTGGTCCCGCAGGCGGGATTCGAACTGGAAACCATCGAGAAGGTGCCGTTCCCTCGCCGCCCCAATATGGCCGCGCTGCGGTTCCCGATGGCCTGGAAGCGGGAGACGGCCAGGACCAGGCAGATTCTGGAACGTCATCAGGCCCAGGTGGTGGTGGGTTTCGGCGGATACGCCTCCGCCCCGGTGTACGCGTCGGCGCATGCCATGCGGATCCCGATTCTGATCCACGAGCAGAACGCGCGCGCCGGCATGGCCAACAAGCTGGGCGCCCGTTGGGCCGACTACATCGGCACCGCATACGAGGGAACGGGACTGAAGGCGCGTCGGGATGCCGTGATCGAACGGGTGGGGCTCCCGTTGCGGCCGGCCATCGCGCAGCTGTGCGAGCGGCTGGAATCCGACCGTGAGAGCGCCCGCCGTCAGGCGGCGGAACAGCTGGGACTGGACGCGAATCGTCCGGTGGTGGTGGTGACCGGCGGCTCGCTGGGCGCCGCCAACATCAACCGCGCCGTGGCGGCCTCGGCCTCATCGTTGCTGCAGCACGCGCAGATCGTGCATCTGACCGGTAACGGCAAGGCGGACGAGGTGCGTGAACTGGTCTCGGTCAGCGCGGGGGATGCGGCCGTCACCGGGTTGGACGCCTCGCACGCCGGGGAAGGGGACTACCATGTGGCCGAGTATCTTGAACGCATCGACCTGGCGTTCGCCTGCGCCGACCTGGTGATCTGCCGTTCCGGCGCGGGCACGGTGAGCGAGCTGACGGCGTTGGGCCTGCCGGCGATCTACGTGCCGCTGCCGATCGGTAACGGCGAGCAACGCTTCAACGCGCAACCCGTGGTGCAGTCGGGAGGCGGCATGATGGTGGCCGACCGCGAATTCACCAAGGAATGGGTGATCGACCATGTGCCGGGCTTGCTGGCCGACAGCGGCCGTCTGTCCGGATTCGCCGAAGCCGCATGGCGTTACGGCATCCGCGACGCCGCCGAGGCCATGGCCTGCCGCGTGCTGGAGGCGGCGGAGCGTCAGGCCGCGTAGCGCAGGGGAAAACGCAGAACCAGAAACAGTGCAGGAAGGACTTCCAGTGTCAGAACAATCAGCCGTCGAGGCAACCATCGAGCTCGATCCGACCCGTCCGGTCTTCGGTCCCGACGAGCGGATCGGCGATCTGGGTCGGACACATTTCATCGGCATCGGCGGCGCCGGCATGAGCGTGCTGGCCGAGATGCTGCACGAGCAGGGCGTCGTCGTCGACGGATCCGACCGCGAGCCAAGCCCCAAAACCGATCGGCTGCAGTCGTTGGGCGTCGCGGTCCAGTTCGGGCAGCGCGCGCAGAACGTGGCCGGCGCGGCAACCGTGGTCTATTCGAGCGCCATCAAGCCGGACAATCCGGAGATTGTGGCGGCGCATGCGGCCGGTGCCCGCATCGTGCACCGCAGCGACATCCTCGCCCTGCTGATGGCCGCCAAACGGGCCGTCACCGTGGCTGGCGCGCACGGTAAGACCACCACCAGCTCGCTGCTCGCCCACATTCTGGTCAACGCGGGAACCGGGGAGCTCGCCGACCCCAGCTACGCCATCGGCGGCTCCATCCAGTCGCCGGACGGCACGAACCGTGACGGCGGCCATGCCGGACACGGCGCGGTGCTGGTGGCGGAGGCCGACGAATCCGACGGCAGCTTCGCCAAGTACCGTCCCTCCATCGCCATCGTCACCAATGCGGAACCCGACCATCTGGACCATTACGGCACGGCGGACCGATACCACCGGGCCTTCGTCGACCACATCGGCCACGCGAGGGACGCGGTCGTCATGTGCGCCGACGACGAAGGCTGCCTGGAGGTCCTGCGGGCCGTGGACGCGGACGTCGCCGGACGGGTCGTGGTCTACACCACCCAGGATCCCGATACGCTGGGCGACCTCAACGGCGCGGTTGCGGTCCGCATCGAATCGGAGCGGGAACGCGAGCGCACCGGCCGCGAATGCTTCACGCTGCGCATCCCTCCGGCGTTGGCCGACGGCGCGGAGCTGGAGGTGCCCGTGGAACTGTCCATCCCGGGCATCCATAACGCGCGCAACGCCGCCGCCGCCATCATCGCCGCGGGGATGCTGGGCATGCCGTACGAGCGGGCCGCACGGGCCGCCGCCTCGTTCCTGGGTGCGGCGCGACGCTTCCAGGTGTGCGGGTGCGTGAACGGGGTCACCGTCGTGGACGACTACGCCCACCATCCCACCGAGATCGCCGCGCTGCTCGACGCGGCCCGGCGCCGGTATCCGCAATCCCGCATCCATGTGCTGTTCCAGCCGCACCTGTACTCGCGCACCCGGATCTTCGCCGAGCAGTTCGCACAGGCGCTGTCGAAGGCCGACGACGTGATCGTGGCCGGTATCTTCCCCGCCCGCGAGAAGCAGGAGGACTTCCCCGACGTCTCGGCCTCGACCATCGTCCAGGCCGCGGACGCGGACCGTTGCGCGGATGCGGGGGAGTGGATCCGCGCCGTCGAGGATATGCGGCAGGCCGCCGTGCGCATCCTCGACACCGTCCGGACGGGGGATGTGGTGATCACCGTCGGCGCCGGCGACATCAACCGGATGGACGACGTGCTGCTGCGCGAGCTGTCGGCGCGCGTCGGCGGGATGGAATCCTGATGGCGGGGCGACGGGTCGTCTCCGGTGCGGTGGACCGCAAGCCGGCGGCTGCGCCCGCACGTTCGGCGCGCTCCGTGCGATCGACGGAGTCGTCCCCGAAACGCAGCGGGCAATCCGATCCCGGTGAATTCGTCGACGTCAGGCGCCTGCAGGGCGAGGACCTTGTCGCCAAGACGCTGAACCAGACCCGCGGGCAGCTCGGCGTGGTTACGCGTCCGAAGGTCGTGGATTTCCGCGCCCGTCTGAAGGAACGCCGCAAGGCGACCGCGCGCGTGATTCTCCTGCGGGCGGTCGCCGTAACCGCCGCGCTGGCCGCCGTGGCCGCCTTGGTCTGGCTGCTGTTCTTCTCCCCGGTGTTCCGGCTGGAAACCGGCGGCATCCAGGTGTCCGGCGGCAACGAATGGGTCAGCGAGGAGCAGATCATGCAGATCGCCGGCAAACAGACCGGCAAATCGCTGCTCCTGGTCTCCAGCGACGACGTCATCGACCAGCTGGACGACATCCCCGGCGTCACCGAGGCCAAGGTGAGCAGGCAGTTCCCCAACCGTCTGCGCGTGACGGTCCGGGCCCAGCGGCCCGCCGCCATGCTGCGCGCCTCGGACGGGTCCATGACCGCGGTCGACAGCGAGGGGCGCGTGCTCAATTCCGTCGGGAACGTATCGGTGGAAGGCATTCCGGTGGTGGATGTCGGCGATGTCGACCAGGGGCTGTCCGACCAGGCGGTGCACGAGACCCTGTCGATCCTGGGACGACTGGACGAGTCGATGCGGCAGCGTATCTCCTCGGTGAGCGCGCAGACGAAGGATTCGATCACCACGGTGCTGGATGGCGGCAACTACACCATCGTCTGGGGCGACTCCTCTGACCTGAAACTGAAGAAGGCCGTGGTCGACAAGATTATCAACGACCCCAACGTCATCGGGGACAAGCACCAGGTGGACGTCTCCGCACCGCTGCGCCCCATCATCAAGTAGCTTCGGCGGGGCATGCCCGGCAGGCGTGCCCCGCCCCTCGGAGGAAACCGGGGGGCGGGGGCGGGATGATGCCGAATCCTTAGCGGGGCCGGGCCATCACCGCCGTATCGAGCGGGATGGTCACCGGGCCGTCGTTGGTCAGCGACACCCGCATATGGGCGGCGAACCGGCCCTCCCGGACGGTGAGCCCATGCCCGCGCAGCGCCTCGTCAAGGCGTAGCCAGACGTCCCGCGCATGGTCGGGCTGCCCGGCCGCCACGAAACTCGGACGGTTGCCCCGCCGCACATCGCTGTACAGCGTGAACTGGGAGATGGACAGCACCTCGCCGCCCACGTCGAGTACCGAGCGGTTCATCCTGCCCTCGTCGTCATCGAAGATCCGCAGATTGGCGATCTTGCGGGCCGTCCAATCGATCTGCTCGGGTTCGTCGTCATCGCTGACCGCAACCAGCAGCACCAGTCCGGGGCCGATCCGCTGCGGTTCGAAGGAGGCGTCCGGCTCGCCGGTTGCCGCGTCGATCACGTCCACACCGGCTGAACTCACGCGTTGAATGACCACTCTCATACCGGCCATCATACCTGCTTCGGCGCGGATAAGGCGGGCGCCCCGGTCCGTGAAGGAACCGGGGCGCCCGCTGTTTTCGGAAGGAGGGAGGGACGTGTTAACGGGTCTCGGTGGCCTGCTTCAGGGCGGGGACCACGGAGACGGCCGGGGTCAGACGCGGGATGAACGTGCACTGCAGCGCGTGGTACAGGTCGGACTTGCCGGGCCATACGGTGCCGATGACGTGGTTGTCCTTGTCCAGCTGGTGGAACCAGGAGCCGTGCTCATGGTCGATGAGGTATTCGTCGATGTACCGCCAGAACGTGGCGTACCAATCCTTGTACTCCTGCTTGTCGGTCACGGTGGCCAGCACGGCGGAGGTGTTCACGGATTCGGCGAGCGTCCAGTGCATGCGGTCGGTGACCACGGGGCGGCCGTTCCAGTCGGTGGTGTAGGCCAGGCCCACGGTGCCGTCGGTGTTCCAGGCGTCCTCGAGCGCGCGAGCGAACAGGTGTTCGGCGGCGTCGATCAGCGCGGCCTTCTGCTCGTCGGTGCGGCTGCAGCTGGTGGCGAACTGGGTGATCAGGCGGGCCCATTCGATGCCGTGGCCGGGCGTGGCGCCGTACGGCTTGAACTGGTCGTCGGGCTTGCTGCGGTTGAACTCCAGGTCCGGGGTCCAGTCGGCGGTGAAGTGCTCCGGGATGCGCCACGAGTTGTGCGACGCCCAGTCGACGACGTGGTCGATGATGCGGCCGGCGCGGGTGCGATAGGTCTCGTCGCCGGTCACGTCCGCCACGGCCAGGAACGCCTCGACGGTGTGCATGTTGGCGTTGATGCCGCGGTACGGATCCAGCTCGGTGAACTCGGTGTTCCAGGTGTCCACGGCTAGGCCGTGCTCCTCGTCCCAGAAGTGCGCGTTGTAGGTGTCGAGCGCTTCGGAGAGCAGTTCCTTGGCGCCCGGGCGTCCGATCAGCGTGGCCGAGGTGGCGGCCAGGATGACGAAGGCGTGCGTGTAGCAGACCTTGCCCGCCTCGGGGGTGCCGTCCGCGGTGATGGACGGATACCAGCCGCCGTTCACATCATCATGCAGCGGCCCGCGCAGGCCGTCGAGCGCCTTGTCAACGAGCTCCTCGGCGTCTGGCTCGCCGTGGATGGCGCCGAGCGTGTAGACGTGCGCCATGCGGCAGGTGATCCAGGTCTGGATGCCGTGGGAGGGGTCGGGGTTGCCGCGATCGTCCAGCCAGGTGGAACCGCCGTTCGGGGCGGGGAAGCGGTGTCCGAAATGCAGCAGTTCGTTGCTTTCGGCCTCAAGCAGGTCGTGGTTCTCCGGCGAGCCGAAGACATAGGCTTCGGGCGCGTAGGCGGCGGTCATATGCGATGTCCTTCCAGACGTCCGTCGACATCGACGGTAACTGCGTTAATACGTTAACAATGTTAATGCTAAACCGCTTAAGACACGCCGGGTGTGGTGGATATGACGGTGTGAGGGCAACAAAAAAGGGTTCCGGGCGTATGCCCGGAACCCTGAACAAGTGGAGCCGCGGGGAATCGAACCCCGGTCCGATGACCGTACCCACAGTCTTCTACGTGCGTAGTCCGCTGGCTTTTCAGCTATTGTTCTGCCTCCACCTATATCGCGGACAACCGGTGGCAGGCCTATCCACAGTGTAAGTCCCTCAGACGCCCTGCGGCTCGGCGAGTGAGGCGAGTCTCCTTAACGACGCCCGATTTCTTCCCGGAGACGCAGAAGAACGGACGGAGCGGCTGCTCGCTGGATTAGTCCTGGCGCGAAGCTCAGGCAGCGAGAGCGAACTCAGTGCGGTTAGATTTAGCACTTATTGTTTTGCGGGGGACATCCACGAGCGGACCCCGCATTCTCGGCACGCTTCCCTGCAGCGAACAGGTCATCGTCGAAACCGATCGGCCCCTTTTGAATTGTCAAACCATGCCGGCGCATGGCCGGACTTTCCACAATAACCCTGTTGCCCGATGAATGCAACTCGATGCGCTCCCGGTGAACCGGCCCTGTTGCCGCAGCGGTCTGGTGGTGCTGCGGCAACAGGACCTCGAGGGGCACATGCAATGGCCCATATGTCGCACAAACACTATGCTCATGCGACATATGGGCCATAACGCTCACTCGCCGTTGATGATCTTGCAGTAGTCCGGGATGCCCTCCTCGGGATAGGCGGGCCAGGCGCCTTCCTGCGTGCAGACGAAGGCGGATGTGTTGACGGCCGCGCGGTGCGCCTCCTCCATCGTGGCGCCGTTGAGCAGCTTGCCGGTGAAGGTGCCGGAGAACGAGTCGCCTGCGCCCACGGTGTCGGCCACCTCGACCCGCGGCGTGGAGATCGTGGAGCTCTTGCCCGTCTTCGACATGACGGTGCTGAAGGCGGCGCCGCCGGTCAGGATGATGTAGTCGAGGCCGTATTCGTTGATGAACCAACGGCAGGCCTCGTCGTCGGAGGTGCCGCGGATGTCGAACATGTCGCGCAGGAGGAACAGTTCGTCGTCGTTGATCTTGAACACGGTGGCGTATCCGAGCAGTTCCTCGATCAGCTCCTTGGAATAGTGGTCGCCGCGCAGGTTGATGTCGAAGAACTTCATCGTGCCGGGCTTGGCGTGCTTGAGCAGTTCGATGATGGTGTCATGCGATTCGGGGGAGCGCAGGCCCAGCGTGCCGAAGCAGATCGCGTCGGCGCTTTCGACGACCTCGATGAGCTGGCGAGTGTACAGGATGTGGTCCCAGGCCACGTTCTTCACGATTGTGTACTCGGGGATGCCGTTCTTGAGCGCCACGTCCACGGTGCCGGTCGGCCAGGCGTTGCGCTGGATCATCGAGTTGATGCCGGCGGCCTGGGTGGCGGCCAGCAGCTCGTCGCCGAGCTCGTCCTCGCCCACGGCGCTGATGGCCACGCCCTCGGCGCCGTTCATGGAGGCGTGGTAGATGAAGTTGACCGGGGCGCCGCCGGCGCGCTTGCCGGTGGGGAGCATGTCCCACAGCAGTTCGCCGAGGGAGAGCACGGTGGGTTTGGTCATGGTGATTCCTTTCCTTGGTTGATATGTTGGGTTGTCGATTGACGTCAGGGACCGCCTGCCGTCAGGAGATGTCGAAGAATCTCGACGGGGTGGTGAGGAACTGGGTGATGGCCACGGCCGCCGCGCCGGCGACGGTGGCGTCGGCGGGCAGTTGCGACAGGCGGATGTCCGTGGCCTCGATGACTTCGGCGCTGACGCGGCGGCTGGTGATGTCGCGCACGATGTCGAGCAGCCGTTGCCCGGCTCCGGAGACGATGTCGCCGAGGATGATGCGCTCCGGGTTGAACATGTTGCAGATCGTCACGCATCCGTAGGCGATGTAGCGGCTTGCCTCGTCGAGGATGGCCGTGGCCTGCCGGTCGCCGTCGCACACGAGCCCGAACAGGGCGTTGCATGCCTGCCGGTGGGTCATCAATGGGCTGTCCGCGATGATGCCGGCGGCGTTGATGCGCTCGTGGATGGCGTTGGCGGAGCAGTAGCGTTCCAGGCATCCGACGTTGCCGCAGTCGCAGGGCAGGCCGTTGACGTCCACGCTGGTGTGGCCGAGTTCGGTGGCCGTGCCCTGGGCGCCGTTGATGAGGTTGCCGTGGTCGATGACCCCGAGCCCGACGCCTTCGCCGAGCAGGTAGTAGGCGAGGTTGTTGCAGTGGCCGTCGTCGGAGAACAGGTGCTGGGCCAGCACGCCGGCGCGGGCGTCCTGCTCGACGAACACCGGTACGCGGAAGGCCGTGCCGAATTCGTCGAGGAAGTTGATGGTGCGCCATCCCTGCATGGAGGAGACGACGGTGGTGTACCCCGCCTCGCGCAGGTACGGCCCGGGGACGGCCATGCCGATGGCGATGATGGCCGGGTCGGCGTCGAGCAGCGCGCCGACCTTGGTGTGGATGGCGGCGATGGTCTGCGGGATGGTGTCCTCGCTGACCGTGGGCAGGTCCTCGATGGACAGCGCGGTGCCGCTCAGGTCGAAGACGCCGATCTCCACCAGGCTGCGTGCGAATTTGACGCCGATGACGTGGAACCGCGTGGGGTCCAGGTTCAGGCCGATGGAGCGACGGTTCAGCCGTCCCTCCATGTCCCCGGTCTCCTCGATGATGCCGGCCTCGATGAGGCGTGCGGTGATCTTGGTGATGGCGGCGGGCGTCAGTCCCAGGGCCTTGGCGATCTGCGCCCGCGAGCAGATGCCGTGGTAGTACAGGTGCTGGAGGATGCGCGAGCGGTTCGACTCGGACACGGTCGCCTGCGATGCGACGGTTGTGGACGTGGGCATCGACGCCTCCTTGGGTGCGGTTGTCGGTCCGTCTTTGACTTCCAACGATTGTTTATATATTAACATGGTTAATGTATATGTCAATCGTTTTACAGCGTGTCGCCGACGGCCAAGGCCGCTGCCGCCCGTCGGGGATCCGTGACACGGCGTGGTGCCCGGCGCGGAGATGGTACCGTGGTGGCGTGGCAAGGCAGGAGAATCAAAGGAGATGCCCGTGACCGTGGAAATCGCCGTACAGGATGTCGAAGGCGCGAGAATCGCCCTGGAGGAAGGGGCCGATCGCATCGAGCTGTGTGTGGCGTTGGGCGCCACCGGCGGCCTGACGCCGAGTTTCGCGCTGATCCAGGCGTGCTCGCACGTGGGTCTGCCGCGCGGCGTGCAGGTGCTGGTGCGCCCGCGTTCCGGCTCGTTCGTGTTCGGCAAGACGGAACGGATGGTGCAGTTGGGCGACGTGCGCTCCGCCATCCTCGCCGGCGCGAGCGGCGTGGTGGTCGGCGGGCTCAATGAGGACAACACCATCGATGTGCCCTTCGCCGCCGCCCTGATCGAATGCGCCCGAGACGAGGGCCGCCGCTGCAACCGCGACGTGCAGGTGACCTTCCACCGTGCGTTCGACATGGTGCCCGACCAGTTCGCCGCGCTGGACGTGCTGATCGAACTGGGCTATACGCGTGTGCTCACCTCGGGCGGGGCTCCGACGGTGCCCGAAGGCCTTGACCGGCTGCGCGATCTGGTGCGGCACGCCGCCGGACGCATCGAGATCCAGGCCGGCGGCGGGGTGACGCCCGAAAGCATCGGCGCGATTCGTGCGGCGGGGGTGGACGCCATCCACCTGTCCGGCAAGACGCTGGTCGCCGCATCGGGCGGCCCCGGTGGCGGCGGCCAGAACCCCGTGGAGCGGACCGACCGCGCCATCGTGCGCGCCGCGGTGCTCGCCGCGCGGTGATGCGGCCGGCGGCGCGACGCCGACGTGTCACCGATGCGTGGCCGTCACCGCGCCAGATAGTCGCGCAGCACGGCGGTCGATTCGCCGCGGATCGCGATGTCGTTGCCGATCTCGCACCTGCGGATGCGCGTCTGGGCGTGGAATGACGATGCCGTGGTCTGGTCCAGATAGCGCTGCGCGGCGTTGATGAAATCGGAGTTGACGATATCCGGCGGCCCATACACGCAGATGTCGGTGATGTCGAGCATGCCGACCGGCATGGCCAGGGCGTTGGCCAGATGAACGCCGGCCTGTTCGAGGATGGTCTGGCGCGACCCGGCGTGCTCGCGCATCCGCGCCTCGAGCACGGGGGAGGAGATCAGCCGTTCGAGGCACCCGCGTTTGCCGCATGGGCAGGGCGGGCCCTCCGGGTCGATGGAGATGTGGCCGATCTCGCCGCCGGCGTGGTTCTCGCCGACCACCGGCACGTCGTTGATGAGCACCGAGGTGCCGATGCCGCGGCGGAACCAGACGAACATGAGATTGGGGCCGCCCTGGCCGAAGAACCGCTCGGCGAGCATGCCGCTGGTCGAATCGTTGTCCACGCTGACCGGCACGGCGAACCGCTGCTCCAGCGGCGTGCGCAGATCGACGTCATGCCAGCCCAGGGCGGTGGAGCGCCGCACCGTGCCGTTCACGACAACGCCGGGGGCGGCCACGCCGATGCCGATGACATGGTCGGTGTGATCCATGAGCTGGGCCGCCAGCTGTTCGATGTCGTCTATCGTGACGGTGTCCTCGGCGCCCAACGCCAGTTCGGACCGGTACAGTATCGTCCCCAGCAGATCGGTGACCGCACCCTGGATGAACCGCGACTGCGACAGGTCGATGCTGATGATATGGAGCCGCTGGGTATCGATCCCGAGCAGCGTGCCACGCTTGCCCTTGCCGGGGTTCTGGGCCAGCCCGCCCTCCCTGATCAGTCCTTCGTCCAGCATCGAGCCGACCACGTCGGACACCGCCACGCGGGAGAGCCCCGTTCGCCTCCCGATCTGCGCGCGGGAGAGCTCCGTGGCGGGGAACAGCAGCCCGAAGATCAACGCACGGTTGTTCCGCCGTACGTCGGACGGGTCCGCTTTGGACGTATGCCCCGGCGCGAGGAAGGCGACGGGCGGGGTGGAAGGATTCATGGCGTTCCTTCTAAGTGTGCTGGGAAACGGTTGGCCGTTACCGTGGATACTTCATTGTATTGGTTCTCCATTGTAGACGGTTGCCCTTTCTCATATGCGATTGAGCCGCAGGGCGAGTTCCACGGAGCCCACGTTGTAGCCGCTGCACGCGTAGATGCCGGTCAGGGGGTCGTCCTGTGCCTGGCCGGGGCGGATGGCCACGATGACCGGCGACTTGTCCGGATCCACGAAGGTGATGCGCGCCAGTCGGGCCGCCGTCGGCTCGGAACACCGCCAGAGCCGGAACCGCCGGGGCAGGCGGGCGAGCATGGCCGTGATCGGGGCGTTGACGGGCGCATCATGCGGGCAGAGGGCGATGACGGGCTCGGTGCCGGTATCGGAATCGGGGCGTTCCGCCAGTGATTCGCGCAATTCGTCCAGCACGTGGATGCTCGGTTCGGAGCCGTGGGCGTCGAGGATGAACACCACGCCGCGCCGGCCGTGCAGGACCTCGCTCAAGGGGGTGTCGGCCCCGTCGTCGGCGATGAGCGGCAGGTCCTCCAGCGGCAGATGCGCCAGCAGGTCGGACTGCGCCGGCCGGCGCCAGTCCAAGGCGATGGTGCGGTCCTCGTCCGCCACCCGGAGCGTCTGCGAGGCGGCCAACTGGCTGCCGTTGGGCAGGCGCGTGGTGGTGATGACGCGGTACGTGCCCGGCTCTAGGCGGATGCGGGCCGCGCCGTCCGTCCACGGGACGTCGCCCAGGTCGATGGTGGAGAAATCCATGCCGTACGGGGTGCGCTGCAGCCGGCTGATGGTCCAGTCCACGCCGTAGCGGGGGGTGTCGTCCCGTCCGGGGGCCGTGAGCGTGCAGGCGACCAGCCGATCGCTTTCGCGGGCCTGAACGTCGACGAACCGTGCGCCGTCGAAATACTGCGGGCTGCGGGTTTCGGGATTCAGACGCGCCGGGATGCCCAGGCAGCGGCAGACGGTGACGAACGCGATGCCGCGGTGCGGGCCGTCGCCGTATCCGCGGGACAGCAGCGCCGCCGTGCCGGTGTAGGGCTCGTCGTCCTCGGCGTCGCGCACGTCGCGCAGCATCTCCTGCCACAGCGTCCGCGGATCGGAACGGAACAGCGCGGTGCGGTCGGCGTCGAACCGCTGCTGCAGTACGCGGTGGTCGCCGGCGAACTCCTCGCCGTCCACGCGCGGATTGAGCACGGCGTCACGCCACAGATCCGTACGGGTGCGTTCGTCGAGGTCGGTCAGCATTCGCATCGCATGGTCCCGGATCGCCGCGGCCGCGGCCAGCGCGTCGTCGAGCGTCTCGGCGTGGACGTCGGCCAGATCCTTGTCGGAGAGCGCCTGCAACAGCAGCATCCGGTCGGGTTCGGCCCCCGCCTCCAGGAAACGGGCGATAACCGGCCAATTGCCGCCGGCCAGACGGAGGATTTCATCGGTGTCGGTGTCGCCGGTCGCCGACTGCCGGGCGAATCCCTCAAGGCGTTCGACGCGCATGGCTTCCGCACGCCGCGACTTGTCCGCGCCCACGGCCTTCTGCTCCGGCGTCAGCGCCGCGGCGCGGGACCCGCCGGCGGCGGGCGCGGACACCGACAGCGGCGTCCACGCGTCGTCGTCTCGGCGTTCGGCATCCAGCGTCACGGTCACCGCGGTGGTGGATGCGGTGTCGACCAGCGCCTCGCCGAACCCATCCGGCGTCGAGGCGTGCACCAGCACGGTGCCGAGCCCGAGCTCGATGGCGGCGTGGCCGTCCTCATCGGCGGCCAGTTGGGCGATTGGCGCGAATTCGGCCATATTGAGCAGTTCGAAGCGCACGTCGGCATCGGGCACGGGGGCGCCGTCGGCATCGGTCACCGTGACGGTCAGTCGGGCGGCCGGCGCGTAGGAGGCCGTGAGGTTCTGCAGTATCGCGGCCCCCTGCCTGCCGGCCGACGGCGAAACATCGACCGATCCGGTCGTGTAATCGCAGAACACGCGGGCGTGAATCAGCATCGCGCGGGCCGCCGCACAGTCGAACCATCCGCGGTCCAGCCGCTCCTCGGGCTCGCAGGCCCCCATGAAACGCCAGACGCCGTCGACCATCGCCTCAACCCAGGCGTGGTTGTCGTCGCAATGCGCCCAGCGCGGGGTGTACACCTGACGCGCGGGGATGCCGATGGCGCGCAAGGCGCTCACCAGCAGCGTGGATTCCTCCCCGCAGCGGCCCATGCCGCGGTTCAGCGCGCCGATCGGGCCGATCGTGCGGATGTCGGAGGGGGCGTAGGTCACATGTTCGGCGCACCAGTAATTGGTCTCGATCGCGGCGCGTTCCATGCTAAGCGGCGCGACCCGTGCGTCCAGCTCGCCTGCGATGCGGCTGCGGCACGGTTCGAGACGCTCGTTGTTGACCCGCGGCCAGAACACGTAGTGGATGAAGACGTCCTCCGGCAGTGCCGCGGTCCATGCGCGGCTCCGGCGCAGCTCCAGGGCGTGGTCCACGTAGTCCAGCAGCGTCGCCGGCTCGCATTCGAGGATATCGGTGGTCGGCAGGGTGCCGACGAGCAGATGCATCAGGGCGCGGCGGTCGCCGTCGAGCCTGCCGATAAGCGTGTCGGCGGGGATCGTCAGGCCGCCCAGCGACGCCTTGCGGTCGCGATACCGGTTGCCGGCGTAGTCGTGCAGTGCGGGGGACAGGAGGTTCTCGCGCATGGGTGTGTCCTTGTGACGGCGGGATGGATACGGCAGTACTGTACGACGCCGCTGGTACCGTGACGGGGCGCGGGCGGTTCGGGTGGTAGTCTGCCTAGTGACGCAGGTGTTGTGCGGGCGATGATGTGCCGCACGCCTGTGGTCGGAGGAAAGCGAAGGAAACACCGTCAGGAGAGGAAAACCCGCATGAATGAATACGTTGGCATCGATATCGGCGGCACCAAGATCGAGGCCGTGCTGGTCGATGAACGCAACACCGTGCTCAACACCTGCCGCATCCCCGCCCGGCCGGGTGCGCAGAACGTGCTCGACGACGTCATCGGCATCACCCGCAGGCTCGGCGGAGAGCCGGTGGCCGTCGGCGTGGGCCTGCCCGGACAGGTCGATTCGGTGACCGGCGTGGTGCGCGACATCGTCAACCTCGACATCGTCAAGCTGGAGCTGGGCCGCGAGGCCAGCAAGGCGCTGGGGATCCCGGTGCAGGTTGAAAACGATGTCAATGCGGCCGCGCTGGGTGCCGTGGCCCTGATCGATGACCAGGTCTCCGCCGGCGATACCGTGGTGTTCCTGAACTTCGGCACCGGCCTGGCCGCCGGCGTGGTGCGTGACGGCCATGTGGAACGCGGGTACAGCGGCTCCTACGGCGAGATCGGACACATCCCGGTCGACCCGAACAAGTTCCTGTGCAACTGCGGCCAGCGCGGCTGCCTGGAGACCGTCACCTCGGGCGGCTCGGTGGCCAAGCTGTGGCCGGGCCAGCCGCCGCTGCCGGACCTGATTGAGAAGACCAAGGCCGGCGAGCCCCGCGCCATGGAGGTGTACGGCATCGTGCAGCACGGCCTGGCGGACACCATCCAGGTGGTCGGCCAGGCGTATGACCCGAAGCTGATCGTGCTGGGCGGCGGCATGGCCAAGACCGGCCGTCCGCTGCTGGACATGATCGTCGAGGAGATGCGCCGCCGCGAGGAGACCAGCCATTTCATCACGTCGCTGCATCTGCCCGAGCGTCTGCGCCTGGCGCCGGTCGAGCAGCCGATCGGTGCGATCGGCGCCGCGCTCGCCGCCCCGCGCGACTGATACGCAGTCGTCGTTTCCGTCATGACGGCCGCCTTCCGTGTGCACCAAGCCATGGGAGGCGGCCGTTGGCATAGAGGGGGTGGCGGACGGCGTTTTTGGGGAGACGACGCGCTAGGATTATTTATGACAAGGAAGTTAACGATTTAACTGCACAGTTACGTCGCTCACTCTGAAGAAAGTAGATATCATGCCGGAAATCATCATTGTTAAGAACGAAGCCGAAGCTGGCGAGATCTACGCTCGTTGCGTCGCCGACCTCATCAAGTCCAAGCCGAACGCCGTGCTGGGCCTGGCCACCGGTTCCAGCCCGCTGGCCGCCTATCAGGCGCTGGCCAAGGTCATCGACGCCGAGGGCATCGACGTCAGCCAGGTCCAGGGCTTCGCCCTCGACGAATACCTGGGCCTGCCGCTGGACCATCCGGAGTCGTACCACTCCACCATCAACCGCACGGTCACCGCGCCGCTGGGCCTCGACCCGGCCAAGGTGCATGTGCCCGGCGACGCGCTGAACGGCTGCCCGCTGGAGGACGGCGAACGCATCGTCGGCGCCGGTGCGGCCTATGACGCGGCGATCGAGGCCGCAGGCGGCATCGACGTGCAGATCCTGGGCATCGGCACCGACGGCCATGTCGGGTTCAACGAGCCGGGCTCCTCGCTGGCCTCGGGCACGCGCGTCAAGACCCTCGTCGAGCAGACGCGCGCGGACAACGCCCGCTTCTTCGACGACGACATCAACCAGGTGCCCACCCATTGCATCACCCAGGGCATCGGCACCATCATGCGCGCCCGTCACCTGGTGCTGCTGGCCTTCGGCGAGGGCAAGGCCGAAGCGATCCGCCAGACCTGCGAAGGCGGCATCTCCGCGTTCTGCCCGGCCTCGGCGCTGCAGATGCACCCGCACGCCACGATCATCGTGGACGAGGCGGCGGCCAGCAGGCTGAGCCACAAGGACTACTACGAGTACGCCTACGCCCACAAGCCGGCCTGGCAGGGCATCTGAGCCCCGCCCCAAGTCCCAAGACTGCGAAGGAGTGATCATGGATTCCAACAGGATGGAAACCGTCAAGCGGGTCACCTCGGCCATCACCGGGGCCCCCTCCCGCATCGCCATCCGCGGCGCGCGGAAGATCGACGCCCGCGGCGTACGGGAGCATTTCTGGCTGACCTCGGCCGACGGGGTCATCGCGGCCACCGGCACCGACGAGGAGGAGTTCGAGCACGCCTGCCGCTCCATCGCCATCGATCCGGCCGATGATACGCGGATCATCGATGCCGCCGGCCGTCTGCTGACCCCGGGATACGTGGACATCCACGCGCATGGCTCGTGGGAGCGGTCCTTCGACGACGGCCCGGAAGGCATCGACATCGCCCGGGCCGGCCACGCCGTGCACGGTACGACGCGGCAGGTATGCTCGCTGATCACCAACCCGATCGACGTGATGTGCGAGAACCTGCGCAACGTGCGCGCCGCGATGGATCGCCGTCCGGATGTGCTGGGCTCGCATCTGGAGGGGCCGTTCCTGGCGCTCGCCCGCAAGGGCGCCCATGACCCGGAGTGCCTGAAGGATCCGGTGCCGGAGCTGGTGGAGCAGCTGCTGGACGCCGCCGACGGCAGCCTGCGCCAGATCACCATCGCGCCCGAGCTGCCGCATGGCATTGACGCCATCGGGCGGTTCGCGGCCGCGGGCGTCGTACCCGCGGTCGGCCACTGCGATGCCGACTATGACATGGCCAAGCGCGGTTTCGACGCCGGCGCGGGCATCATCACGCATATGTTCAACGCGATGAACGGCCTGCACCACCGTGAGCCGGGCCCGATCCCGGCGGCGGTGGAGGACCCCCGCGTCACCATCGAGATCATCAACGACGGCTTCCACGTCCAGGATCCGATGGTCCGGCTCGGGTTCGGCTTCGCGCCGCGCCGCACGGCGTTCGTCACCGATGCGATGGCCGCCACCGACTGCCCGGACGGCCCGTACAAGCTGGGTGCGTTGGATGTGAACGTGGTGGACGGGCACGCCCGACTGGTCTCCAACGGCGCGATTGCCGGGTCGACGCTGCTACTGGAGGTCGCCGTGCGCCGCGCGGTCGCCGTGCTCGGCATCTCGCCGGTCGACGCCGTCGAGGCCGCCACGCTGACCCCGGCCAGGACGTTCGGATACGACCGTCCGAATCCGGTTACCGGTGCGCCGCTGGGTCTGCTGGCTCCCGGGTATGCCGCCGACCTGCTCCTGACCGATCCCGAGACCTGGGCGGTCGGTGAGGTCTGGTGCGCGGGCCGCAAGCTCAAGTAACCGGGCGTGCCTCGGACGAGGCGACAAAAGTCCGTATAGTGAGATGACAGCCTATGGCGTCTCACTATACGGATTTTTTGTTACGACCTGTGATACGTCAGAAAACGGCGTCATTCCAAGGAAAAACGGGGATTGGGCGACGTGGTTCGTGGGGCAGGGCGGGTCATGGGCAGGGCGATTTCGTAACATGCCGCGTCTACGGTCGTGACTTGGACGCCCGCCGAGCGCGATGCCAAAAGCGAATGTGGAATGCAGGCGGGTCCGAATGTTGACAGAGAGAGGATTCAAACGTGAATCGCAAGAAGATCACCGCCGTCATCGCCTCCGTGGCCGCAGTGGCATCGCTCGCGGCCTGCGGCGTGAAGGATGAGGCCGCACCGGCCGCCGACAGCAGCACCATTACCATCGGCACCACGGACAAGATCGTCAGCCTCGATCCCGCGGGCTCGTACGACAACGGCTCCTACGCCGTGCAGATCAACGTGTTCCCGTTCCTGTACGCCCAGGACTACAACACCTCCGAGCTGAGCCCGGACATCGCCGCCGATGACGGCACCTGGAACGAGGACGGCTCCCAGTTCACCGTCAAGCTCAAGGAAGGCCTGAAGTTCGCCAACGGCAACGACCTGACCTCCTCGGACGTCAAGTTCTCGTTCGACCGCATCAAGACGATCGACGACCCGAACGGCCCGGTGTCGCTGCTGGCCAACATCGAGTCGGTCGAGGCCCCGGATGACACCACCGTGGTGTTCAACGCGGCCGTGCCGTTCGACGTGACGCTCAAGCAGGTGCTCTCCAGCCCCGCGGGCCCGATCGTCGACGAGGACGTGTTCAGCGCCGACGCCCTGACCGATGCGGACACGATCGTCGATGGCGACGCCTTCGCCGGCCCGTACAAGCTGACCTCGTTCACGCTCAACGAGAACGTGGCCTACGCCGCGAACGAGGACTACGAGGGCCTGACCCCCGCGCAGAACGAGACCGTGCAGGTGCAGTACTTCGCCGACGCCTCCAATCTGAAGATGGCCATCGAACAGGGCACCGTGGATGTGGCGTTCCGTTCGCTGACCGCCACCGACATCGAGGACCTCTCCGGCAATGACGACCTCAAGGTCGTCGAGGGGCCGGGCGGCGAGGAGCGCTTCCTGTCCTTCAACTTCAAGATCCAGCCGTTCGGCGAGTCCCAGCCGGATGCCGACCCCGCCAAGGCCAAGGCCGTGCGCCAGGCCGTGGCCGCGCTGATCGACCGCGAGGAGCTGTCCGACCGCGTGTACAAGGGCACCTACACGCCGATGTACTCCTACATCCCGGATGGTCTGGAAGGCCATGAGGACACGCTGAAGGCCGCCTACGGCGACGGCAACGGCGGCCCGGACGCCGAGCAGGCCGCGCAGATCCTGGCCGACGCCGGCGTCGAGACCCCGGTGACCCTGAACCTGCAGTACAACGGCGACCATTACGGCTCCAGCTCCGCCGACGAGTACGCGGCCATCAAGTCGCAGCTGGAGGCGGACGGCCTGTTCACCGTCGACCTGCAGCAGACCGAATGGACCCAGTACAGCGAGCAGCGCCTCGTCACCGACGAGTCCGACGGCTCCTACCCGGCCTACCAGCTCGGCTGGTTCCCGGACTACTCGGATCCGGACAACTACCTGTCCCCGTTCTTCCGCGACGGCAACTTCGTGATGAACGGCTACTCGAACGAAGAGGTCAACACGCTCATCACCAACCAGGCCGGTGAGCAGGACCACGACAAGCGCATGGAGATGCTCGGCCAGATCCAGGACATCGTCACCGACGAACTGCCGACCATCCCGCTGCTGCAGGGCGCCCAGGTAGCGGTGACCCGCAACAACATCGACGGTGTCGTGCTCGACGCGTCGTTCCGCTTCCGTTACGCCTCGGTGACCAAGTCCTGAGGTCGCCTGAAGGAGGATGCCATCATCCTCCAAAAACGCCGTCGGACCCGTGTCTCCTATTCTTGACGGGTCCGACGGCCTTACCATCATACGTCCGACATCGCTGATGCCGGACACTCAACCGTATTCCGCCATCCTCCCCCAAGGAGTTTTCGCGTGTCCCAAACCAGCACCCAGGACGCAACGGCGGAGCCCCCGACGCAGAGCGCGTCCACGCGCCCGACGAAAGCCAAGAAAAACAGGCTGTCGGGAGGGTTCTTCCGCTTCGTCATCACCCGTTTCCTGCTCATCATCCCCACGGTGTTCATCCTGGTCACCGTCGTCTTCTTCGTCATGCGCGCCACCGGCGATCCGATCACCGCGGCGCAGGGCGGACGTCTCAGCCCAGAGGAGCTGCAGCGGCGCATCCATGAGGCCGGCTACGACCGTCCGCTCATCGTGCAGTACGTCGACTATCTGGGCGACCTGCTGCACGGCGACCTGGGCACCACCGTCACCGACAACCAGCCGGTGATCTCCATCCTGACCCGGTACGGCGCCGCCACCTTCGAACTGGCGATCCTCGCGCTGATCGTGGCCATGGTCGTCGGCATCGCGTTCGGCCGCATCGCCGCGCACCACCGCGACCGTCTGGCCGACGCGGGCATCCGCACCTTCGCGATCCTGTGCTACGCCACGCCGGTGTTCTTCCTGGGACTGATGCTCAAGCTCATCTTCGCCGTATGGCTGGGATGGCTGCCCTCGTCCGGCCGCGCCGACCTGAGCAGCATGGCGCAGTTCGACCGCCTGGTCCAACCCACGGGCTTCTACATCATCGACGCCCTGCAGCTCGGCGACATGACCGTGCTGGCCGACGTGCTCCGGCACGCCGTGCTGCCGGCGCTGGCGCTGGGTCTGCTCACCGCCGGCGTGTTCATCCGCCTGGTGCGCACGAACGTCATCTCCACCTACAACTCCGGATACGTGGAGGCCGCCCGCTCCCGCGGCGTCAGCGAGAAGCGGCTGCTGTCCAAGCACGCCTGGCGCCCGGCCCTGATCCCGATCATCACCGTCATGGGCATGCAGATCGCCGTCATGTTGGCCGGCGCCGTGCTCACGGAGACCACCTTCGAGTGGAAGGGCCTGGGATTCATGCTGTCCAACTATCTGAAGGCCCGCGACTTCGTGGCCGTGCAGGGCATCGTCATCCTGATTGCGATCATCGTTTCGGTGGCCAACTTCATCGTCGACGTGATCAGCGCGCTCATCGATCCGAGAGTGAGGTACTGACATGGGTGAAAGCACCGCAACCAAGGTCACCGTCCCCGGCGACAACCGGTTGGCCAACCTTGAGGTCAGCAAGAAGCCGTCCGTGTTCTCCCGCCTGCCGATCGTGCGCGACCTCAAGATCGCGGTCGGCTGGCAGAAGGCCATGCTGATCACCGGTCTGGTCATCACCGCCTTCTTCATCCTCGTCGCGATCTTCGCGCCGGTGATCGCCCCTTACGGGTATTCGCAGATCCGTGGCGACGACGGCGTGGCCTTCCCCACGCAGGCGCCGCCCAGCGCCGAGCATATCTGGGGCACCACCGTCGGCGGCTTCGACGTGTTCAGCCGCACCGTGTGGGGCGCACGCACCGCGGTCATCGCCATCATCGTGGCGGTGGTGCTCTCGATCTTCATCGGCGTGTTCCTCGGCCTGGTCTCCGGCTACTTCGGCGGCTGGGTCGACCGCGTGCTGGTGGTGATCGCCGACGCGATTTACTCGTTCCCCTCGCTGCTGCTGGCCATCCTCATGGCCATCATGATCTCCGGCGGCCAGTCCAGCCTGTGGGGCGGCATCCTCGCCTCCGGCGTATCGATCACCGTGGTCTACATCCCGCAGTACTTCCGCACCATCCGCGCCGAGGTCATGCGCATCAAGAACTCGGCCTACGTGGAATCGGCCAAGGTGGTCGGCGCCTCCACCTGGCGCATCATGACCGTGCACCTGCTGCGCAACTCCACGCGTACGCTGCCGGTGATCCTGACGCTCAATTCGTCGGAGGCCATCCTGACCCTGGCCGGCCTGGGCTTCCTCGGGTTCGGCATCGAGCCCACCGCGGCCGCCGAATGGGGCTACGACCTGAACCGTTCGGTGGCGGACGTGACCGCCGGCATCTGGTGGACCGCCGTATTCCCCGGCCTGGCGATCGTGCTGATCGTGCTGGGCATCACCCTGGTGGGCGAATCGCTCAACGATCTGGCCGACCCGCGTCTGCGCGCCCGCAAGTCCGCCGGCGAGGTCATCGGCTCGATCGAGGACACGTCGGTGGAGCCGAACGTCGAGCCGAGCGCCGACAACGAATACGCGATGAGCCTGATGTCCGCCGCGCCGGGCGCGGCGGACGCCGACGGAAAGGAACCGGACCATGAGTGAGCCGAACGCATCCAGCGCATCCCCGTCCACGAATCTCGCCGAGATCAAGGATCTGAGCGTCTCCTTCATAACCGACGCCGGATCCATCAAGGCCGTGGACGGCGTGAGCTTCACGATCCCGCGCGGCACCGTGGTCGGCGTGGTCGGCGAATCCGGCTCCGGCAAGTCGGTGACCGCTCGCTCGATCATCAAGCTGCTGCCCGAAACCGCCACCACCTCCGGCGCCGTGATGCTCTCCAAGCGAGACGGCACCGGCGAACTCGACGTGCTCTCCCTGAGCGGCGAGGACCTGCAGCGCATGCGCGGCAGCGAGGCGGCCATGGTCTTCCAGGAGCCGAACTCGGTGCTCAACCCGGTGTACACCATCGGCTGGCAGATCGAGGAGGGCCTGCGCGCGCACGGCATGAAGGACAAGAAGCAGCTGCGCGCCAAGGCCATCGACATCCTGAAGAAGGTCGGCATCCCCGACGCGGAAACCCGCGTGGACTACTATCCGCACCAGTTCTCGGGCGGCCAGAAGCAGCGCATCGTCATCGCGATGGCGCTGGTGCTCAACCCCGGCCTGATCCTGGCCGACGAGCCGACCACCGCACTGGATGTGACCGTGCAGGCCGAGATCCTGGATCTGCTGCGCCTGGCCAAGGACGAGTTCGGCGCCAGCGTGCTGATCATCACCCACAACATGGGCGTCATCGCCGACCTGGCCGACCAGGTGGTGGTGATGTACCGCGGGCATGTGGTGGAGCAGGGCGACGTGGAACAGGTCTTTTACCATCCGAACCACGACTACACCAAGCGGCTGCTCGCCTCGGTGCCGCGCATCGGCCAGCAGCTGGTCGTGCGCGATCTGGACGGCCGCGTCATCGAGCGCGAGGACGACTGGCGCGACCAGCCGATCGCCGTCGAGGCCAAGGGACTGACGATCACGTATCCGGGCCACCTCATGCAGCCCGATTTCGTGGCCGTGGACGGCATCGACTTCACGATCCGCCGCTCCGAGGTGCTCGGCCTGGTCGGCGAGTCCGGCTCCGGCAAGTCCACCACCGGTCGTGCGATCGCCGGCCTGCAGAAGGTCTCCGGCGGCTCGCTCAAGGTGCTGGGCGTGGAGATGAACGGCGTCAAGGAACGCGACTTCAAGCCCAAGCGCGCCGACATCGGCTTCGTGTTCCAGGATCCGGGCAGCTCGTTCAACCCGCTGATGACCATCGCGCAGAACGTGGCCGAGCCGCTGATCGTGCACGGCAAATACCGTGACGTGGCGGAGGCCCGTGAGTATGTGGGCGATCTGCTGGAGATGGTGCAGCTGCCGCGCGTGTATATGAACCGTTTCCCGCATGAGCTGTCCGGCGGCCAGCGTCAGCGCGCCTCGCTGGCGCGGGCCTTGGCGTTGAAGCCCTCGCTGCTGATCGCCGACGAGCCCACCTCCGCCCTGGACGTGTCAGTGCAGGCCAAGGTGCTGGAGCTGTTCAAGCGCCTGCAGGCCGAGATCGGCTTCGCCTGCCTGTTCATCACCCACGATCTGGCCGTGGTGGATATGCTGGCCGATCGGGTGATGGTGATGCACAAGGGCCGGATCGTGGAGCACGGCGACACCGAGGACATCATGCAGCATCCGCAGGATCCGTACACCCGCAAGCTGCTGGCCTCCCTGCCGGTGCCGGATCCGCGCGAGCAGCGGGCGCACCGCGAACAGCTGCACGCGCTGCTGGCGCAGGGCTGAGCGGATCGCAACGCAGCCGGATACCCCATCCAACGGAACGAGGGTGGCCGCGGACGAATCGTCGTCCGTTGCCACCCTCGTCCCGTATCGGGGCGGATGTGCGGGCCGCCCGACCCGTCCGCCTTGACGCCCTCAGTGCCTGACCCTGATGTCGAAGTAGTCCATCACCAGCTCGCAGAACATCATGTTCGACCAGGAGAACCATTCGCGCGTATACTGCGTCGGATCGTCCACGCACACGCCCTCGTGCATCAGATGCGTGCCCGCGTCGATGGCCACCAGGTTGTCCAGGATCTCGGCCTTCTCGGCCTTGTCGGGCGAAGTGAGCCCCTGGATGGACAGGGCGATCGGCCAGACGTAGCGCGGCGGGGTGTGCGGGGAGCCGATGCCCTTGGCGTACGCGCCCTCGTAGTAGAACGGGTTCTCGGCGCTGAGCAGCGTGCGGCGGGTGCTGAGGTAGAGCGGGTCGTCCGCCGCGCAGTACCCCAGATAGGGCGCGGCCATCAGGCTGGGCACGTTGCTGTCGTCCATCAGCAGCGCATGCCCGAGCCCGTCGACCTCGTACGCCCAGATCGTCTCGCCGGCGGCATTGGTCATCGTGCCGTGGGAGCGCAGCCCCTCGTCGATCGATTCGCGCAGCGCACGCGCGCGGGTGGCCATGGCGGCGTCGTCGACGATCTCGGTGAAGATGCGTTCCGCATAGCCCATGACGACCGCGGCGAACATGTTGGCGGGCACCAGATAGTGGTAGGTGCAGGCGTCGTCGCTGGGGCGGAACCCCGACCAGGTCATCCCCGTGGGGGCCACGGGCGTGCCTCTGCCGTCGTCGTCCAGGCTTTCGGTGGGGATGTCGCAGTCGCGGATGAAGAAGTACGGCGAGCGGGCGTGGTCCTGCTCGGTCTCCAGCACGTCGAGGACGCGCCGCATGCCGGAGATGAACGTGTCGTCGAACTGTGAGACGCGACCGGTGTTGACGTACAGCAGCCATGCCAGCTGGATCGGGTAGCACAACGAGTCGAGCTCGTACTTGCGCTCCCACAGCCACGGGCTGGAGAAGTCGGAGCGGTCGTCCGGATCCCAGGTGGCGCCGTTCGGCTCCTCGTTGAAGGCGTTGGCGTACGGGTCGATGCCGATGTAGCGGAACTGCAGGCGCACCAGGCCCTCGATCATGTCGGCCAGGTCGTCGTCCTCGGCGGCGATCGGCAGGTACGGGCGCACCTGGGCGGTGGAGTCGCGCAGCCACATGGCGGGGATGTCGCCGGTCAGCAGGAAGGTCGTGCCGTCGGCGTGGCGGTGCACGGTGGTAGTGAGCGTGTTGGCGAACGCGGCGTTGAAGTTCTCGGCCCAGTCGGCGTGTTCGGCGCCGCACAGCTCGGTGATGCGGTCCATGAAACGGCGGACGGAGTCCGGCACGGTCTGGTATGGCATGATGCTCCTTCGCACATATGTAAACTTTGTTAATAAATAATAGTATCGTTGATTAACGAAGTTAACACGCCGATGGGCGGTAAACTCGGGAGCAGTCCAGAACACAGCCGTCGGCGATGACGGCGAACCGCTGATCGGAGCATCCATGACCCCTGTAACGAACCGTGCCGATATCCCGCTGATTCCGACGCCGCGTCTGGTGTGGGCGGACGGCTCCGCCGCGGTGCTGGTGGCGATCGGGTGCATCGGGGAGGGGGCGGCCGCGGCGGCCTGCGACGCATCGGGCCGCCTGATGCGGCTGATCCGGCGGGACCTCGAAGCATGCGCCGGTCTGCGTTGGCGTGCGGGCCGGGGCGATGTCGGGCAGTGTGCCATCCGGCTGGACGTCGATGCCGCGATGGCCGCCCAATCCTACCGTCTGGATGTCGGCCGGCGGGCCGATGGCTCCGCCTCGGTGGCCATCGTGGGCGGGGATGCGGAGGGTCTGCGGTACGGCGTGCAGACGTTCCGCCAGCTGGTGCGCCACTCGGGGCCGGCCGTCCCCGTGGTGCACATCGAGGATGCCCCCGTGCTGCCGGTGCGCGGATACTACCTGGACGTGACCCGCGGGCGGGTGCCCACGCTCGCGTCGCTGAAGGCTCTGGTCGATGTCCTGGAGCTGCACAAGTACAACCAGCTGCAGCTGTACGTGGAGCACACGTTCCGTTTCGACGGGCTGAGCCAGGCCTGGCGCGGCACGGGCGCGCTCGGCGCCGACGATATCCTCGAACTGGACGAATACTGCGCGAAGGCCGGCATCGAACTGGTGCCGTCCATCTCCACCTTCGGGCATCAGTACATGGCGCTGCGCACGGACCGCTACGCGGGGCTCGGCGAATTCCCGGAACAGGCGGGGCGTCCGTTCAGCCTCATCGAACGGATGGAGCATCATACGCTCAATCCGCTGATGGACGAGTCGCTGGCGTTGGCGAAACGCCTGATCGACCAGTACGCGCCGCTGTTCCGGTCGCGGAGGTTCAACATCTGCGCCGACGAGACCTTCGACCTGGGCAAGGGCCGCTCGGCGGCGCAGGCCCGCGCTGTGGGCGTCGGCACGCTGTACGCCGGATACCTGACCGAGCTGTGCTCGTATCTGGAGGAGCGCGGCCTGCAGCCGATGATGTGGGCCGACATCGCGGTCGGCCATCCGGAGGCGTTGGAACGGCTGCGCGACAAGGCCGTCCTGCTGAACTGGCAGTACGAGCCCGACGTGGACGAGTCGCGCACCGCCCTGGTGGCCTCGACCGGTGCCGCGCAGTATGTGTGCCCCGCGGTGCACTGCTGGAACGCGCTGCTGCCGCGCATCGACACGGCGTGGGCCAACATCTCCCGCATGGCCGCGTACGGTGCGGCGCACCGCGCCGAAGGCATCCTCGTGACCGACTGGGGCGACTACGGGCATGTCAACGACCCGGTGATGAGTCTGCCGGGCCTGTGCTACGGGGCGCAGTGCGGCTGGAACGGGGGAGGGGACTGCGGCCAGGCGGCCGTCGATTGCGCGATCGACCGGCTGGAATACGGCGTGGAGGGCGGATTCGTGGAAGCGTTGCGGCAGGCCTCGGCATGCACGACCTTCGGCTGGGACGATGCCGTGCGGTACCTGGAATTGGATATGCACGTGTATGACCATGCCGACCATCGGCCGGTGCTGAACGGGGACGTGGCCGCGTTCTGCGATGCGTGCGTCGGATCCGGCCCGGCGGAGCGCGTTGCCGATGCGGCGGACGTACGTCAGGAGCGCGGGCGGTTGTTGAAGGCGTTCGCGGCGCGCGTCGGCGATGCCGGGGTGCGCGACGCGGAGCTGATGTCGGTCCGGGAGCGGCTGGGCCGTCTGCTGGGCGGGATGAGGGGTGACCGTGTGCGGTTCGGCGGTTCTGCGATGCTGGCCATCGAGGGCGTTGCCGCCATGAATTGGGCCGGTTGGCATCTGCTGCGCATGTATGGCATCGGCTGCACCGAGGTCCGTGGGGTCCGGGTGCCTTCGGCGGAGGAGACCGCCTGCCGTCTGGAGGAGTGGGCGGAGGCGATGGCGGACGCGTGGCGGGAGTCCAGCCGCGAATCCGAACTGCGGCGCGTGACCGATGTGGCGTGGGCGTTGGCCGACGAGGTGCGGCGGGACGAATGTGTCTCCTCCATGAGAGACACCACGTTGGACGGCGGAGGGGTCGGCGGTTACCTTATGACCTGCCGGCCATCGTGAGCTTCGAGGACAGCGCCATCTGCGAGAGCATGTTCCCCTCCATCACGGCGGTGCACCGCGACGCCAGCCTGTACGGCACCAAGGTCGCCAATCTGCTGCTCAAGGTGTTGGCGGGGGAGCCCGTGGCGGGCAATCGTAAGATCCTCACCCCCAAACTGATCGCCCGGGAGAGCACCCGGATGATCCTGCCCACTCCGGAAACCGTGTGACCATAGCCGATCACGGCATCCGTCCGGCCGGATATGGACGGCGGGACGCCATTCACCCGCAGGAGGGGAGAATGGCATCCCGCCGATGGCCGAGGCCGTTCCGCCTAATGCAGCTCGCCGTCGCAGGCGAACAGCGCGTGGGCGTCGCCTCCGGCCTTGTTGTTCAGATAGGTGCGCACATAACCGATGCGCTCCACCGTGCTCGCCGCAATCGGTTCGGGTAGGTCGTCCGGGTCGAACCAGCCGACCTTCAGGCTCTCGTCGTCGCCGACGAACGGGTCGGCGTTGCCCTGCGGATCGACCTCGCACAGGAACAGGTGGTCCATGTACATCGTCCGGTCGCCGTTGTCGTAGGTGAGCACCCGATCCGAGGACTTGACCGCCACCATGTCGGTGACGAGCGCGTCAATGCCGGTCTCCTCCCTGATCTCGCGCACGGCCGTGTCGGCGGGCTCCTCGCCGGGCTCCACGATGCCGCACACCAGCGCCCACTTGCCCGTGTCGGAGCGCTGTCCGAGCAGCACCCGCCCCTCGGCGTCACGCACATAGGCGGTGATGCCCATCATCCACAGCAGGTCATGGCCGATCTTCTCACGCAGCTTCAGCACGAATTCCGGAGTCGCCATCGTTCATCTCCTTAATCATGCGGGTCTGTGCCAACCTCCGCCGGCACAGACCCGCACACGATCCATCGGTAGGGATGATTCCAGCTTACTCGGCCATGGCGGCCATCCAGGCCTCCACATCCTCCACGGTCTTCGGAATGTCCACGGAGATCCACTCGGGGCCGTGCTCGGTCATCAGCACGTCGTCCTCGATGCGCACGCCGATGCCGCGGAACTCCGGCGGCACCAGCAGATCGTTCTCCTTGAAATACAGTCCCGGCTCGATCGTGAAGATCATGCCCGGGCGGATCTCGGCGCCCTGATACGACTCGTAGCGGGCCTGTGCGCAGTCGTGCACGTCCAGACCCAGGTGATGCGCGCAGCCGCAGGCGTGCCAGCGGCGGTGCTGCTGGCCCTCGGGGGAGAGCGACTCCTCCACGCTCGCCGGCAGGATGCCCCAGTCGTGCAGACGCTCGGCCAGCACGCGCATGCAGGCGTGATGGATGTCCGAATAGGTGGCGCCCACCTGCGCGGCCTCGAAGCCGGCGGCCTGCGCGCGCAGCACGGTCTCGTAGATGTCGCGCTGCAGCTCGGTGAACCGGCCGTTGACCGGGAATGTGCGGGTGATGTCGGCCGTGTACAGGCTGTCGGTCTCCACGCCCGCATCGATGAGCAGCAGGTCGCCGTTGCGCACCACACCGGTGTTGCGCATCCAATGCAGGATCGGGGCGTGCGGGCCGGAGGCGATGATCGTGTCATAGCCGACCTCATTGCCCTCCTCGCGCGAAACCGAATTGAACGCGCCCTCAAGCATGCGCTCGGAACGCTCCTTGTCGATCACATGCGGCAGGGTCTTCAGAATCCGGTCGAAGCCCTTCTTCGTGGCGGCCACGGCCTTGCGCATCTCTCCGACCTCGTAGGCGTCCTTGATCATGCGCGCCTCGGCGGCCACCTCGTGCAGCTTGTCGTCGGCGGCGGTGTTGGAATCCGGATCGGCGAAGCCGTTCGCCTCGCGCACGCCCTCGACCAGCTCGGTGATCGCGGCGTCGGTCTCGCGGATCACGCGCACGCGCACCGCGCCGGCCTCGGCGCCGACGTCCTTGCCGATCGCATCGGCCAGCTGGGCGATGTCATGGGTCTCCAGACCGGTCATCGCGGCCAGCTCCTTCAGACCGGCGCGCGGACCGACCCAGTACTCGCCGTACTGGGCGGAAGTGTAGTACTCCTCGGTGCTGTTGTCGGCGCGCGGCGCCACGAACAGCTCGGCCGTATGCGTCCTGCCGGCCTTGGCCTCCTCGGAATCCGGGTCCACCGGGTTGAGCACCAGCACGGCGCCCGCCTCGTAGTCCTGGCCCAGGCCGGTGTAATAGGCGAAGGTGGTGTCCGGACGGAAGGCGTAATCGCAGTCGTTGGAACGCACCTTCGGTGTGCCGGCCGGAATCACGATGCGTTCGCCCGGGAACTGCGCGCCCAGCGCGTCGATGCGGGCCTGGATGTACCTGCTGGACTCCAGCGGCTCGATCTCGGGCTCCTGATCATCCCAGCCCGTGGTCATGAAATGCCTGAACGTCTCGCCGGTCGGCCGCAGCGTGCGGTTGTTCACACGGTCGGCGTTCGGCTGCGCGTCTCCCGGCGCGGCCGCCGCCTCACGCGCCTCGTACTCCTTGTCCTTGTCGGTCACGACTTCGCTCATAGGTGAGACTCCTCGTTGATGATGCGTATGCGGATATACCGCGTCCCATCGTAGTCCGTTCGGCGGTCTTTGTGCGTTTGCGCCGTTCAGACGCATCGATTCGCGCCGGCTGGCGGTCATTCGTAATGATCTCGGCAGGAGAGGATGCACAGGTCGTCGCCGATGACCGTGTATACAATCCGGTTTGCGGAATCGATGCGTCGCGACCATGCCCCCTGATAATCCCATTTCAGGGGCTCCGGCTTGCCGATGCCCTCGAACGGACTGCGCTTCATGTCGCGGATAAGCGCGTTGATGCGTTTAAGCGTCTTGCGGTCCTGGCTTTGCCAGTAAAGATAGTCGTTCCATGCATCCTCGGTCCAGCTCAGCATCGTCACGCTTCCGCTGTGGTCGGGTCGTTGTGGATGAGGCGTCCGGAGCGGGCCTGAGCCAGGCCGCGGTCGATTTTGTCACGGAGATACGGGTTGTTGTAGATGCGCATCGTTTCCATGAGGGACTCGTAATCGTCCTTACCTATGACGACCACGTCGTCGGCGGGATCGGTGTTGGTGACGAGGAGCGTATCCGCGTCCTCGTTAACCTTGCGCAGATATGATTTGAGGTTGTTGCGGAACGTGCTGTAGGTGACTGCTGTGACCATGGGAACCTCCTTCGTTGACATTCATCACAATTGTACAACATCTTGGACAAGATGTTGACTGCTGTTGGTGATGACGTGTGGTGGTACCGTGGGGATATTCGACGGTACGGACAGACCGAGGAGGCTTGCATGCTCGATGAATCCGTCATCGGAGGGGACTGCCCCAGCGGGAAATTATCTCTGGAAAACGTGCCTGAAAGTTTCGCGCTCAAGGAGCGGATCGGATGCGAGAATGCTGTACATATCGAGGATCTGCGCCCAGGAGCCATACTTGACGGTATACTTCCCGGACGGGTGGTGACTGTGGTGGCCGCCGAACCATTCGATGATGCCGTGAACCTGACATATACGACTGCTGACGGCCGTACCGATCGGGAGATTCTCGACATGGACGCGCTCGATGGAGTGCACGTCGTGCGGCCCGAGCGCACGGGCCCGCGCTACGATGCCGACCCGGAGGAATTTCGCCTGGCCGCCGAGGCGTTGCGTATCAAGTACGCGGCCCTGTATGATCCGATGGCCGCGGTCTATTCCTCCGACATCGACCCGCTTCCGCATCAGATCCGTGCCGTGTACGAGGACATGCTGCCCAAGGTGCCGTTGCGGTTCCTGCTGGCGGATGACCCGGGTGCCGGCAAGACCGTCATGGCTGGTCTGTACGTCAAGGAGATGCTGCTGCGTTCCGCGGCCGAGCGTGTGGTGATTGTGTGTCCGGGTGGCCTGGCCGAGCAATGGCATGACGAGCTGCTGGATAAGTTCAGTCTCGATTTCGACGTGTTCACCCCACAGATGGTGCAGCTCTCGCCGTCCGGCAACCCGTTCCGTGACCATGACCGGTTGATTTTGCGCATGGATCAGGTCGCCCGCAGCGACGACTACCGGCGGATGTTCGAAGAGGTCGAATGGGACATTGCCATCGTGGACGAGGCTCATCGCATGAGTGCGCAGTTTCGGAACGGCTATGGCGAGGTCAGGAGAACCAGGCGGTTTCATCTGGGGGAGGTTCTGGCCGCCGCCGCGGAGAATCTGCTGCTGATGACGGCCACCCCTCACTCCGGCAAGGAGGAGGATTTCCAGCTGTTCCTTACGCTGCTTGATCCGGATCGCTTCGCCGGCCGCTACCGGGACGACGCCCCGCACCGGAGGACCGACACGACCGGGGTGATGCGCCGCATGGTCAAGGAGGAGCTGCGCACCTTCGACGGCAAACCACTGTTTCCGGAGCGGCATGCCCGAACCGTGGCCTACGAGCTGTCCGACGGGGAGATGGCGCTGTACCGCGACGTGACGAGGTACGTGCGTTCCGGTATGAGCGCGGCATGCCACGTCATGGAATCCGACAAGCGGCGCGGCAACAGCATCGGGTTCGCGCTCACCATCTTGCAGCGGCGGCTTGCATCCAGTCCGGAGGCGATTTACCGCTCGCTGCAGCGCCGTCGTACCCGGCTGAGTGATCTGCTGCAGGATATCAGGAAACATCCTGAATCACTGGATCGAATCCTCGCCCCGGCTGACGATCTGTCCGACAACCTCGACGTCTACGACAACCTGTGGGAAGAGACCGACGAGAACGGCCAAGGGCGGCTGGAGCTGGAGCTTGACCAAGTGGTCGATTCCGCGACTGCCGCTCGCACGCAGCAGGAGCTCGCCGCCGAGATCACGACGCTTGACGGTCTGATTGCTGAGGCCGCCACGGTCCGTCGTTCCGGCACGGACGCCAAGTGGAACCAGCTGAGCGGCATTCTGCAGGAACATGTGCTGGACGCCGGCACTTCCGACCAGCCGCACAAGATGATCGTGTTCACCGAGCATCGTGACACGTTGAACTATCTCAGGAACCGCATCGCCGCGCTGCTGGGGCGGCAGGAGGCGGTGGCCGTCATACATGGCGGCATGGCTCGGAACGAACGCAGGGTCGTGCAGGAACGGTTCGTCAACGATCCCGAGGTTCGCATTCTGGTGGCCACCGACGCCGCAGGCGAGGGCCTGAACCTTCAGCGGGCCGACTTGATGGTCAACTATGATCTGCCATGGAATCCGAACCGCATCGAACAACGGTTCGGGCGCATCCACCGCATCGGGCAGAAGCGTGTGTGCTGGCTGTGGAACCTGGTAGCCGCCGGCACGCGCGAAGGTGACGTGTACCGCCGGCTGTTGGACAAGATCGAGACAATGGATAAGGCATACTCGGGGCGGCTGTTCAATGTACTCGGCGACGACGCGGCGTTCCACGGCAGATCCCTCAAGGATCTGATGATGGACGCCATTCTCTACGGTGACGATCCCGTCAAGCAGGCCGAACTCGACCAGGTCATCGACAGCGGCGTCAGCGACGGGCTTGGTGAGCTGTTGGCTGAACGATCCACGCATCCCGAGTGGTTCGAAAGCCTTGATGTCAACCACGTCCGTGAACTGATGGAACGTACACGTGAGCGCAAGCTCCAGCCAGGATACATTGCCGCGTTCTTTCTCTCGGCGTTCAGACGGCTCGGCGGCACCGCACATCTGCGTGAGAAGGGACGCTGGGAGCTGACCCATGTGCCGCAGGACGTGCGCAGAACAGCGCAGCGGCTCGACCACCGTCACCCCGTCACGGATGTCTACGAGCGTATCACCTTCGAAACCGCGAAGGTGCATCCCGACTCGCGCAGTCCGGAGGCAACGCTCATCGCACCGGGCACGCCGCTGCTGGATGCGGTCTCGACGCTGGTGCTCGAACGGTACGGCGGTGCGCTCGATCATGGTACGGTGTTCGTGGACCGCACCGATGGCCAGCCTGACGAACCAACGCTGATGATGGCCGCCGACCAGCGCATCGATGATGCGGACGGGCGTGCGGTCTCCCATCACTTCGACTACGTTCGGCTGGGGGAGTGCGACGCCGAACCGCGCATCTCGCCGATGCCTCCGTATCTCGACTACGAGACGCCGAAACCGCAGGATCATGAAGCCATCCAGGCGTTGTTGGAACGGTCGTGGATCAGAGGCGACCACTCCACGGAGATCAGCAGATTCGTGTACCGGAACGGCACCAAACCGCGATTGCAGGAGCTGCAGGCCCGCAGGGATGAGGAGAACCAGCATGTGTTCGCCCAGATGCAGACACGATTGAACGCCGAGATCGAATACTGGTATGGTGTACGCAACCAAATCGAAGAGGATAAGAGAAACGGTATCTGCCGGAAGCGGAGCATCAGTCTTGAGACTGCCAACGAACGGATTAGCGGATATGTCGAACGGCTTAAACGGCGGGAGGATGAGCTGACCCATGCCGACCGGCTCCGTCCCCGACCCGCGGTCATTCGAGGCGTGGCACTGGTCGTACCTGGTAGGATGCTCGCCGCGCGCGGAAGCGCGGACGAGCCTGAATCCAAGCCCTTCGCAGTCAGCACCGAAGAGGTTGACCGCCGCGCCGTCATTGCGGCGATGACCGCCGAACGGAGCGTCGGCCGGACCCCTCAGGAGATGCCCCACGCCAACGCGGGCTTCGACATCCGCTCGACGGCCCCCGACGGCACGGTGTACTTCATCGAAGTCAAAGGGCGCGTTGACCTGCCGGAGGCCGATACGTTCACCGTGACCGCCAACGAGGTCGCCTTCGCGCAGTCGCAGGGTGATCGCCACCGCCTTGCGCTGGTCAGGGTGAGTCCGGATGGGCCTGCGCGCGACAGGCTGCGGTATGTGCTGCATGCCTTCGACAGCATCATACCGGCGGCGAGTACGCGGTCGTTCAACGAGCGCTTCGCCGACTATTGGAACAGGGGCGGCACGCCGCAATAGACCAGTGGTATCGCTGCGGTGCCGGAGTGGTGGATAATGGAACATCAGATAACACCTTTGGAACGGAAGATACGAAATATGGCAGTCCCCCCCCCCTATTAGAGCGAAGAAACTCATAGAGACCGGCATCCCGCTGAAGACAATCAACGCGGAATCCGTGCGTGAGAAGTCGTTGAGGCACGGACTGCCCAACACGCTGCACCTGTATTGGTCTCGTAAGCCGTTGGCTACCACACGATCCATCCTGTTCGCTCAGCTGGTCGACGATCCTTCCGCTCACCCCGACCGATTCCCTACTCAGGAGGCGCAGGAGCAGGAACGCTCCCGTCTGTACATGCTGATGGAGCGGCTCGCGGTCTGGGAGAATGTCAACGACAAGGATTTGTACCGCGAGGCGCGCCAAGCCATCCTCGACTCGAACGACGGCGTGATGCCGGTAGTGCTCGACCCGTTCGCCGGCGGCGGGGCGATTCCGTTGGAGGCGCAGCGACTGGGCATGGAATCCCACGCCTCCGACTTGAACCCGCTGGCTGTCATCATTAACAAGGCGCTGATCGAATTCCCCTCACGATTCCACGGTATGCCGTCCATGCATCCGACGGATATCGCTGATCGCAACGGAGCTGGCGGCCTGGCCGATGACATCCGTTATTATGGCGCGATGCTGCGTGATATCACCTATGCCAAGGTGGGTCACCTCTACCCGAAGGTCCGCGATGAGTTGGGTAACGAACACACTGTCATCGCATGGAAATGGGCTCGCACTGTCACCAACCCGAACCCGGCGAACCCGGTACAGGTGCCGCTGGTGAATTCGTGGTGGCTGTCCAAGAAAAGCGGACATGAGGCATGGGTCAAACCCATCGTCGGCGATGACGGCACCATCAGGTACGAGGTGCGGCACGACGCCAACGGGCCGACGGGTGATGACGAGGGGACAGTGAACCGCAAGGGTGCCATCTCCATCGTGGACGGCACACCGGTTGACCTGAAATACATCCGCGAGGAGGCGCGTAGCGGGCGGATGAGTGCCAGTCTCATCTGCGCCATCGCCGATGGCGGTGCGCAGGGGCGCGTTTACATTTCCCCGGATGACGAGCAGATGCGCATTGCCGATGTCGGGCGACCGGATGATGTGCCTATGGCTGAATTGCCAGAAAAAGCGCTGGGGTTCCGTGTACAGGCATATGGATTCCGACATTGGTCGGATTTGTTCACGAACCGGCAGCTGACGGTACTGACGACGCTGGCGGACACCGTGGCCGAGGTGCGCGAGCAGGTACTGGCCGACGCACGCGCCAAGGGAATGCCTGAAGGCGAGCGGCTGGATGATGGCGGCAGCGGTGCGCTCGCCTACGCCGATACGATTGCGGTGTATCTGGCGCTCGCCGTCAGCCGGCAGACGGATCGTTGTTCCAGCATTGCCAGCTGGCAGAATATCGGAGAGAAAGTCAGAAATGTCTTTGCTCGCCAAGCCATCCCCATGACATGGGATTACGCGGAGGTTAATCCGTTTTCGTCGTCTTCCGGCTGTTTTTCAAGTCAAATCAACTGGGTGGCCGAGGCCGTCGAGAACCTGCCCGCCACCCCGCCGGGCGAGGCACATCAGGCTGACGCCGCCACCCGTGACTACACCGGCGTGGTGGTCTCGACCGACCCGCCGTATTACGACAACATCGGCTATTCGGACCTCTCCGACTACTTCTATGTATGGCTCAGGCCCATGCTCGCCGACGTGCTGCCGTCGGTGACGGCTACGACGATGACGCCCAAGGCGCAGGAGCTCGTGGCCAACCCCTACCGACACGGCGGCAGGGACGGTGCGGCGCGCTTCTTCACCGACGGCTTCAACCACGTGTTCGCCCACATCCGCGAGACGGCCAACACCGATGTACCGATGACCGTGTACTACGCCTACAAGCAGAAGAGCGATACCACCGGCGTCTCCACAGGATGGCATACGCTGCTGGAGGGGCTGATCCACTCGGGCTGGCAGATCACAGCCACCTGGCCGCTGCGCAGCGAACGCGCCGGACGTATGCTCAGCGTCGGCACCAACGCGCTGGCCTCGTCGATTGTGCTCGCCTGCCGCCCGCGCCCTGAGGACGCGCCGGCCACTACGATGCGCATGTTCACCGCCGAACTGCGCTCCGAACTGACGGACGCGCTGCACACGTTGATGGACTCAGGCGTCGACCCGGTGGATCTGAAGCAGGCCGCCATCGGTCCCGGCATCGGCGTGTACTCCAGGTATTCGCGCATCCGCGAGGCCGATGGCTCCGATATGCCAATCACCAAGGCACTGGAGGCCATCAACCGGATGGTCGACGAGGTGCTCGGCGAGGAAGACACCGACTACGACTCCGAAACCCGCTTCGCGGTGCAATGGTACCGGTCCTGTGGGTGGGCGCAGACCGATTACGGCACGGCCGAGCAACTGGCGCTCTCCTGCGGCACCACGCCCGCGGAACTGGTCTATAGCGGCGTGTTCGAGGCGGCCGGCGGCAGAGCCCGGCTGCTGCGCGCCAGTGAGATGACCAGTGAATGGAACCCCTCGCGAGGCGATCACGTGAGTCTGTGGGGTGCCATGATACGCATGGTCGGCGCTCTCGGGGGCAACGGTACGGACGCCGTGGTGCCGATTATGGCCAAAGCAGGTGAGTATGTCTCTCTGGACCAGGTCAGGAACTTGAGCTTTCGCATGTACCACGAGGCCGAACGACGGAAAGACACCGACGGCGCCATCGGGTTCAACAATCTGGTGTCCGTGTGGGATGATGCCGCCGGCACCGCGTCCATGCAGGTACGTGACCGAGTGGAGAACACGCAGGGCGTTCTGGACATCGGGTGAATCGCTGAAGGAGACATGACATGGCGATGAATAACAGGGATCGCGTCGGTAGGGGCTTCGACCTGCTGGCCGAGGGATTGCTTGATCCGGTGGACGGGGTCATGACCGAGGTGTTCCATACCAAGGACTGGTCTGCCGCTTGGGCGCTGCTCGATCAGCAGAAGCACGGCGGGCCGCTGCACACGTTCAGCAAGAACGACGTGCAGGTGCAGCTGCGCGCCATCACCGAGTACGGGCGCAGCTTCAACAGTATTCTGTCACGTTCCCAACAGGCGTATGCCTCGGAGCTGCGCGAGACGCGCAACCGTTGGGCCCACACCCAGCCGTTCAGCTCCGACGATACCATCCGAGCGCTGAGCACGACGGAATACCTGCTCAACGCCGTGGATGCGCCGGACTCCGCGGCCGATGTGCGCAAGTTGCGCGACGACCTCCAACGTACCGTCTATGAGGATCACACGCGCAAGATCAATCAGCGCAAGGTGGTGATGGTCGATCCGACGCAGGGTATGAAACCGTGGCGCGAGGTCATCCGACCGCATGATGATGTGGCCTCCGGCCGCTTCACATCGTCCGAGTTCGCCGCCGATCTCTACCAGGTGGCCGTCAGCAAAACGGCATGCGAACCGGGCAACGCCTACGGCGACCCTGTGGAGTTCTTCAACCGCACCTACCTGACCGAGGGGCTGCAGGACCTGCTCACTCGGGCCGTTCGTCGGCTGATCGGCGACGGCAGCTCGCCGGTCGTGAACCTGCAGACCAACTTCGGCGGCGGCAAGACCCATTCGCTGCTCGCGCTCTACCATTTGTTCGGTGGCAAGCCCGTGAGCCGGCTGTCGGCCGACGTGCAGGATCTGATGGCGGGGCTTCATCTACCGGGCTCCGGAAATGGCGATCCGTGGCGGCCGGGAGACGTGCGGCGCGTCGCTCTGGTGGGTACGATGCTGAACGTCGCCAAACCCAGTGTCAAGGACGACGGCACCCAGGTCCACACCATCTGGGGCGAACTGGCCTGGCAGCTCGGCGGATCCGAGGGATATGCCATCGTCGCCGAGAACGACCGCACCGGAACCTCGCCCGGAGCTCTGCTCTACGATCTACTTCGGCGGTACAGCCCGTGTCTGATTCTCATCGACGAGTGGGTGGCCTATGCCAGACAGCTGGTGGGGCGCGACGGTCTGCCGGCAGGCACCTTCGAAGACCAGTTCACCTTTGCGCAGACACTTACCGAGGCAGTGGCGGCGACGCCCCACTGCATGCTCGTCGTCTCCATCCCCGCCTCGGAGGACGGCGGCAAAGGCAGCGACAGCGAGATCGGAGGCATGAACGGGCAGCGCGCCCTGGACAGGCTGCAGAACATCATCAGACGCAAGGCCGACCAGTGGAGGCCCTCCACCCGAGATGAATCCTTCGAGATCGTGCGCAAGCGGCTCTTCGAGGAGCCGGATGCGGAGGCACAGGGACAGATCGCACTGACCGCGCGCAAATTCGTTGATATGTACCGCAAAAATCCCACCCGCTACCCATCCGGCGTGACGGAGGGGGAATACGACCGACGCATCCGCGCCTCGTACCCGTTGCACCCCGAACTGCTGGATCGTCTGTATGAGGACTGGTCGGGGCTGGAGAACTTCCAACGCACCCGTGGCGTGTTGACGCTCGTCTCCGCCATCATCAGCGCTTTATGGGCCTCAAACGATACCAGTCCGTTGATTCTGCCCGGCAACGTGCCGTTGGAGACTGAATCGGTCGGTTCGAACTTGACTCAATACCTGCCAGACTCGTGGAAGCCGATCATCGATGCTGATGTGGCCGGGCCGGATTCGACCGCCGCGAAGATCGACGTCGAGCGTCCGGTGCTTGGTCAGCGTCATTTGACACAGCGCATCGCCCGTACGGTATTCATGGGCACGGCGCCGCGTACCACCGCACAGAACCCCAGCATCAGCGAGCAGACCGTGCGGCTTGGCACCGCGATGCCGGGTGATCAGGAAGGCAACTACGGCGTCGCGCTGAGCATGTTGGAACAGCGGTCCACCTACTTCTTCGCCGAAAACTCGCGGTACCGTTACAGCATCCATCCGTCGTTGAGCAGAACCGTCAGGGACAGGGCGGAACGTCTGCGTGAACGGCCGGAGGTCGTATACGCCGAGATCGCGCAGCGACTGCAGCTGGAGGGCAAGCCTTTGAAACGAGGCATGTTCCGCCGCGTATGCGTGGCACCCGAATCCACCGACGGCATCGCGGACGTGGACGAGGTCACGCTGGTCATCGTGCATCCGCAATGGTTCGCGGGCAGGGGCGAAAGCCCCGAATCGGACACAATGCGGTGGATTCGCGATGCGGTCGACCACCGTGGTGCCGGGCAGCGGGCGAACCGTAACATGGTGGTCTTCCTCGTCGCCGATGGCACGTTGTTGGAGCAGGCCGAAGATGAGGCGCGTCTGCTCCTCGGATGGAAGAGCATTGACACGAATGAGGGCAACCTCACCCGGCAGCAGGTCGATCAGGCTCGGACCGCGGTCGAGAACGCAGGTAGGAGGTTGGATGAGCGGATTCGCAGCGCCTACTGCTGGTGCGTCTATCCGGTGCAGCCCGACCGGCGGGCAGGCTATCGGCTGGCGATGGTCAAGGTTCCCGGTGACCATGATTCGATGGCGGTGCGGACAGGGCGCCGGCTCTCCGATGAAGGGCTGCTGATCGATAATTACTCGCCGGTCGGTATTGCCGGGGACATTCTGCCGTATATGCAGTCGTCGTTCCAGAACGGCGTGCTGCCGCTTACGACAGTGTGGGAGTGCATCACACGCTTTCCGTACATGCCTCGACTGGTGGGCCGTACCGCGCTGAATCAGGCTCTCGAAGCCCTGCCCGGTGCCGCGATGGATGCGGGGGAGCGTTTCGCGATGGCCGACGAGTGGGACCCTGGCACCGGCCGGTTCCGCAACCTCGTCATTCCGGGCATCACCCCGGTAGAGCGCGAGCCTGTCGTAACCGACGATACGGTGATTGTGGAGTGGGAACGTGCGAACGAGTATCACAAGCAAATGGAAGGCAAAGATTCCACTCTTGAAGATACGACTATTCGGCTGGTGAACAGGGTGCCCGAAGGCGGTACCTCCAACACGCAGCTGACATCCGGCATCGAACCTGTGATCAAACCATCAGATCACTTTTCAACGGTTCCCCAACCGCTGCCCACGGCCACGAAGACGCGATACTACGGCACGCTGGAGCTCAACCCCGATCATGTCAGCCAGATGCTGTCCAAGCTCAACGAAGGTGTGCTCGACCCGATGCGTCTGGCCCGTGCGAATATCTCGCTCAGCCTCGAAATCCATGCCGACAAGCCCGACGGGTTCGACGAGTCCACAATGCGTACCGTCACTGACTACGCCGAACGGCTCGGCTTCGCCAATTCCGGTTTCGAGGAGGAATGACATGGTGGATGCGTCCAATAGGGAAGAGTCTCGTCGGCTGTTGCGTGACAGGGGGTCGCGGTTTCTGGATTTCCTGTCCGCAGCGGCGAAGAGCACGATTCAACCGCAACGCACGTTGAACAGGCAACGTAAGGAATCGACGCTGATCCTGTCCACGGATATTCCACAGATGCCCGGGGCCGTCACCGTTGGCCCTTCGGAGTCTAACACCGCTTGGCTGACGGTCAAGGCCATACAACCGCCCCAATCAGTGTCGGTGCCGGCGGAGCTTCGCGAGTATATAGACGCGCGGTCCATTCGCCGGACCACCGATACGCCGCGATTGAACCAACGGTTCGATGAACTGCTGAATCAGGAACGGAACATCAGCCAGCAGCCGCTCATCAACCGCGGTGAGCCGGAAGAACTTCGCGCACGCATCACGACCATTCAACATCGGTTCGTCGAGTGGCGCAGTACGACATGGGAACAGTGGAAGGCCGATAATGTGCAGCGGGAACGTGCAAGCGACCTTTACCGGCATCTGTTCGAGCTGTACTCGCGTCCGGATCGCGATCCTGATACGGATGAGCTGGTGTTCGGTCATTGTCTGCTGACGTGGCATGGCCGTTACGACGTATCGTATCCGCTGATCGTCACACCGGCTCACATGGTGTTTGAAGAAGGAACCGGCACAATGCGGGTCGAGGCGGCAGGCCCTACCCGAATGTCAACGGCTCCGGTAAACGGAATCGACTTGTTGGGATTCGACCTGTTGGAACGGCTTCAGGATTCGTTCAACGGCGACCCTGCGGACGTTTGGGACGAGGCGGAACGTGCCGCGCTTGAACAGGACATCGCCACCCGGCTGGGGCCGGACACTCGCATCAGCCCGGAACTGGACCTGCGGACCACCGACAGCCCCGAGCTCCATCAAGGATGGGTGCTGTTCCTGCGTACACGAGTCGATACGCGGGACCTGTTCTACCGGAACCTGTCCCGACGGCTGCAGGATGACGATTACCTGTTGCCGGTAGCGTTCTCATCATTGTTCAGTGACGCCGGGACGCTCCGGATGGTGACAGGCGGCACGGCCGTCGATGATGGCAGCGCCGACCGTCTGCTGATGCCACTGCCTTCGAATGCCGAACAGAAGCGCATCGCCAAACAACTCGCCATCAGCAATGGCGTTACCGTGCAAGGGCCTCCGGGCACGGGTAAATCCCACACCATCGTCAACCTCGTCTCCCATCTGCTGGCGCAGGGCAAACGCATACTGGTGACAGCCGAGAAGGAACAGGCACTCGTGGTGCTTCGGGACAAGATCCCCGAGGAGATTAGGGATCTTGTCGTCGCCTCGGTCGGTAACACGACGGCAGACAATGACCAGCTGCGTCTGTCTGTGCAGCGGATGCAGGATTCCCTGTCCAACCTGGACGAGGAATTCACTGCGTTTCGAATCGGGGAACTGGAACGGAGCGTCGACAAAGCGAACCATGAGCTCGGCAGGATCGACGATCTGCTGGTGAACAGGCTCGCACTGTCAAACCAGCGATTCGATTTGGTGGAGGGGAGTTGGGCGGCATCCGAAACCGCCCGATGGGTCAAAGCCAACACACGGTTCGCCATCATCCCCGATGCCGTTGCCGTCGATGCGAAGCCTCCGCTCACTGTGGAGGAATTCAACGAATTCGTGACATTATGCCGAACATTGGATGACACTGATGTTCACGCATGTTTATGTGACGTGCCGGATGCAGAACAATATCCCTCCGGTGCCGGGTTGGACAAGCTGTACTCGGAACAGCGAGACATCGCCGATCGTCTTGACCAGCTGGTGAATGCAGGACTGGATATGAGTGCCGTTGACGCTGTGGATGACGCTTATATCGACGGAGTCATACAGAGGGCGAAGAAAGCCAAGGTCCTATTCGCCTCTCACGAAAGTGGTTGGGAATCCAAATTCGACGATTACATCCACCGTAATCCCCGTCAATGCAATCGGCTGTCTCAGGAACTCGCCGGCCTGGGCTCGGATTTGGGCCGGTGCATCGAATTGTCACAATCCGTGCGTGGCCATATCGTCGATGCGCCCGAAGGCGATCCACATGTCCAGCTCGGTCTGGTCGAGCGATGGCGGCTCCGTCTGGAGCGAGGCAAACGCACCCCGCCGCTGTTCGACAGGCCGTTGCGGGAGTTTTATGACTCCGTGAAGATTGACGGATACCAGCCTCATGATGCGGAGCATCTTGGCATAATCGCTGATTTCATCACGCTACGTCATGAGTGCGGCATCCTTACCGCCAAAATCGACCAGACGCTGACCGGACTTCCCGTGCCGCAGATCGATATCCGGAACCATTCCCTAAGTGAGGCCGAGGATACGCTGCAACGCATCGAAGACGTACTGAACTGGTGGAGGGACATCCATCCCGGTCTGGAGCGAGACATCCGTCGATTTCTTCCGCAATCTCCTGACGCCAGCGCGAGCGCCGTGTCTCTGGACAAAGCCATCGCCGTGCTGGAGGCTGCCAAATCGCGGCGGCGACAGCAACGGGTGGCGGTGAAACTCAACACGTTGAAGTCCGCCTTACGGAGTGCCGCACGTAAGGACGCCTCGCCGTTGTATCGGGAGCTGCACGATGCCTTGGCACGCAGAGACGCTTCCGCATGGCAGCGTGCCTTGGATGAGGCCGCTAGGTTGAACGCACTTATGCCGTCGGTGCGACGTCGACAGGAACTGTACGACCGTCTCCACACTGTTGCACCGCAGTGGGCCATGAAGATACTGACGTCCCATGGTGACGAAGTCGTTACCGGCCCTGTTGCCGAGTTTCCGACGATTTGGGAGGTCGGTCGCGCCGGTACGTGGATACGGGACATCGCGGCGCGAAGCAACGTGGACGCCTTACTGAAGCAATCGCGTCAGATCACTGACTCGTTGCATCGGAACACCTTGAAACTCATCAGTCTATCGGCGCGGCTGCACCTCAAACGTTCGCAGGATCCCGACGACCGACGCGCGTTGAACACCTGGCTGGCTGCCATCAGAAAGTACGGCAAAGGCACGGGCAAGAACGCGGCACGTCATCTCGCCACCGCCCGTCGGGAACTGCCCAAGGCGATGAACGCCATGCCGGTATGGATCATGCCGTTGCATCGCGTACTCGAGAATTTCGATCCGATGACATCCCACCCGTTCGATGTCATCATCGTCGACGAATCGTCACAGTGCGGGCTACTGTCCGTCGGCGCACTTGCGCTCGCCGACAAGGCCATCGTCGTCGGTGACGACAAGCAGACCTCACCATCGCGTCCGTTCCAACGTGAGGACATCATCATCGGATTGCAGGAGCGGTACCTGTATGATTTCCCCGACAAGTCGCTGTTCACCATCGAGGAATCGCTGTATGCGATGGCGAACCGGACCTTCGAATCGCCGATCATGCTGCGGGAACATTTCCGGTGCGTGCCGGAGATCATTGGCTACTGCAACCGTTTCTATGGTGGGCAGATCGTTCCGTTGCGGGAGCGTACCCATCCCGAGATCGGCGCGCCACTGCAGGATCGGTATCTCGCTGCAGCGCGGTCCCAGAATATCAGCGGTGGCAATGTCAACTATGCCGAGGCGGACGCAATCGCCGCACAGATCAAGGCCTGTTGTGACGATCCGCGTTACGCCGGGATGACCTTCGGTGTGGTGACGATGATGAGCGGGCCTCAGCAGCGTGTCATCAATGACAAGGTCATCGAGGCCATCGGTGCCGCGGAATACGCCGACAGGAAGATCCGTGTCGGCAATCCGCCGGCGTTCCAAGGTGACGAGCGAAACGTCGTGTTTCTATCCCTCGTTACGGACGCATCGTCACCGCATGCCTACGTCGCATCCCTGACACGTGACGACCAGTGGTATAACGTCGCTGTCTCACGTGCGCAAGACCAGCTCTGGGTCTTCCACTCCATGAATCAGGCGTCCCTCTCAGACAACGATCGACGCAAGGGGCTGATTGAGTATGTGCAGGTCGGATTCCAAGAGGAAGACCATGACAACCCCTTGGAATGCGCCAGGACCGATTTTGAAAAGGATATCGTCAGGCAACTGGCGGCGCACGGGTATGCGTCAAATGTCCGGATGCATTACCGCGTCGGCCGGTATGAGATTGATTGCGTGATCACTTTGGCACCGGGTATGCGATTGGCCGTGGAATGCGATGGTGATGAGGAGATCGACAAGGACGGATTCATTCATGCCGTTGAACGGCAACGTGTACTCGAACGTCTTGGATGGCATATCATCAGGCTCAGCGCTCCCACGTATTATCTTGACCCGGATGAGGCGCTCGCACCGGTATGGCGGGCTTTGGATGAGTTGTCGGAGCGGTATGCGTTGGTCGGTCAGTCTCCCGTGTCCGTCGACGCGCCGCAACGATTCGACATGGACGACGGCACAGCATCCAGGGAAGATTGGAAGACATCTGCAGCTCCGGGATCCCATTCGGACGCAGCCTTGCAGCATACTGTCGTTGCCAAGACCGTGGAACAGCACGTCGCGGGTCACGGTGAGATCGTTTCGGCGACGGCTGTTCCGTATCGGACGCAGCGTCATAAGGCTTCGACCGGTGTTGATGTATCTGAACGCCTGAATTCAGGTGACGGTGACATTACCGCGTCGTACGGTCTCCATTGTATCGACGCATCCGCATGGCAGCCGCCGTCTTGGGATGGGGATGAGGAATCATGGGCAGGCAAAACCGCATTGATGCTTGTGAGACGTTCTTATCCGATCAATTTCGGGCAATTATGCGAGTGGATAATTCCCGAACTGAATCGGCATGGATTTGACATGGCTGCCTCGCGCCAACTCATCCGTATTGCGCTTGAACAATTAGAGCAGGGCGGGGATATTCAGCTCGGAACCGACAAATTCTATTATCCGCGCGAATTCGGTCGTAATCTGACGATAACACTGGGTCGTTCGGTGAATAACATCAGTCATGTGGAATTCGCGGCTGTCATGTACCGGATATGCCTCGGCAGGCCCGACATGGAGAAGACCGTCATCTTCAAACGGATGTGTCGATTATATCGGTTCCGAGTCATGAATCCGAAGATCGAGTATGCGTTCGACGGTGCGCTCGCCATACTCATCCGGAGTCATTTGGTGACGGTGTCTGGTACAAAGGTTTCTCCGACTGGACGTCCAGCGTCGGAGACGCTCACGCCGCAGGGATTTTATGGGCAGTTCCTCCAATGAACCGAATGGTGTTCTGGATTCATCACGCAGATACGGTTCGTCGCACGTCAGCCTTCGTCCGTTCCGATGGACTAGGCAAGGGAGAACGTTCAGGTCGTTTCTGATAACCATGCAGACTCCAGCTCGAGGAATCGATGCGCCGCTACCAAGCAGCCCTGGCGATCGGGCTCTTTCGGTTTTGTGTGTGTAGGTGAGTTTCGTCGCGGGCCGATCCGGTGCGGCATGGTTGTAGGTCGGAGACAGGTGGAGCCACCTTGGCTCCACCTGTACCCCCATCCGTCACAGGTATACAACGTGACACCGGCAGCGGGCCAATGTCGTCGCCAAAGTCCGAACACCCACGAGGCGTCATTGCCTCCGGTGTTTGGAAGTTTGCAATACCGCACCTTATGCCATTCACAGGGCGACACGTGGTTTTCGGCGCTGCTGGGGGAGAACTGTCTGATGCTTCACCCCGGTTGCCCCGTTCGCCTAGAATGAGTGGAGTTTGCATCGTCAAGAGGAACACGAGGGAACACGGCATGTCATTCGAGCATCCGAACCGGAGCAACGCATCCATCCACGAGGTCGAGCGCGAGATCATGCGCCGGCCGCCGGAACATAACACCACCAACCTGGATCTGGACCGGATGAACCTGATGCTCGACGTGCTGGGTCATCCGGAGGAGTCGTTCCGCGTCATCCACGTCACCGGCACCAACGGCAAGGGCTCCACGGCCCGCATGGCGGAGGCCATCTGCCGCGCCTACGGCATGCGCACCGGCCTGTACACCTCGCCGCATCTGGAACGCATCAACGAACGCATCGCCATCGACGGCCAGTCGCTGAGCGACGACGACTTCGTGGACACCTGGGATCAGGTCAAAGATCTGGTCGATCTGGTGGACATGAAGATGGAACAGGCCGGCAAGCCGAGGATGAGCTTCTTCGAGGTGCTGACCGCCATGGCGATCTGGAAGTTTGCCGACGCGCCGGTGGACGTGGCCGTCGTGGAGGTGGGCATGGGGGGTGCCTGGGACGCCACCAACGTGCTGAACGCCGACGCGGCCGTCATCGGACCGGTGGATATGGACCACATGCAGTGGCTGGGCGATACGGTCGAGCAGATCGCCGCCGAGAAGGCCGGCATCATCAAGCCCGGCTGCACTGCCGTGATCGGCCCGCAGCCGCACGAACAGGCCGTGATGCCGATCCTGGAGGAGGCGGCCGAACGCAACCACGCCAGGATGCTGCGCGACGGGTACGAGATGGAGGTCGTCTCGCGCGCCCCGGCCGTTGGCGGACAACTGGTCACGCTGCGCACCCCGCTGGGGGAGTACGCGGAGATCCCGGTCGCCAAGTTCGGTGAGCATCAGGCGCACAACGCGTTGGCCGCGCTCGCCGCCGCCGAGGCGGTGATCCCGGTTTCCGGACAGCTGAACGCGGATATCGTGTCCGAGGCGTTGGGCGGCGTGAAGGTGCCGGGCCGCATCGAGCAGGTGCGCACCTCGCCGACGATCATCATCGACGGCGGACATAACGTGAATGCCGCCGAGGCGCTGCGTGCCGCCATCGAGGAGAACTACGACTTCACGCAGCTGGTCGGCGTCATCGCCATGATGGGCGACAAGCAGGTGGAGGAGTACCTGGGTGTGCTCGAACCGCTGCTCAGCCATGTGGTGGTGACCGAGAACTCGTGGCGCGAACGCGTCATGTCGGCCAAGGATCTGGAACAGGTGGCCGTGCGCGTGTTCGGCCGCGACCGGGTGACCTGCGAGCCGGATCTGCCCGACGCCATCCAGACCGCCGTGAACATGGTGGACGCCGAGGACGAGCTGGGCGTCGGCTATGGGCATGGCGTGCTGATCTGCGGCAGTTTCGTGACCGCCGGCGACGCCCGCACGATGCTCAAGGAGCATGTGTTGGGTGATCTGGCCAGGCCGAAGGCCGAACGCGTGAACCCCGCGGACCTCACGCCCGAAGACGCCGCTGCTGCCGATTTCGGGGGCGATGGGGACGACGGGGGCGACGGGGACGAGACCGCCGGCCCGGCCCTCGACGCCGACGAGGATTTCGCCACCGACGCGAATCCGGACTTCGCCGACTCCGATTTCGGCATCTTCGACGTGGCCAAGGCGCAGGCCGAACTGGAACAGGACGCGCAGGCGATTGTGGACAAGGTGTCCGGCGGCGCCAAGGATGAGTCATGATGCGCCGTCGCAGGCCGTCAGGGCCGGGAGAGGGCCGCTGACATGTATCTGAAGGAGCTCACGCTGCGCGGCTTCAAGTCGTTCGCCTCGGCCACAACCCTCCGGTTCGAGCCCGGCATCACCGCCGTGGTCGGGCCGAACGGGTCGGGCAAGTCGAACATTGTGGACGCGCTGACGTGGGTGATGGGCGAGCAGGGCGCCAAGAACCTGCGCGGCAGCTCGATGGAGGACGTGATCTTCGCGGGCACGTCGAGCCGCCCGCCGCTGGGTCGCGCCCAGGTGAGCCTGACCATCGACAACACCGATCGCACGCTGGACATCGACTACACCGAGGTCACGATCTCACGTACGATCTGGCGCAACGGCGGCTCCGAATACGCCATCAACGGCTCGCCGTGCCGCCTGCTGGACATCCAGGAGCTGCTGAGCGATACGGGGCTGGGCCAGCAGATGCACGTCATCGTGGGCCAGGGGCGCCTCGACGCCATCCTCAAGGCCGATCCGAGCGGCCACCGCGCCTTCATCGAGGAGGCGGCCGGCATCCTCAAGCACCGTAAGCGCAAGGAGCGTGCGCTGCGCAAGCTGGCGAACACCGAAACCAACCTGTCCCGGTTGGACGACCTGCTCGGCGAGATCCGCCGTCAGCTCGGTCCGCTCGGCAGACAGGCGCGTATTTCCCGTCGGGCCGACAGCATCCAGATCAGCCTGCGTGACGCGCAGGCGCGACTGTACGCCGAGGACGCCTGCGAGTCGATGAAACGTCGGGAAGCGCTGCGTACGGAACTGACCGCGGTGCGTACGCAGCTGAACGCCGCACAGCACGACCTGGCCCAGATCAAGGTCCGCATCGAACAGGTGGAGGCGCTGAGCTCCCAATCCAGTCCGGCCATGGCCCGCATCAACCAGACCTTCCACGAGCTATCGCGCATCGAGGAGCGACTGCACGCGCTCGCCCAGTTGGCGGGGGAGCGCAGCCGGTCGCTGGCCGGGCAGATCGTCACGAACTTCGGCGAGGACTCGGGCATCCTGGAGCAACGCGCCGCGGAACTGGACGCCCAGGCGCAGGATCAGCAGCGCACGGTCTCGGATATGCGACTGGCCTTCGACAAGGCCACGGAACAGCGTGCGGACGGCGAGAAACGGCTGGCCTCGGTCCGGCAGACGCTGAACGAGCTGCGCCGCACCGCGCAGCAGCGTGAGACGCAGATCGCCAATCTGCGTGAGCTGGTGGCCCGCGAGGAATCGGCGGTGCAACTGGCCGAAACCAGAATCCGTGATTTTGGCGGCCAGCGCGAGACGCTGGTGCGGCAGTACGACGAGGCCGAACGCCAACGGCAGTCGTTGGAACGGGAATCTGAGGCTTCGGACGATGACGGCGGCGCGGCGCTGGACGCCGCACGCGAGACCGTGTCCCGGTTGCAGGACAAGCTCAACGCCGTCGAGGCGCGGCGGCGCGAGGTGGATGGACGGATCATCTCGCTGCAGGCCAAGGCCGACGCGCTCAAGGACACGCTGGATAGCCGCAATGCCTCCGGAAGCCTGGAACGGGACGCCTCCCTGGAGACGATGGGTCGGCTGACCGATTTCATCCGCGTCGCCGAAGGCTGGGAGGAAGGCGTCGCCCGTGCATTGGAGCAGTTCGCCGGTGCCATGGTGGTGCCGGGCCGGGAGCAGATGCTGCATGCGCTTAAGAAGGCGAAGGCCGACAAGCTCGGCAAGGCCGTGATCCTGACCGCCGTGCCCCTGCGGACCTCCGCGGCGGCGGGACGGCCCGCGTCCGAGGCGTCTGCCGATTCCCGATCCGTCACCGCGCTGGCGGCCCTGGTGGGACCCAATCCCGATGCCCCCGATCCGGCACAGGCCAGTGACGTGGCCGACACGGTACGGGTGCTGCTGTCCGATGTCGCCGCCGTGGACGATGTGGCGCAGGCGCAGCGGGTGACCTCCGGCACGACCGGATTCACCCGCGCGGTGACACGCGACGGCGAGGTGGTGGTCGCCGGCGTGGCGGCGATCGGCGGCTCATCGCTCTCGCAGAGCGACCTGTCGCTGGCCTCCCGCAGGGATAAGGCACTGCATGAGGTCGCCGAACTCAAGGTGGAACTGGCGGATCTCAACGCGCAGGTAGCGCAGGCGCGCGACGCGCGGGACCGGGCGCGGCTCGCCGTCGACGCCGCGGCACAGCGGCGGACCGAACTGCGGTTGCGGATCCAGCAGGCCGAGAAGGCGCTGCGCGGCGCCGTCGACCGCGTCGCCGGCCTGACTCGGCAGGTGACGGCGATGGACGAGCGCATCGCCAAAACCCGGGAGGACGCGCAGTCGCATCGGCTCAAGCTGGATGATCTGCACCGGGCGTTGGCCTCGGTACAGACCTCCACAGGAGACCATGCCGACTTCGACGATCTGACCGACCGGGAGCGGGAGCTGGAACAGAACCTGAACGAGGCGCGCGAACAGGAGGTCTCGGCCAGGATCGCCTGGACGGAGGCGAACCGCAGGGCCGAATCCCTGACCCGGCAGGCGGGGCTGCTGCATGACAACGCGCGGGAGGCCGCCGAACGCCGGACACGTCTGGAAGCGTTGAACGAACGCCGCCGCAGGCAGATGGCGCGCATCGAACGCATCGCCGCCGATGCGGACGCGGTGGCCGGATTGGTGGCGGCGAGCATCCGGAACGTGGTCGCACGCCGCGAGGAGCTACAGGCCGCCGTATCCAGCCACGACGAGGAGCTGAAGACGCTGCGCGCCCAACGCAACGAGATCGAGCCGCGCGTGGCTGGATTGCAGCGGCGCGAACACGAGCTGGATGTGGACCGTGAACGGTTGGCCGCCGCATACGGGCAGCTGACGCAGAAGGTGGCCGATGCCGTCGGCATGGGGTTGGACGAACTGCTGGCGCAGTACGGCCCCGACCAGCCGGTTCCTGTGCTCGATGACGACGGGCGGCCGGTGCCGTTGGACGACGACGAGGGTGCCGCACGGTCGGATGAGTCCGGCGATACCGGGGCCGACGGCCCAGCGGACGGAGACGCCGCCGCACCCGTGGCGTACCGCACGGTGCCGTATGTGCGCGCCGAACAGGTCAAACGGCTGGAGAAGGCGAAGCGCGACCTGGCGGCGCTCGGCAAGGTCAACCCGCTGGCGGCCGAGGAGTACGAGGCGTTGGAGGCCCGCAACCGGTACCTGAACGACCAGCGCAGCGACGTGGTGAACAGCCGCGACGATCTGATGACGCTGATCCGCGACCTGGACAAGACGATGGTGGAGGTGTTCCGCAGCGCGTTCGAGGATACGGCGGCCGCGTTCGAGCAGGTGTTCGCCACGCTGTTCCCGGGCGGCACCGGCCGGCTGCGGTTGGAGAACCCGGACGATCTGCTGACCACCGGCGTGCTGGTGGAGGCCAGTCCGGCCGGCAAACGCGTCAAGCAGCTGAGCCTGCTGTCCGGCGGCGAACGGTCGCTGACCGCGTTGGCGCTGCTGTTCGCCATCTTCACCGCGCGTCCGAGCCCGTTCTACGTGATGGACGAGGTGGAGGCCGCGTTGGACGACGTGAACCTGACCCGGCTGCTCAACGCGTTCGAGCAGCTGCGTTCGCACGCCCAGCTCATCGTCATCACCCATCAGCAACGCACGATGTCGATCGCCGACGCGCTGTACGGCGTCACGATGCGCGCCGACGGCGTGACCGCCGTGGTCAGCCAGAAGCTCAAGCGGGCGGGTTAGCGCAGGGCGAGCGCGCGGGCCGCGGTGTTCTGCACCAGGACGGCCTGGGCGTCGATGATGGGCAGCTGCGGCATCGGGAACGCCTCATTGAGCACGCTGAGCTCGGTGCATCCGAGGATCAGCGCGTCGCAGTGGCAGGGGCCCGACGGGTCGAGCATATCCCGCAGCACCGATTCGTACCGGGTGAGGTTCAGATCGCCCGAGCCCTTCACGTCATCGTAGATCAGCGAGGTGATGCGGTCCTGCAGCCTCTGGTCGGGCTCCACGAAGGTGTATCCCGCCTCCTCGACGGCCCTCCGGTACACGCCGGAAGCGCGCGACCCCTCGGTACCGAGGAATCCGACGCGACGGCACCGCGCCCCCGGATAGGACGCGGCGAGCTTGGCGACGGCCCCGCGCGGCATGTGCAGGATCGGCACGTCGGTCAGCGCCTGCAGCCGTTCGTGGAACACGTGCGCGGTGTTGCAGGTCAGCACGATGAACGCGGCGCCCATCGCGGTGGCCTTGGCCACGTCGTCCGCCAGCACGGGGAACGGGTCGTCGTCGCTCCTGCCGAGGATGAACGCCGTCCGGTCGGGCACCGAGGCGTCGTTGAACACCACGTAATCCAGGAAATCCTGATCCGTGTGGGTCGGCACGGCACGGTTGACCAGCCGGATGAAGCTCTCGGTGGCCAACGTCCCCATGCCGCCCAGCACGGCGAAGAACGGACGCCTCATTTCAGGTCGGCCTTCTTGCGGAACCACGTGGCGTAGCTCTTCTTGTAGAGGGCGAACATGTGGCGCACCATCAGCCAGCGCAGCGGGTTCATATCCTTCTTGTACTCCAGCGTGGTGCCCCAATCGCCGTCGCGCAGCATGCGCATGCCGCGGTCCTTGTCCTCACCGGGTTCCACGTAGTCCTCGAAGACGGACCGGGGAATCTCCAGCCACAGCTTCGAGCCGCGGCCGAACAGCGTCTCGCCGTCGAACGGCGTGTCCTCCACCAGGTCCTCAACGAAGTAGCGGGCCAGGTTGAAGCCGTTGAGCGTCACGAAATAGCTGGAGCGGCCCTGGCGCAGGTTGATCTCGAAGAGCTTGTACTCGCCGTCGCGCTCGTCGTACTTCATGTCGAAGTTCGCCACGCCCTCGTACTCGATGGCCTCCAGGAAGGCCTTGATCCGGCGGAACACGTCCTCGTTGTAGTCGGGGATGATCGCCGCGTAGTTGCCTACCGCCACGGGGGAGGGGTCCTCGAGCAGCGGATGGCCGAGGAACATCATGCGCACGCGGTGGTGCTTGTCCACGTAGGCGTTGAGCACGCGCATATGCGAGTCGTCACCGGGGATGAAGTCCTGGATCACCATCTCGGAGGTGTAGCCGGCGTCATAAGCGCGGCGGATGATCGTCTCCAGCTGCTCCGGGGTGTCCAGGATGTAGGCCTTCTTGCGCCCCTCGAAGTCGATGTTCAGCCATTCCACGCTGTTGGCCGGCTTCATGGCCACCGGGTAGTCGAACGGCAGGTTGCGGTACTCGCCGGCCTTCACCTGGTCGGCGGTCACCGTCTTGGTCTTCGGGTGGGGCAGCCCGTACTGCTCGCACATCCGGTAGAACGTGGACTTGTACGCCAGCTTGCGCGACAGCTGGATGTCGAGCGTGTTGTACACGTAGTAGCGTTTCAGGTCGTCGCCGCACTGGCTGAGCAGGTTCGCGTACACGTCGCCGCAGGGGATCAGCAGCAGCGCGCGGTCCGGGTCCTCCTGCTTGAGCCGCTTGCCTTCGGCCAGCATGGTGTCCCGGAAGGTCACGAAATTGTTGAAGTCGGGGACGATGTGGACGTCGACGATCCTGCTGAACTTCGTGGGGCTCAGTTGGAAGTAGGCGTAGGCCCGGGATGTGATGCCGTACGCCTCGTGGAAGGCGCGGGCCATGCCGTAGACGTTGATGTCACTGCCCAGCAGGATCGGTAGAAAACGTGTCATGGTGTTCACTGTAGCGCGTGGGGTGTGCTTGGGGTCGATGGATGGGAGGGGATCACAGGCCGAGCAGCCGGCGTGCGATGGGGGCGTCGCCCTCGTAAGGCACCGGCTTGCCGTTGATGATGTTGCGGCGTTCATGCCCCTTGCCGGCCAGCAGCACCACGTTGAACCGGTCGGCGTGGCGCCGGGCGTCCTCGATGGCCGCGCGGATCGCGTCCTCGCGGGGCACGATGACATGCGTCTCGGCGTGCGGGTCGGTCACGTACGAGCGCATCTGTTCGGCGATGGCCGTGGGGTCCTCGAAGTTGGGGTCGTCGAGCGTGAAGTAGAACGCCTCGGCGCGGCCGTCGGCGCCCTTGACGATGCCTTCGCGCCGGTCGATGGCCTTGCCGCCGGTGGAGCCGGCCACCAGCGTGATGCGCGGATTGCGGTCGCCGTACGCGCGCAGCGCCTCGTCGACCAGTGCCTTGCAGCTCAGGTAATTGTGGGCGAAATCCACATACACCACCAGGTTGCCGCCCGCTGTGATGCGTTCCATGCGGCCGGGCACGCTCACCCGTTCAATCGCGTGGATCGCCGGGTCGGTGGCCGGCACGCCGGCCTTGAGGGCCATCGCCACGGCGGCCGCCGCGTTGGCGATGTTGAACGTGCCCGGCATCGCCAGCTCGAACGGTCCCAGCTCCGCGCCGTCCGCGGTCAGGAGGAATCCCATGCGGTTGTGCGGATCGGGGCGCGCCGCCACGAACAGGTCGCGGGCGCCGCTGCGGCTGTCCGTGCCGTTGCCGTCCGTGCCGTCGAGGAAGGCGTACTGCGCCACCGGCACGTCGGCCATGGCGGCGTCCTGCATCAGCAGCCGGTGATGGTCGCACGCGGCATCGAGCACCAGCGTTTTGCTGTTGGTGATGAGTTGGCGTTTGCAGTGGAGGTAGTCTTCGAAGGTGGGGTGTTCGATGGGGCTGATGTGGTCGGGGGAGATGTTGAGGAATGCTCCGATGTCGAAGGTCAGGCCGTGGACGCGGTGGACTTTGTAGGCTTGTGAGGAGACCTCCATGACCAGGTAGCGCATGCCGTTGTCGGCGGCCTGGCGCATCATCCGGAACGCATCCAACGACTCCGGCGTCGTCAGCTTCGAGTCGGTGTAGGTGCGGCCGTCCAGACAGGTCTGTTCGGAGGAGAACAGCGCGCAGCGGCCGCCCGAATGGGCGTTGAGGATCGCCTGCGTCAGGTAGGCGGTGGTGGTCTTGCCTTTGGTGCCGGTGATGCCGATGACGGTCAGCTCGTCCTGCGGGCGGCCGTAGAACTCCGCCGACAGCAGGCTCATCGCCTTGTGCACATCATCCACGATCAGTCCGGGGGCGGCGGTGCGGTCGGAGTGGTCGTTCTCCGCCACGTAGACGGCCAGGCCGCGCTCGTCGATGCCGTCCAGGAACTCGGGGCGGAACCGTCCCTTGACGAACAGCATCGACCCCGGTGCCACGGTGCGCGTGTCGTAGGTGACCGCGGCGATCGGGTCGTCGGCGCCGGGCACATCGGATGCGTCCAGCGTCCAACCACCGGTATGGATGATCTCGCGCAGCAGATGGTGCCGTTCGAGCAGTTGCGCCGCCGTGGCGATGGTGAATGCCGACATGGGTCGTCAAGCCTCCTGGATGCGTATGTCGGCACGGTCCCGGTGACCGTGCCGACATACGATGCTACTCCAAGGGCTCACTGAGCAGACGCGACACCACCTTGTCGTCACCCTCATAGGGCATATGGCGGTTCCGGTCCTTGATCCAACGTTCGTGCCCCTTGCCGATGACCAGCACCATGTCCCATCGCTCGGGGTTGCTCCGGGCATCCCGGATGGCCTCGGTCAGCGCCGTCACACGGTCCACGACGATCCGCGCGTCCACGTCCGGATTGGTGACGTGCCGCAGCATATCGTTGCAGATGTCCTCATACGGTTCGGTGTCGGTGTCCTCGGCGTTGAAGACGAACCGGCCGATGCGGTGCTGGGCGGCCTCCACGATCTCCCGACGGCGGTCGATCGCCTTGTTGCCGGCCGCGCCGGTGACCAGGGTGATGAACGGGCGATCGGCGCCATATCGGCTGTCGACGAAGTCGAGCAGCGCGGCGACGCTGGCGAAGTTGTGCGCATAGTCCACGATGGCCCAGGTCCGCGTGTCCGGATCGGCGAGCACCTCCATACGTCCCGGAACGGTCACGGTCTCGACCGCGTGCAGGGCGGGGCTGTCGGCGGGCGCGCCGGCGGCGGTCGCGATGGCCATGGCCGCGGCGGCGTTGGCGATGTTGAAGTCGCCGGGCAGTCGCAGCCGGAACGTGCCGGCGTCGTGGTTACGGATGGCGACACGGAAGTCGTCCGGATCGGAACCGTCCGCAGTCGCGGTGATCGCGTGCGCCGTCTTGCGGCCGTCGTCGGGGCCGTGTACGGAGAAGTCGGCGACCGGGATCCCTGCGTGGGCGGCGTCCTGCCGCAGCAGCTGCACCCGGTCGCAGTCGGCGTTGACGACGAGTGTTTTGCTGTTGGTGATGAGTTGGCGTTTGCAGTGGAGGTAGTCTTCGAAGGTGGGGTGTTCGATGGGGCTGATGTGGTCGGGGGAGATGTTGAGGAATGCTCCGATGTCGAAGGTCAGGCCGTGGACGCGGTGGACTTTGTAGGCTTGTGAGGAGACCTCCATGACCAGGTAGCGCATGCCGTTGTCGGCGGCCTGGCGCATCATCCGGAACGCATCCAACGACTCCGGCGTCGTCAGCTTCGAGTCGGTGTAGGTGCGGCCGTCCAGACAGGTCTGTTCGGAGGAGAACAGCGCGCAGCGGCCGCCCGAATGGGCGTTGAGGATCGCCTGCGTCAGGTAGGCGGTGGTGGTTTTGCCTTTGGTGCCGGTGATGCCGATGACGGTCAGCTCGTCATGCGGACGTTGGGAACAGTGTCATCAAAGTCCGGGACTCTGAGTGTCTCCTGTAAGTCAGGTTACAGCCAGCTCTCACGCACCGGTGCCCGACCGCGCCCGGCGAGCCAGCGGTTGTACGATTCGCGCCAGGTGCCGTAGGCATGTCGTTGCCAGTCCATCAGGCCCTCAAGCGTGATATGTCCGACCTGCGGGTACAACGTGGTCATCGGCGCGATCAGGTCGACTGCCGCGATGGTGTCGGCGGTGGCGTCATGGAAATCACCGTCGGGCTCCACCCCGTAGTATTCGGTGGTGTATTCCAGCGTGCGCTTGCCGGAGCGGCGCGATACGGAACGGTCGATGACCAGCGGATCGACCACCAGCATCGCCCGGCCATCCAGTCGCTCCTCCATGGGACGCAGCTGCCAGCGGTTCAGATCGCCGGCCAGCATCCGGATGTCGAACGGCGCGTTATAGGCGAGCAACGGGATGCGCTTGCTCTGGGCCAGCGCGATCAGCGAGGCGATGCGCTCGATGGCGTCGATCGGCTCCTCGCCGTGCTCCGCCAGGAACGCGTCGGTGAAGCCGTTGACCTTGCTGGCGCCGGGGCTCATGCGGCGGTGCGGGTTGATGATCCACGTGTCGATGACATCGTCGTCATGGGCGGATCGTGGATCGCGCAGCACCAACGTGGCGGAGACGATGGCGTCCCTGCCCATGGCCATGCCGGTGGTCTCCGTATCGAACCCCAACAGCCGGGATTGGCCGAGCGGGGTGTCGGCATCCTGCACGGGGGCGGCTTCGAGGGCATCCTTCAGATTCGTCATACCGCATATTCTCACGGTCAAATCAGACAAATCGCACCGACCCGCGGACCGATGCGGTGTCGCGGCATGGTGCGGACGGTACAATGGGCTGTCGTGGGCAGCGAGCAGACCGAGACGATAGCGGAGCGGCGGGAACGCTTCGAACGGCTCGCCATGCCCGCCGTCAATGCGTTGTACCGGCAGGCGATGAAGCTGACCAACAACCCCGAGGACGCCCAGGACCTGGTGCAGGACACCTTCGAACGTGGGTTCAAGGCCTTCGACTCGTTCCAGCCGGGCACGAACTTCGAGGCGTGGATGACCACCATCGAACGCAACGCCTACTTCAACCAGTACGCCAAGGCCAAGCGCCGCCCGCAGCGGGCCAACGACTCGACCGGCGAATACGACGACTGGGACATCTACTCCGCCTCCGAACACACCTCCGAGGGCCTGAAGTCGGCGGAGCAGGAGTATCTGGACACCTTCGCGCCCGAGGAGATCATGGCGGCGCTCGCCAAACTGAGCCCCGAACGCCGGCAGGTGTTCATCGACGCGGCCATCGACGGCAAGTCCTACCAGCAGGTGGCCGACGAGCAGGGCGTCAAGATCGGCACGGTGATGAGCCGTCTGAACCGCGCCCGCACGCAGCTGAAACGCGAATTGGCGGCATACGCGCGGGAGCGTGGGTACGGCATTGCGGATTCACCGTCCGCGAACCTCGGTTCCGGCAAACACGGCGATAATGGAAACAGGACGTCAACCGATGGAAAGGAGCTGGCATGAATCGACATGTAGTGCGCCAGAGCCATATTTCCATCACCAGCCGGACCCATGAAGGCGTGGTGCACACCGACGTGCACATCGCCGAGGTCAACGAGGCAGCGAACGGGGAGTGCTTTGACCCTGAAACCTGTTGCGACGCGCGGGAGCGGGCGCTGATCGAGGCCCTGCGCGCCTACCTGCGCCCCGAACAGGCGCCCGAGTGTCTGCTGACCCGTCTGCGCGCCACGCTGGACCACTGCTGCTGCGAGCAGGATGCGCAGCCGCCGTTCCGAGGGTAATAAAAAAATCCGCGGACCCTAAGCGGTTCCGCGGATGCCATGCTCATATCTCAGAGCTCACAGCTCAGGCATTCGGCCTTTTGCCGTGATTCGCTGCCTTTTTGCGACGCGCCTTGCGCTTGCGGCCACGCATGCCCATGATGGACTCCTTTACTGACGGTTAATAAGCCTACGGGATTATCTCACATCCGCGCGACGTTCACAACTTCGGCGGCGTCGCGCGGATATGGATCCCTATGGGATCAGGCCTTGCGCATACGGATGAACAGCGTGGTGGAGCTGGCCTCGCCCGGCTTGATGACGATGACGTCCTTGCCGGAGCGGAACGCGTTGGCATAGGCGGTCTGCGGTTCCACCGCCACGCCGGCCGGATGGTTGTCCGGGGCGAAGCCGGTGCCGGTGCACACCTGGAACGAGGTGATGGTCTCGTCGCCGCCGACCTCCACGGCCATGCCGTCCGGACGGTACAGCACGGCCGTCACGGTGCCGTCCTCGGCGTGCTTGACATCGGTCCACGCATCGTCGTACGGCTGCTGATCGAGCTTCATCGGCTCGCGGAAGTCGTACTTCGTGCCGTCCACCGGCTCGGTGCCGGTCGGCAGCAGACGGTCGTCGACGGTCACATGCGTGTCGGCGGGCACCATCAGCGAGCACTGCGCGTTCTGGCCGTCGATCTCGTCGCCGTACCCGTCGAAGCCGTTGGCCAGCCACGGGTGGATCGCCAGCGCCCACGGGGCGTTCGTCTCGCCGTTGTTGCGGGCGGCGATGGTCAGGTCCAGGCCGTTGTCGGTCAGCGTGTAGGTGACGGCCACCACCACGTCGAACGGGTAGCCGGCCATGTTCGGCACGCGCCAGGAGAGCGTGACGGTCGACTCGTCGAGGTTCTCCAGCGTCCAGTAGGCGCGGTAGCCGTAGCCGTGGATGGCGTTGCGGCGCTCGTGCTCGTCGATCGGCAGCTCGTAGGTCTTGCCCTCGAACGTGTAGACGCCGTCCTCGATGCGGTTCGGGTAGGGGATGAGCAGCTGGCCGCTGGAGGCGGGGGCCACCTCGTTGGCGCCGAACGTGGCGATGACGTTCTTGCCCTGGTAGGTGAGCTTGCGCAGCGCGGCGCCCAACTCGGTGATGACGGCGACGTAATCACCGTGCGTGATGGTGTACTGATGGCCGGTGCGCGGCGTGGCGGCGATGGTCATGGATATCACTCCCATAGTGAAATGATGCGATTGTTATCGCTCACTATCGTACTGCCGATTCCCGGTTCCCGCATCGGCGCGGCCCGGTGTGTCCCGTGCGGGGGCGCCGCGTCGATCGGTTCGTTCGGCGCCGCCGCACTGCCTGGCGTGTCCCCCGCGCGGGGGCGGTGCGCGGCACCCCGGAACGGGTAAGATGGCGTCAGAATGGAGGAACCATGACGAACGAACAGTCCGGCCGCATCGTGCTGGCCGATCCGCGGGGATTCTGCGCCGGGGTGGACCGCGCGATCCTGACCGTGCAGACCATCCTGAGATCCGCGGCCGACGCCGAACGCGCGCGTGCCGCGGGACTGCCGCCGGTGTATGTGCGCCGCCAGATCGTGCACAACAAGCACGTGGTGGAGGATCTGTCCGCGCAGGGGGCGGTGTTCGTGCAGGAGCTCGACGAGATCCCCGACGAGGCCGTGGCCGCCGGCATTCCGGTGGTGTTCTCCGCACACGGCGTCTCCCCGGAGATCAAGGCCGAGGCGGCGCGCCGCGGCATGCATGTGGTGGATGCCACCTGCCCGCTGGTCAGCAAGGTCCACCGTGAGGTGCTGCGGTTCGTGCGGGAGGGGTACGAGATCATCTACATCGGGCACCGCGGCCACGACGAGGCCGTCGGCGTGGTGGGGGAGTCGTCCGAGCATGTGCATCTGATCGAGCACGAGACGGATGTGGAATCGCTGGACTTCGATGATTCGACCAAGCTGGTGCTGCTCACGCAGACCACGTTGAGCGTGGATGAGACGGCCGGCACCATCGAGGCGCTGAAGCGTCGGTTCCCGTGGATCGAGATGCCGCCGAGCTCGGATATCTGCTATGCCACGTCCAACCGGCAGGCCGCGGTCAAGCTCGTTGCCGAGCAATCCGATTGCGTGGTGATCGTAGGCTCGGCGAATTCCTCGAATTCGGTGCGGCTGATGGAGGTGGCGCAGGAGGGCTTGGCCGATCGCGGCCGGGCCTACCGTGTCGATGATGCGGGGGAGTTGGATCCCGCATGGTTCGCCGGTGTGAGCGCGGTCGGCGTCTCCTCGGGGGCCTCGGTACCGGACGAGCTGGTCGCCGGTGTGGTCGAGGCGCTGCGCGGGTTCGGATTCACCGAGGTCTCCACCGTCGAGACCATCAAGGAGCATATGCACTTCGTCCTGCCCGCCGAACTGCGCCGCTGACCCCGATCCTGTTGTGACTCTGATACATCCGTGACTGTGACATATTGGGAAAAACGTTGGAATTGCAACGTTTTGAGACGTTATCGCACAGTCACGATGTCGCACGGTCACGAAAGGGCCGGGGTACGGTCACGGGTTACCAGGTGGCGATGGGGGCGGTGGCGGCGTTCAGAACCCTCACCAGATCCTGCGGGGCGATGCCGACGCTGAACCCGCGCTTGCCCCCGGACACCAGGATGCGCTCATAGGCCAGCGCGCTCTCATCAAGCACGGTCGCATGGCGCGTGCGCTGCCCGAACGGCGAGATGCCGCCCACCACATAGCCGCTCTCGCGCATCGCCACCTTCGGATCGGCCATGGCGGCCTTCTTCGCGCCCACGGCGGCGGCCAGCGCCTTCAGGTCCATATGGCCGCTGACCGGCACCACGCCGACCACGCGCGCCGTGCCGGTGTCGGCCATCAACGTCTTGAACACCTGATGCTCGTCGAAGCCCAGCTTGCGGGCCGCTTCAATGCCATAGCCGTCATCCATGTGATCGTTGGAGTGCTCGTACTCGTAAGTCTCGAACGGAACACCCGCGCGTTCCAGCTCCACAATCGCCGGCGTGGACCCCTTACCTGATGTCTTCCTACCCATGCCACCTATCCTATGCCGTGCCTCGGCACACGTTGACATACGAAAAGGGCCGCCCCGGAAACCGGGACGGCCCAAACGGTTCGTCAGGAACCTAGCGGACTAGGCCGCTGAGGCTCACTTGGCGAGCTCGGCGAAGTACAGCAGCGTACGAACCATGTTCGAGGTGAAGCCGTACTCGTTGTCGTAGAAGGCCACGGTGCGCACGAGCTGGACGCCGTCCACCTCGTTCACATCGGTCTGGGTCGGGTCGAACACGCCGCCGTGGGTGTCGCCGACGATGTCGCCGGAGACGATGCCGTCAGCGTTGTAGCCGTAGTACTCGCAGCCCTCGAAGGCATCCTTGAACGCGGCGTTGATCTCGTCCACGTTGGTTTCCTTCTCGAGCACGGTGAACAGCTCGGTCACGGAGCCGTCCGGAACCTGGACGCGCTGGGCGTGGCCCTGCAGCTTGCCATCGACCTCCGGCACGACCTTGCCGATGGCCTTGGCGGCACCGGTGGAGTGCGCGATGGTGTTGACGGCGGCGGCGCGCAGGTCGCGGCCGTTCTTCTTGCCGCGCGGGCCGTCGAGGATCATCTGGGTGCCGGTGTAGGCGTGGATGGTGGTCATGAAGCCGACCTTGATGCCCCACTTGTCGTTGAGCAGCTTGACCATAGCGGCCATCGAGTTGGTGGTGCAGGAGCCGGCGGAGACGATGTTGTCCTCGGCCTTCAGGATCTCGTGGTTCACGCCGTAGACGACCGTCGGGGTGGTGGCGTCCTTGGCCGGAGCGGAGATCAGGACCTTCTTGGCGCCGGCGTTCAGGTGGGCCTGCGACTTCTCGGCGGAGGTGTAGAAGCCGGTGCACTCGAGCACGAACTCGACACCGTCGTTCTTGACCCACGGGATGTTGTTCGCATCCGGCTCGGCGTACACCGGGTACTCCTTGCCGTCGACGACGATGGCGGAGTCGGTGGCGGAGACCTCGACCGGGGTGCCGTCCACGTGCTTGAAGGTGCCGTGCGTGCTGTCGTACTTCAGCAGGTACGCCAGAGCGGACGGGGAGGTCAGATCGTTGATCGCGGCGACCTCGATATCACCAGCCTCGCCGCCCTTCTGCTGCAGCTCGAAGATGCGACGGAACGCGAGACGACCAATACGACCGAAGCCGTTGATACCAATCTTGACTGTCATGTAGTTCTCCCTTGGGGATAGGCCGTGGCACGTTGTCGGAACCCCGCATGGCGCACGCGCGGCCGTTGAATACCAACACCTTGTACTTTAGTGCGTTGTCTGTACTTGGGCAACGGGACAAGCGGGGCTGTGAGATGAATTTTCAGGAATTTCCGTGAGCGCTCACACCCTTGGCGAGCACCGGGGATACGGCGGTATCGAGCGAACCGAGGTCCCCCGCGAACCCGTGGAAGCGGACGACCTCGGGCATCGGCGCCTCGGCGGGGAACGTGACGATCAGCGTGCCGTGATGGACGTTGATCGCCGAAGGCACGCCCTGCAGGAACTCGTTGCTGACGCCGTTGACGCGGGTGTTGGTCATCGTGGCGTGCCTGAGCTGGTATTTCAATCCCGGCTCGTTGACGTCGCGCGCCTCGTCGCTCAGCGAGAACACGGAGACCATGCGTCCGGGGGCCACGTCGTTGGCGGGGAATCGCAGCTCGCCGTCGGTGATCGCCGTGACCACCGTGCCGTCGCCGTGCAGGAACCCGATGCCGCCGTGCCGGGAGATGAGCGCCATCAGCTGGATGTTGGCGATGGTGTGGTCGATGCGCCCGCCCAGTCCGCCGTGGACGTGGAAGGTGCGGCAGCCGTGCGACCAGCCGATCTTGAGCGCCGAGAGCATGTCCGGATCGTCCTTCTCCGCGGGCAGCGCGATGGTGCGCTCCCCGTCCGCCGGACGGCGTCCCGTGAGCGAATCGAAATCCCCGATGACGACGTCGGCGGTGAGGCCGAGCCCTCGCACATGGTCCAGACCGCCGTCCGCGGCCACGATGAATGCCCCGTCGGGGACAACGGGCGCGTCGTAGTAGTCGCCCGCGCCGAAGATCACACAGGTGTCGTCATGCATGAGCCCCACTGTACCGCGGCTCGGCGCCAAGCGGCGGGTGTCGCCTCGCTCACAGGAACGGCACAACTGTTTGCTAAGCTGACTGGCAGTATCGGTGTCGGGCGAGGACCCGGCAGCACCATAAAAGAGGATATAGAGGAAACAGAGGAAGAAGGAGCGCCGTATCCATGTGCGGTATCGCCGGTTTCGTCAATGACATGCCGATTGATGTGAAATGTCCCGTCCTGAAGCGGATGACGGATATCATCGCGCATCGCGGTCCCGACAGCGAGGGCAGCTACGTCGACGAGCATGCGGCCCTGGGGCACCGCCGCCTGAGCATCATCGACCTGGGCGGCAGCTCGCAGCCGATCTACAACGAGGATCGCACGCTGGTCATCACGTACAACGGCGAGATCTACAACTACCAGCCGCTGCGCGAGGAGCTGCTCGCGCTGGGCCACACCTTCGCCACCGAGGGCGATACGGAGGTGATTCTGCACGGCTACGAGCAGTGGGGCGCGGACGTGCTCAAGCGGCTGCGTGGCATGTTCGCCTTCGTGATCTGGGACACGAAGACCCGCACCCTGTTCGGCGCGCGCGACCACTTCGGCATCAAGCCGTTCTACTATGCGCAGATGAACGGCACGTTCATGTACGCCTCGGAGATCAAGGCGCTGCTGCAGCACCCCGACTTCGTCAAGGAACTCAACGCGGACGCGCTCAAGCCGTATATGACGTTCCAGTACCCGGCGATTCCCGAGACCTTCTTCAAGGGCGTGTTCAAGCTGCCCGAGGGGCACTGCTTCACCTACCGGGACGGCCGGATGGACATCCGCCGCTACTATGACGAGACCTACACCGAGGGCGGCATGGGCCTCAAGGAGCTTGTCGACACCATCGACCGCACGGTGTGCGACTCGGTCAAGGCCCACCAGATCGCCGACGTGGAGGTCGGGTCGTTCCTCTCCAGCGGCGTCGACTCCAGCTATGTGGCCGCCGTGGCCCGCCCCGAGCACACGTATTCGATCGGCTTCGGCAAGGGCACCTACAACGAGTCGCAGCAGGCACAGGAACTGGCGCAGATCATCGATCTGAACAACACCTCCGAGGCGCTGGGCGGCGACGAGGCCTTCGAGAACTTCCCCCGCATCCAGTGGCATCTGGACGAACCGGATTCCAACCCGTCCTGCGTGCCGCTGTTCTTCCTGTCCGAACTGGCCAGCCGCGATCTGCGCGTCGTGCTGAGCGGCGAAGGCGCGGACGAGCTGTTCGCCGGGTACATCGACTACGGCGTGCACACCCATTCCAAGGCCATCAAGGCGGTCACGCGGATGCTGACCCATCTGCCCCAGGGCATGCGCCACGCCATCGCGCGGTTCTGCAAGGGCAAGACCTTCCACGGCGCATGGCATCTGTACGCCAATCTGGCCCCGGCCGAGGAGAGCTTCATCGGCCAGGCCAAGGTCTTCGACGAGGACGAGGCCGTCAGGCTGCTCAAGCCCGAATACCGGCAGGGGCCGGGCGTGGCCCAGATCGTCGGCCGCATCTATGCGCGCATCAAGGGCCGGGGCATGTCCGAGCTGAAGAAGAAGCAGTATCTGGACATGCACCAGTGGATGCCCGGCGACATCCTGCTGAAGGCCGACAAGCTGACGATGGCCCACTCGCTGGAGCTGCGCGTGCCGCTGCTCGACAAGGAGCTGATGGCCGTGGCCGAGCAGGTGCCGACCAAGTACCTGATCACCGACGAGAACACCAAGTTCGCGTTCCGTCAGGCCGCCGCCCGCCATCTGCCGAAGGAATGGTACGACCGTGAGAAGCTCGGCTTCCCGGTGCCGATCAAGATCTGGCTGCGTCAGGAGAAGTACTACCGCCACGTCCGCGCGCTGTTCGAGCAGGAATGGGTGGGTCGGTTCTTCGACCAGGATGCGCTGCTCAAGATGCTCGACGACAACTACGAGGGCACAACCGACGACCGCCGCAAGATCTGGACCGTGTTCACGTTCCTGACGTGGTACGACGTCTACTTCAACCACGACGGCTCCAAGCCCGATCTGGTGGACCTGACCGCGTGAGACCGTGAGGCTGGGCGTCCGCGTGGCCCGGACGCCCGGTCCGCGCGGACGCCGCACCCGCGACACGCCCGTCCGGGCATGTGGTACACTATCCAAGGCTTGAGAAATCAAGAAAGCGGGGAAACCCCACCTGGAAGCCTGTTACGGCCTCGGGTCCAAGGCATGAGCCTGACGATGGCTATCGTCCGCTCGCGGTGCCCATGTGCGCCGCCATGTACAGTGTCCGCATCAACGGATGCATGATGACATGCCCTGACCCGGCGACGTGCGCGCCAAGAGGTGAGCCCGCAAGGAAACACCGAGGATTGGAGTCATCATCAGCGACGAACCACGCATTAACGACGAGATTCGCGTCTCCCAGGTGCGCCTGATCGGCCCGAACGGCGAGCAGGTGGGGGTCATCGCGACCTCCGTCGCACTGAACCTGGCCAAGGAAGCGAACCTCGATCTCGTCGAGGTGGCACCCAACGCAAAGCCTCCGGTCGCCAAGCTCATCGATTACGGCAAGTTCAAGTACAACGAGAAGATCAAGGCCCGTGAGGCCCGCCGTAATCAGAACACTGCCGAGATCAAGGAGATCCGTTTCCGCCTGAAGATCGACGACCATGACTTCGAGGTCAAGAAGGGTCATGTCGTCCGTTTCCTCAACGGCGGGGACAAGGTCAAGGTCACCATCATGCTGCGCGGTCGTGAGCAGTCGCGTCCGATCGGCGGCGTGGAGATGCTGCAGCGCCTGGCCGCCGACGTGGAGGAGTACGGCACCATCGAGTCCGCTCCGAAGCAGGAGGGCCGCAACATCATCATGACGCTGGCCCCGAAGGGCAAGAAGGTGCACACGCAGTCCGAGCAGCGCCGCCGCGGTGCGGAATCCCGCGCCGAGCGCCAGGCCCGTCAGGCCGCACGCCTGGCCGCCAAGCAGGAGGCCCAGGCCCAGGCCGCCGCCGAGGCCCAGGCCGCGGTGAACGGTCAGTCGAAGACTTCCGCGAAGAACAACACAACCAAGGAGGGCAGCAATGCCGAAGATGAAAACTAATTCCGCCGCGTCCAAGCGCGTCCGCGTCACCGGCAAGGGCAAGCTGATGCATGTCGGCAGCGGCATGCGCCACAACCTGGAGCACAAGTCGGCTCGCAAGCGCCGCGCGCTGTCCGCCGACGAGGTCATGGCTCCGAACCAGGTCAAGAAGATGAAGAACCTGCTCGGTATGTGAGCTGCTTCGAGATCGAACAAGACGTCAACAGAAAGCTGAGGAATAGATTATGGCACGTGTCAAGCGCGCAGTGAACGCCCACAAGAAGCGTCGCGTCGTTCTCGAGAGGGCCTCGGGCTACCGCGGCCAGCGCTCCCGCCTGTACCGCAAGGCCAAGGAGCAGCTGCTGCACTCCTTTACCTACAACTACCGCGACCGCAAGGCTCGCAAGGGTGACTTCCGCAAGCTGTGGATCCAGCGCATCAACGCCGCGGTCCGCGCCGAGGGCATCACCTACAACCGCTTCATCCAGGGCCTGCGCCTGGCCGGCATCGAGCTCGACCGTCGCGCCCTGGCCGAACTGGCCGTCTCCGATCCGGAGACCTTCAAGGCCATCGTCGTCGAGGCCAAGAACGCCCTGCCGGCGGATGTCAACGCCCCGGTGGAGGCCTGAATCGGCGTGACGCACGCATGATTCCTGTTGCGAAACCCCGCTTCGGCGGGGTTTCCTCGTATCTACCGGAGGAACGGTAGGGGGAGGGAGACCCGGATGGAATCCGAATTCGGGCGGCTGTTGGAGCAGTTCCTCACGCATATCGGCGTGGAACGGGGATTGGCGCAATCGACCGTTGACGCCTATGCGTCCGATCTGCGCCGGTACCTCGACTGGCTGGAGACACGCGGCGTCCACGGGCCGGCCGCCGTGACACGGCAGGATGTGGAGGACTACGTCGCCGATCTCGACGGGGCGGGGGAGAGCGGCCGCAGCAAGGCCAGGCGACTGGCCAGCATCCACGCGTTCCATCGGTTCGCCCTCGCCCAGCAGGCCGTGGCATCGGATGTGACGGCGACGGTCAAGGCCCCCAAGGGGGCCGGCACGCTGCCCGACGTGCTGACCGTGGACGAGGTCGCCCGTCTGCTGGAGGCCGTCCCGCAACCCGGGGGTGCGGGCGTGGCCGGTGTGGAGGACGCCGTGCTGGTGCGCGACCGGGCGCTGCTCGAACTCATGTACGCCACCGGCGCGCGCGTCTCGGAGATCGTGGGGGCGGATATCGATGACATGGATTTCGACGAGCATGTGATCCGTGTGACGGGCAAGGGCTCCAAGCAGCGGCTGGTGCCGGTGGGCGGGTACGCCTGCCAGGCGCTGCGGCGGTACCTGGACGAGGCGCGACCGGTGCTGGAGCGACGCAAGCGGTCGGGGAGTGCGGAACGCCGCGCGCTGTTCCTGAACAAGCGCGGTTGCCGGCTCTCCCGCCAATCGGTATGGGAGGTGGTCAAGGCGGCCGGCGAACGGGCGCATATCGCCAAGCCGTTGCATCCGCACACGCTGCGCCACTCCTTCGCCACGCATCTGATCCAGGGCGGGGCCGACGTGCGCACCGTGCAGGAGCTGCTTGGCCACGCCTCGGTCACCACCACGCAGATCTATACGCATGTCAGCCCCGAATCGTTGATCGAGGCTTATCTGACCGCCCACCCGCGCGCCCGGTGAACGCGACTGCCCCGCAGATGCCTGCAAGGGGCACGCCACGGACGCCGCGTGATGTCTTCGGACACATTGTCGCGATACGATAGCAATCGGAAGACTTCAGCCATGGTCGCGGCACGGGTCGCCGCCACAGGAATGGAGACGGTATGGGCGCGGCGCAATCGCAGGGCAGTGGGACGGGGCCGTGGTATGACGAATCCACGACGCACCGGTTCCGGCAGGGGCTGCTGCCGATAGGCGGCACGTACGCCGTGCCGGCCGTGGATGACGGGGGGACACGTGGTGGAACCTCGTCGGATGAACACATGAATGTTGATAAGGTGAACAGTATGCCTACGGATCTGCTTGGTCGTGAATATGAGACGTTCCCCGCGCCCGAACCGCTGCGTCAGCACGGTCCGGCGCGGATCATCGCGATGTGCAACCAGAAGGGCGGCGTCGGCAAGACCACCAGTTCGATCAACATCGCCGGCGCGCTGAGCCAGTACGGGCGCCGTGTGCTCATCGTGGACTTCGACCCGCAGGGTGCGGCCACCGTGGGCTTGGGCATCAACGCGAACACCGTGGAGAACACGGTGTACACGGCGCTGTTCGACATGTCCGCGGATCCGCATGAGGTGATCCACGCCACCGATTTCGAGAACATCGACATCATGCCGGCGAACATCGACCTGTCGGCCGCGGAGGTGCAGCTGGTCACCGAGGTCGGCCGCGAGCAGGTGCTGGCGAGCGTGCTGCGCAAGGTGCGCAACGAATACGACGTGATCATCGTCGATTGCCAGCCCTCGCTGGGCCTGCTGACGGTGAACGCCCTGACCGCGGCCGACGGCGTGATCATCCCGGTGGCGGCGGAGTTCTTCGCGCTGCGCGGCGTGGCGCTGCTGATGCAGTCGATCGAGAAGGTGCAGTCCCGCATCAACCCCCGTCTGGAGGTGTACGGCGTGCTGGTCACCATGTTCACGCGCACGCTGCACTGCGAGGAGGTGCTGCAGCGCATCTACGAGGCCTTCCAGGGCAAGGTGTTCCACTCGGTCATCTCCCGATCGATCAAGCTGCCGGACGCCACGGTGGCGGCCGCGCCGATCACCATCTACGCCCCCGGGCACAAGACGGCCAAGGAATACCGTGAGGTGGCCCGCGAGCTGATCGCCAAGGGCATCGTGCCCTGACCGGCGGCGTGGCCATGGTGGAATGGGCAGAGCTGGCGGAGCCGGAGGGGCGTGCCGTCGACTCCGGATTCGCCGTCAGTCTGGACGTGTATTCCGGCCCGTTCGACGTGCTGCTGGGCATGATCGCCGGCAATCGCCTGGAACTGACCGAGGTTTCGCTCTCGGCGATTACCGAGGAGTTCCTGGAGTATGTCCGGGGCATGGATGTGGCGCGCAACATGGAGGCCGCCAGTTCGTTCATCGATGTCGCCTCGATCCTGGTGGAGGCCAAAAGCGCCGCGCTGCTGCCCGGCGACGAGGACGGCGGGCGCGACGAGCGCAGCATGGAGGCGCTGCGCGAGCGTGATCTGCTGTTCGCCAGGCTGCTGCAGTACCGCGCGTTCAAGCAGGCCGCCGACGACTTCCGTGCACGTCTGGCGGCGAATTCGGGCCGGTTCCCGCATCCGTCGGTGATGGACGCGGGCATGTCGGCCCTGTTGCCCGAACTGGTCTGGACGCTGACCCCCGAGGACCTGGCCCGGCTGGCCGCGCAGGCGTTCGCCAACGCGCCGGCTAGCGAGGTGTCGGTGCATCAGCTGCATATGCCGATGGTGGACCTGCGCGCCCAATCCATGCTGGTGCGGGACCGGCTGCGCGCCCTGCCGGTCGGAGGGTCGATGACCTTCGCCGAGCTGACGGCGGATGCGGCGGGCGCCATCGAGGTGGTGGCCAGGTTCCTGGCGGTGCTGGCGTTCTTCAAGCAGGGGGCGCTGCAGTTCAAGCAGGCCGGTCCCTATGAGACCTTGCACCTGCGGTGGGTGGCCGGCGCGGAGGAAACGGACACCGCGATCGACGAACGGGATTTCGCATGACAATCGGATACGGCGGGAGGCGGCTGTGATGGATCAGAACGAGCGGACGGTCGGCGTGGCGCGTCCCGAATACGTGGACTTCGACGTCGACGGATTCCTCGGCGGCCTGCCGGCATGTCTGGAGGCGGTGCTGATGGTCTGCGACCAGCCCCAGCAGGCCGCCGACCTGGCGCGGGTGCTGGCGGTGGACGAGGAGCGGGTGACCGCGGCGCTGGAGACGTTGCAACGCGACTATGACGGTTCGGACGCCTCCGGTCGCGCCCCCAGGGGGTTCGAGCTGCGCCGTACCGCCCGGGGGTGGCAGTTCTCCAGTCGTGCGGTGTTCGAACCGGTGGTGTCGGCGTTCGTGACCGACGGGCAGACCGCGCGCCTGTCTCAGGCGGCGTTGGAGGCGCTGGCGATCATCGCGTACCGGCAGCCGATCACGCGTGCGCAGATCGCGGCGATCCGAGGAGTCAATTCCGACGGGGTGATTCGGGCGTTGATCGTGCGAGGATTGATACGTGAAGAGGGGATTGAGGAAGAGTCTCGTGCCGCGTTGCTGGTGACTTCACCGCTGTTTCTGGAGAAGATGGGGTTGTCCTCGTTGGAACAGCTGCCCGAGCTTGCGCCGTTTCTGCCGGACTCGGTTGGCGCTGCGTTGGAAAGCGGTGGTCCGCTTGATGACACGCAGTTATAGTCATTGTGACTAAAAGTAGTATGCTCGTGCTTGTCTCGGTACGATTTCCGGAACGGAAGGTAAGGGCATGGGCATCGGCAATGTTACGGAACGGCGTATGCAGCCGCCGCAGGTCGGCGTTTCCGTTGTCATCCTGACGTTGGCTCCCGCTCCTTCGGGCAGCCGGCTTTGGTTGCCGTTGGTTCGACGCACCCGTCAGCCGTTCCTCGGCCGCTGGGCGTTGCCTGGAGGAGGGCTGCGCGCCGACCGGTCGCTGGAAGAATCAGCCTATTATGCGTTGGTCAGCACCACCGATCTGCATCCGCGATACCTCGAACAGCTGTACACCTTCGGCGATCCGGCGCGCTCTCAGGGCGGACTGCCGATGGTATCCATCGCGTACTGGGCATTGGTGGGCCGGGAGGAAACGGACGATCTCAGTGAGGCCGAGAACGTGCGGTGGTTCCCGGTGGACGCGCTTCCCGAACTTGCCTTCGACCATCGCCGCATCATCGAATACGCCCTGCAGCGATTACGCGCCCGCGTCGACCAGCCGGATGTAGTCACCACGTTGGTCGGCGAAACCTTTACGCTCAACCAGCTGCATGGCGTCTATGAAGCCGTTGCCGGTACCTCCATCGATTTGGCGAATTTCCGGCGTCGTATGCTCGCCACCGGTCGAATCGAGGAGACCGGAGAACGACGGCGGGAAGGCCGCCACCGCCCGGCTGCCGTATACCGGTACACCCCCGGCGATCCCGATCCCGTCGCGCCATACGACGTGGTGCGGCAACGATTGGCGTCGTTGACCCAGTCGTCGGCGCTGAGCGGCACATCAGCACCCAGTCTCGATCTGCGGATGCGGGAGGCGTTATCCCCGTTGGAGCGTGCCTGATCGCACCCCTGACGCCGGCATCGTGTAGAACGGCCGCCCGTCGTGCTCGGCAAATCAAAGACAAGGACATATTGGAAGGAGCGCAATGAACGTCGTCTCATCGAAGAACACCGTGCAAACCGAGCGCGGGTTGAGTCGGAACGCACGACTGGACCGTCTGCCATTCAACGCGGCGCATCGCAAGTTGTTGGTGGCCTCGGGCATCGGTTGGGCTTTCGACGCCATGGATGTCGGATTGGTCTCGTTTGTGGTCGCCGCCATTGCCGCCGACCCGCATTTCAACCTGAACGCCACCGAGAAGTCGTGGGTGTTGTCGGTCGGATTCGTGGGCATGGCTATTGGTGCCGCATTGGGCGGATACTTTGCCGATCGGGTGGGACGAAAAACCGTATTCACCGCCACATTGGTCATTTTCGGCTTGGCGAATGCGGGTATGGCCTGCTCCTGGACGTTGGTGGCGCTGCTGATCGCACGTTTCATCATCGGATTGGGATTGGGGGCTGAACTGCCGGTGGCCTCCACGCTCGTGTCCGAGTTCTCGCCGACCCGGCATCGCGGGCGGATGACGGTGCTGTTGGAGTCGTTCTGGGCTGTTGGATGGATCATCGCCGCAGCCATCGGTGCGTTCGTCATTCCGAACACCGGCGACTGGGGGTGGCGTTGGGCGTTGCTTATCGGCGCGTTGCCGCTGCTGTACGCCGTTGTGACCCGCGCCCACATCCCCGAATCGGTGCGTTTCCTGGAGTCCAAGGGGCGCGAGGATGAAGCCGAGCAGGCGGTGCGCTACTTCGAACAGGCCTCCGGGGTGGCCCCCGTCGCCAGCCCGAAGGCCGAACCGCTGCCGGCCATTCGCACACGGGAACTGTTCGGTCATCAGTATCTGGCTCGTACGGTGGCCATTTGGCTGACCTGGTTCTTCGTGAACTTCTCCTACTACGGCGCGTTCACCTGGATGCCGAGTCTGCTGGCCGACCAGTTCGGCTCGCTGACCAGCTCGTTCGGCTATACGCTGATCATCTCGCTCGCCCAGCTGCCGGGGTACTTTCTGGCCGCCTGGTTGGTGGAGATCTGGGGGCGTCGCCGCACGCTGAGCGTATTCCTCGCGGTGTCGGCTGTAGCCGCCTTCGCGTTCTCCCAAGCCGGATCGGTGGCCGCCGTGATCGGGTTCGGCATGCTGTTGTCGGCCTCGAACCTGGGCGCATGGGGTGTGCTGTATGCGGTGACGCCAGAGATCTATCCGACGCGTCTGCGCGGTGCCGCGTCGGGGGCGGCCGCAGCGGTCGGCCGTGTGGCTGCGATCATCGCACCATTGCTGGTGCCGTGGTTCCTGACGCTGTCCGGGGGCAACAAGACGGTGGCCTTCGTGATCTTTGCCGTGGCCTTCGTGCTGGGGTGCATAGCCGCGTTGTGCTTGCCCGAACGCAAGGGACTCGATCTGGAGGACTGAATACGCCGCAAGGATAATATACGGTGTTCAATATCATGGTGTAGCGTTGCTTCAGAACGAATCCGACGGGAGTGAAGCATGGTGCTGCAGATCAGGGATATCCACAAGCAATACAAGACCGGCGACTTCGTACAGAAGGCGTTGGACGGCGTCACGCTGAACCTGCGCGACAACGAGTTCGTGGCCATCCTCGGTCCCTCCGGGTCCGGCAAGACCACGCTGCTCAACATCATCGGCGGTCTGGATCGCTACGATTCCGGTGATTTGGTGATCAACGGCACCTCCACCAAACAGTACCGCGACCGCGACTGGGACTCCTACCGCAACCACACCATCGGCTTCGTCTTCCAGAGCTACAACCTCATCCCGCACCAGAGCATCCTGGCCAACGTGGAACTGGCGCTGACCATCTCGGGCATTCCCCGCTCGCAGCGCCGGCAGCGCGCCCGCCGCGCGCTGGCGCAGGTCGGGCTCGGCGCCCACGTCCACAAGAAACCCAACCAGCTCTCCGGCGGCCAGATGCAGCGCGTGGCCATCGCCCGCGCCTTGGTCAACGATCCGGACATCGTCCTGGCCGACGAACCGACCGGCGCGCTCGATTCGGACACCTCCGTGCAGATCATGGACCTGCTCAAGGAGGTGGCCCGGGACCGTCTGGTCGTCATGGTCACGCACAACCCGGATCTGGCCGAGCAGTACGCCACGCGCATCGTCAACCTGCGTGACGGCCGCATCGTCGACGACTCCGACCCCTACGTCATCGACGAGGCCGAGTCGGAGCCGGCCGTGCACCGGACCATGGGCAAGGCGTCGATGTCCTTCGGCACCGCGGTGGCCCTGAGCTTCAACAACCTCAGAACCAAGATGGCGCGCACCGTGCTCACCTCCTTCGCCGGCTCGATCGGCATCATCGGCATCGCGCTGATCCTGTCCGTGTCCACCGGCGTGAACAACTACATCACGGCCATCCAGCGGGATACGATGACCGCCTACCCGATCTCCATCGACGCCAAGAGCTGGGACCTGCAATCGCTGCTGGAGGAGAGCGTGGCCGACGCGGATGCGGAACGCACCGCCGACCATGCGCTGGACGGCGTATACGCCGACGATTCCAGCTTCACCCAGGCGTCCACGCTGACCAGCAGCATCGCCGAGAACAACCTAACCGCGTTCAAGCGGTATCTGGACGATCCCGACAGCGCCATCCACCAGTACGTGGGGTCCAACGGCATCCACTACTCGTACGACGTCAAGTTCGCGGTCGTCAGCCATGACCCGGACGGCACGCTGGTCAACGCCGACGGCGTGGACTTCGGCGACGACACTGGCTCGATGGGTTCGATGATGGCCACCCAGGGCGGCTCGATGAGCAGCATGTCCGACGTGACGGCCATGCAGATGTCCATGGTCACCGGCGAAACCGACGAGAACGCCGCCCCGGGCGCCTTCGGCGAGATCATGCCGGGGGAGGGGAGCGACCAGCTGATCAGCAAGGTCGTGACCGACAACTACGAGGTCGTCGAGGGCGCATGGCCCACGGCGCAGGACGAGGTCGTGCTGGTGGCCGACCGCAACAACGAGATCCCGCTGAGCACGCTGTACGAGCTGGGCCTGCTGCCGGCGAGCGACTACAACGACCTGATGAAGCGGCTCGACGACGGCGAGAAGATCGACCGGCAGACGATCAAGATCGACTACGACGCGGTCCTGAACCAGCCGCTGTACCTGATCGCAGCCTGCGACGAGTACGTGCGCGGCGACGACGGACGGTACACCTACGTCGGCGACGACGCCGAGCGGATGGGGGAGCTGATCGACAACGGCACCGCCATGCCGCTGAAGATCGTCGGCGTCGTCCGTCCCGTCGAGGACGCCGACGCGGCCAACATCGACGGCTCGGTCGGCTACACGCACGCCCTGACCGACTATCTGATCGACCACACGGCCTCCAGCCCGGTGGTCACCGACCAGCAGGCGAACCAGAACGTGAACGTGCTCAACGGCATGACGTTCTCGCCCTCCGATGACGCGACCAAGGTCGCCGACGCCCGCACCTATGTGGCCGGCCTCGGCGTGACGCAGAAGGCGCAGCTGGCGGCCGGTCTGATGGACGAGGCGGCGCAGTCCGGCATGGATATGGGCGTCGCGGGGGCGGCGGGCGGCACGGCGGCCAGCGAGGAGATGCTGGCCCAGCAGCTCGACGCCTATCTGGCCACGGCCGATGACGCGACCTTCATCCACATCTACGACGAGTACGTCTCCACCGGCGATTACGACGACAACCTCTCCGCCTTCGGCGTGATCAGCCGCGACGCCCCGAGCTCGATCCGCATCTACTGCGACAGCTTCGAGGACAAGGACGGGGTCTCCGACGCCATCGACCAGTACAATGCCGACGCCTCCGAACAGGACAAGATCACCTATGTGGACTACGTAGGCGCGCTGATGAGCTCGGTGACCACGATCGTCAACGTCATCACCTACGTGCTGATCGCGTTCGTGGCGGTCTCGCTGGTCGTCTCCTCGATCATGATCGGCATCATCACCTATATCTCGGTGCTGGAGCGCACCAAGGAGATCGGCATCCTGCGCGCGATGGGCGCCTCGAAGCACAACGTCTCTTCGGTGTTCAACGCCGAAACCGGCATGATCGGCCTGTGCTCCGGCCTGATCGGCGTGGGCGTGACGCTGCTGTTGCTCATCCCCGGCAACGCCATCCTGCACCATTTCATGGGCACGAACGAGGTCAGCGGCGTGCTGCCGGTGCCCGGAGCCGTGGCGCTGGTCGTCCTGAGCGTGGTGCTCACGCTGATCGGCGGCATCATCCCCTCGAAGAAGGCCGCCAGACAGGATCCGGCCACCGCGTTGCGCACCGAGTGAGCCTCGGGGGCGGAGCTGTCAAGCAATCCCGCTACACTTGGCTCGGTTTGTGTGGACGTACTGGGGCTTGCCGAACGGTCCGGTACCGAAGGAACGCAACTGAAATCAGGTAAGAGAGGTTTTGATGGCAGTTCGTGGCGATATTCGAAATGTGGCGATCGTGGCGCACGTCGATCACGGCAAGACCACGCTGGTGAACGCGATGCTCCAGCAGTCGCACGTGTTCTCCGAGCGCGAGGAGGTCCCCGACCGCGTGATGGATTCCAACGATCTGGAGCGCGAGAAGGGCATCACCATCCTGGCGAAGAACACGGCGGTGCAGTACACCGGCCCGCTCGCCGAGAAGTACGGCCATCCCGAAGGCATCACGATCAACGTCATCGACACCCCCGGCCACGCCGACTTCGGCGGCGAGGTCGAGCGCGGCATCTCGATGGTCGACGGCGTGGTGCTGCTCGTCGACGCCTCGGAGGGCCCGCTGCCGCAGACCCGCTTCGTGCTGCGTAAGGCCCTGGAGGCCAAGCTGCCGGTGATCCTGTGCGTGAACAAGGTGGACCGTCCGGACGCCCGCATCGAGGAGGTCGTGGGCGAGGCCACCGACCTGCTGCTCGGCCTGGCCCAGGACGTGATCGAGGAGGGCGTGGACCTGGACCTCGACTCGCTGCTGGACCTGCCGGTGATCTACTGCGCCGCCAAGGCGGGCTACGCCTCCACGAACCAGCCGGAGAACGGCGGGCTGCCGGACAACGACAACCTGGAACCGCTGTTCGACTCGATCATCTCGAACATCCCCGCCCCCGAATACGAGGAGGGCGCCCCGCTGCAGGCTCATGTGACCAACATCGACGCCTCGGACTACCTGGGCCGACTGGGTCTGGTCCGCATCTACAACGGCACGCTCGTCAAGGGCAAGCAGTACGGCCTGAGCCGTGTGGACGGCACGATCGAGAACTTCAAGCTCACCGAAATCCTGCGCACCAAGGGCCTGGACCGCTTCCCGGTCGAGCAGGCCGGTCCCGGCGACATCGTGGCCATCGCCGGCGTGAACGACATCATGATCGGCGAGACGATCGTCGACCCGTCCGACCCGAAGCCGCTGCCGCTGATCCACGTGGACGAGCCGGCCATCTCGATGACCTTCGGCGTCAACGACTCCCCGTTGGCCGGCACGGAGGGCAAGGACCACAAGCTCACCGCCCGCATGATCAAGGACCGTCTGGACCGCGAGCTGATCGGCAACGTGTCGATCCGCGTGCTGCCGACCGACCGGCCGGACGCCTGGGAGGTGCAGGGCCGCGGCGAACTCGCGCTGGCGGTGCTCGCCGAGCAGATGCGCCGCGAAGGCTACGAGCTGACCGTCGGCCGTCCGCAGGTGGTCACCAAGACCATCGACGGTCAGGTCTGCGAGCCGATGGAGAACACCACCATCGACGTGCCCGAGGAGTACATGGGCACCGTCACCCAGCTGATGGCCGAGCGCAAGGGCCGTATGGAGTCGATGTCCAACCACGGCTCCGGCTGGGTCCGCCTGCAGTTCACCGTGCCGAGCCGTGGCCTGATCGGCTTCCGCACCGCGCTGCTGTCCGCCACGCGCGGCACCGGCATCGCCTCGTCGATCTCCGCCGGCTATGCGCCGTGGGCGGGCCAGATCGTGACCCGTCAGAACGGCTCGATGGTCTGCGACCGCAAGGGCGTGGCCACCCCGTACGCCATGCAGCGCCTGCAGGCGCGCGGCAACTTCTTCGTGGACCCGCAGTCCCCGGTGTATGAGGGCCAGGTCGTCGGCGTGAACAACAAGCCGGACGAGCTGGACGTGAACATCACGCTCGCCAAGCACATGACCAACATGCGCTCCTCCACCGCCGACGTGCTGGAGACGCTCACCCCGCCGATTAAGATGAGCCTTGAGGAGGCGCTGGACTTCGCGAACGAGGACGAGTGCGTGGAGGTCACGCCGGAGTCGATCCGCGTGCGCAAGATCATCCTCGGCCGCGAGGACTGGTACAAGTGGCGCGCCAAGCAGCGTCGTCAGAACAATCAGGCCAAGGCCTGAGCTTCCAACGCCAAGTAGTGACCGTGCCGCCGGCTTCAACCGGCGGCACACCTATACTGGAACGCATGACTTCCATCGCCAATTCATCCCGGCGGCAGTCGGATCCGACCCTGCAGCCGTGGAGCCACCGCCAGCCGTACGCGGTCCGCGTCCTGATCACCATCGTCTCGGGCGTGGCGGCCGGCATCGTCGGCACGCTGGCCCACCGCATGGGCGCGGCGCAGAACATCCCCTACGGCCTGCTGCTGGCGTTCCTGATCCTGGGCATCTCCACCTGGTGCGCCCGCGCGCGCAGCAATGCGGTGGGACTGGGATTCCACCTGATCGCCTCCTCGGCGGCGGTATGGATGCTGACCGGCTACGGCCCGGGTGGCGATGCGCTGGTTCCGGTCGGATTCAGCGGCGAGGTGCCGTTCTTCTGCCAGCACGCCGGCGTGATCTGGATCTACGGCGTGATCGTCATACAGGTGGTCATGCTGTTCCTGCCGGCGCGGTGGTTCATGGTGCCGGACCGTCTGGTTCCGGGTCCAGAGGCTTCGGACGCCGCCGAGATGTTCGCCGTTGAGGAGAACGGCGATGGGTTCGATGACGGCACCGCAGACATGACGGACATACCGTGGGACGACGAGGGGGAGTCGCGGTGAAGCCGTTGCACTATTTGGGGCCTCAGGGCTCATTCACCCATCAGGCCGCGGCGGGCGCGGCGGAGCTGCTGTCCGGCGGCCCCCTCGGCACCGGATGCACTCCGCAGCTGATCGCGGTGTCCGACGTGCCCGCGATCGTGGCCGCCGTGGAACGCGGCGAGGCCTGGGGTGTGGTCGCCTGGGAGAACAACGTCGAAGGGTATGTGGTCCCGAATCTCGATCTGTTGATCGATTCGCGGGACGCCGTCGGATTCGTGCGCGTCGCGGTCGACATCGCGTTCGACGCGTTCGCCCGCGGCCCCCGCATCGATCCCGACGGCGTCCGAGTCAGCGCGCATCCCCACGGGCTGGCGCAGTGCAAGGGGTTCATCGCCGAACATCATCTGACGGCCGTGCCCGCCGCCTCGAACGCGGCCGCCTGCCGCGACCTGCAGCCCGGCCAGATGGCGCTGGGCCCGTCGATTTGCGGTCCGCTCTACGGTCTGACCACCGTGGCGCGATCGGTGCAGGATTATTCCGGCGCACACACCGAGTTCCTAGTACTCGCCCCACGAGCCGAGGCGAGGCAATTGCTGGAACGGGCGCGCGGCAACGGCGTGGACGAGTTCGAGACGATCATCACGTTCATCCCGCTGAGCACCGGCCCCGGCGTGCTGGCCAACCTGCTGGACGTGGTGCGCGACGCCGGCCTGAACATGACGAGCTTCATCTCCCGCCCGATCAAGGGGCATGACGGCACCTACAGCTTCATCGTCACGCTGGACGCCGCCCCGTGGCAGCCTCGGTTCCGCGCCGTGCTGGAGGAGATCGTCGACCATGGGGACTGGGTGAAGACCCTGGCCGTCTATCCGCGCCGGGAACGGCCGAATCCTCCGGTCGACGCGTGGATGCTGCCGGAGGGCGGGGTGCATGTCGACGAGGGGACGTTGGACGTCGCCGCCAGTGATCGGGCGGACGAGTTGGACAGGGAGCTGCTGTGGTAAGGACACGGACGGAATCGGATTGGATGACGCCGCAACGCATCGGCGTGGTCGGGCTGGGCCTGATCGGAGGGTCGCTGGCCTGCCGGTTGCGCGGCGCCGGATGCGAGGTGCTGGCATGGAACCATACGACGCGTCCGTATGCCGGCGCCGAGGCCCGCGGCATCCGCTGCCTGCCGACCATCGAGGCGCTGGCCGCCGCGCAGCCGGATCTGCTGGTGCTGTGCAATCCGCTCAAGGCGATGCCGGAGACGCTCGCGGCGCTGGCCGGGGTGCTGGACGAGCGGACCACGCTCACCGACGTGGGTAGTGTCAAGGGCATGGTGCGCGACCAGGTCGAGGCCGCCGGTCTGGGGGAGCGGTATATCGGGGCGCATCCGATGGCCGGCAACGAGCGTTCCGGCTGGTCGGCCGCGGACCCGGCGCTGTATGACGATGCGCTGTGGGCCGTGACGGTGCGGGAGGATTCGGACTACCGGCGGTTCCTGGCCGTGGCGGGGATGATCACCGGGCTGTGCGGCAACCGCATGATCGTGGTGGATGACCGGACCCATGACCGCGCCGCGGCCCTGATCTCCCACATGCCGCATGTGGTGGCCACGGCATTGGTCAACGAACTGGTCACCGACCCCGAACGCGACATCGCCACCGCGCTGACCGCCGGGTCATGGCGTGACATGACGCGGGTGGCACTCACCGATCCGGACCGCACCCGGGCCATGGTGGAGGAGGATGACGCCAATGTGTCCCGACTGCTGCGGGACGTGTCCTCACGGCTGCTGGCGGTGGCGGACGCCCTGGATGGTGCGGGACGTGACGCCGCATTGGCGCGGTTCTTCGCCGAAGGCGATCCGTTCCGGACGTTCAAGACGGCGCAGACGGACATCCTCGCCCACGCGCCGGAGCGGATCGTCGAACTGCCCGAGCATGGGTGGCAGACGGCGCTGACGGATCTGGCCCGCCGCGGCGAGCATATCGTACGGTTCGACACCCCGCGCACCGTGGTGGTGCGCGAGCTGTCCCACATCGGCTGACGGCCGCCGCCCGTGGGTCACGGGCGGGACGTCGGACGTTCCGGCACCGGCTTGATCGTCACGATCGTCTCGACGTCGATGCTCACCCGTTGCTCCGGGCGGGAGCCGTTCGCGGCCGCGTCGCGGGTCATCTCCAGCGTATGGCCGTCCCATGAGCGTACGTGCCCCACGTAATCGCGGAATTTCATACGCTGGTCCTGCGGGTCCACCCCTTCGCAGACACGCACCACAATCCGCGCGCCGGCGGGAATCTCACGTGGCATCGGCATGACGGCTCCTTCCGTACGATTGCGTTCCATCCTACGCCCACGGGGCGCGCACGGGGGTCTGGCGACGAGAATTCGGACGGTCGCATCGTGGAATGCCCATATCAGCGGGCGAACGTGTATGTACTAGCATGGACGGATGCCGCAGCGGCGGTGTGGCGTCGACTGTGCGGCAGCACCATGATCAGAGAGAGGACTCGATATGAATCGTTCCATGATGTCACGGCTGACTGCCGCGGCGGTGTCCGTGGCACTGCTGGCGGCCGGTCTGGCCGGCTGCGGCGGCTCCGGCGATGCCGAGACCGCCGAAGGGGAGATGATCATCTCCGTGAACAACTCCGAACCGCAGAGCCCGTTGGTGCCGTCGAACACCAACGAGATGGGCGGCGGCAAGGTGATCCGCTACCTGTTCGAGGGCCTGGTGAGCTTCGACGCGGACGGCAACCAGCAGCTGGAGGTCGCCAAGTCGATCACGCCGAACGAGGACGCAACCCAGTACACGATCGAGCTCAACGAGGGCTGGACGTTCACGAACGGCGAGAAGGTGACCGCCTCGTCCTTCGCTGACGCATGGAGCTTCGCGGCCAACGTGCACAACGCCCAGAAGCAGGGCAGCCGCATGTCGGTGATCCAGGGGTACGACGAGCTGCAGGACCCGTCCGTGGCAGAGGACGCCAAGCTGTCCGGCCTTGAGGTCAAGGACGACTACACGCTGGTCGTCACGCTCAACCAGCCCGATTCGGTGTTCCCGGTCCAGCTGGCCCACCAGGCGTTCTTCCCGCTGCCGTCCGCCGCCTATGAGGACATCGACGCGTTCGGTCACAACCCGATCGGCAACGGACCGTACATGCTGGAATCGTGGGAGCCGAACAAGAACATCATCGTCGTGCCGAACCCCGACTACAAGGGCAACCGCAAGGTCAGCAACGACGGCATCGAATACCGTGTCTACACCGACCCCGAGGCCGCCTACGCCGACCTGTCGTCCGGCAACCTCGACGTGATGGATTCGGTGCCGGCGTCCGCGTTGGAGACCTTCCAGACGGACGAATCGATTGTCGCGTACAGCCAGCCCGGCTCGTCGTATCAGGGATTCATCATCCCCGAGCGGCTTGAGCATTTCGGCCAGGACGAGGAGGGCCAGCTGCGCCGTCAGGCGATCTCGATGGCGATCGACCGCGATCAGATCGTCAGCAAGATCTACCACGGCACCAAAACCGCGGCCAAGGACTTCACCTCGCCGCTGGTGCCGGAATACACCGACGACCTGCCGGGTGTGGAGAACCTCGAACACAATGCCGAGAAGGCCAAGGAACTGTGGGACAAGGCCGACGCGATCTCCCCGTGGAGCGGCGAATTCAAGATCGCCTACAACGCCGACGGCGGCCACAAAGACTGGGTCGATGCCGTATGCAACCAGCTGAAGAACACGCTGGGCATCGAAGCGTCCGGCGATCCGTACCCGACGTTCAGCGACATCCGCGAACGCGTCACCGACCGTACCATCACGTCGGCGTTCCGTTCCGGCTGGCAGCTCGACTACCCGTCCGCCGAGGATTACCTGACCCCGCTGTATGCCTCCGCGTCCGCGGACGGTCACGGTTCCAACGACGGCGACTACAAGAGCGAGGAGTTCGATGCGGCGCTGGCGGCCGCGCTGTCGCAGACCGATGAACAGGCTCGCACCGAGGCGTTCCACAAGGCCGAGGAGATCCTGCTGCAGGATCTGCCGTCGATTCCGCTGTGGTGCGACAACGTGGCCGCGGCTTCCGCGGTCGGTGTGCAGAACGTTGCGTTCGATTACACCAATATGCCGACCTACAACACAATCACCAAGTGACGTGCAGTGCGGGCGTGGCGGACGGGATGCGTCCGCGACGCCCGCACGGTCGTCCGACGGTACGGCGTGCATCGCCGCAATAGAGACCGCAAGAGAGATGAGGGGAGGATGGACACCGGATTCGGTGTCCACCCTCCCCTCATCGTTTCCGGGTGACTGGTTCCGCGCGAATAATCGTCTCAGCTCTGCACGGATTCGCCGTCGGGGCTGCGCCAGCCGCGGTTCATCATCTCGCTGTTGAACGCGAGCACGCCGCGTCCGTGCGCGGGGATGACGATCATGCCGCCCTCGCCATGGTGCGCGGCGACGTCGTCCAGTGCGGCGGCGGCCGCATCGGCGGGATCCTGTCCGCCGTAGTTGATGCGGTCGGCGACCTGTCGGGCCGCGGTCGCCTTGATGAACGCCTCGCCGATGCCGGTGCACGAGACGGCTGCGGATTCGCCGTTCGCGTAGGTGCCGCAACCCGGCAGCGGCGTATCGCCCACGCGGCCGGGCAGCTGGTTGGTGATGCCGCCCGTCGAGGTGGCCGCGGCGATGTGGCCCTCGGCATCACGGGCGACGGCGCCGATCGTGCCGTGCTTCTCCCACTCGTCGCCGTCGGCCTGGGCCTCGGCCAGGGAGCGCTGACGGTCCGGGGTGATGAAGTAGTCCGGTTCGCAGGTCGCGACGCCCCACGATTCCAGCTGTGCGGTGTCGGGAACGGCGAACAGCACATGCTTGGTCTGCTCCTTGACGGCGCGCGCCGCATCGATCGGATTGCGCGCGGTCGTCACACCGGCGACGGCGCCGACTTCGCCATCGTCGGTCATCAGACAGGCATCCATCTGCGCCAGACCCGTGCTGGTCAGGGCCGCGCCGCGTCCGGCGTTGAACTCGGGGGCATCCTCCATGACGCGGATGGCGGCGCAGACCGCATCCTGCGCCGGCGCACCTTGCTCGAGCAGCGTATATCCGGCTTCGAGGGCGCGGCGCAGGTCCTGCTCCGCCTGGGCCCGGCGCTCCGGGGAATCGTGCTTGCCGCGGTTGCCGGCACCGGCGTGGATGACCAGCAGGATGCCGTCCTCGGATCCGGCGAATTCGCGGACCACGTGCGGCGTGGAAGTGGTCTGGGTCATGGATGTTCCTCCTTCATCTCAGAGATGGCGTATGGTTCCGGAACGCCATGATACGCGGTGCCTGGCCGTGGGGGCGAACGCGTTTCACGACGGATGCGGCGGACTGTGATATATAGGAGGCATGGAGTCACGGTTCGAGGATGCGCTCGCCGATTATCTCGGCTATCTCAAGGCGAATCGCGGGTTGAGCGAGAACACCCGCCGCGCCTACGGGCAGGACGTGCGCGAATGCCTGCAGGCCTTGGAGTTGCGGGGGGTGCGCGACCTGGGGGAGGTCACGATCGGGGATCTGCGCTCCTGCCTGGCGTCGGCGTCGCGCACGCGTGCGCGGTCGAGCATGGCCCGCGCGACGGTGTCGGTACGCGGCTTCTTCGGCTGGGCGTGCGAACATGGCAGGATCCCCTCGGATCCGTCCGCCATGCTGATGACCCCGAAGATCCCGGATACGTTGCCGGATGTGTTGAACGCCGTCCAGGCCGGACGTCTGCTCGATGATACGGAGCGACGTTGCGACGACGAGGCGGCGGATGATTCGAACCGCGACGATGACGATGACGGTGACGGGTCGGGTCATGCCGTCAGACTGCGTGACGCCGCGATGCTGGAGCTGCTGTACGCCACGGGCGTGCGTGTGGCGGAGCTGGTCGGATTGGATATCGGCGATGTCGGATTCGACAACCGCACGGTGCGCGTGACCGGCAAGGGCAACAAGCAGCGGGTCGTGCCGTTCGGTGTGCCGGCGGGTCGGGCGTTGGAACGATGGCTGGGACAGGGCCGTCCCGCGCTGGCGCGGGAGAGGTCCGGCGATGCGCTGTTCCTCGGGGTCAGGGGAGGACGGATCGATCCGCGCACGGTGCGCCGGGTGGTGCATGAGCGGGCGCAGGCCGCCGGCGTGCCCGACATCAGCCCGCACGCGCTGCGCCACAGCGCCGCCACGCATCTGCTGGACGGCGGGGCGGATCTGCGTGAGGTGCAGGAGATGCTGGGGCACTCCTCGCTGAAGACCACGCAGCGGTACACGCATGTGTCGATGGAGCAGCTCAAGCGGCGCTACGCCCAGGCCTTCCCCCGTGCCTGATGCAGGATATGCACATAAACAACACGTCCAGGTAACATATTTGTAACATTACGGCATCCGTTCGGTGAACTCAGGGGAAATTCACCGCGCTCCGTCAGGGGTCGTCAAGCCTCGGCGGAAGTCAGGGATTCCAAGGTGCCGGACACATCATGGCCCCAGGGTGGGACCGACCGTGTCCACAATGTGCGACGGCGGTTGTGGCTTGTCGGAAACGTGGGGGAGAATGATGCATGATCAGCAAAGGGGTTGGATGGCCGCACAACGGTCTCAACCCTTTTTGCGTGAACGGGGCCCCGGGCCCCGCCTGTCAAGAATAGGAGAAACCTTTATGCAGAAGAAAGCCATTGCTTTCGCGGCTGCGGCCTGCTCGCTGGCGCTTGCGCTGGGCGGCTGCGGCGGCCAGGGCGGCAACGGTGACGCCGCCGACGGCGAGATGATCATGAACGTGTACGGCTGCGAGCCGCAGCACCCGCTGATCCCCGCCAACACCAACGAGACCTGCGGCGGCAATCCGATCGACATGCTGTTCGCCAAGCTCGTCACCTTCGACGACGAGGGCAACGCCCAGAACGAGGTCGCCAAGGAGATCGTGGCCAACGAGGACAGCTCCGAGTACACCATCACGCTGAACGACGGCTGGACCTTCACCGACGGCACCCCGGTGACCTCCGAGTCCTTCACCAAGGCCTGGAGCTACTCCGCCAACGCCGCCAACGGCATGGTGAACGCCTCCTTCTTCTCGGTCATCGAGGGCTATGAGGACCTGCAGGACCCGGAGGGCGATCCGAACGCCCAGCTGTCCGGCCTGACCGTGGTCGACGACACCACCTTCACCGTCAAGCTCACCGGCCCGAACTCCACCTTCCCGATCCGCGTCGGCTACACCGCCTACGCCCCGCTGCCGGAGTCGTTCTACGACGATCCGGAGGCCTTCGGCGAGAGCCCGGTCGGCAACGGCCAGTACAAGTTCGAGGAATGGAACCACAACCAGAACATCAAGATGGTCAAGAACCCCGATTACAAGGGTGTTGCCCCGGCCCAGAACGATGGTCTGAACTTCGTGGTCTACACCGATCCGGAAGCCGCCTACGCCGATCTGTCGGCCGGCAACCTGGATGCGATGCACACCATCCCGACCTCCGCCCAGGCCACGTTCGAGACCGACGAGAACGTCCAGCCCTACAATGAGGCCGGCTCCGTGTTCCAGTCCTTCACCTTCCCGTCCGATATGGAGCACTTCAAACTCGACGACGAGGGCCGTCTGCGCCGCAAGGCCATCTCCATGGCCATTGACCGCCAGTCCATCGTGGACAAGGTTCTCAACGGCATCGGCACCCCGGCCGTCGAGTGGTCGGCCCCGGTCATCCCGGGCTACTCGGACTCCATCCCGGGCAACGAGGCGCTGAGCTACAACCCGGAGGAGGCCAAGAAGCTGTGGGAGCAGGCCAACGAGATCAATCCGTGGGGCGACGACGACCAGTTCGTGATGGCCTACAACTCCGATTCGGGCGGCAAGGACGTCTACGACGCCATGGCCAACTCGATCTCCAACGCTCTGGGTATCCAGGCCACCACCAACCCGATGCCGACGTTCTCCGAGTTCCGTGACTCCGTGTCCAACCGCACGATGAAGAACGCGTTCCGTACCGGCTGGCAGCCCGATTACCCGTCGATCGAGAACTACCTGCAGCCGCTGTACACCACGGACGCCGCCTACGGCCAGGGCTCCAACGACGGCGACTACTCCAACCCGGAGTTCGACGCGCTGATCACCCAGGCCGCCGCCACCCCGGACACCGACGAGGCCAACAAGCTGTACCAGCAGGCCGAGGAGATCCTGTTCCAGGACATGCCGGCCGTGCCGATGTACTACTCCAACGCCTCCGGTGCCGCCGCTCTGGGCGTGAAGGGCTTCGTGCTCAACTGGAAGAACGTGCCGGTGTATCAGGAGCTCACCAAGGAGCTCACCAAGTGAGTCTGACACGGTAAGATCCGGTTCATAACGCGGGAAGGGAAAGACGGATTCATCCGCCTTTCCCTTCTTGGCATATAGGGGTTTGAGCCCCGGCGGATGCATAATGGACACAGTCTTTACACACGTGCTGATACACTACTGAACATATATGCCTCGGAAGGGCGTCTTCCGCATGCCTGCTTCGGGGAAACTGACAATAGAAACAAAAGGAGAAGCCGATGGGTAAATATCTTCTGCGGCGCATTCTGCAGATGATCCCCGTGGTACTCGGCACGACATTGTTGATCTACGCTCTGGTGTTCGCGTTGCCGGGTGACCCGGTCAAGGCCATGTTCGGAGACAAGCCCGTCAATGAGGCCGTAGCCGCGCAGATCCGAGCGGAATACAATCTTGACAAGCCGTTCGTCGTCCAGTACCTGCTGTTCCTCAAGAATGCGTTGACGCTGGACTTCGGCAAGACCTTCGCCGGCCAGGAGGTCATCGATGTGATCGGTCGAGCCTTCCCCGTCACCATCAAGCTGGCCATCATGGCGTTCTGCTTCGAGGCGATCTTCGGCGTGGTCTTCGGCATCATTTCCGGCCTGAAGAAGGGCAAGTGGTACGACTCGGTCATCCTGGTCGTCTCGCTGCTGCTCATCTCGGTCCCGACCTTCGTCACAGGCTTCGTCATGCAGTACTTCCTGGGCGTGGAGTGGCGCATCCTTCCGGTGACCGCCGGCGCCAACCCCGGATTCCTCGACCTGCTGATGCCCGCCATGGTGCTCGGCAGCGTGTCGATGGCATACATCATCCGACTGTCCCGCACCGAGATCTCATCGAACAAGTCCGAGGACTATGTGCGCACCGCGCGAGCCAAGGGCATGACCAACGGTCAGGTCACCCTGCGCCACATCCTGCGCAACTCCCTGATTCCGGTCGTCACCTATCTGGGCTCCGACATCGGCGCGCTGATGGGCGGCGCGATGATCACCGAACGCATCTTCAACATCCAGGGTGTCGGCAACACGCTGTACCAGGGCATCCTGCGCGGTGAGGGCACGCTGGTCGTCTCGATCGTGACGATCATGGTCATGATCTTCGTCATCTGCAACCTTGTCGTCGACATGCTGTACGCGGTGCTCGATCCGCGTATCCGTTACGCGTGAGAGGAAGACCATGGCCAATACTATGAACACACTGTCCTCGGATGCCGAGAACTTCTTCATTGATGCCCTGCCCGGTCAGGAGCGCTATGTGGCCCCCGAGGAGGAGACCCCGCTGCGTGCCGTCGACTCGATCGACGAGTCGGCGCCGCCGACCAGCATGTGGGCCGACGCCTGGCGCACGTTGCGCAAGAATCCGCTGTTCATCATCTCCGCGATCCTGATCGTCTTCATCGTCGTGGTGGCGTTGTTCCCGCAGCTGTTCACCAGCAACGACCCGAAGTACTGCACGCTGGACAACTCGCTGGCCGGCCCGTCTGCCGGACACCCGCTCGGCTTCGACAAGCAGGGCTGCGACGTGTACTCCCGCGTCGTCTACGGTGCCCGCACCTCGATTTCGGTCGGCATCCTGACCACGCTGATCGTCGCGCTGGTCGGCGGTCTGATCGGCGCCATCGCCGGTTTCTTCGGCGGCTGGGTCGACGCGATCCTGAGCCGTATCACCGACATCTTCTATGCGATCCCGATGCTGCTCGGCGCCATCGTCGTGCTCCAGATGTTCCGTACATCCACCTCGATCTGGAAGGTCGTGCTCGTGCTGGCGCTCTTCGGCTGGGTCTCGATCGCCCGAATCGCCCGAAGCGCCGTGCTGGAGGCCAAGAACCTGGAGTTCAACACTGCCTCGACCGCGCTGGGCTCCACGCCGATGCGCAACCTGTTCCGCCATGTGATCCCGAACTCGCTGGCACCGGTCATCGTCATCGCGACCACGTCCCTCGGTTCCTACATCGTCTCCGAGGCCACGTTGAGCTTCCTTGGCATCGGTCTGCCGTCGAGCGTGGTCAGCTGGGGTGGCGACATCTCGACCGCGCAGTCCCTGCTGCGGACCAATCCGGAGGTGCTGTTCTATCCGTCGGCGGCGCTGGCGGTTACCGTGCTCGCGTTCATCATGATGGGCGACGCGGTGAAGGACGCCCTTGATCCCAAGAGCCGCACGGCGTGAGTGGAGGCATGATGAGCAACGAAAACACTATTGGCACGTCTCAGATCGACGCCATTCGCAAGTACCAGGAAACGAACGGCCCGCTGCTCGAGGTCAAGGACCTGCAGGTCGACTTCACGTCGGACAAGGGCCATACGGTGCACGCGGTGCGTGACGCATCCTTCACCGTCTATCCGGGCCAGTGGGTGGCCATCGTGGGCGAGTCCGGCTCGGGCAAGTCCACCTCGGCCATGGCCGTGCTCGGCCTGCTGCCCGGCACCGGCAAGGTCACCGGCGGTTCGATCAAGCTCGGCGGCGAGGAGCTGAGCAAGCTCAACCGCAAGCAGTATGAGAAGATCCGCGGCTCCCGCATGGGTCTGGTCCCGCAGGACCCGATGAGCAACCTCAACCCGGTGTGGCGCATCGGCTCCCAGGTCAAGGAGGCGCTGACCGCCAACAACATGGACATCGCGCACGAGAAGCGTTCCGCGCTGGCCGAGGCGCTGGTGGCCGAGGACGTGGACCTGAAGGGTAAGGACGACGAGACCTTCCTGGGCTCCAAGGAGCTGCCCGCCCTGATGGATGCCGCCAAGGCCGCCGTCGAGAAGGCCGGCAACGCGGACGTCGAGGGCTGCATGGAGCACTTCCGCTCCGAATGGGTGCCGGGCTCCGAAACCCGCTGGCGCGTGGCCGAGGACCTCATCAAGGCCGGTGTGGACCATGACGAGGCCTGGAGCATCGCCAAACAGTACGTCATCGGCTCCACGATGAACGACCGCATCGCCGGCCTGCTGTCCGAGGCGGGCCTGCCCGACGCGGCCACCCGCGCACGTCAGTTCCCACACGAGTTCTCCGGCGGCATGCGCCAGCGCGCGCTGATCGCCATCGGCCTGGCCTCCCGCCCGGACCTGCTGATCGCCGACGAGCCGACCTCCGCGCTCGACGTGACCGTGCAGAAGAAGATTCTCGACCACCTGCGCATGCTCACCGATTCGCTGGGCACCGCCGTGCTGTTCATCACCCACGACCTGGGTCTGGCCGCCGAGCGCGCCCAGCACATCGTGGTGATGTACAAGGGCCAGGTCGTGGAATCCGGCCCGTCGCTGGATGTCCTGCAGCACCCGCAGCACCCGTACACCAAGCGTCTGGTGGCCGCGGCCCCGTCGCTGGCCTCGCAGCGCATCATCTCCGCCAAGGAGCGCGGCCAGGACGCCACCGCCCTGATGGAGCACCACGTCAAGGGCGAGGAGACCCTTGAGAAGAGCGAGCACATCATCACCGTGGACCACCTGACCAAGGAGTTCAAGCTCCCGCGCCGTCAGGAGATGTTCAAGGCCGTGGACGACGTCTCGTTCTCGGTCAAGCGCGGTACCACGCTGGCCATCGTGGGCGAGTCGGGCTCCGGCAAGTCCACCGTGGCGAACATGGTGCTGAAGCTGCTTGAGCCGACCGACGGCACCGTGACCTACGAAGGCAAGGACATCTCCACCTTCAAGGGCGCTGAACTGCTCGACTTCCGCCGCCACGTGCAGCCGGTCTTCCAGAACCCGTACGGTTCGCTCGACCCGATGTACTCGATCTACCGCTCGATCGAGGAGCCGCTGCGCATCCACAAGATCGGCGACAAGAAGAGCCGTGAGAAGCGCGTGCGCGAGCTGCTCGACATGGTCGAGCTGCCCGAGTCCACCATGGGCCGCTACCCGAACGAGCTGTCTGGCGGCCAGCGCCAGCGCATCGCCATCGCGCGCGCCATGGCGCTGAACCCCGACGTCATCGTGTGCGACGAGGCGGTCTCCGCCCTCGACGTGCTGGTGCAGGACCAGGTGCTGCGTCTGCTCAACGACCTGCAGGCCGAACGCGGCCTGAGCTACCTGTTCATCACCCACGATCTGGCCGTCGTCCGCCAGATCGCCGACGAGGTGGTGGTCATGCAGCACGGCAAGCTGGTCGAGCACGCGACCACCGACGAGGTCTTCGACCACCCGCAGCAGCAGTACACGCGCGACCTGCTCGACGCCATCCCCGGCGGCAAGCTCCAGCTCGGCCTCGACTGAGCCCGCGCCGGTACCGTCACCGTCTCAGGGCGGCCCCCGCCCCCGGTGGGGGGGCGGGCCCCCAGTTGGTATAACCCTACGACCGAAAACACGGGGCGGGGCGTCCGGCGGGGGAGGGGGGTAGGGTCGGGGGATTCCG